>Ga0082212_10000905_pt1 | contig 43645 bp, 33 predicted proteins | sample TergutNt197P3_FD_71548 | JGI IMG/M metagenome (GOLD analysis project Ga0082212, IMG submission 71548) | Neocapritermes taracua P3 segment gut microbial communities from Petit-Saut dam, French Guiana - Nt197 P3 | ecosystem: Host-associated > Arthropoda: Insects > Digestive system > Gut ... | reverse complement strand
TTTGAGGCTTCTACGAATGTTCCGGGGTACATGAGCAGTGGCTACCGCCTCCTGCTATAAGTTCAGCCTCAAAAAAGGCAGTCTCCCGGATACCCCTCTGAACAATAACATGCAAGTGTAACATGCATGTGTAACAGTTACACGTCATTGTATCAGATGTATTTCTTAAAAACAAGTTGACAAGAGCGAATAATCAGTGGTACAATACGCGGTGAAATAAAGCAGAACGGCATTCCCGTCCTCACCCGGCCGCATTATTTATCGCGCGCCGCGGTTCTAAACAAGATATTTCGTCATTATTTTATACAGCGCAATGCTGCTAAATAACGGCGGTGCTTGGTGGGCGCGGATGCAGCAGCTTCCGCGTTTTTCTATTTGGAGGTGTTTTAATATCAGCAGTGTAACCTATCAGATCAACGAGGATATCAAAGACAAGGAGATCCGTCTGATTGGTGAAGACGGCGCTCAACTTGGAATCATGACTTCGTCGGAGGCGTTTCAAATCGCGGTTGAAAAGGAGCTTGATCTTGTAAAAATAGCTCCCGGATCCAACCCGCCTGTATGCAAGATCATGGATTACGGCAAGTACCGCTTCGAGCAGGCCAAGCGGGAAAAGGAGGCGCGACGGAATCAGCACATCGTTGAAGTCAAGGAGATACGCATGTCGCCGGGCATCGGCATCAACGACTTTAACGTCAAGCTGAAGAACGGGCAGAAGTTCCTTAAAGAAGGGGACCGACTTAAGGTTACGGTCCGCTTCAGAGGCAGAGAAATGGCGCATACGAATATCGGGGAAAATCTGCTGACAAAATTCGCCGAAGAGTGTACCGAGTTTGGCACTGTTGATAAGAACCCGAAGCTGGAGGGGCGTTTCATGGCAATGTTCCTGTCCCCGAAGGTTGCAAAGCAGTAAGCAGCAAGCAGCAAGCAGTAAGCAGCGCAGCGATAACACAGCAAAAGATTACATCGTTAAGGAGAAGAAAACCAATGCCGAAAATCAAGACGCACAGTGGGGCAAAAAAACGGTTCAACCTCACTAAGACAGGGAAGGTAAAGCGCGCACACGCCTATAAGAACCACATACTCAACAAGAAAACTACGAAACGTAAACGGGGTCTGCGAAAAGGCGCTTACGCCGACGTTACGAACGAAGCCGCGATCAAGCAGATGATCCCGTATAAATAGGAGGGTAGTTAAATGGCCAGAGTAAAAGGCGCAATGATGACGCGCAAAAGAAGAAACAAAATACTGAAGCTCGCAAAGGGATACTGGGGATCAAAATCAAAGCATTTTAAGATGGCTAATCAGGCTGTGATGAAATCTCTGACATACGCTTATGTCGGGCGTAAGCGCAAAAAGAGAGATTTCAGGCAGCTTTGGATAACAAGAATCAACGCTGCATGCAAGGCTAACGGCATGAACTACTCGCGTTTTATGCACGGAATCAAGCTTTCCGGCATCACGATGAACCGCAAGATGTTGTCTGAGATGGCGATCCACTCGCCTGAATCGTTTACTGAACTGTGTACAATAGCGAAGACAGCCATCGGCGCGTAGTGAAGAAGCGTGATTTTGCGATTTTGCACAGGAGATAAAGCCAAAGAACCTTGATACCTTGAACTGAGATACCGTGAACTGAGATACCTTGAACTGAGATACCGTGAACTGAGAACACGGAAATGAAGACTCAAGAACTGACGACTGATGATAGAAGAACCGAATGCTGAAAGTAAATAACCGCCGGAACACGGCGGTTATTGTACTTGTGCGCCCGGCATGGGCGTCTCAATGGAGGGTTGACCGTGTACGAGAAAACCGACAACGCGCTTTTGAGCCGTATAGACGCGCTTGATCTAAGCGAACGCAATAAAACGTGGCGGCGCGCCATGAAAGCAGAGCCCTGGAAAGTATACGCCGACCGCGAGCGGTGGACTGTAAAATCCTGGCAGGAAACGGCGGGTGATGATCTGCAAATACGAAGGGCAAAACTGCTGGCCTGCGTGCTTGACAATATTGAGATCAAAATACATCCGTTCGATGAAATCGTCGGGAGGCCCACTCCCGGCGTCATCGGGTGCTGCACTGCTATAGATGTGAACGGAGATTACATACCGGGGCTTATGTCCGGCGATGAGATCAGCCTGACGCTCGATGCGCATACGAACCTCGGGGAGGAAGACCTTGCAGTTCTGCGCGCAAGCGTTGCGACATTTCAAAGCAGCACAATGCGCGAGGCGACATATAGTGCGTGGGAACAGCTTGTAGGCAGTTGGGCGCGGGACGCGGAAGCCGCTAAGCTTAAGGATCCGTCGCTTGACTCAGCAATTACAGGCCAGAGTACGAGCACACTTTCATGGAGCAAGATCCTGCGAGTTGGACTCAGAGGTTATATTAATGAATGCAACGAACATATTACCCGGGCGATAGAGAGAAAGGATACCGAAGTCGGAAGAGTTATCTTCTGGCGCTCTGCGATTATCGTACTGGAAGCTGTCATACGACATGCAAAACGATATGCTTCTGCGGCAAGAGATCTGTCTGCGGCTGAGCGCGGCGAAACGGAGAAAGCCCGGCTCCTTGGTATTGCGGAAGTCTGTGAGTATGTCCCGGAAAACCCTGCCCGGACTTTCCATGAAGCGCTGCAATCAATTCAGTTCTGCAACCTCGCGAAAATGCTCGAGAACCCGGCGCAGAATAACTGTCACTGGGGCCGCGCCGACCAATACTTATACCATTATTTTGTACGCGATCTGGAAGTCGGAGTTCCGCTTGAGGAAATGGCGTCTCAGTTTGCGGATCTCATCGGGAGATGGGGCACTCAGACTTTCGTTTCGGGCGAGTCACAGAAAGAATCTCATCAGATAAACTTCGGCATCAACAGCATAATGATTGGCGGCCTGGGACAGGATAACGAAGACAAAGCGAACGAGCTGAGTTATCTTGCGCTGCATCTTGTATCCCTGCTAAAGCTGTCGTCACCGACTGTATGTCTGCGCTGGAACAGCAAGACCCCGCGCTGGCTGATGGAAAAAGCCATGCGAACAAATATGGAGACAAAAGGCGGCATACCGCTGTTTGAAAACGACGAGGTCGTCGTGAAAAGCTATGTCCGTGACGGCATCCCATTCAGTGAGGCAGTGGAGTGGGCAAGCCTTGGCTGCGTGTACCCTTGCCTTCCGACCCGTTCGGAGCATTACGGCGCGGAGGGTATTGCGGCGTTCAACCTCGCGGGGCTGCTTCATCTTGTTTTGCATAACGGCGTCGATATCAACGGCCGGCAGACCGGTCTGCAGACGGGTGACCCGCGCTCTTTCAAGTCAGCGGAAGAGATATACGAGGCGTTCCTGCAGCAGCATGAGTTCTTCAGCCACCGCATCTTCTGGCTCGGTGCGGTGGCACGGAAAGTCCAGCCCGCGTATTATCGTACGCCGCTGCTCTCGATCCTCGGAATCGAAGCCAGCATGGAGCTTGGGCAGGACCTTCTGTTTCCGCATCCTGATTATTCAATGTATGGCATTTCCGACCGCGCTATTGTAGACGTCGCCGATTCTATTGTGGCCATGGACGAACTTGTGTTCCGGCAGGGAAAGATTTCCCTGGATGAACTGCTTTACGTTCTGGACCGGAATTTCGAAGGTGAGCGGGGCGAGGAAGTACGCCAAATGTGCCTGCGCCAGCCAAAGTACGGTAATGACATTCCTCAAGCGGATGAAATGGTACGGCGTATAAGCGAGGACTCGGCCAGTATAATCCGCGCATATGACAACTCACCGTTCAGGCAATATATGATCTCACGTGAGGGGCTTGCCTGGCATTATTTCGGCGGGTTGGGCGCCGGCGCGCTGCCAAACGGCAGGCAGGCGCTCGAACCGCTTAATGACGGCGCGCTTTCGCCGATGCGGGGCGCCGACAGGAACGGGCCTACGGCAGTAATACGCTCAGCCTGCTCCGCGTGTTTTAGTGACATTTCCTACGCGTCGGTACTGAATCAGAAGTTTTCATCATCAATACTGTCAAACGAAGCAAGTATTGATAAACTCATTGACTATACAAATGCGTATATGGCAGCCGGTGGCTCGCACATCCAGTACAACATTATTGATTCTGAGGAGCTGAAGGAAGCTAAGGTGAAACCGGACGAGTATAAAGACCTGATTGTCCGTATCGGCGGGTTCTCCGCGTACTTCGTCCAGCTTTCACCGGAAATTCAAAACGACGTGATTTTCAGAAGCGAATTCATGCTGTAACAGCGACAGCACTATAAAGGTTAACAGACTGCGGAGATAGCACCTCTGCAGGGAACGAAAGCCCCACCCTAGGTGAAGGAAGCCCCACCCTCTGTGAAGAAAGCTCCACCCTAGGTGAAGGAAGCCCCACCCTCTGTGAAGAAAGCCCCACCATCGGTGAAGAAAGCCCCACCGATGGTGGAGCTTTGCAGTTATTTGGTCAGCATTTTACGGTCGATAAGCAAAACACGGTCACTGCTCAAACTTTGCGGCGGCCTCTTTCAGCCTTTCCGGAATGTCTATCTGCTGCGGGCACACTTCCACGCACTTCCGGCACTCAATACAGTCGGAGGCTTTCCCTCCGAACTGGGTCTCCCAGGAGTAGCCAAACTTCGCGGCGTTGGCGTCTTTATACACAAGCTCTCTGTTCATCATCTCAAAAATCTTCGAAATCGTGATGTTTTTCGGACATCCCGAGACGCAGTAATCACAGGCGGTACAGGGGACTGACGGAATTTCCGACAACGCCTTTTGCGCTGCTGCCACAACCTGACGCTCGCCATCGGTAAGAGGCTTGAAATCCTTCATGTAGCTGATATTATCCTTCATCTGCTCAAGATTCGACATGCCGCTCAGCACAGTGACGACGCCTTCGAGCGAAGCCGCGAAACGGATCGCCCACGAGGCATATGACAGAGCCGAACCCGTAGCGTCGAAAACAGCCTTGACCTCGGGCGCGGGATTTGCAAGGCTTCCTCCTTTGACAGGTTCCATGATGACGACTGCTTTGCCGTGCTTCCGCACAACCTCGTGGCACTTGCGGGATTCTACTGTACCGCTGTCCCAGTCTCCGTAGTTGATCTGCAGCTGGACAAATTCGGTTTCAGGGTGAGCGGTCAGTATACTGTCGAGCAAGTCCGCCTTATCATGGAACGAAAAGCCAAGGTGCTTTATGAGGCCTTTTTCTCTTTGCTCAAGAACGAAATCCCATATTCCGAAGTCGTCGAAGCTCTTTGTGCGGGTGGAGCCAAGGTTATGCAGCAGATAGAAATCGAAATACTCCGCACCCGTGCGCTTCAGCGACGTCCAAAACATCTGCTTCGCCTCATCAGCTGTTTTCGCGCCTGCCCAGGCAGGCAGTTTCGTCGCAAGTTGGAATGATTCGCGGGGATAACGATCGACGATCGCGGCTTTTGCGGCTTCTTCGGATTTGCCGTTGATATAACCGTATGCCGTGTCGAAATAAGTCAAACCTGCGCCGACGAACAGATCTACCATCTCCTTTGTCTGTTCGATATCGACAAGCGCGCCCTTCATCGGCAGCCGCATAAGGCCGAACCCGAGTTTCGGTATGTTTTCACCTAAATATGCCATTTTTGCCCCTCCATAGATATGATTTGTTGTGTTTAGAATATAACAGTTATACGAATCAGTCAAGAGTCAGGGTGTAACCGTTGTAGTTACACTTCAGAGGGGTATCCGGGAGATGCTTTTTTGAGGCTTCTACGAATGTTCCGGGGTACATGAGCAGTGGCTACCGCCTCCTGCCACACGTTCAGCCTCAAAAAAGGCAGTCTCCCGGATACCCCTCTGAACTGTAACTTCCTCACCGGTCCTGAGAGGGTATCTGAACAGTAACTTGCGCTTTGCTCATGTAAATGCTAGAATGAAGCACGAAGAAAGAAGCCCGTACTAAGTAATTCCGGGGGGTGCGTATTATTCCGACAGAGAGAAAACCATCGCAGCGAGACGCGGCGCTGGTTGCGATACTTGAACGGTTGTCAGGGCAGCTGCAGCAGTACGATGCGCGGCTGGAGGATATTTCGAAGAATCAGATCGACCTCTCCGGCGTCATGCTCAGAACGCAGCTCCGGCAGGACACAAGGCAGGATGGGACTGACGCTTCACTTGAGAAGTTCGGCGAGAGTATAGCGCGCTACCGCTCAGACATGCTCAGCCTTGTTAATGAACAGGACCGGATAAGCGATACGATCAGAGATCTTTCGAAAAGGCAGGATATGATTGCCGGCGCTCAGGAGCAGATAGGCAGAGATATTGCGAACGTATCGGAGCGGTTGAAGTTAACGGAGAAATCCACGCATGAGCACCATGAATACGCAGCCAGGCAGGGAAGCGAGATCATAAAAGCCTTTTCGGATACAAACCGGAACTCTGCGAGTTTGCATCTTGATACTCAGAAGCGCCTTGGCGACGAGCATCAGGACATAAACAAGCATTTGACCGAAGCGGATCATAAGGCGGTAAAGCTTCACGAGGGCACTGAGAAGAACCTCGGAGACGGCCATAAAGAGATACAGCGCCTTATAACTGATCTGCGGCAGGAGACAAAAAAAAGATTACTTGCGCTGGACGCTATTGAAGCGACGCTGCAGGTATTGATGATCCGTACAGAGCCGCCAGAGAAGAAGCCGTTCATCGCAGTGCGTGCGGCGCGGAGCATCGGCAGGTTTTTCAAGTTCAGCCTGCCGGGATTTTTCAGAAAGATTGCAGTACGGTTCAGAAAGTGATCATTTCGATATTTCGCACTTTGAGCCGAAAGATTCAAATATCTCCTTTGCCCTGTCCTTCTCCGGCTGTGTAAGTTCGCGCAGTTCGTCGAGTTCGTATTTTCTGCCGACCATCTTGTACTTGCTGGCGCCGTACCTGTGGTACGGCATTATATTCACAAGAGAGCCATTCGCCCTTTCCCTGACCGCCTCCGCAATTGCTCGCAATGACTCATCCGATGTGTTGTACTGCGGGATCAGCGGAACGCGGACGATGACTTGAGAGCCTGAGTTGAAGGCCAATTCGAGATTTGAGAGAATGATCTTGTTTGAGAGGCCGCACGCGCGGATATGCTCGCTGTCGTCTATATGCTTGAGGTCGTAGAGTACGATGTCGGCGTATTCCAGAATCTTCTTAAGCGCTGCGGGATCTCCGAAACCCGAAGTGTCCGCGCACGTGCCAATGCCTTCGCTTTTGCAGCGTCGGAACAGCTCCGCTGTAAAATCAGCCTGCATAAGTATTTCACCGCCGGACGCCGTTACGCCGCCTCCGGACGCTTCGTAGTAGTCATAATCACGTTTTACGACTTTGAGCACTTCGTCGACCGTCATCTGCTTGCCGCTGATGCTCAGCGCTTCCTGAAGGCAGGCTTCGACGCACTTGCCGCAGCGCTTGCAAGCGGCGCTGTCAACCAGCAGATCGCCGCCGTTGCCTGTGCCGCCGCCGCTGTCTGTGCCGTTGCCTGTGCCGTTGCCTGCGCCGTTGCCTGTGCCGCCGCTGTCGGAATCAGTATCCGCGTTGCCGCCGCCGGGCTGTGCCGTGCTGCCTGTTCCAAGGTCAGACCCGGCGCCGGGGCCTCCGGGGCCGCCGCCTTCACTGCCATCGCCGCTGTCTGCTTCGGCGAAGCTCAGCGCATGCTCCGGGCAAACGCTGATGCAAACTCCGCATCTTTTACATGATGTGTAGCGCCAGCTGAGCTCAGGCTCCGGCCGTTGCGATTCGGGATTTGAGCACCAAAGGCAGGACAGGGGGCAGCCTTTGAGAAAAACCGTAGACCTTACCCCCGGCCCGTCGTCTATACTGTATCGCTGAATGTTAAAAACCGTTCCGGTCAGTTCCTGCATACCAAAATCCATTCCTTACTGATGTCGTTACTGTTGATGAGTTGGTACTTACCGGGTAGGCGGGAGTAAACTCCCGCCTACCCGCTCGATTGTACTCAACTCTTCGTGTTATCCCGGAGCGTTTTACAGGTTTTCGTGCATGGACCGCGTGACGATCTCACTCTGCAGCTCGTGCGGCAGATCGATGAAGTATGCGCTGTAACCGCCGACCCTTACCAGCAGATTCTTGTGGTTAGCCGGGTTTTCCTGCGCGTCGAGCAGCTCTTCACGGCTGTGGATGTTGAACTGCAGATGCCACCCGCCGCGCTTCATGAATGCCTTTATGAGCCAGGCGAGTTTCTGCAGTTTTTCTTCGGTGTTCAGAACCGACTTTGAGAACTTCATGTTCATCGCGTAGCCGACGAATTCCTTCGCATACGGGCCTTTTGTCGCGGAGTTGATGGCGGCGGTCGGCCCATTCACGTCCATACCGGGCATTACCGAGCAGGCGGCGTCGCATATCGGCGTGTGCGCCGCGCGTCCGTTCGGCATTGCGCCGATAGCCTTACCGAGCGTTACATGGCCTGCAGCGGCGCCGATGAAGAGCATCGGCTTCTTGCCTGTTATCGGGTCTGTCCAACGCTGCATTATCTCCGGGACTCTTGTGGAAAGGTCGTCGTAGATGTCGTCTACATAATCATCGTCATTGCCGTACTTTGGAGCGTTGAGGCACAGCTGCTTCATGTCCTCATAACCTTCCCAGTTCACAGCGCAGGCTTTGAGCAGTTCGTCCATCGTCACGACTTTCTTGTCAAATACGAGCTTTTTGATAGCGGACAAGCTGTCAGCCAGGTCCACCATGCCGCGGCTTCCGAGCCAGGAGGTCCTTCCCTCCGGATAACGCGCGCCGCCTTCCTTGGGAGTCAGCCCCTCGCGGATGCAGTCCTCATACTGCATCGCGCAGCGCAGGCCGCTCATTGGTCCGTCCGCGATTTCCGTGCACAGGGTAAGCATTTTGATCTTGTGCAGTATCGGTACGAAATACTCCAGTTGCTTGTAGTACGCGTCCATCACCTGCTCGATTGATGTGAAAGTCCGCAAGTCGCCGGTGTGCGGCCCGAGCTGTTTCTTTGTCCTTGGATCGAATCCGTCGTTTATCGCAAGCTCAAACAGCTTGAACTGGTTGATGTTATGCCCGCCGCCGAGATGCTCCATGCAGTCCAGATGGTAGCCTAGGCATCCGCTCGCGTTCCAGTTGCAGGCGTCGGAAATCGGTACGTCGCGGTCAAGGTAGCGCTGTGTACCGAGCGCGTCGTTCAGGAAAGCGGGATTGCCGCCGCCAAACTCGACGTTGCAGCGAAGCGCGTGCAGGATGAATTCAGGATCCATGTCGGGATTGTAACGCACATAAATCGCAGGTTCCGAGAGCTTGACCTGAGCCATAGCTTCAAGGACGAGCCAGGAAACTTCGTTTGTGAGGTCCTCGCCTTTGTCGTTCACACCGCAAAGCGTGATGTTGGGCAGAAGTGAACCCGGAGCGGCGCGCTGTTCGCGCGGTATCGTCACAAGGTTTTCGCATTCCCTTATCTTCAGCCACAGGGCGCCGAGCAGTTCAGCGGCGTCCTGCGCTGTTATCTTCCCAGCTGCCTTGTCTTTCATATAATACGGGTACAGAAGCTGATCAAGCCTGCCCACCGGGACCTCGGGGCGGTCTGAGCTCTCTTTCCAGCAAACGAGATGGTAAAGCCTTACGCACTGCACAGCCTCGAAGAAGTCGCGCGGAGGCTCCGCGGGAACGCGCTCACAGGCGTCCGCTATGCGGATAAGTTCAGCCTTGCGCTTTTCATCTGTCGTCTTCGACGCGAGGTCGCGCGCGAGATCCGCGTGGCGCTGCGCAAACTTGATAAATGCTTCGCACGAGATTATACACGCTTCGAGCAGCCAGTACTTTCTGAGGAACTGCGCAGAACCATGACTGTGCTCGTTATCGCCTTCGAGCATCATGCGCTCACGCTCTTTTTTACATAGATCGATCACATGGTTAAGCCCGTTTTCAACGCACTTGACGCTGACCTGCGCTACGCCGCCGCCATACGCGCTGTAGTTCTGGAACAGCCCGCGGTCCATCTTGTAACGCACGCCGCGGCCTTCGAACACGCAAGATCTGTCAAACAGCAGGTCGAACACATCCGCGCCCATGTCATACTCAAGGGCAGCGTTAACGGTGGATATCTGCGGCATATGCTCCACCCAGTATTCGGCGTCCTTTTTCAGCGCTTCGAGGTCGGTTGGCTCGATGTTTGTAGACTCCGTGTCGCTTGTTTTCCGGGCAAACTTGCCTGAGGTACACATTTCGAGGATCTCATGAGGCTTCATCGCGCAAAGCGTGCCGTTGCCGCGGATGTACTTCGTTAAAGAACCGACGATGATCTCTCCGTCCCGGATGAGCAGCGGGCATTCAAGCAGCCGCTTCTCAAGAGCTTTTGCCCAGCGGATATCGACAGGCAGGCCTTCGGTTTCTTTCCAGGATTCTGTAAAAAGAAGAGTATCGTCAACATATACCTGGGGAGGCGCGTCCTCCCATTCTTTCTTGAGTTTCTGAAGCCTCGGCGTCAGTATCTGTACGTTTTGGATCTCTTCACGGTTTACCTTAGCGTTTGCCATATATATCATTCCTTTCCAGAATTTTCATATGAGTTGAGATGATTTCGAGTCACGATTATCCACAGCGCCTCTTCGGTGCAGTGTGAAGCGAGTCCGCTTCAGTTGTCATCATATGCCCGTGAGATAATGTCTGCGATGAGCTCCGTCGAGACGGGGAGGGGGAACGTACCCATGCCGAACAGTTTCACAAGCCCCATTTGCATGGAGTATACAATGTCAGGCAGCACTTCCACGATCTCAGCCCTGTCCAGCCCAAGTTCTTTCATGTTCGGCATCTTCAGCTTTTTCATCAGGTTTTGCATCGTAACGCGCGCTGCGACGCCTATTTCCGCAGGCGACGCTCCCGCCGGGATCGCTGCGCCGAACGATTCAGCGATATAGCGGACTCTGTCCGGAACGGCAGGCGCGACAGCTTCCAGGACCTGCGGAAGGGTGGAAGCGCAGGCATTGCCGTGCGCGACATGGTATTTACCTCCCATAGCTTTACCTATGTCGTGAGCAAGGTGGCACAGAGGGCCCGACATAGAGACGCCGCCCAGCGTCGCCGCTTTCATCATGCCCTCGCGCGCTTCGAGGTCGCTGCCGTCTTCGAACGCGCGTACAAGATATTTCCCGACAAGGCTTATCCCTTCGCGGGCAGTCAAATCGCAAAAGCTGTTTGAAAGAGCAGATGTATATGACTCCGCGGAGTGGCACAGCGCGTCCATCCCTGTCGAGGCTGTAACCGAGGGTGGAAGGCCGAGTGTCAGTTCCGGGTCGACTATTCCCAGTGTGACTTTGCAGCCCGCGCCGGCGATATTCGTCTTGATATCGTTCTTTGTGTCCGTTATCACGCCGCCCGGGGTAGTTTCACTGCCGGTACCGGCAGTCGTGGGGATCACGACAAGCGGTTTGCCCGGTTTTGTGACGACTCCTTCGCGCCCGTAGTACTGCGAAATAGGCGGCGGGTTCGTAATGAGCATGGTCGCGGCTTTGGCTGTGTCAAGAGAACTCCCTCCGCCAAGCCCGACGACGCCGTCGACGTTCTCACGGGCGCCCAGCGCGCCGGCTTCTTCCACCGACCAGTCGGGAGGGTCGGCAAGCACGTCGGCAAAACTCACCGTGGCAATGCCTGCGTCATTGATTATTCCGATTATTTTGTCGGCGACTCCTGAGGATTGGATACCCCGGTCAAACACGACAAGGACCTTTGTGCAGCCCAGTTCTTTAAGCTTATCACCGACAAGCCCGGAGGTTCCTGTTCCGAACAGTATCGGATTCGGACTGGAAAAAACACTTGGCATATATTACACCGCCTTTATAGTACAAAATTGTATGTATAGTCACTCACCGCCGCGTCGCAGGGTTTACACCGCCGCGTCGCAGGGCCTAAACTGCCGCGTCATAAGCTTTACTCAAGATATCGCGAACGTCGTTTTCCGTCACAGGACGCGGAGAGAAGTGGAAATCCTCCAGCTCCATTATTCCCGGAACAGAAGCAAGAAGATCATCCTTTGATTTGACGTAATTCTTTAGCGACGGAAGCTTCGCCAGATTCATCAGATCGCGCGCCGCCTTGTTCAGGGCTTTTCCGATCTCCTGCGGGCTTGCCCCGGCTGAAACTTCTGCGCCGTAAGCCTTTGCGACGCGGGCTGCGGTTTCGGGAATGGCGGGGGTTATGAACTCCAGACATTCAGGCAGCGCAACCGATACAGATACGCCGTGAGGCATATCGTGATCCATGCCGAGTATGAGCCCCATGTCGTGCGGAACATGGCAGAACGGCCCGAGAATAGACATTGTCGCAAGCGTTGCGGCCAGATGCATGTTCCCCCGGGCGGTGAGATCGCCGGGAGTTTTCAGCACAAGCGGCAGATTTTGAACTATCAGTTCAATGGCGCGCATACCGTAAATATCGCTGAAGATATTAGGTTCATTGGACGTGACCGCCTCAGTCGCGTGGCACAGGGCGTCAAACGCGGTTATCACTGTCACCGAGGGCGGCATGGCCAGAGTTAGTTCGGGATCGATTATTCCAAGCGAGACCGGGCACAGAATGTGCTCTTTGAAGTTTGTCCCGGTATTGACTATCACGCCGCCCGGAGAGACTTCGCTGCCGGTACCCGATGTTGTGGGGAGCACGATCAAAGGCTTCAGTGATGAAAGGACTTCGGAAAGCTGCACGCCGGTGTGGGAGTAATAGCGGCTGATCGGGGGCGGGTTGGACAGCAGTATGCGCACAGCCTTTCCTGTGTCAAGTGAACTGCCTCCGCCGACTGCAACGATACCGTCAACGTCGCTTGCCAGAGCGAACTCCGCGGCTGCCGCAACCGAAGTATCAGGCACATCGGCGACCACGCCGTCGTAGCAGATCGTCTCGATTCCCGCGGACTCGATATAACCGGTGATCTTATCCGCAACTCCCGCTGCTTTGATCCCCTTGTCGAACACGACAAGCGCTCTTTTACAGCCGAACGCGGCGAGCCGTTCGCCCACTTGCGCAGAGGTCCCTGCGCCGAACAAAACCGGGTTCGGGGTTGAAAATGTACTTTGCATTAAAAACACCACCTTATTCGGATGTATTGGGAGCTGCCGCGCCGGTCGGAGTCCTGCCGAGTATGAATGACTGCGGATGGGAATATATGCATCCGATGCCTCCGCCCACATACATGCACATGCCGGTTATATACGCCGAAAGCTCAGAAGCCAGGAAAAGTGCGGGCCCCGCTATATCTGAGGGCGCGCCGATCCTGCCCATAGGGACTTCGTGCGACGCGATGCCTTCAAGCAGCGCTTCGATATCAGCGCCCTGCGATGCAAGTTCATCCCAGAACGGGGTTTCTATCGGCCCCGGTTTGATGCAGTTCACGCGTATGCCGAGCGGAGCTACCTCCATTGCCAGGTTAACTGTAAGAGATTCGCATGCGGCCTTGGCCATATGGTACATATATGCCGGAGTCGTAGGATTAAAGGCCCCGTTTGAAGAGCATATGATTATTTTGCCGGACTTCCGCTCTTTCATATACGGGAGAACGGCGAAAACCGTGTCATACGTGCCCTTTGTGTTAGCTTCCATGGTTTTGTTGAAGCTTTCCGCAGTACTGAGGTTTTCGCCGTCAAAAGTCTTTCCGGCAAAAGTGGCCAGTATATCGATCCTGCCGAACTCCATGACTGTCGATAATACAACGGATTTGATGCTGTCTTCGCTTGTGACGTCCATGGGGCCGTAATACCTTGCGACGCCGCCGGACGCGCAAATATCAGCGGCAATGGCGTTGCCCTTGTTGACGCTGCGGCCTCCGATAATAACCGAGGCGCCCTCGCTTGCGTAGAGCCTGGCAGTCGCCTCGCCCATTCCGCTGGTAGCGCCGGTCACCAGTGCAACCTGACCCTCAAGCATTGCGTTCATATTAACCTCCGTCTAAAGCATATTTAGAGCCTATTGGAATTAAAGGATGGGGGGCCGCGCAAACTGCGCACCAGGTTCTGCATTCTTTCACGCTGTCAACGCCCCTTTTACTATTTACTTTTAATGTGTATAGCGATAAAATACGCGCAGGTATGAAAACACATAGGGAATATAATATCAAGCTGATGTTACTTGTCAGTTTTACATAAATCTCAGAAAATAGCAACTTTTTTCTGATGAAATTCGGATAGTAACGATAGGAGCAGGATCATGCCGGAACTTATGCCCAATGATGGAAAAAGAGAAGTAATCGAGGTCAGCGGCGGCAGTTATACGCGGCTGCCGGTCAGGACGCATGTCATTACGGAGAACGATAACATACCTGACGTCGTAGAGCGGTATATGAAAGAGTACTTGACGACGGGTGATGTCATTTTCATTTCGGAAAAGGCCGTCGCATGTTCGCAGAAGCGCGCAATTCCGCTTGATCAGATTTCTCCGACAAAGCTCGCGCGTTTTCTTACACGATTCGTGTATAAATCTCCGCACGGAATCGGGCTATCAATGCCGGAGACAATGGAGATGGCTCTCAGGGAATGCGGCGCTCTTAGAATATTGTTCGCTGCATTCATCAGTGCGATAGGGAAGCTGTTCAGGCGGCGGGGATGGTTCTATATAGTGGCCGGGTATAAGGCGGCGTCTATTGACGGGCCTACGCCGTACACACTGCCGCCGTACAACACATGTGTCGTGCTTGGGCCGGAGTCTCCGGATAAAGTCGCTGCGGAGGTATTTGAAAGAGTCGGCGTCAGAACATGCATCGTCGACGTAAACGATATTGCGGGGAAGATTCTGGGGACGTCGCACAAGGACATGGACAGGAAGCTGCTTGCGCAGATACTCGGCGATAACCCTCTGGGGCAAAACGATCAGCAGACGCCGCTGGGGATCATCAGAAGAGTGGGTGTAGGATAGAGGATAGAGGATAGAGGATAGAGGATAGAGGATAGAGGATAGAGGATAATTAGGTCAGCTTTGCGGCGACGGCGCTGAGAAACCCTGTTGTGTCGACTGTTTCTACGCTGAAACCGGGTTCGGTGAGCGCTGCGAGGTCCGCCGTCATGATTCCGGACGATATTGTCTCCAGGCACTCGCGCTCAAGCTTTTCGGCAAACGCGGAGAGCTCAGGAAGATCGTCCAGTTCGCCGCGCTTTCTCAGAGCGCCTGTCCATGTGAAGATTGTTGCGACGGGATTTGTAGAGGTTTTCTCACCTTTGAGGAACCTGTAATAGTGCCGCGTCACGGTTCCGTGCGCGGCTTCATATTCGTACTTGCCGTCAGGCGAGACAAGGACGCTCGTCATCATCGCAAGCGACCCGAACGCAGTGCTGACCATATCGCTCATGACGTCACCGTCGTAGTTTTTGCATGCCCAGATGAACCCGCCTGAAGAACGTATTACTCTGGCTACAGCGTCGTCTATCAGAGTGTAAAAGTAACTGATTCCAAGCCTGTCAAAATCTGCCTTGTACCCCTCAAACTCCTCGTCAAAAACCGACTTAAAGTATCCGTCATAAGATTTTGAGATAGTATCCTTCGTAGAAAACCACAGATCCCGGCGCGTGCTGACTGCGTACTCAAAACAGGAGCGCGCGAAACTGCGGATACTCGGATCCAGATTGTGCTGCCCCTGCCAGATCGCGGGGCCGGTTACCTTTTGTACTGATACAGACTGCTCGGCGCCGCTTTCGCCCCTGAAGGTCATCACGCATTCGCCCGGTTCGTCCGTGCTGAATTCTACTGCTTTATAAACGTCGCCGTAAGCGTGGCGCGCGATGGTTATAGGCTTTTTCCACGTCCGTACGACCGGCTTCACGCAGTCTACGATAATTGGGGTACGGAAAACAGTGCCGTCAAGTATCGAGCGGATAGTGGCGTTTGCTGACTTCCACATTTCGGTGAGTTCCGGATACTCTTCCATGCGGCTCCGGTTTGGCGTAATTGTAGCGCATTTCACTGCTACGCCGTGCGTTATTGTCGCGTTCGCGGCGTCGACCGTGACTTGATCGGATGTCCTGTTCCGGTTAAGAAGTCCGAGGTCATAATACTCTGTCTTCAGATCCACATAAGGATGAATTAGCGCATCTTTTACCATCAGCCAAAGAATGCGTGCCATTTCGTCTCCGTCCATTTCGACGAGTGGAGTCGTCATTAAAATTCTCGACATAGTTTTCGTTCTCCGTTTAGTGTTCATTTAGTATGAGCCGTCCGGTCCGTGAGAGCGCGCAGCGTACATCCTCGCGCAGGAGCCCGGGCATACAGAAAGCGGGGCGCGCAAAATGCCGCCCCTTCGAAAAATCCGAAGTGAAGCTATAACCACGCCCCGCAGCGGCCCGGCAATACCGGAAAACTAACGACTCAGGAGCGCTTAAATATCAGCGTAATCTGAATACTCTCCGTTCCGGCGGAGAACTTTATTGTTGATCTTATCCTTTAGACCCGAACAGCAGCAGGAAATTTCGTTTCTGAATACAGCGACAGCGGCAACGATTGCAATTATAGCGGATACCGCACATACTATACAGAGTATTAGTTTGAAGCCTTTCACGTAATTTACTCCTTTACGTCAGTTGGTCTTCCTATTGTATAATAGCCCGGCTGAAAAAACAAGAGCCATTTTTTCAGCATTTTTTCAGCATGTTTATTAGCTGTTCCTACCCGGCAAAATGATGTATAATGATTTCTGCGAAATCATTATACATCTGATTTAAGTCCTTTCGCTCCTCGCTGCGCGAGAACCGCGAAAGATGACACATTATACCATTCGCTGCGCTCATGGTATAATGATTTCAGCGAAATATTTTGCTTTGATCAAACATTTAATTTCAGTCCTTTTCGAAGGAGGTAACTATCATGGCAGCCGATGAACTGCGGGATCAAACAGGAGGAGATGAAAAAAAAGAGCCGGACAGCGATTTGGCGCTGTCGTTTCAGAATGCCTTTTCAGACAAAGCGGTATTTTTGCAATTCCTTGACTTTTTCCCTTATCAAATCGCGATTTTCAATCCGGAGGGAACTATCGTGTTTCTTAACCGGGCCGGTTATGAAGAGGTGAAGGTGAGCGACCCGGGCAGAGTAATAGGGCAGTATAACATCCTTGAGGATACGCTGGTCCTTGATGATCTTGGCCACCGGGAGCGGTTGTTGCGGGCATTCAGCGGAGAAAGAGTAATCACTGAAAACACCAGATTCCCCGCCGACCGGTATAACAAAACAGACGGCCCGTTCATAAAAACCGTTGTCCAAACTGTATCCTGTTTTCCACTGCTGGATGAAATGCAGAAAGTAGCGTATATAGTTATGGTGTTTGTCACCACAGGCTCTTACGGAGGAAGAGATGAGATCGTAAAGGTCCTTGAATACATGAATCAACATTGGCGGGACGAGTTCGACAGGGACAATCTGGCAAAAATTGCCAATATCAGCCCATATCACTTCACTCGTGTTTTCAAACAGGAACATGGTGTCACCCCGCAGGAGTACTACAAGATGATAAAACTTAAGAAGCTGAGTGAAATACTGCTGGATCCCAATTTCAGCGTCAATCAGGCGTTTGCCGCGTGCGGCGTCGATGTTAAAGGCAGGTATATGCACTATTTTAAAGAAGAGTTCGGTATGACTCCGAACGAGTATCGAAATGTAAACATCAAACCCAAATAGCAAAATGCGCTTCATCCGATGCTTAAAATCATCTTACCTGTTAAGGTCAAATAATCACTCATCAGATCTCCCGGGACCGGCTTTTGCTTCTCCCGGGAGTCTTTTTTGTGTTGAATGATGAATTTCAGCACTATTGTCGTACAATTGCGCACAAATGCAGGTGCCATTTCATGTAGAATTTAGTAAAATTACACTAAGCACGGGCTTTTAAAGCATATTGGAATCATATAATCAACCAAGGAGGAAAGATCATGAAAAGAGTACTACTTGTCGCGCTATTGACGGTCCTGACGTTATCAATGCTGTCAATTACTGCGCTGGCGGACATCGGCAACCCGAACGGTACAAGAAAGAACATTTCCGCGGAAGGCGAGGTCATCGACTCGCCTGCTTATATTGTGAACGCGAAAAGCGAGCTCGGTGATAACTACCTGGACGTCTACGGGTTTAAATTCAGTTGTCTCAACAAAGCTGCGTTATTTTTCAGCTGCAGCGTTGTCAGAGAAGAAGACCCCTTCCCATACCCCAGTTCCATCTGCATATTTACGAACAACGAAATCATAAAATCGACGCTAATAGACATGGGATTCGTCGCTGACTATTGGGAGATAGTGGGCATACCCGGCGGCAGCACAGGCACATTCACGCTTATGACGTCAGCTCCGATTTTTACATCCGCTAACAGCGGCAGGCTGCTGTTCACGGAAGACACCGCTTTCGCAACGGGCGGCGGGACAATTGAGTTAGGTAACTTTGTCTGGCTCGATAAGGACGGCAATGAGCTCGCAGCGGGGACCGTCGACGATGCAGGCGCAAATGCAGGCGCAAACGCAGGCGACACTGCAGGCGGTACTGCCGGCTCACCGAAAACCTCCGACAGCATGAACTTAACCCTTTGGTTCACCCTTGGCGTCGTAAGCTTGTGCGGCTTTGCAGTTCTCCTTGTTTCATTCCGCAAAAAGGAATTCAATTCGTAAGCTTAAAACTAAGACTTAATCAAACGTGGGGCGGAGCCCCACGTTTGATTAAGGCACTGTCGGGAAATAAGTTGGAAGAGTTGCCGCAGGATTTATGCCGTCAGGTGGTGCGGGGAAACCGCAGGAATGCTTGGAGCCTTTCAAGGTTTCACCGTGCCGCATGGCGGCAAAAAGACAAGGCAAAATTACAAGTTATTTCCCGACAGTGCCTAAGCGTAGTGGGGGTGGGGTGAATGGCCGGAAACAGCATATTACTGACAGCGAACAAAATATGCAAGGCATTCGGGCCTACGCGCGCGCTGATAGATGTAGACCTTGAGATCAAGCGCGGAGAAATCCGGGGCCTGATCGGAGAAAACGGATCCGGGAAATCAACTTTCGCGGCTGTTGTCGCGGGAGCGCTGGCTATGGACAGCGGATCGTTCATGCTCAATGGCGAAAGCTATGCGCCGAAAAGCATGGTTGATGCGCAGAACAAGAGCGTCGGGATCATAGTCCAGGAGATGGGGACGATACCCGGAATCACGGTAGCGTCGAACATTTTCGCCGGTAGGCTGGAACAATTCGGGAGGCGCGTGAGCAGGCTGCTCAATATGAAAGAGCTGTACTTACAGGCGCAGACCGCGCTTGACGACATTGGCGCCTCCGGCATCGACGCGACGCAAATGATAGACAGATATAACTTCGAAGATCGCAAAATCGTGGAAGTCGCGAGGGCAGTGGTAAAAAAACCTGACTTACTGATAATAGACGAGACTACGACGGCGCTTGCACAGAAAGGCAGGGCAATAATATATGATTTGATCCGGCGTATGCAGGAAGAGAATAAGTCGGTGCTTTTTATCTCCCATGACCTTCAGGAGCTTATGGACGTCTGTAACTCGATCACCGTCTTAAGGGACGGGGTGGTCATCGACACTCTGGAGCATGAAAGCATGAACGTTGAGAAATTGCGTATGTCGATGGTGGGCAGGGAGCTGACCGGGAGCTACTACCGTGATGATTTCGACGGTTCATGCGACGGCGAAGTCGCGTTGAGAGCAAAGCAAGTGACCTTGCATCCGTTCTTTAAAAACATAGATCTCGAAGTCCGTAAAGGAGAAATTCTGGGCTTGGGAGGGCTGTCAAACTGCGGCATGCATGAGCTGGGCAGGGTGCTGTTTGGCATTGATAAGCCTATAACGGGACATGTCGAGCTTGTATCAGGGAACATCAGTGTGACGGATCCGGGTATCGCGGTCAGAAACAAGATGGCGTATGTGTCGAAAGACAGGGACAAGGAAGCGATAATCCTGAACGCAAGAATCTTGAGCAACATTGCTATCCCTTCGCTCAGGGTTTTATCTAAAGCATTTGGGTATATATCCAGATCGTCTGAGAAGATTTTGGCAAGGGCGCAAATCAAAGCGCTGAGCATTAAATGCCGTAATGAAAAGCAGTTGTGCAAGGAACTGTCCGGCGGAAATAAGCAAAAAGTCGTTTTTTCGAAATGGCTCGCTAAAGAGAGCGACGTGATGATACTGGATTGCCCGACCAGGGGTATAGACGTAGGCGTGAAAGCGGATATGTACAAGCTCATGATGTCTCTCAAAAAGCAGGGGAAGGCGATCATCATGGTTTCCGAGGAACTGCTTGAACTGATCGGGATGAGCGACAGGATGCTGATACTAAAGGACGGAAAGATAAACGCGGAGATAATGCGTTCGGAGAACCTTAGGGAAAGCGACATAATCAAGCACATGCTGTAGAAAAGGGGAGCTTATGGACCGGAGCGCTGATAACAGTAATAATATGAGTACCTTTTCTATCCAGGACAGGTTGGACCGGAAAGCCTGGAGGAAGCAGATCCTTGCCGGCATACTGCCTTTCTCCGGGCTGGTGTTTATTATTGTTTTCTTTATTGTCGTCACAGGCGGCGCGCTGATCAGGGCAAGCAATCTGGAAAACCTTGTCAACCAGTGTTTCACGCTTATGATCGTGTCCGTGGGCGCGACGTTCGTATATGCACATGGAGGCATGGATTTTTCTATCGGCGCGACATGCGGACTGGCGCAGATGATCGGAGGATTACTGCTTGTCCGTGCGAATGTACCTATAGCGATAGTTTTACTTCTGACAGTCATGACCGGGGTCGTTTGCAGCGTTATTGTGGTGAGCGCTTCGCTGCTGTCAAGGGTGCCTGTTTTCGTCACTTCACTATGCATGCGCACAATCGCCGCGGGCATACTTTCAACAGTTCTGAGAAGTAATGAAGTCCGCATTCCGTTCGGTGAGTACCAGTACATAAACAACACTCCGGTAAGGAGCATAACGCTCGTTATCGTGGTTTTAGCCGGACTGTATCTTTTTGAGTTCACAAGCCTCGGCAAATCTGTCAAGGCTATCGGCGGAAACGCCGGCACAGCCGCCCAGAGTGGGATAAATACAGGAAAAACAAAGCTGATAGCATATGTCATCATGGGCGGATGCGTGGGTATCGTCGCGGTTTTCTCTATGTTCCGATCCAGCATTATAAGCGCCATGTCGGGAGGCGGGCTGGAATACTCCGCCCTTATCGCGCTGGTTATAGGCGGGCTTCCACTTACGGGAGGCGACAATGCCAAACTACAGTCGGCAATAATCGGAGCGATCACAGTAACTGTGCTATATAACGGGCTAACGCTGTGGGGTCTTGACCCCGGACTTGTAAACGGTATCAGGGGCGCGCTGTTCCTGATAATCGTTGGCTTGAGCTACGACCGCAGCAGAGGCAAACTGGTTACATAGGGGGCGGGATTCGAACTCGACACGCCCCTCACCGGCTATCTTTTGTGCTTTTTCCTCCGTTTTCATTGCCTTGCGACAATGACTCAGGGAGGGTTTTGCCAAAGGCTCCCAAGTGGTCCCCAAAACATACTTTTCAGGAGGACAAAATGAAAAGACAAGTAATCGTAGTGGTGCTGGCGCTTGCAATGACACTGGCGTTCATCGCCGGATGCTCACAGACAGGCGGAGATGATAAAAGCGGAAGCCCCGACGCAAGTCCCGGCGCTGAAGCAAGTGCAAGCGCAGGAACAAGCCAGAGCTCAAGCGATGGCAACAGCCAGGGCGCGCAGACAAGCCCCGGGGCAAGCTCCGGAGGAGAAAACACAGGCGAAGCGGCTCCGGGCGAAACAACAGGCGGAGAAAAAACACGTATCGAAGGGCCGTTCGACGCTGACTGGAAAGGTCCGCTGCAAGACGGTCTGCCGCATTTCAGAATTTGTGTAAACGCCATGTCCTTCACCGATTTATTGGGCGCGCAGTTCAAGGCAAGCCTGGAGTATTTGCAGGAAGCGTTCAATGTGGAGTTTGTGTTTGTTGAAGCAGCCGCGTCATGGACGGATGAAGCGATTGCCCTGTTTGAAAGCGTGATGGAATCGGGTATCGACGGAATGATCATGCTGAGCGCGTCGCCTGCAGTGCTGGATCTGGCGAAAAGATACGGTAACATTCCAATAGTAAACCTGGGCTCCGAGCCGGCTGATGACAACGCTGCGAGAGAAGCGGCCGCGTTCGATAACTTCCTTGGCTCAGTATGCGGCAATGACTATGAGAGCGGGCTGCTGGCGGCGGAAACCCTCTATAACAACGGCGCAAGGAAGTTTGGAGTCATCGGTATAGTCAACGGCCTCTCAAAAGCGCATGACCAGCGCGCTAAAGGTTTCGTTGATTTCATCAACTCAAAGCCGGACGCGGTTCTGCTTGCGGAGGATTACAGCCTGCTGCAGTTTGACGCGGCCGTATCGAACTTTGCGGCGGCGTTCCCGGATATGGACGGCATTTTGGTGACAGCAAGCGCCGAACCAAGCCAGGCGGCGATTGTAAGGGAAGGACTGGCCGGAAAAATCCACTACGGCGCTGTAGACATAACGGACAGCACGGGCGAGTTCCTGGAGAACGGCTGGATGGACTGGGTCAATGGCGGGGGTTACGCGCAAGCCATGATCTGCTTCGCGGTCGTCTATAATTACCTAATCGACGGAACCCGCATCATCCCGGATCCCGCGGTAACATTCTACTACCCCTTCATTCCGATGCAAAACTATGACGATTACAAAACCTTCAATGAGCTTGTGGCGTTCAATGGCAAACCCGGTGAAGTCCCGGTGTTCACTGTCGGCGAGATAGGCAACCTTATACATTACTTCAACGACAAGGCCGATATGGCGTTCTACAGCAAACTGGCGGCTGACTTCACAATAGCGAATGTAAAGCAAAGGCGCTCATAACAGTTCCTAAGGCGGTGGAAAAGATAAAAGCGAATGTGAAGAAGCTTGTCGTAAGCACAGCAAAGATGCTGGCGTTCCCTGTGCTCGTTTTCGCCCTTTTCGCGATCCTGACAGAAGGGCGCATCGTTAATGCGAGGACTGTTTCCACTGTGCTTCGGCAGTCTGTCTACCCGGCGATTATATGCTACGCGCTGGTACTCAACATGACAATGGGCGCAATGAACTTTGCGGCGGGCGCGGTGATCGTGTGCGCGTCAATCTTCGGCGGGAACCTTATGGTGGCCACAGACACGGGCGTCGCCGGGTTGTTCGTCATGTGTCTGCTTGCAGCGCTTGCGCTGTCGGCGGTCATGGGGGCGCTGTACAACCTGATGCGCATACCCATGATCGTGCTCGCGATCGGTACGGTGATGGTGTATGAAGCGATACCACGGCTTATATACAGCGACGGCGCGAAGATCCCGTTCAACATGACGTACATGGCCACAGCGCCATACTGCTTCATCGTACTGGCAGTCATGATGGTAGTATTCTATCTGCTCTACTACAAGACAGCCTTCGGGCACAATCTCCGCGCGCTGGGCAGTAACCAGGAGATCGCGATAAATGTTGGGCTGAACAACGACAGGATCAAGTTCATGTGCTTCCTGTTTTCCGGAGTATTTCTTGGAGTCGCGGCAACGCTTTATCTTTCAAATCAGAGGGAAGTACGAAATGTCACAATGCTAAACTCCATGCTCATTATGATGGAGTCGTTCATGTGCATGTTCCTCGCTTTTTTCCTGTCTCGATATGGCAACCTGACGCTCGCGGTGCTGATCGGGACATTCACTATGAAGTTCATCACAACCGGGTTCAGCACTCTCGGGATCTCCCCGACAGTCAGGGATATTGCGACCGGCCTGCTGCTGTTCATCCTCTTTACCATGTCGGCAAACCAGGGAGTATTGAAATTCATGCGTATCCAAAAGGAAAATGCCCGGGCAGCCGACGAGGAATATCGCCGGGAATGAATGAGTTAGCGGCGCTAAATCGTTTTTCACTAACCAATTACTACTCAGTGCCCCGGCGAGGTCGTTGCAATCACGTTCCGAAAAGCGGAGGCATGGATGCCGGAGCGCGCGAGTATGCGCATGGATGCGCATTCGAGTGAAAAGGAACGTGATGTAACGACCGAACTAAGGCGGCACTGAGTAGTAACACCAACCAATTTAGCACTATTGTAGTAAAACAGCGCACCAATGCAGAAACGTTTTAGTATAATATACAAGTGGCATTGACAGAAAATGATTTTTGGAGGCTGTTCTACAATGAAAAGGAAAAAACTATTGGCACTGATACTTTCTCTCGTATTCATCATCGCGATCACGACCCCTGTACTAGCGGCGCCGGCGGCATTGACCATTTCCGGCGTCAAAACCACGAAAGCCGAGTACGACAGCCTTGAAGTCACCGGGCTTGGCTGCGGTATCTCGATTTCCGTGAATCAGAATAACAATCCGGTCATTACTATTGACGCCGGAGCGGAACCCGGAATACTGACATTGATCACTAAAGATCAGGACGGTAACAACACCTATCTGAAGTTCGTGACAGATACCCTGGATTACCAGGAAGGCGCAAAACTCACACTTAAAGTGCAGACATCTCTCAAGGCGATCGCATACTCATTTGAACACACGCAGCATGTCGCCGGCGATATGGTAATAGTCAGCGCGGCGGACTGCGTTAACGACGGCTTCTGGGAGATCCGCTGCAAATTCTGCGGAGAGCTGCTCGACACCGACGTAATAGCGGCGTTTGGCCATGACTTTGCCGGAGAAAACGATGCGCTTTCATACAGCGAAACTCTTGGCAAGTGGGTCTACACCTGCAGGACATGCGGATGTGACGAGTTCGATAATTTCGCAGCTTTATCAGGCGTACCAAACGGAGGGTTCCTGGCCCCATGGGAAGGCCCCGGCGCCAGACCCGTGTACGATAGTGCAGCATGGATCAACTATCTGCCCGCGTCCCCGATCAGCGGTGACGTCGTGCAGAACAGCCGCCTGTACTATCCGGTCGGCGACGACGTCCCCGACGAACTGCCGCTGCTTGTGTTCTTCCATGGTTATGAGACAGGCGGGTCGACCGTCGCCAATGTAAACAAGTTCGACTACCTTGGCAGGAATCTCGCCCGTAACGGCTACCTCGTCGTGATCGCTGCTCATCAGTCCGGTACCAGCGCGGCGGGAGGCGGCTTTAACGGCTATATGCGTAACGGAGCCAATATCATCAACCAAACTGTCGCGTATCTGAGCAGTGATAATGCTACAGGTTACGGCTTGGCAAGGGACGATGAAGGGCAGCCTGTATATGGGATAATGGGCTACTCCATGGGCGGTATACTGTCGATGAACCTCGCGTCTTCGTGGGAGACAGGCAGGACATACTACGCATACAGTATCACGATGATCATAATTCCGGTCAGCAGCAGCGCGCAGACGCAGGATCCCATTCCAAAGCCGGGATTCGTCTACGCTCTCGAACTCAGCAGCGGGGGCGGCACGAATAATTATATGCAATCCGGAAGTCCGATCGGCAACAGAGGCGGATACTGGGCAGACATGGATGACGATATATATGTCGTCATGTCCACAGGCAGCGGCTTGAACGCCGCCGACAGAAACCATGCTTTGTCCTGCTGGAACGCGATAAACCACATCCCGGCTTCGCACAAACAGTTCATCGGATGGAACGCGGACACGAAGACCGGCGCCAGTACCGCAGCCCGTATCGCGGCCGATCACACATGGCCGCCGACAAACAACATGAACGCGCTGCATCACGCATGGATCCGCACGGTTTCGGCACTTGCCAATACAGCGTTTTACGGTACGGACAAGGAGTACTGGTATTACGACGACTTCATGTTCATGGGCGTCTGGTGGGACGGCACTGCCATTAAGCCTGCTTCTATATCGCATGCCAACGATCTGACGAACAATGGTTTCTGGCTATAATGGTTCTCTGCCGCTAAATTTGATTAACGGATAGTCTCGCAGTTTGCCTGCGGAGTAACCGGATAGCGAAATGTCCAAATAGCTGCCGCGTTCCGGCATAACGAAACACCGCAGTACGAGATGTAAATGAGCAGGTAAAAGCAGTTACAACCGGCCGCGCACCATACTAAACAGTATATGCGCGGCTGGTTCACGAGCGGGAAACCGGCGGAGACTGTTAAGGGCGTCTGCAAGAAGCGGTGCAAAGCCGGCTGCGCCGGCTCTGGATGATGGCGGGCGTTTTGTCCAAGGCTCCTAATACCGGCATATGAAAGCAGCAAACACTAATAGACGCCCGTCATATACGCCGCTGCGCCGCTGAGCCGCTTGCGGCGCTATGTGAACAGATTGGATGCTGATATGAAACCGAAAGAACGCGTAATCCGCGCGATTGAGTTCAACACTCCGGACAGAGTGCCGATATGTTCGTTCCACTTCAAAACAGACAAACTCCCTGACCTGAAGAAACTGAAGAAGTATAAATCAGACTTAGCCTTGACATCTTTCATGCCGAATAATATCATTATCGATGAGAAGAACCACTATGACGAGTGGGGATGCAAATGGTGCACCCCGACGCTGGTGGGGGAGGTCGTCGAACACCCCTTGCGCGAGTGGGACATGCTCAACGACTTGAAGGTTCCGGATTACTTTACAAAGAAGAACTTCAAGTTCATCAAGCTCTGCCGGAGGATTTACGCGAGGAAATTTCTAATGGGATATCTTCCGGATATGTATTTTAACAGGCTGTTTTACCTCAGAGGGTTTCAGAACCTTTTCTGCGACTTCATCGAAGAGAGGGAAAACGTCGAGAGGCTCCTTGACATTGTGACCGGCCACACGATCCGGCTCATTGACAAATACGCGGAATTCAAAGTTGACGGGGTATTGCTCTGCGACGATTTCGGCCTCCAGAACTCCCTGATGATCAGCCCCGCAATGTTCAGGGACATATTCAAACCGCGATTCAAGACTATGGTCGAAGCGGCGCATAAAAACGGAATGAAGTATATCCTGCACTCATGCGGCTGTATCATCGACATTATCGACGACCTGATCGAGATAGGCGTCGACTGCTTGCAGCTTGATCAACTGGACATCATGGGGATGGATAATCTGGCGGAAAGGTTTGCGGGAAGAGTAGCGTTTTTCAACTGCGTCGACATTCAGTCCGTTATGCCCCGGAACGACCATGATGAGATATACGAGTATGCCGGACGTATGGTGAAAGCGTTCAGCAGTGGGAAAGGCGGATTTATCGGGAAAATCTACCCGCAGCTTCAGGACATTGAGTCGACTGTGGACAGTGCGATTGCATCTCTGGACGCGTTTCTTGCTTAACAAAAATAAGTTCAGCCTCAAAAAGGCAGTCTCCCGGATACCCCTCCGAACTGAACTGCGGCGCTATGCTGACAGAACCTGAGAAATTTGATATCAACATGGAGGTATGTCTATGACTTCAAGAGAAAGAGTGCAGGCGGCGCTGGATCACCGTCAGCCTGACAGGACGCCGCGCGACTTCGGCGCCTCAAGCGTTACAGGCATCTCCGCGAGCTTTGTTTTCAGGCTGCGGCGCGTTCTTGGACTGCCTGAGAAGCCCATACCCATTTTCTGCCCCTATCAAATGCTGGGCGAAGTGGATGACGACCTCCGGTCATACCTGCGCGCGGACGCTATAGCGATGTGGCCGTCGGGCAACCTTTTCGGGTTCGACAATACCCCTGTAAAACCGTTCACTATGAACGACGGGACGCCTGTGCTCGTACCCGAAGCGTTCAACTCGTCATACGAGCCGGACGGGCGGCTGTTTCAATATGCGAAAGGCGACCGGAACTATCCTCCGTCAGGCGTTATGCCCGCCGGAGGGTTCTACTTTGACGCGACGGTCAGGGCAAAACCAGTCGATGACGACGACCTCATCGACCCTGCGGATAACCTCGAGGAGTTTACGCTGCTCGACGACGAGACGTTGAGAAACGCCGAGAAAGAAGCTCGCAGGCTCTACGACAACACAGATTACGCCATAGTGAGCGGAGGCCCGGGAGGCACGGGGTTGGGCGATATCGCGTTTGTACCGGGGACAATGCTGCCCGACCCGAAGGGAGTCCGCGACATTCAGGATTGGTACATATCGCCGCTTATAAGGCCCGACTATATCAAGGAAGTGTTTGATAAGCAGACGGACATAGCAGTGAAGAACCTCGAAATGTTCTATCAGGCCGTAGGCGACCGTGTCTCCGTCATCACAATATGCGGCGCGGACTTCGGAAATCAGCGCAGCCTTATGATGTCAATAGATACGTTCCGCGAAATCTATCTGCCGTATTACAGGAAGATGAACGACTGGATTCACGCGAACACAAAATGGAAAGTGTTCAAACACTGCTGCGGGGCAATAGAGCCGCTCCTGCCGCACCTTATAGAAGCCGGTTTCGACATAATGAACCCCGTGCAGATATCTGCAGCAGGCATGGATCCGGAAATACTCAAACAGAAGTACGGCGGCAAACTTACATTCTGGGGCGGCGGCGTCAGGACTCAAAGCACGCTGCCATACGGGACTCCGGATGAAGTCAAAGAGGAAGTAAGGCACAATGCATCTGTTTTCGGAAAAGACGGCGGTTTCGTGTTCAACACGATCCACAATGTACAGACGAACGTCCCCATCGAGAACTTCCTGGCAATGATCGAGGCACTAAACGAGTAAATTGTATGAGAGGAATTGATATAACTATGAAGGCATTTGGTTCAGGTTACTTCGGAGAATGGATAACAGATGAACAAGGGCTCCCCGCATACCGCTATGACTGCGACCAACTGACTGACCCCGCCGCGATCTCGCCGACGAACACAGTGTGGAGAAAAGAAAACGACCACACGTTCCAGTTCGGCAACGACAGGGTCACATGCATCGCTTCAAACTTCGGAACAGTGCAGGTGCGGCAGGACGAAGGCGCGCCTAAGTTCCTCGGAGATATAGATCCCGAACACGACTGCTACGGAGGGGGCCTGGGCTGGCTCCATGACGGAAGCAGCGTGCTGACAACATACTACGACGGTAAAGCGGACAGCTTTGAGCGTTTATACGGGGCTGGATACATGCGCAAAGTCGTCAAAAAGGGCGATCTGTCCGTAAACCAGCTCATTTTAACACCGTACGGGGACGACCCCGTACTCATTTCGCGCGTGACCATAGAAAACCACTCGGACGCGCTAAAGAAAGTCAAGTGGTACGAATACTGGGGCGCGCGGCCATACTTGATGTCGTTTCGTTCTCTGCTGCTGTCCCTTGCCGGCAATACGGCGGAACTTGACACATATATAAACAACTCGGCGCAGAGTATGCGGCGGAAGCTTGCCGATAGTTATGAAAACAAGTTCTCCGCCGACGGGAAAACCTTGCGCAACGCAATGAAGTTCGGCGGTTGGGGAATAAAAGACAAGACGATTTGGAACATAGCGCAAAAGAGATACAGACCTCTTGCGGAAACAGCGCACAACTACTCTCTTTACCTCGGCGAGCTGGACGACTACGAAGACGTAACCCCGCCTGAGACGTTTCTGTGCGCAGCGGACGCGCAGGTCGAAAGCTTTATTACCGACGCAAGGGCATTTTTCGGAGCAGGCGGGTTGAGCAGCCCGGACGGCGTGAAATCCGGTATAAACGGAAAGATGAAGTCCTCGCACACCGCGATGATAGCCGTCTCGCCGGCGGACGTTCCTGCAGGCGGCAAGATAACGCTGACATATGTATACGGATATCTGCCTGACGGATTCGAGCTTCCGGCTCTGCTGAAAAAGTATGGCGCGGACTTTGACAAACTTTTCGCCGACTCATGCGCGAAATGGAAAGAAGACAGGATCTCGCTGAGCGTCCCCGGGCAGGAATGGATAGACCGCGAGCTGCTGCTGCATAATCAGTCGCTGCGGGCTGCCGCTACATACGACAGCGCGCTCGGTGAACACATCCTCTCGCAGGGGCATGTCTACCAATATATAATGGGCTTCCAGGGCGCGTCGCGCGACCCGCTGCAGCACGTCATGCCGTTTATCTACACAGACCCCGGCCTTGTGCGCGAAGTGATCCGCTATACGCTGAAGTCCATATTGCCGGACGGAACGGTCCCTTACGGGATGTGCGGCCACGGCGCCATTATGACGTCGCCCTTCCTCTCGGACGATCTCGAGCTCTGGCTGATCTGGACTCTGAGCGAATACATACTGGCGACTAAGGACTTGTCCATACTGAATGAACGCGTCACGCCATACCCGTATAAGGGCGTGAAGCAGAGCGAAACGACTGCCCTTGAGCTTGTGAAACGCAGCTTCAGGCATTTTCTTGAGTTCACCGGCGTCGGCGCGAACGATTTACCGCGCCTCCTCGGCGGTGACTGGAACGACAACGTTGTCGTCGGCAACGCCGATCCGAAGGAACAGGAACGCATATACGCCGAAGGCGAGAGCGTGCTCGTGGGCGCCATGGCTGCCGCGGTGCTTGACAGATATGCCGAAGTCCTTGCCATGGCAGGGGAGGACGGAACAGAAGCAGCCGCGTTTGCGGAGCAGCAGAGAGCTGCGGTGGCAAAGCAATGGCACGGAAAGTGGTTCAGACGCGCATACCTTGGCAGCGCGCTTGGCTGGACAGGGGAGGATAAGCTCTGGCTTGAACCGCAGCCCTGGGCGCTGATGTGCGGAGCGGCCGACGCCGAAAAGACAAAGACACTCGTATCAGTGATAAAGGAAAAGTGCCAGGACCCTTCGCCAATAGGAGCGATGCTTGCCGACTCCTGCCCGGAAAGCGGCATGAAAGCCCCGAAAGGCATGGCCACGAACGGCGGTATCTGGCCGTCGATAACAGGAACGCTTATCATGGCGCTGGGTAAAATAGACCCCGCTGCCGCTTATGAAGAGTGGAGGAAGAACACTCTAGCGTACCACGCCGAGAACTATCCGAAAAGCTGGGAAGGCACATGGAGCGGGCCGGACACATACAACTCGGTCCTGTCCGACAGGCCGGGGCACACATTTGCTTACGCAGACCCCGAAGAACGCAAATCGAAACTCTCCTGGGCCGACTTCCCTGTGTATAACCTGCACCCGCACGCATGGACGCTGTATAACGCCGCGGGCTTGTTTGTAAGCGAGTTCACAAGCGAGGGCGTCGTGTACAACATGGGGCTCCCCGAGAGCGAATATAAGTTCGACAGCCCGCTTGCATCGCTAGAACGCGGCGCAGGAGGCTTCAAAGGGCGCTATTGCCCCGCGGTGACGGACAAATGGAGAGTAGAGCTCACATTCCTGCAGCCGGACGCGGAGTTTGACTTAACGGTAAACGGCAGCGCAGCGCAGTATGAACGGATTGAAAACGGGATCGCCTTCACGGGGACAGGCGGCGGAGACAACCCGCTATACTGGGAGCTAAATGTGAGGCAAATTTGAGACATAACAGTGAGACATAGCAGTGAGACATAGCAGTGAAACATAGCAGTGAGACATATCAGTGAGACATATCAGTGAAACATAACAGTGAGACATAGTAATGAGACATGGCAATGAGACATGGCAACTAAGGTTCCCCGTTCAGTTGCTATTAAGTAAGGAAGGGAGACATAGGAAGTGGACGTAAAACTCAGTTTTAAGGAACGATTCTGCTACAGCCTGGGAAGTTTGGCATGCAACCTGGTTTGGACAGCTCTCGGAGCGTTCATAGTGATCTTCTATACGGATATCGCGCTCATACCGGCAGCCACAGTCGGGGCTATTCTACTGATCTCACGCATATTTGACGGATTTTCGGACATAGGAATGGGTATCATAGTCGACAGAGGAAAAAACCCGAAGGGAAAAGCGAGGCCCTGGCTGCTTCGAATGGCCGTCCCATTCGGCGTAGCGGCGGTTTTGTGCTTCAACGCGTTCCCGGACTGGCCGGTCGGAGCAAAAGTCGCCTACGCGTTCATCACGTACAATATAATGACGACGATCATCTACACCAGCGTTGACATGCCGTACGGCATTCTGAACGCAGCTCTGAGCCAGGATCAGTACCAGCGCTCGGTTCTCAGCATCTTCCGCCTTTTCATGGCCATCGTCGCGGGAGTGATAGTCAACATGGCCGTCCCGCAGATGACGGAGATATTCGGCGGCGGCGCGCCGGGATGGCGGCTGACATTCATGATACTGGGCGCGCTTTCGATCATTATGTTCCTGCTGACGTATTTCAACACAAAGGAGCGCGTCGCGGCGTCCGTCAGCGTCAAGGATAAGGTATCCGTAAAAACCGGATTCAGAGCCTTGATTAAGAACAAGTACTGGGTCATGATAGCCGTCTACGCGACTCTCTCTTACACATCATCCGGACTTGGCGGTATGACTGCATACTTCTGCAGGGAGATACTCGGCGACTTCGGCCTTGTAGGGACTCTCACTGTCATCGGCGTGATACCCATGCTGGCCGGCACCTTCATACTTGCGCCAATAGTGAAAAAGCTCGGGAAGCGCAACGCTGCGCTGATAGGTATAATTTGCGGCATTGTCGGCAATCTCGTCCTTGCGATTGCCGGGACAGAAATGATTGTTGTCATTGTGTCCATTGTCGTTAAAGCATTTGGGTCGGCATTTATCATCGGCACTCTGTTCGCTATCATCGCCGACACAATCGAGTACGGGGAATGGAAATCAGGCGTGCGCACAGAAGGCTTGGTATACAGCGCATCCAGCTTCGGCGGGAAACTCGGGAACGGCTTGGGCGCAGCCATAGTGAGTATCTCGCTGGCTATAGGCGGGTACGCGGCGCGCGCGGTCGATGGACTGGGCCCCACCGGGCAGAGCGCATCAACACTGAGCGCAATACGTTTTGTGTACATCTGGATACCCATGATACTGCTTGCCGGGATGGGCGTCATTATGCTGTTCTTCAAACTGGACAAAGAATACCCCGCTATACTTGCGGAGCTAAAGGCGCGGCGCGAAAGCTCGTAAAATATGTTTACGAACCATAAGGCGGCGTCCGCATAATACGCCGCCTGCGGCGCAATGAGAAGTCCGCCGCCGGCGGACGGATTGGGAGATGAAAGGGCAGGTGACCATGAAAACTGAAATGACCGGTAAAGAAAGGATCCTCGCCGCGCTCCGGAGGCAGCCTGTCGACCGCATCCCGTGGGTCCCGCTGATCGTGCCGTATACGATCAACGGCTTCCCCAAGGAAACGCCGCACCGCGTCGCGGAAGCGCAGCGCGCGGTCGGCTGCGACATATGGACGCAATCGGTCGTAGACAGGATCGGGCTTTGGATGCCGAAAAGCAAAAGCAAAATCAATAAGATCTTGTATTTCACGGACGGCGACGTCGTCAGCGGATATGAGACTCCGCTAGGTACGATCACGGAGCGGCAGCGAAGCGGAGTCGGAGGGTCGCTGAACGCGCCTGTGGAATACCTGCTGAAAACGGTGGAGGATCTGCGCGTCTACCGTTATGTGCTTGAGAACAGCTTCCTGTTCATCGCGGACTACACAGACCACTACGCGTGGGAAGACAAGATCGTAGGCGACGACGGCGTCATAACGGACGTCAGCATCGGAATGACGCCGCATCAAATGTTCATCAACATGTACGCTGGCGTCGAACACACATACGACATGCAGGTCGAAGACCCGGAACTGTTTGACGAAGTGATGGAGCTTATGCATCAGCAGTACCTGCTCCAGATAAAAGAAACGGTAAAAAGGAGCAAGGCCGACGTGTTCATCAGCTCGGAAAACACGAGCTGGACGACGCTATCTCCGAAAGTCTACGAGAAATACTGCGCAAAACAGCTCAGCGAATATGCCGACATACTCCATGAGTACGGGAAACTGCATGTCATTCACATGTGCGGAAAGCTGAGCTATATGACAGAGCAGATTTCGAAATGCCGCTTTGACGCTGTGGCCGACCTCGCTCCGAAACCGACCGGCGACATGGAGATATGGGAGGTTGCGGAAGAACTTCCCAACATGGCGGTGAAGGGCGGCATCGGCTGCGATACGTTTATCAGCGAAGACCCGCGCATCTGCTACGATAAGGCCATGGAGATCATCGAGAAAACCCGCGGAAGGTGGGGAGTGCTGATGGGTTCCGGCGATTCCGTCCCGAACGGCACAAGCCTTGAAAACCTGCGCATTATCACAAAAGCGGTGGAGGAGGCCGGTTACTATGCCTAGTCAGCGGCTAATGGAATGGGTAGTTAAGATGCAGACGAACAAGATGAAGGTGAGCGAAGACTACAGTGTGGAGGAGTACCTGAAGCGGATCCCCGAGTACTTCGACGCGAAAAAAGCGGGGGATAATAATCTTACGGTCGTGTATGAGATACACGACAGCGGCGATAACGACGGCGTGTGGACAGTTTCCATAGCAGACGGGAAGTGCGCGCTGACGAAAGGCGAAGCTGAGCATTATACGTCTAAACTATACATGACGGCGGACTCATACCGCCGGATTATAACGGGCAGGCTTGACTTTGCGAAGCTTACATATTCTGTCGGAGCTATCAGGTATTTCGGCAGCACGCTGGGGCACCGCGAACTCAACGCGTACTTGACGATCCCTAAAAAGGCGGGAGTCGCCGCGCTGTAGCGGTCTGTTACACCTAAAACTTGCGCAAAGCTTGTCTTTTTGCCGCCATACGATGCGGCAAAGCCTTGAAAGGCGAACGCGCATTCCTTCGGCTTTTCAAGCGTCTTTGTGAAGCAAAGACGCTGCCGCCATGACGACGAAAATAAGGAGCTGATATCATGACTCCTCGCGAGCGCCTTTACGCGCGGCTGCAGGGAAAACCGGCGGATAAAATACCAAACATGAACATCGCGATGGGGCTGGTGGCTAAAGCCGCGGGAGTTACATACAGCGAGTATGTTCAGGATTACAGAAAACTGGTAGACGGCAACCTGATATGCGCGGAGCGTTTCGGGTTCGACTCTGTCAGCGTGATTTCAGACCCAATGAGGGAAGCGTCGGCTTTCGGTGCTTCCCTTGTCTATCCTGAAAACGGCGTCCCTTACTGTGATCCTCCGCTGCTGGCGGGCGGATATGATATGACACTTGTGAAAACAGCCGATCCTATAGAGAGCCCGCGCACCCTTGACAGGATAAAAGGCGTCGAACTTCTGCGTCAAAAAGTCCTCTCGGACTACCCGGTGATCGGGTGGGTCGAGGGCGTCCTTGCTGAGGCGGCGGATCTTCGCGGCGTCAACGCGCTTATGTACGATCTTACAGACGAAAATACAACGCCGCTGCGAGAGTTGATGGAAATCATCTGCGCGCAGCAGCGCCGTTTCGCGCTGGAGCAAATCAAAGCCGGGGCTGACGTGATCGGTGTGGGAAATGCCGTCGCATCGCTCGTTGGCCCTTCGTTATATGAAGAATATGCGCTGCGGTACGACAAGGCTCTCATTGAAGCCATACATCAAAACGGCGCGATCGCGAAACTTCATATATGCGGCAATATCACCGCGATTCTGCCGCTGCTGAAAGAAGCCGCCCCTGACATAATAGACATCGACTGGATGGTAGATTTCCGGAAAGCGGCGGATGTATTCACAGGTACTGCGACAAGCGTATGCGGGAACGTTGATCCGGTCGCCGTATTGCTGCGCGGCGGCAATTCGCTTGTGAAGCAAAAAGTCGCTGAATGCGTCTGCGTTGCCGCTGACGACGGGACGGCTCTTGTCGCGGCCGGCTGCGAGGTGCCGGCGGCAACGCCGGAGGAAAACCTATTGCTGATGGACAAGCTGCTGTACAGATAGAATAGATAGAACGGATATTATAGATAGAACGGATAGAATAGATAGAACGGATAGAATAGATAGAACGGGCAGAATAGATAAATCAGGCAGTATGGATGCATTGTGATTTTAATCACAATATAATAAAGATTTCGCTTGAAAAATCAAAAAATATGGTATAATGAGCGCTGCGCGAGAACCGCGAAAGATGACACATTATACCATTCGCTGCGTTCATGGCATAATCGCGCTGCGCTCATGGCATAATCGCGCTGCGCTCATGGCATAATCGCGCTGCGCTCATGGCATAATCGCGCTGCGCTCATGGAATCATTCGCGCTGCGCACACACTATACCATTTGATTTAAATATCATTTTTGATCATGAAATATTACGATATCGGGGTAGTTGCATGTTAAGTGATGAACTGGGCCGTTTGAACAGGCTGAAGGAAAGCTCACGGCATTTTAAAGATCTGTACGACATCATCATTGAGACTGAGCCGGATAAGCCCGCCGCTATTTGGGTAGATGATAATGGAAACGACTGCGGCAGGAGCTTTCGTGAGTTTGACAAAGACATCCGCGCTGCGGGCGCGTTTTTTCGACGGCGTATAGGCGCTGAAAATGAAGGCAGTTTTGTTGCGCTGATGATGGAAAACAGCTATCGCTGGTCAGTCACTTTCTGGGGGCTGTTGATGGCCGGGTATAGACCTGTGCTGTTTGACGCAACCCAGAAGGAACCGATTATTTCTCATCTGCTTGCTGCGTCCGGAGCGTCAGCGATCATCGCGAGAGCAGATGTGTTCGGCAGGTCAAGCAAACCGGATTTGCGCATGTCTTCAAGCATCCGCTCGAACACGCCGGCAAGCGCTGTACAGGACCCGGGTATAAGCCAGTCTTTGCATCCGGACTCGCTGCCGCTTTCAAAAACCGGCATTATGCATATCACCCCGGAAGAGTTCAGCGACGCGGAGCCGGACGCATCGTTTACCCCGCGCTTTGCCGACGAATTAGCTTTATGCACATCCGGTACTGTGAGCACGTCGAAAATATACGTTTTCGGTGAGGCAGCGATCATAGGCCAGGCAATCGGCGTTATACCAAAGATCACAGAATGCCCCCGCCTGGTGGAAGACGCTAAGGACCCGATCCGCCATCTCGCGTTTCTGCCCATGCATCATATTCTGGGCTTCATGGTCCATCTTATCCTTTTCCCGGCGGTGGGAAAGACCGTTGTGTACTTAAAAGACCGGGCTCCGCAGACTATTCAGGAGACTTGTATTCGCTTCCGCGTCACAAACCTCATAGTAGTGCCGCTCCTCCTGAACAATCTCGTGACAGGGCTCTGGAGGAAAGTGAAACAGGAAGGCGCGGGAAAGACTCGCGTTCTGAAGCTTCTGTTTGCGCTCAGCAACGGTGCGCAACGCCTGTTACCGAAGCGCGGCCCTGATATCGCCGGAAAGCTTGTCAGGTCTATTCAAAACAGGCTGCTGGGCGATTCCATCAGGACGGTCCTTGTAGGCGGAAGCCATATACCGGTAAAGACGCTTGAAACGATAAATGCTCTCGGGTATTACCCAATGCCGGGGTTTGGCATGACAGAGAGCGGACTTACGTCTTTCGAAACAAGGCCGCAGGCGCGATACAGAATGGCGGGTTGTACAGGGACGCCGATTGTCGGGATAGACTATATGGCCGTGGACACTCACGACCGCGTGGCCGGTTCCGGGGAGCTCCTTATTCGCGGAGGAAGCATGCACGCTGCGCGCCTCATCGACGGCGAGCGCAGGCCGCCCGAATACGGTGAGGACGGTTGGTTTAAATCCGGGGACATCGCCCGCCTGGAAAAAGGCTGCCTTTATATTGACGGGCGTTTAAAAGAAGTAATAGTCAACGAATCCGGGGAGAATATTTACCCTGATGAGCTTGAGGATGTTTTTGAGGCCGTAGCCGGTACGGAAAGGCTATGCATCCTGTCTCTTGCGAACGGAACGCCGTACGGCGATATATCACTCGTGTTCCAGCTCCCCGACAACAGCGTCGATCCTGTTGCCGTCGCGGCTGTAGCCGCGGAGGTCTCAGCGCGCAATCAGGGCCTTCCTGTTATGAAACGCGTGCGCCGCCTGTATGTCGCAGCGCAGCCGCTGCCGCTGGCAAACGGCATAAAAGTCCGCAGACAGAAACTGACTGAACTACTTGAGACAGGAGAAATTGACGCGCGGACGGTGGACATCCGCTCGGGCAGGATAGGGCAGGATAAACAAGGCGGCAGAGGAGCGGTTTTAATGCCTGCCGCGGCAGATATTTCAGGCTGTGCGACAGGAGCATTTACGCCAGGCGCTGCTCCGGCAGAGTCATCCGCAGCAGGAGATTTTGCAGCAGGAGATTTTGCAGCAGGCGCCGGTCAATCAGCAGCGTACGCCGATTCCACGGAGCGATCAGAAACCGCAGCGTCAGTTTCAGACAGCGAAAATGAAGCGGTGATGAGCGCGATCCGTGATAACGTCGTAAGCTGCTTTTCAGCGGTACTCTCGCTTAAGCCGGACGAAATCGGCCATGATATGCATTTCCTTGATGATCTGGGAGGAGACAGCCTTGACAGCCTCAATCTCCTTGTCCGGCTGGAGACGTACTTTGGCCTGATGATCGACGAACGCGAGTACAGAACATGCGCGACAGTCAACGATATAACCAACCTGATCCGGAGAAAGCAGAAGGGGATCGTCGATACAACGCAGCCGGCAGCAGAGGTAAACGTGACGCCTGTCACCGACTTCACAGAGACTCAGGAGTATCAGGCATTCATGGAACGATTGTCGAACATGTCCGATATATCAAACCCGTACTTTATCAGACATGACAGCGTTCTGACCGATGTTTCGCTTGTAAACCGGCGGGAAGTCCTGAACTTCGCGTCATATAACTACATATGCATGAGCGGGCATCCGGAAACAGTCAGCGCAGCATGCGAGGCAGCGCGGCAGTACGGAACAAGCGCCAGCGGCAGCAGGCTTTTGGCTGGTGAAAAGGCGTTGTACTGTGAACTGGAAGAGGAAATTGCCGCATGGAAGCACACGGAAGCCGCGCTGGTACTGGTTGGGGGCCATTCCACCAATGTCACGTTTGTCGGAAACTTCTGCAATGAACGCGACCTGATACTGTATGACGCGCTGAGTCACAACTCCATTATTCAAGGCTGCTCCTTAAGCAGCGCTATGTCGCACGCATTTCCGCACAACGACGTCGGCGCGCTCGAGAACATCTTAATGATGAGCCGCGGGAAATTTGAAAAAGTGCTGCTGGTTGTCGAAGGCGTATACAGTATGGACGGCGATATAGCTCCCATCAGAGAGTTTGTCCGTCTGAAGAAAGAGTACGGGCTGTTCTTGATGGTCGATGAAGCGCACTCGGCCTGCGTCATCGGAGAGACCGGCGGCGGCGTGGATGAGTACTTTGCGCTCGATCCCGCGGATATAGATATTAAAATGGGAACTCTTTCAAAGGGCCTCGGCGCCTGCGGAGGTTATCTTGCGGGAAGTTCCGCCCTTATTGAGTATCTGCGGTATAATATTCCGGGATTCGTATTCTCGGTCGGCATCAGCCCGCCGGTCGCCGCCGCTGCGCTTACTGCGCTTCGCCTGCTGCGCAGCGACCCTTCTCCCGTGGAAGCGCTAAAGCGGAATATCTCCTGCTTTGTTAAGGCGGCGTGCGACGCCGGCCTCAACATTTGCCTGGCGGGGGAGACAGCGATCATCCCGATACTGGTCGGAGATGAGACAGACGCTTTCAAGCTGTCCGCCATGCTGCTGGAACGCGGGATATCTGTGCCGCCGGCGGTCTATCCCGCAGTGCCAATGGGAAAATCGCGCCTGCGTTTCTGCGTTACCAGCAGTCATAAGGAAGAACAGATAAATTTTGCTATAGCAGAGCTGAAGGACGCCGCGAAGCAGGCGGGCATAAGCTTGCCCGGCGCGTGAGCGAAGGATCTCGCATAAAGCTCCCGACAGGCTGCGGCGCCCGGAGGTTGCCCGGCGCGTGAGCGAAGGATCTCGCATAGAGCTCCCGACAGGCTGCGGCGCCCGGAGCTTGCCCGGCGCGTGAGCGAAGGATCTCGCATAAAGCTCCCGACAGGCTGCGGCGCCCGCTGAGTTCCGGATGTATATCAAAACGGTTGGTTTGCGTTTTGCATACCAACCGTTTTCCACATATTCTCTCACATATTGTCAGAAGCTCCATGGCTGGAGGATCATTAGCTCACCTGACTGCTACTTATCCGCCAGATCCTTGTTGCAGTTTATGAGCACTTTCGGGTATTGGCCTGTCATATGGCAATCGAAAGCTTCTGCGGCTTCATCTATATAGAAAGACTTTTCCGTGAAAGGCTCAAGATCCATGTGTTCGATCATCTGCACCGCTCTCGGGAAACTGTACGGAGCCACTCGGGTAGCTGTGAAAGTGAGCTCCCTTTGGTGGAAGACGTCGAAGTTGTTTATCGGCATTTCATAATCTTTGTCAAACATCGATATATACATGAGCGTTGCTTCGTTTGCGGCGATCGCAATCGGGATTTTCGCGGCGGGAATGAAGCCGGACGCCTCGACGACGCAGTCGTATCCGATGTTGTTCGTTATCTTCAGGCATTCAGCGATAACATCCTGCGCGTTCGGGTCTATGATGTGATCCGCGCCGAAGCGTTTCGCAAGATCGCGTCTGGCGGCTATTGGTTCGATGAGCGTAAGGCTCGTGGCAGTGCGCTTTTTCATCATCTGGAGAATCAGCAGGCCGATGGGGCCTCCGCCCTGGATGGCGACGCGCTCTCCGACCCTTATATTCGCCTTGTCAGTTACTCTGACTGCTATTGAAAGAGGTTCGAGCAGGCAGGCAGTTCTCAGCGGGATACTGTCGGGGATCTTATACACCTGATTTTCATTCCATACAACGTATTCGGACATGCCCGGGGCCATCCTTCTCCCTGCCCTGGTGCAATACTGTTGCTGACCGTTGCGGCAGTAATAGCATGTGCCGCAGTATTCAAGGAAGTTTCCGGCGACCCTGTCGCCGACTTTCAGTCCGGTGACGTCAGCCTTCGAACCCAGCTCCACAACGACTCCTGAAAGCTCATGCCCCATCCCGAACGGCGCCGGCTGTCCGAATATTCCCTCGATGCTGTGTGGATCGGAACCGCAAATAGAGCAGTATGCCACCTTGATGAGTACGTCCGTTTCTCCCAGTACAGGAGGCGGGACGTCCATAACTTCGACCTTGCCGCGCTTCTCAGGATCTTTCTCCTTGAGGCTGCCTACCTTTGTTGTCATTACTCTCTTCATATATTTTCGTTCCTTTCTGAATAATTACTCTGAATTGTAAGTATCAGCCCTTAGTGTCCTGCAGTTCAATCATATTTCCGTCCGGGTCTTTAAAAAACACCCAGAACGCGCCCGAGTCACCCATCGGTTTAGGCGCAAAGTAGAATTCGACACCGTCCGCCGCCATCTCTTTGTACAACTCAGGAACGTTTCCGACCCTGAGGCACAGATGGTGGTATCCCGGTTTGTTCCATACAGCTTCTTCAGCCGGAAGGAGTTCGTTGAACTGAAACAGTTCCAGAGCTATCCCGTTCGGTGAGTTCAAAAACGCGAAGTCCGAATATGAACCAGCCTTGAGTTTGTACAGTTCGGGCGTTCCGCCGATGAACTCCTCGGGAAATACTCCGCGCATTTTCAGTTCAAAGCCAAAGTATTTTCCATAGAAATCAACAAACCTGTCGATGTTCGTAACAGTGAGCCCGATATGGATAAGCGGCGCCTTTTCACTCATAACTTATCATCCTTTCATATTAACTCAGATTACTCTGTTTGTCTTTTGGGATCCATTTGACTGCCCCTGCGTATGCTGCAGAAGCTATACTCGTTTCCGGCGCTCAGCCCCTGCGTATGCTACAGCCTCTATTTGCAGATTCCGCGGATAGCGTCCACGGTTGCGGTCAGATCGTAGCCGTATTTTTTCCGCAGATCCTCGCCGCTGCCGAAGCCTGCGTATACCTGCGGGATCCCAAGCCTCTTGAACGCCTTCGGATATACGCCGCTGTCCATGAGGCAGTCGGATATCACGCTGCCAAGCCCGCCGCTCATCAGATGGTCTTCCAGAACGACGATCCTCTCAGTCTCCTTAACGCAGCGGATGGTCAGCTCTTCGTCCAGGGGCTTAATACTGTACATGTCAACAACGCGTACGGAAACGCCTTCCTGTTCCATGATAGCGGCAGCTTCGAGCGACTGAAACACCATCTCGCCGTGCGCGAACACAGTGACGTCTTTCCCGTCGCGGGCGATCTCGCCTTTTCCAATGCCAAACTTAACGCTGCCGGGCTCATAGATGACCTTGTCCGCTTTGCCCTGCGCGAGCCGGATATACATAGGGCCCGGATGCTCAAGCGATGAGTATATCACATCCCGCACCATGTTGGGGTCGCCTATGGAAAACACAGACATGTTGACCATCGACTTCATAATAGAGATGTCTTCCATTGCGTTGTGTGTGGAACCGCCTCCGGAGGTCAGGCCTCCGCCCGTTCCGATGAAGCGCACGGGGAGGTTTTGATAACAGACGTCCGTACGCACCTGTTCGCATGCTCTCATGGTCATAAACGGGATCATACCCATGATGAACGGTATGTTGCCCTCAAGAGCAAGCCCTGCCGAGACCCCGACGACGTTCTGCTCGGCTATTCCCACATCCACATATCTGTCGGAACAGTCCTTTTTAAACAGAGAGAGCGCAGTTCCTGTATCGGGTGTGAGAACCCACAGCCGCTGATCTTTCATTCCGATCTCGTGCAGCGTATCCCCGACGATCGTTCTGGACGATAATATCAGGTCACCGAAGTTCATAGTGATGCCCATTACCTCACACTCCTTCCCGCAGCGATCTCCGCCAGCGCTTTTTCCATATCCTCTTCACTGAGTGAACCCGCGTGCCAGCCGATGTTTCTCTCCATGAAGGAGACGCCCTTCCCCTTAACCGTTGAACAGACCAGAGCTGTCGGCTTGTTACTGCCGTGATCCGGCAGATGGTCAAGAGCGGCAACCAGTTCGCTCATATCGTGCCCGTCAAGCTCAACGACATTCCAGCCGAAACTCCGCCATTTATCGGGATACGGTTCAAGCTTGATAAGGTCTTCCGACATAGTCGTCATCAGTTGGCAGTTCCTGTCAATGATAGCAATCAGATTCCCGAGCCCGTAACTGGAGGCTGTCATTGCCGCCTCCCATACCGAGCCTTCACAGGTCTCGCCGTCGCCCATCAGGCAATAGACGCGATGCTCCTGCTTGCGCTGCTTCGCGGACATGGCCATCCCGGTCGCCATTGCAAGACCATGCCCGAGCGAGCCTGTCGAGCATTCGACGCCCGGAAGCTGTACTTTGCATGGATGCATTCCAAACGCGCTGCCGACCTTCCCGTATGTCCGCACGATTTCGTCGTAGTCGAAGAATCCCCTGATCGCCATTGTGATATACATGCAAACCGCGGCGTGCCCTTTACTGAGCACAAATCTGTCGCGCGTCGGCATCCCGATGTCCTTTGGATCCACATTCAGCCCATACTGGAACAGCGCGGTGAAAATGTCCGCGACCGAAAGGTCTCCTCCAATATGGACGATACCGTTGTACGTCCCGCACAAGGTAAGAAGTTTTTTACGCAGTTCATATGCAAAGTCTTCGAGCTGCGCAACATTAGGTTTATCCGGCATTTAGTCAAGCCCCCTTTGAGTATTTAAGATTGTCATTATGCTTCTGCTGCTTCTTAAGCAGATTATATCAAGAGTGAACGGCAGTTTCAAGTGTTGGAGCAGCGTCGAAACAGCTAAACCTTATTTGGTTACACTTCAGAGGGGTGTCCGGGAGATGCTTTTTTAAGGCTTCTACAAATGTTCCGGGGTATATGAGCAGTGGCTTCCGCCTCCTGCTTCGCAACCAGCCTTAAAAAAGGCAGTCTCCCGGACACCA
>Ga0082212_10000904_pt1 | contig 43656 bp, 37 predicted proteins | sample TergutNt197P3_FD_71548 | JGI IMG/M metagenome (GOLD analysis project Ga0082212, IMG submission 71548) | Neocapritermes taracua P3 segment gut microbial communities from Petit-Saut dam, French Guiana - Nt197 P3 | ecosystem: Host-associated > Arthropoda: Insects > Digestive system > Gut ... | reverse complement strand
ATGATTATATAATTTATAATTATAATTTATGTAAAATTGTTTAATAATATAGAATATTTATATATAATATATAATATTTTAGAATATTTTTTTATAATTATATTAAATAGATGTTTTTTATCAATATTATAACTAAATTTGGAACAGTCTTTTTTATTGAGCACAATTGGAGTATGAGTATGAAAGTAATTGAAAATGACAATTATAAATCTTTATTTATTTTTTTAGCTATTTTGTTTATTTGCACAATAGCTATAAATGGTGTTGCAGGAGCTAACTTTACGGTTGCTACTAATGGTGATGATGGTCAGGATGGTAGCTATGCTACTCCTTTTAAGACACTTAGTCATGCCATAGATGAGATTGAAGATAAGGGAGATATTCAAAATAATATCACTTTTATGAATGGTACTTATACACATACGAATAATGGAGTTACTGGTATAACTATTTATAATAATGTAAATATTTATAGTGCTAAATATTTAGGATATTCTAATGAGGATACTATCCTTGACGGGGAAAACGAAGATTATTTCTTTAATATTGACGATGGAGTTAATGTTAATATTTATGGGATTAAATTCCAGAATGGAATGAGTGAAGATACTGGAGGGATAATCTCATGTGGAAACTTAAATTTAAAAAATGTTTCCTTTGAAAACTGTAAAAATAATAATAGTGGGGAGGATTATAAGCCAGGAGGCGCTCTTTTAATTTTTGATGGGATTCTTAATTTAGATGGTTGTAATTTTATCAATAATAGTGCTATTGGTGGTGGCGCTATTTTTATTGAGGAAGGTAGTGTTAATATAAGTAATTCCACTTTTATTGATAATAAAGCTACTGATGTGGCAGGTGCTATTTATAGTAAAGTGAGAATTACCTTAGATAGTTGTAATTTCACTAATAATAGTGCTATTAGTGCGGGTGCTCTTTATATTAAAAGTGGTATAAGTAATTCTAATGTGATTGATTGTAATTTCACTAATAATAGTGCTATTGATGTTGGCGGTGCTCTTTTTATTGATGGAGGTGCGGTCACTGTAAGAAACTCAACTTTTAATAATAATAACTTACCGAGTATAGGGAATCTTAAACAAGGTGAATTTATTTATGCTCAAAATAGTGTTATTAATTTAAATAATTGTAATTTCACTAATGGTACAGCTAATAGGGGTGGTGCTATCTTTATTAGTAATTCTAATGTTGATGTGGTTGATTGTATTTTTGAAGATAATACTGCGATTGTTGGGGGTGGTGCTATTTTTATGGTGAATTGTATTAATATTAAAATAAATAATTCTACTTTTACAAAAAATATTGCCCGTAAAGAAGAAAGTTTTGCTGGTGCTATTTATATTGATGGAGGTAGTGTTACTATAATTGATTCCAATTTCACTAATAATGAAGCAAATATTACTGCAGGAGCTATTTTTATTAGGAATTGTGTGGCTGCTTCTTTAGTAGATTGTATTTTTGAAAATAATACAGCTATTAACAGGGGTGGGGCTATTGATATTGAGAGTGATAATGTTAATATTAACAATTGTAGCTTCATTAAGAACGAAGTTCTGGGTTCTAAGTCTTATGGTGGGGCTATTAGTATAAATGGCATTAATAATAAGATTAATGGATCTACTTTTATTGAAAATTTTGCAAGTGCTGTTGGTGGAGCTATTATGGTTTGGGGAGGTATTGTTGAGGTTAATGGTTCTAATTTTACAGATAATAGTGTTAGTGAAGATTTGGGTAGTGCTATCTTTGTAAGTGGTGGGTTATGTACTGTATATTATTCATATTTTAAAGATAGCTATGATGAAAAGGTTTATAACGACATTAATGGGTCGTTAATTGCAAATAATAACGAGGGGATTAGTAATATAGAATCCATAAGGGATAATACTAATAACAACAATAATCAAGGAGGAACTACCAATACTCAATCTGGTAGTAAATTAGCTACAAGTATTACGCCTAATTTTTCAAGTTCAACAGGTATATTTGGTAAACCTGTTGTTTTATCCGCAACCTTAAAAGATTCTAAGGGTAATCTTTTAGCTTATAAGAATGTTGATGTATTAATTAATGGAGTTAGAGTAGCTACTGTTACAACTAATGGAAGAGGTATAGCTACATACAGCTATAACGTCAAAAAAACTGGTAATTTAGCTGTTAGCTTTAGACACAATGGTGATGCAGGTTATGTAGGAAGTATTTCTCGAAGTGTTAATTTAACTGTTAAGAAACACTCAATTGTGCAAATTAAAAATATTGCTAAAAAGTCTAAAGGTACATCTGTTATGACTTCTACTATTAAAAATACTGGGCCTGATAAATTAACTGGTAAAGTTACCTACAAGTTTGCAAAAGGATTAAATATAGCTAAAGTAAGTGCTAAGTTAGGTAAATATACAATTAATAAAAAGAAAGGAACCATTACATTCAATCTTAAAAACTTTAAAAAAGGCAGTAAATTAGCTAAACTTACTGTAACATTTAATAGTATTGTAAAAGGCAAGAAATATGTTACTAATAAGGTTACAAGTACAAACACTTTAACTGTTAAAAGATCAAATAAGTGATTGTTTATTGAATTATTGAAAATTATTATTTTGAAGAGATTGAGTTTTTTTTCTTCTTTTTTCTATTTTTTATTTTTATTATTTTTATCAATATAAAATATTTTTTATTAGAGTTTTTTTATTTTACTATAAACTATTTTTTATTAGAGTTTTTTTATTTTTCTATAAAATATTTTGTGCATGAATAAAATATATTTGTCATGTAAAATTATTTTAAACAAGGTTATTTTCTTTTATGTGTAAAATTTAGCTTTAATAAACGATAAAAGTTAAATATAATGATATTAATATAATAAAACATCAAATAAAAATTCAATTTTGATAATTAGGACATTTTTAATATTTTAGGAAATTAAGAGATTTTTAATATTTTAGTATTTTACGACAATTATATATGGTAAAATAACCATATATAATTCCATATACTTTTTGTGAGTTGTATTATTATGCCAAATGAAAAAATCAAAACTACTATGAATATTGAAAGTGACATACTAAAAGAATTAAAAAAAATGGCTGAGGATAAAAAAATGACTCAAACTGAAATTTTAAATAAAACACTGAGAAAAGGAATACTACTTGAAAAAGAAGCTGAAAAACAAGAAAAAACCAAAGGAGATAACTTTCTTAAATTAGCAGGTGTTGTAACATCTCATGAACCATTTAATGTAACTGAAGAATTAAGAAAAATGCGAAATGGTGAATTATGATATTTTTAGATTCTAGTTTTTTAATATCTTTTTTTGTAGAAAAAGAACATAATCATGAAAGAACTGTTGAAATAGCTAAAGATATCCAAAATGAAGAAAAAATAATATCAAAACTGGTTATAGCTGAAACAATAACCCTTTTAAAACAAAAATTACTCACTAAAGATATAATTAAAATATACAATATTCTAAAAAATTTCACGACTGTAGAAGACACTCACTTATTTGACAAAGCCTTTGAACAATTTGTTAAATATGATGGTTCTATAAGCTTTTTTGATAGTATATATATTGTAATAATGAAAGAGTTTGATATTTATAAAATAGCAAGTTTTGATATGGATTTTGATAATAAAGATAGAATAGTAAGAATATATTGATATTTATAGATTCATATTAAATTAATACTTTAATTTCAAAAACTTTAAATACTATAAATATAAAAGTTATATTAACCTTTATGGGCGGGTTTTAAAGCATTTTAAAACTTTTTTATAAGCAATTTTTATTAATATTTGGATTGAGTCCAATATCAGATTTGCAAATTAGCTAGTGTAATAGTTAATTAGCTATTTTTGATTGATTTTTATTGTTTTTATGAATTTATAGACAGTTTAATCTAAATTTTATATAGGTTATTGAAAAATTTTATAGATTTTATAATTATTTTTTATATAATTTTATAATTATTATAAAATTTTATATAAATTATTAAAATTTTATAGATTTTATTATATAATTTTATATAATTTATAAAGTTTTTAAGATTTTATTATATAATTTTATATAAATTATTGAAAAATAAATATTTTTAAAATATATAATATAAAAATTATTTAATTAATTATTAAAAATATTAAAATTATTAAAAATATTAAAATTATTAAAAATATTAGATATTAAAATTACAAGAAATATAAGAAATTAAAGGAAGTGTAATACATGGCAAAGGCAAAAAGACGACGAGTACGTGACACATGGAAAGAAAAATCTTGGTATACTATTAAAACTCCAGTAGCTTTTGGAGATAAAGAAATAGGAGAAACTCCATCTCGAGATCCTGATTTTTTAATAGGTAGGGGAGTAGAAGTTACAATGAGAGAATTAACAGGTGACTTCTCAAAACAATACATAAAATTAAAATTTGAAGTTGATAATGTAGCTGGAGATATAGCTAATACTAAATTTACTGGTCATAAAGTAACTACTGATTATGTTAGAAGCATGATTAGAAGAGGAACCAGTAGAATCGATACTCATGTAATTATTAAAACTAATGATGATTATAAAATGAAACTTCATGTTTTAGCTATTACAACAAGGAGATCTAAATCTTCCCAACAAAAATTCATGAGAGAAACCATTCATGATTTAGTTGAAAAATTAGCAAGTGAAAGAAGCTATGAAGATGTTATTGAAACCTCTGTAAATGGAAGAATGGCTTCTGAAATTTATCACAGAGCTAAAAAGATTTACCCTCTTAAAAGAGTGGAAATCATTAAAAGTAAAGTCTTAGATTAATTTCTAGGATTTTTTTATTTATTTCAATTTTAATTATTTTTATTTTTTTATAACAAAAAATGAATATTTTTATTTTATTTATAATAAAAAAATGAATATTTTTATTTTATTTATAATAGAAAAAGAATGATTTATTCCTTTTTAGCTACATCTATTATTATTTTACTTATTTTTTCATTTGATTGAAGAATTTTCTCACTATATTCTTTTGTTTTATTTTTTATATTCTCTAAATTAGCTATAGTTTCTTCAATTTTATCATTTAGCTGGTCGATATTGGATTCAATTACAGCTCCTTGGAAAATTCCAGCCATGTTATGATATCTTCCGTATTTTACTCTTGTTAAAGCTATAGTTGGAAGTTCACAAGCCATAGCTTCTTGAATCATAACACCATCGTCAGTTAAAATAGCTAAATCTATTAATTTATAAAGATCTCTTATCCAGTCGATGTATCCTAAATAAATAATCTTTGAAGTTTGGATCAAGTCTAAATATTCGTCTTTTAGTGGAATCCCAACTAAAATTAAGTTGTATTTATCAGCTAAATTGGATAATTCCGGATTAGATGCATCAGATATAGCTTTTACCATAAGTTCAAATAAAGAAGAACCTGAAGAAAAGAGAATACTAGGTTTATTTTCATCAAAATCGCCTACATTTTCTTCTTTTACTTTTTCTTTAATATTTTCCAATGCCTTATATTTATCCCCTTCTGTGACTCCTGAACTTAAAGGATAAAAAGATTTATGTACATTAGTTGGAATATTATCTGACCTAAATAAATCAATTTCAGGGAAAGCTATACATGTATTTAATCGAGTGCAGACTTTTGTATCTGTTGGAGTATTTATAATGCCGACTGCGGGAGTTTTAGCTAACTTGGCACCTATACAACCAACAACAGCTCCACCACCTATAACACCAACAACCACATCAACTTTTAATTGTTTAATTAATTTTCTAGCTTGAAATGAGGCAGTAATTGTTTTAAAACCTGCGTTAATTGTAGCTATTTTTGTAGCTGCATGACCTCCAGCTTGAGGTATAGATACTTTATGCCAATTGTAACCATTTTTTTCAAAAACTAATCCTGGTGCCTCTTTATCAAGAGCGATTTCAGTTTGAATTCCTTTCTCTTCTAAGGCACGGATAATATTTAATGCAATTATAGCGTCTCCACCTAATCCTCTTCCAGTTATAAAAAGTAGTGCTTTCATATTATCTTTTTATATTATTTTTTAATATGTTTTATCTTTATTAAAGTTTTGATATATGATATTCGTTTTAAATATTTTATAAATATTTTCATTTAATACATAATTAAATATATTAGAATATCATATATTATATTAGTATAAATTATTAATGATTTAAATTTATATAAAATTTATAAGATTATATAAAATTTTAAAAATAAGTTCATATAAAATTTATAAGTTTATATAAAATTTATAAGATTATATAAAATTTTTAAGATTATATAAAATTTTTAAGATTATATAAAATTTATAAGATTATATAAAATTTATAAGTTTATATAAAATTTATAAGTTTATATAAAATTTATAAGTTTATATAAATTTAATGAATAGAGTATATAATATAATTCAAATTAATATATTATGATAATTATTAAAGATTTAATTAAATTAATTTGCTGTAAAAAGATTATATAGAACAATAATGAGTGTTTTTATGGAAATAAACTTAATGGTATGCGTATATGTAATTTTACTATTATTAGTAGGAGTCTTTATATACCAACGGAAAGCCCTTGATATTTGGGGAACTTTAGCTATGGTCATTATGGGGATTATAATCATTTTTTCTGCAGGGATTCATTGGTTAATTTTGATTCTTCTTTTTTTAATTTTATCCCTTATAGCTACAAGACATAGTAAATATTATAAACAGAATTTAGGAATATATGAAGGTAAAAGAACGGCCAAAAATGTTATTTCAAATGGCGTTGTAGCTTTTATAATGGCTGCATTTGGAGGAGTTTATCTTCCTATTGCAGGAGGGTTTTATATTCCTTTTGCTGGAGGATTCATTGGAGCTATAGCCACTGCTACTGCGGACACATTAGCTAGTGAAATAGGAATACATCAAACACCACGATTGATAACTACATTGAAAAAAGTGCCTTCGGGGACAGACGGTGCAGTTTCTATTCTTGGAACAGTTGTAGGAATAATTGGTGCGGGGGTCATTGGAATTGCAGCTATTATTCTTGGAATCAATCCCGATCCTAATAATCTTTTTTTGACATTAGAAATAGCTATTATTTCAGGTACTGTAGGTTGTTTTATGGACAGTATACTTGGAGCTGTTCTTGAGAGAAGGAATTTGATTAATAATGAGCATGTTAATTTGTTAGCTACTATTACTGGAGCTATTGTTGGGATTATTTTAGTTATATGCTTTTAGTTTAGTTTTGGATTCTTTTTTTATTTTTATTTTTTTATTTTTATTTTTTTATTTTTATTTTTATTTTTTTATTTTTATTTTTATTTTTTTTTAATCTATTTTTTTATATTTATTAAAATTATATTTTTTATATAAAATATACAAGTATAGCCAACTTTAGAGTATATTCAGTGCATTGTTCTTTTCTTTTTATATTTTTTTATTTTTTTATATTTTTTTAAAATTTTAGAATTTTTATAAAAAATTTATATGTTTTAAATTTAAATATATATTACAATTATAATAATATTAAACAAATGATATTTTAAAAATTATACGTGATAGCTATGAAAGGAATAATTATGGTAATAGATGGGTTAGGAGATCGCCCTCTTAAAGAATTAGGAAATCTAACTCCGTTACAAGCAGCTAAAACTCCAAATATGGATGAAATGGCGAAAAATGGGATTAATGGAATAATGGACTCGGTTAAACCAGGTATTATTCCAGGAAGTGATACTGCACATATTTCCATACTGGGGTATGATCCTTACGTTGTTTATACTGGTCGAGGACCTTTTGAAGCTTCTGGTGTGGGATTGGATGTTATTCCTGGAGATATAGCTTTTAGATGTAACTTTTCTACTGCAGATGAAAATAAAATTATTACTGATAGGCGAGCTGGAAGAATAAGAGATGGAACAAAAGAAATCATTAGCTCTTTAAATGAAATGATTATTGAAGGATATGAAGATGTTGAAATTATATTTAAAGAATCAACTGGTCATAGAGCTGTGCTTGTTCTTAGAGATAATGGGAATGTAGGATTGTCAGATGCAGTTTCAGATGCAGATCCTAAAAAAGAAGGTAAAAGTCCAAAAGAAGTTGTAGCTCTTGATGAAACTGTTCAAACAAAAAGAACCGCGGATTTACTTAATAAAATTGTAGATAAATCTTATGAAATGATTAAAAATCATCCTGTAAATAAACAAAGAGAAAGTGAGGGGGAAGCTCCTGCAAATATTATTATTCCAAGAGGTGCTGGAGCAGTTCCTGAAGTAGAACCTTTAAATGATAAATACAATGTAAAATCTGTATGTATAGCTGAAACTGGGCTTATAATGGGAATTGGTAGATTTGCAGGTATGGATATTATTGAAGTTCCTGGTGCTACTGGTGGAGTAGATACTAATTTAGACAACATAGCTAATGCCATTGTCGAAAATGTAGAAAATGATAACTACAACTTCTTTTTAATAAATGTTGATGGTGCTGATGAAGCAGGGCATGATGGTAATGCCAAAGAAAAGCTTGATTTTATTGAAAGACTAGATGAAATTGTTATCAGTAAACTCTTAAATCTCAAAGATTGTTATATAATACTTACAGCTGATCATTCCACCCCAATTTCTGCAATGGATCATACAGCAGATCCAGTACCAATGATAATAAGAGGACCAGAAGTAAGAGTAGATGATGTTAATAAATTTAGTGAACTTGAAGCTTATAAAGGAGGACTTTGTAGAATTCGTGGTTCTGATGTAATGGATATTTTAATGGATTTAATGAATAATTCTACTAAGTTTGGTGCTTAAAAATACAAAAAATGTTATTGGAGATAAAAAATGCCAGAAAATAAAAAGCTTTTTGGAACTTCTGGAATCAGAGGAAAAGTTAAAGATGAAGTAACAGCTAATCTCACTTTAAATGTTGGAAAAGCATTAGCTACTTATTTGAATAATAAAGAAGAAGGAAAAAAAGATGTTGTACTTGGATATGACACAAGAACAACCAATCAAATGTTAGAAAATGCTATAACTGCAGGATTATTGGAATCTGGTTGTAATGTATTAAAAATAGGAATGGTTCCTACACCTCTTGTTGGTTATGCAGTTGATAAACTTAATGCCTCTGCAGGAGTGATGCTTACTGCTTCACATAATCCTTCTCCATACAATGGGATTAAAGTTTGGAATAAAAATGGTATGGCCTATACTCCCTCTCAAGAAGATGAAATTGAGAAAATATATTATTCTGAAAAGTTTAATAATGCAGGATGGGATAATATTGGTGAAATTCATCATATTGAGGAAATTAAACAAAAGTATATGGAAGACTTATTAAGTGTAGTAGATACTGAAGCTATTAAAAAGGCAAAGTTAAAAGTGATTCTTGATTCTGCCTCAGGTGCAGGTAGTGAAATTTCTCCACTAGTTATCAGAATGGCAGGATGCGAAATAACAACCTTAAACTCACAAGTAGATGGATTTTTCCCAGGCAGAAATCCAGAACCTAATGAAACTAACCTCCAAACCCTTATGAATGTTGTAGCTAATAGTGATGCAGATATTGGAATTGCTCATGATGGTGATGCTGATAGAATGATGGCAATAGATGAAAATGGCAGGATAAGTGATTTTGATAAGCTCCTTGCAATCATTTCTAAACATATGATTGAAGTATCACAAGAAAAAAGTGAGGATTCTGCAAATAAAAAAATCATCACAACAGTTGATGCAGGACTTGCTATGGATGAATCTGTAAAAGAAGTTGGTGGCGAGATTATAAGAACGATGGTTGGAGATGTAGCTGTAGCGGATGTTATTATTAAAGAAAATGCAGTTTTTGGAGGAGAACCTTCTGGAACTTGGTTACATCCTGATTTTTGTATGTGTCCTGATGGACTCCTGTCAGCTCTTAGAATAATTGAAGTTGTAGCTAAAAAAGGAAAATTATCTAAGTTATTAGATGATATTCCAGATTATATTAGTATAAGAGAAAAAATAACTTGTTCAAAAGAAGCTAAAATTAAAGTCATGGAAAATATGGAAGAATTGTTAATAGCTGCCTTTGACGATGTTGCTGAAATTAATAATATTGATGGAGTTAGAATAACTTTTGAAGATGGTAGTTGGATTTTAGTAAGACCTTCTGGAACAGAAGATTATGTTAGAATCACTTTAGAAAGTAAAACTCCTGAAAGAGCGGAATTTATAAAAGATACTGCTGTTAAAATTATCAATGAAAATTTAGATTAAATTTATTAAAAATTATAAATTAATAAAAATTATAAATTAATAAAAATTATAAATTAATAAAAATTATTAAATTAATAAAAAATTAATAAAATTAATTAGAAATTAAAACTAAATGCAGAATATAGTCTAAACTTGTTTATACTTGTATATATCATATAAAAAATTTTATAAAAATAATAATATTTCATAAAAATTATATAAAAATTATAAAAAAGTTATAAAAAAATAATAATATCTTATAAAAATTATATAGAAATTATATAAAAATTATAAAAAAGTTATAAAAAGATAATAATATTTATAAAAAAATTATATAAAAAATATATAAAAAACAACACTAAAAATAAAAATAAATTAAAATTTAATAAAATGATAAAAAATAAGAGAATTAATCTTTAGGGGGAATTGATATTAAAGCTATTATATTAAGTGCAGGTGAAGGAACGAGGATGCGACCACTAACACTAACAAAACCAAAAACTATGCTTCCAGTAGCTGGAAAACCTATTATTCAATATAATATTGAATCATTGAGGGATTGTGGAGTTACTGAAATTCTTTTAATCGTAAATTATAAAGAACAAATGGTTAAAGACTATTTTCAAGATGGGAAAAAGCTTAATGTTAACATAACCTATAAAACTCAGGAAGAACTTATAGGAACTGCAAATGCAGTTAGCTATGGTGAAGATTTTGTAGATGAGGAATTCCTTGTTTTAAATGGGGATATCATTCTTGATACTGACCTTCTTATGAGTATAATTAATGAATATTCCAAGCACAAACCTGATACTTTAATGGTTTTAACCGAAGTGGAAGATCCTACTCCATTTGGTGTTGTGGATATTCAAGATAATATTATAAAGAAGATTGTTGAAAAGCCAACTAAAGAGGAAGCACCAAGTCGCTTTGTTAACAGTGGAATTTACATCTTTAATAAAGATATCTTTAATAAGATAGCTAAAACTGAAAGGTCTTCACGTGGAGAATATGAAATCACTAATTCTTTAGATATGCAAATTGAAGATGGTAAAGTTGTTCGAGGGTTTATATCTGATAAAAGATGGTTGGATGTTGGACGTCCATGGGAGTTAATTGAAATAAATGAACACTTTTTAGAAGGAATTTCAACTAAAATCAGAGGAACTGTAGAACCAGGTGCACATATTCATGGAAATATCCGTTTAGGTGAAGGTAGTGTTATTAGATCAGGTGTTTATATAACTGGTTCTGTATATATAGGGAAAAATTGTAATATTGGTCCTAACTGTTATATTAGAGGCAATACTTACTTTGGAGATAATGTACATGTAGGTAATGCTGTTGAAATTAAAAATTCAATAATTATGAATAATACTAATGTTAACCACTTAAGCTATGTGGGAGATTCTGTTATTGGGTCTCACTGTAATATAGCTGCAGGAACCAATGTAGCTAATTTAAGATTTGATAATGAAACTGTAAAAATACTTATTAAGGATAAAAAAATTGATAGTGGAAGACGTAAACTCGGAGCTATATTTGGAGACCATGTGAAAACTGGAATCAATTCAAGTTTTAGCCCAGGAGTAAAAGTGGGATGTAATTCAACAGTAGGGTCTGATGTTTTATTATATAATGATTTAGGTTCTAATAAAATAGTTTTTGTTGAGCAAATACATACAATACATGATAAAAAAGACAGTAAGAAGACATGGCGTATAATTGATTAAATATAATCTGTTATATTTATTTAAATTTTTTATATATTTTATTTAAATTTTTTATATATTTTATTTAAACTATTAATATTATTTAAGAATGATAAAATGATTATTCAAGAATATAATAACTTAAAACCAACTTTAGATAAATCAGTAATAACTTTTCCAGGTGCTTATATAATTGGAGATGTTACAATTGGTGAGAACTCATCAGTATGGTATAATGCTGTTATTAGGGGAGATAGAGGGCCTATTGTAATTGGAAAAAATTCAAATGTTCAAGATAACTGTGTTATTCATTGTTCAGATACTATAACTACTACTTTAGGAGATAATGTTTCAATAGGGCATGGTGCAATAATTCATGGTTGTGAAATTGGAAATAATATTATTATTGGAATGAATGCAACTGTTTTGAATAATGCTAAGATTGGAAATGATTCTGTTGTTGGTGCAGGAGCAGTAGTAACTGAAAATAAAGAATTTCCAGATAGGAGTTTAATCATTGGAACTCCTGGAAGAGTAGTAAAAGAATTAACTGATGAAGAAATAGCTAAAATAAAATTAAATGCTCATGTATATGTTGATTTAGCTAATCAGTATTGATTTATGTTGATTTAGCTAATCAGTATTGGTTATGTTGATTTAGCTAATCAGTATTGATTTATGTTGATTTAGCTAATCAGTATTGATTTATGTAGATTTGTTTTAAATTGATTTTATGTTTTTCAATATTGATTTCATTATTAAGTTATTCTATTTTAAAATTATTATGTAGGTATAATCATGAAGGTAAGGAAAGAAGTAAAGGAATTAGACCCTTATGTTCCAGGTAGGTCTCAGGATGAGATTGCTGAAGAGTTTGGACTTAAAAAGGAAGATATAATAAAATTAGGATCAAATGAAAATCCATGGGGTCCATCAAAGAAAGCTATAGCTGCTATTTCTAAAGAATTAGATACAATTAACAGATATCCCGAATCTAATTTATCTGATTTAAAAGAAGAGATAGCTAGTTATTCTTCTGTAAATGTTGATGAGGTTATTATTGGTGGAGACGGTGCTGATGAAATAATTGATATTTTGGCAAAAACTTTCATTGAAGCAGGAGATGAATTTATTGTTCCTCTTCCATCTTATATGTATTATGAATATTTGTTTAAACCATATGGAGCTATTCCTGTTTATGGAAGATGGAATTTAGAGGATAATACACTTGATCTTGATTCTGTTTTAAATGCCATTACTGAAAAGACAAAAATGATATTTTTGTGTAGTCCTAACAATCCTACTGGAGCTTTAATTCCTCAGGAAGAAATTATAGAAGTTTTAGAAGAAACTAAAAATAGTGATATAATTGTTGTTGTGGATGAAGCTTACTTTGAATATTCTCTAAAAAACAATGTGAACCTTATTAACAATTATTCAAATGTTTTTATAATGAGAACAATGTCTAAAGTTATGGGATTAGCAGGTATGAGAATAGGATATGGATTAGCTAATCGGGAAATGATACAGTATATGCATAGAATAAAACCAGTTTTTTCTCTTACAAAGTTATCTTACTTTGCAGCTCTTAATACTTTAAAAGATAAAACATATATTGAAGAGTCTATTAAAAAAGGTATTGAAAGTAGAGAATTTTTATTTACTGAATTATCTAAAATTGCATCTTTAAATGTTTTTAAATCTTATTCAAATTATATATTGGTTGGTATAAAAGAAACTGGATTTACAGCTAATAAATTAGCTAAAGAACTTTTAAAAAAAGGAGTCATTGTTAGAGATTGTACATCTTTTAAAGGTTTGGATGAATATTGGATTAGAATAAGTATAGGAACCATTGAAGAAGATAAAAGATTTTTAGCTATTATAAATGATATATTATAGTGTTTTGATATAGTATTGTATTTATAATTTCAAATAAATTATAGATATTATTTGTATAGAGAATTGATTTATTATATTATATATAAAAATATCTTATATTATTATATTATATAGGAAAATATTATATTAAATTATATTATATTAAAAACAATTATATTAAATTATATTATATTAAAAATAATTACATTAAATTATATTATATTAAAAACAATTATATTAAATTATATTATATTAGAAATAATTATATTAAATTATATTATATTAAAAATAATTATATTAAATTATATTATATTAAAAATAAATATATTAAATTATATTATATTAAAAATAAATTAATAAAATTATATTATATTAAAAATAAATTAATAAAATTATATAATATTAACTAAAAATAACAAGGATGATCTTATGGAGATAGGGGGAACTATTATTTCTTCTGTAGAATATACAGGCAAGATAGCTTTAGTTATCTTCATGGCTAAATGTCCTTTAAGATGTCCTTATTGTCATAACAGTGAATTATTAGAAAATGGTGAAAAGGCAACATTAGATGAGCTATTTGAAACTATAGATGATTCTGTAGATTATATTGATGCAGTTGTAATATCTGGTGGAGAACCTTTAGTCCATTCTAATGAAGTAATTGAATTACTAAAATATTCAAAATCTCTCAATCTTAAAACTAAGATAGATACAAGTGGTTGTTATCCTAAAAGACTTGAAGAAATATTAGAATATACTGATTATATAGCTATCGATATCAAAGTTCCATTTGAAAAATATAAAAAGGTCATCGGAACCGATGTTGGGGAAAAGGTTAAAAAAAGCATGGAATTAGCTAATAATGCTCCAGATACATTTGTTGAATGTAGAACAACTTATGTTCCTACACTTTTAACTCATGAAGACATCAAAGTAATAGCTCATGAAATTCAATGTGATTTATATACTTTACAACAATTTCGAAGTAAGGATGTTTTAGATGAGAATTTAGAGGGAATCGAAAGTCCAAATCCACATGAGTTGAAAAAATTAGCTAGAGAAATTAAACCTATTTTATCTAATGTTAAAATTAAAACTGCCGAATTTGGAGAAGAGTATATTTAATATCGAAATAAAATCCTCAATTTAGATTATAATGGGATAAAATCATTAATTTATATTATAATGGGATAAAATCATTAATTCACAGGATTGAAATAAATTTATTAAGTTTATTAGGGGAAAATAAATGCCGATAATATCATTTGGAAGTCAAGACATACATCTGATTACAGGTAAAAAAACAAGCACACTAAGGAAGTTGTGGAAAAATCCTCTTAAAAAAGGAGATCGATTACATTGTTATTGGAACTTAGTTTCTAAAGAAAAAAAGAAAATTTTTGAAGCTAAAGTCATCGATGTAGATTTGATTCAATTTAAAGATTTAAAGAATAATGATAAAATAGCTAAACAAGAAGGATATGAGACCTCTCAAGAGATGATAAAAGAATTTAAAAAGATGTATGTTGATGGAGTCAAAGATGATGATGTATTTCAACTTATTCACTTTAAAAAATTAGATATCGATGATTGGGACGGAGAAAAGATTGATGAAAAAGCTATGATAACCCAAAGGGCTGATATTCTTTTTGATAGTGGTAAGTATGATAAATCTGCTTTATGTTATAGTGCTGCTTTAAAGTTTGACCCCAAAGACGTTTATCTTTTAAATAAAAAAGGAGATAATCTAACACGTTTAGGGAAATTTGATGAAGCTATAGAGTGTTATGATATAGCTTTGGAGTTAGAAGAGAGTAATGAATATATTTGGAATAATAAAGCTATTGCTCTTTTAAATTATGGAAAAGCTGAAGAAGCTTTAAAAGCTAATGATAAAGCTATGGAAGCAAATCCAAGTAACTCTGTTATTCTTTATTGGAGAGGTTTTATTTTAGAAGTCTTAGGGAAATTTGAGGAAGCTTTAAATGTTTATGATAATCTACTTGAAATAGACGATAAAAATCCTGAAGTATGGAATGCACGAGGGAATCTACTTTCAGATATGGAGCGACCTGAAGAAGCTTTAGAGTCCTATGATAAAGCATTAGAATTATGTTTTGATGATGAAGAAATAGATGCCGATGCTCAAAACAGAAAAGGAAATGCTCTTTTAGATCTTGGTAGGTTTGATGAAGCATTAGCATGTTATGATAAAGCTATTGAACTTTCAATTGATAATACTTTAAATAGTATTCATTTTATCTTAAATAAAGGAGTAGTTTTAATGGAATTAAATAGATTCCAAGAAGCTGTTGACACATTTACTAAAGTTTTAGCTATAGATTCAACCAATGATGATGCTCGTGTTTTAAGAGATGAATGTTTGGAGAATCTGTGATTGGGGAGTAAAATGTCAGGAAACTATCTTAATATAGAGTTGAATAATGTAGATGATGAACATTTATGTTGCGCTATTGCTGGAGTGAAACATAAACATTATGAGGGGGTTTTGAAGAAAAAGGAATGGTTAAAATCTCAAATCCCTAAAAATCATGTTTTTAGAAAATTAGATGAAAGAGGCAAAGTTTTCATTGAATATTCTCCAATTGAAGATGCTTTCGTACCAATAGAAGGGTCTAATTATAATTATATCTATTGTTTTTGGGTTTCAGGTAAATTTAAAAATCATGGGCATGGTAAAGAACTCTTGAATTATGCAATTGAAGATTCAAAAGAAAAAGGTAAAAGTGGTTTATGTGTTATAGCAGGTGAAAAAAAGTTGCATTTTCTTTCGGATGGCGATTATCTAAAAAAATATGGCTTTGAAGTTGTGGATACTGCCCCACCTTTTCAATTATTAGCTATATCTTTTGATGATAAGGTGATTCCAAAATTTTCAAAAAAAGCTAAGGAAAACAAGATTAATGATAATGAAGATGTTATTATCTATTATACTGATGAATGTCCATTTATCAACAATTGTATTTTAGAGATTAAAGAAGTTTGTGATGAAGAAAATATTAGTTTAAAGCTAATTCATCTTGATACTTTGGAAAAAGCAAAAAATTCTCCTGTAATTTTAAATAATTTTGCAGTTTTCTATAAAGGAGAATTTTTAACCCACGAATTACTTAACAAAGGAAGATTTAAAAAGTTTTTAGATATAAAGTAATAATTATTAATTTTTACAATTTATTAATTTTTATATTTTTCAATTAAGGAAATTCCCCACTGTGCCATTTCTGTAGCTGATTTTTGAGAAGTGCTTTCAGAAAAACATCTAAATATTGGTTCGGTTCCTGATGGGCGAATTATGACCCAACCTTCTTCTTTAAATATTTTTACTCCATCGGTTGTATCAAGTTCAAATCCTAAACCTGCTACTTCTTTAGCTATATTGCTCATAACTTCTTCTTTTTTATCATCTGCACATTCACATTTTAATTTTTCAGAATAATAAACTGGAAGTTCTTCTACAAGCTTAGACAATGGTTTTTTCTCTTTTGCGATTGTTTCTAGAATTTTAACTGCTGAAAGTGCGGCATCTCTTCCATATACGAAATCTGGGAAAATAAGCCCTCCATTTTCTTCTCCACCAAAAAGACCATCTTCTTCCATTAACTTTCTAGCTACCAACAAATCTCCAACAGCAGTAGCTATTACTTTTCCGTCATATTCATCTGCTATATCATAGATAGCTTGGGAGGTAGCTACAGTTGTTACAATTAAGTTTGACTCTCCTTCACCACGTTCCTTTAGCATTTGTTTTTCAACTAATGAAAATGATTTATCTCCAAGAACAAAGTTACCTTTTTCATCAATACAGATTGTTCTATCTGCATCACCATCATGAGCTATTCCAATATCTGCTTTAAGGTTTTTAACAATACTTATTAATTCCTTTAAATTTGCTTCAATTGGTTCAGGATTTCTTCCAGGGAAAAATCCATCTGCTTGTGAGTTTAAGGTTATTAATTCACAACCAAGTTTTTCTATAATATATGGTGAGGTGAAACATCCTGCTCCAGAACCACAATCAAGAACAACTTTTAATTTAGCTGCTTTTATTGAATCTACATCTACTCGTTTTAGGACTTCTTCAATGTATTCTTCAATTATTGTATCATTTTTAAAATAATTTCCTATAGAGTTCCATTTAGTACGTTTAGGTTCTTTATCAAAATATATTTCTTCTATAGCTAATTCATCTTCATCTTTAAGCCCAATACCATATTCGTCTACAAACTTTAATCCATTATATTTGGGAGGATTGTGAGAAGCTGTTACAATGATTCCTCCATCATAATAATTTCTAACTGCATACTGAACAGCAGGTGTTGGAAGAATTCCAAGATCTATTACATCACAACCAGAAGATAAAAGCCCAGAAGTTATAGCATGCTTTATCATAGGGGTTGATGTTCGTGTGTCTCCACCAATAGCTACCTTTCCTTGAACAATTGATCCATAACTAGCAGCTAATCTTGATGCAAATTCAGGTGTTAAAACATCATTAGCTGTTCTTCTTACTCCAAATGTACCGAATAATCTTTTCATTATAATGACCTTTTTATTTTGATGATTTATTGTTTAATTTAGATTATGTTTTAAATATTATATTTAATAGTATATTATAGATTTATTTCTATATTTATTTATTTAATTATTATTATATATCAATTTTTATTAAATTTTAAATTAAAATTTTATAGAATTTATTATTTTTTATTAACTTTTTATAAATTATTTTTTATTAATTTATATTTATAGAGTATATTATGTTTAATTTACAATTTATAAAATATATTAAATTAAAAATAGAAAAAAGATATAAATAATATAGCTAAAAAAGAACAATTAAAATAAGATAAAAAGCTATAACAACCAATAGCCAAGCTTCTGGTAAGCATACAAATCACATTGATACTCACTCCAGTCCCAATGTAAAACATGACCCATTTCATGGTAAACAACGAAAGGATCTTTATAAGCTATTACCACACGATTCGTTCTAAAACGACCCATATAAGTGATTCCAAGGGTACGGGAATCTCCGGCATATCCTTCGTAAACAGCTACATGTTTACTTAATTCATTAATACTTTTTTGATATGTATTTTTTGCATTAGAATAATAAGCTATTGTTGGACGGTTATAAGAAATAGTACCATTCCAATATACATATTTAGGAACGGATTTTATAGTTATTGTTTTTTTATTATAATTTCCTAATGAATCGTAGGTGTAAACACTTACTTTTAAATCTCCAATTTCTTTATAGTTTAGTTTCCCAGTTAAAGTCCAATTTTTTTTATTAGTATCATTACTATTGAGAAGTCTTTGTTTAAAATAGAAAGTTTTGCCTCTAATTACAGCAATAACTTTTTTAGAAGATTTATCAGCTATATTTTCTAAGTAAAATGGAGTACCTGCAGTTATTTTTTTAGTAGTAGTTTTTAATGAAATAACTTTGGGGTGTGCATTGTTTACAGTTAGAGAAGTAGAATGTTCATAAATCTTATTTTTTTTATCTATAGCTTTAATTTTAAAAATATAGTGGCCTGTTTTGTATCCATTTGTATTTAAATAGCAATACCATTTACCTGAGGCGGTTTTAAATTTATAGTTCCCTTTTCCAGATATTGAACCAGAAACTCGTTTAATGGATTTATCCGCAGTTACAGTTATTTTAACACTAGTTCCTGCTTTAAAAGTAGATTTTGATTTATATATATTTTTAATTTTATTTTTAACTAAGTTCATTCTTTTTGAAGAAGCAACCTTGGATTTTGAACTGTAAATATCTTTAAAAATAGAGTTATTTGTATTTAGTGTTGTTGTTATAGGGTTGTTGGTATTTAGTGTTGTTGTTATAGGGTTGTTGGTATTTAGTGTTGTTGTTATAGGGTTTTTGGTATTTAGTGTTGTTGTTATAGGGTTTTTGGTATTTAGTGTTGTGGTTATAGGGTTGTTGGTATTTAGTGTTGTGGTTATAGAGTCATTTTTAGATATAGAATTATCTATAGGAATACAATTATCTTTATAGATAGAGTCCTCTTTATATTTAGAATCATTTCCTTCTGCAGCAGAAACAGCTCCTACTACAAACATTAGAGATATTATTAAAAATAATATTAAAAATGTTTTTTTGTACAACTAAAACACCTATTGTCAATTCAATACCGTTTCAATCCAAAATACTCAATAACATTTAATTTTTTAGATTTTTATGGAAATAATATGCAGTATTTAGCTATTTAGCTAAAAATAATCAAGCATTTTAAATCCATTTTTTTTTAGTTTAATTTATTATAAACTTGATTTGAAGAACGAACGTTCACTCAAATTTATATTTATTTTTTATGCTTATTAAGCTTTTTTATTTATCTTTAATTTAATTTCATTAATAATTGTTTGAAAGATAGATAACAGTATATAGTAAAGGATAAAAAAAACAAATAAGAGGATATAATAAAGAATAAAAAAGAAATAAAGGCATATAATAAAGAATGAAAAAGAAATCAATTATATAAAAAATTGAATAAATAAAGATGCTTTCTTTAACTTTCAATTTGTATTGAGTTAGAATTTGGTAAAATTATTTCCATACTTGATTTAAATTCAGTTATTGTTCCTATTACTTTAACTTTTTTATTCTCAAAGCTTTTTATATCGACACCACTTTCTTGAAATTCTACGATTGTTGATTCAAAGACCATAATACTTATTCTTCCAGTATCATCAACTAATGTTAAAAAATAGCTTTTTCCTGTTGAGGATTGTTTCACATTGTCTATTACTCCAGTTATAGCTACTTCCTCATCAATCATCCCACGATCAATATCTTCGATAGCTACTTGTTTAGGTTCTATGTCTCCAGCAAAAACAATCATTCCAACTAATCCTATTAATGTTGTAATTAAGGCAATTTTAAATATTTTTTCATCTGTCACTTCCATCTTATCTTCTCTATGATTTTTTAGTTATTAGTGTTTATTTTTCTATTACTTTATAAATATTGTGTATTTTTCTAAATAAAATTTAATTAAGTGTTTATTTTTTTATTCCCTTGATTTTTTTTGATAATAGTTTAAAATAATATTATATGGGTATTTTTTATTTTCATATAAAATTATTTTTATTATAATATTTATTTTTATTAAAATATTTTTTATTATTAAAATATTTTTTATTATTAAAATATTTTTTATTATAAATATTTTTTAAAAAAGAAAAAAATTAAGATAAGAGTAAATTAAAATTAAAAATATTTATTCGAAGTAATATAAACTTCTCAAAAGTAATATATATTTCTCATATGTAATATATTATTCTCTTTTATTCCTATATATTATATAAATTATAAATTTTATAGATATAATAAATTTTTTATAAATTATAAATTTTATAGATATTATAAATTTTTTATAAATTATAAATTTTATAGATATAATAAATTTTATAGATATAATAAATTTTATAGATATTATAAATTTTATATAAATTATAAATTTTATAGATATAATAAATTTTATATAAATTATAAATTTTAAAAATATATGAAAAATAAAATTAGGTATTGAAATAATAAAATAAAGAAATTAAGAAAGTAGTATATGGTTTTCAACCTTTAAACATAGATGTAACCCGTTCCACAGTATCTATATCAGACAAACCTTTATCTTCCCTTATTCTTTTAACAACAGGGAAACGTAATGAAAAACCTGCTTCGTATTCTGGGCTTTTTACGATTTCACTGTAAGCTATTTCAAGGATTATCTTTGGTTCTACTGTGATTCTTGTTCCTTCAGTTGAAATTTTGTTATTGTCCATCATTTTTGTGAGTTTAGCTAATGTTTCATCATCTAAACCAGTAGCTACATGAGCAATTGTTTTTAGATTATCTGTTTCACTTTCTCTTACAGCTACCTTATAAGAGCCAATAAAGTTAGCCCTCTTTCCTATTCCATATGTTCCACCAACTACTGCAACATCTAATGTTTCAGGTTCTGCTTTGAACTTTAACATTTTTTTTCCACGAAGACCTGGGATATATGGTTCTTTTGGATCTTTTATCATGATTCCTTCATGACCATTAGCTATTGATTCATTAAATAAGTTTACAGCTTCCTCTATATTTTCTGAAGTGACTTTAACCATTGTACTGAGGTTGATTTGATTTTCGTCTATCTTGACGATTTTTTCTAAAGTTTCTCTTCTGATTGCTAAAGGTTCATCTATCATAGACTTTTTAAAGTAAAGTAAATCAAAAAGATATAATTTAAGTGGAACGTCTTCAATAGCTTTTTCAATGTTATATTTTCGTCTAACTCTTTGGAGCATATATTGGAATGAAATCGGTTTATTATTTTTGGTAGCTATAATCTCTCCTTCAGCTATAAAATCTTCATCTGGAAAAGATTTTTTAATATAATCTATAATTTCAGGAATAGCTTTACTTACATTTTCAAGGCGACGAGTAAATAGGTTTATTGTGTCTCCTTTTTTATGAATCTGCACTCGTATTCCATCATACTTTGTTTCACAAATAGCTTCTCCCATTTCTTCAACACTAATAGCTATTCCTTCTGAGAGTTGTGCTAACATTGGTTTAACTGGTTTTCCCGGACTTAAATTAAGTTTTTTTAGTCCTTTTTCTCCTTTTTCTTTAGCTACTTTAGCTACTAAACCTAAATCATTTGTTAACATATGAGCTCTATCAGCTACAGATTTTTCAACATCAAAAGCTTGAGATATAGCATCTCTTATAGTTCCTTCACCTACACCTATTCTTAACTCTTCAATAATAGTTCTTGATATGTATTTAGCTTCCACACCTGTTGCTGATGAGAGAAGTTCTAAGACAATAGCTATCTTTCTTGAAGTTGATTTGTCTCCAGAAATTTTAGCTAATTTTCTTAAATTTGTAAATACATTGTCTATCTCTAAATCTTGTGAAAAGAATGTTGTTTGTGATTTGTTTTTAAATAATTTTTCAGCTGCTTTACCAATATCTCCTTCTTCTCGAACTGCATCTTCTACAATTGGTACAGATACGCCCACTACATCAGCTATAGCTTTCATAAGTAGTTTATCAGCAAGGCCTTGTTCTTCTTCACTCCAAGGTGGAAATACTGTACCAAGTGCCATAAGTACAACTTTTGGCAAAGTTTCCTCATCTACTTCTTTTAAAAATTCAGCTAATATAGCTGTTTTTTCTAATCGTTTTGTGGTTGCAGCTAATGCTTCATAAACATCAACTAACTTTTGATATTTCATTTTATCATTTTTGAGTAAATTATTTTTATGAATAGTATTATTTTATATTTAAAATATAATTATTTTTTATATTTAAAGTGTTTAATTATTTTTTATAATTAAAATATATAATTATTTTTTATAATTTAATATTGTAATTATTATTATTTTATATTTTATTTATAAAATATTTATTATTTTCATTAAATAATTATTATAAAATATTTTTATAAAATTTTTATAATTTTTATTAGATATTTTATTAAATATTTTTATAAAATTTTTATAATTTTATTATATTTTTTTTTTTTTAAAAAATAACAGGTTTTTATTATTTTTTATATAAAATATAAATTCTATAAAAAGTTTAAAAAGAGATATAAATTAATATTAAGAATTTATATATGATAATTTTGATTTATATATAATAATTTTGATTTATATATGGTAATTTTGATTTATATATAATAATTTTGATTTATATATGGTAATTTTGATTTATATATGATTAATAAAAAAATAGAATATAATAGCTAAAAAGTTAGCTATAATATTTGTTCAAATCTTTCTGCGTCTACTTTACAGATTGGACATTTTCCAGGAGGTTTTGGTCGGCTACATAAGTATCCGCAAGTTTTACATCTCCATATTGGGAATTCTAAATCAAGAACCCTAGGGCCTTCGCTACTTTTAGCTTGATTTTCTCCTTTTTTAGCTTTAGCTTCTAATGTTTTTAATCTTCTATCAGGTATTGATTTCAATTTTACTTTTCCATCAAGAACATCTTGTGAGACATAAAGTGCACAGAAACATGCTCCAAAATCATTTAAATCATCATCTCTGTAATCGCATGGACAAATTAAATCGAGATCTTTTTCTTTATCTCCAGATGCTAATCTACAAGGACAAGCTCCATATCCATATCTTTCAATGTTGACATCGATGTTTTCAAGTAACATCTCAACAAATTCCACATCTGGACTAACATTATATCCATAGTCCTCTGCTTCTTTTTTAAATTTTTCATAAGCTTCGCCCACGAAATCACCTCAAATTATTCGGATAAATTTTATTTTCTTAATTTATCCTAGTTTATCTTAGTTTATCCTAACTTATCTTAGTTTATCTTAATTTATCCCAATTTATCTTCGATTTCATCCATTTCAAATCCAATAATAACATCTGAGTCATTTATGACTATTGTTGGGAATGAAACATCTGGGTTGAATTCTTGAAGAGCTTTAACTGCTTCATCTCTTTCATCACCAGTAGTTAAGTCTACATATACATAATCATATTCGACTTCTAAATCTTCAAGTAGCATTCTGGTTTTTTTACACCATCCACAAGTACTAAGAGCGTATAAAACTACTTTTCCCTTATCTTTTCCATCAACATGTTCTAAATTCATTTTTTTACATCCTTTATTTATTTTTAAAATATTTTTCAATATTTTAAGTTATTCATTAATATTGAAATTTTTTAGATATTTTGTGCATATTCTTAACAAAATATTATAATTTAATATTCATATTAATTTTTATATTATATTTAAATTCATATTAATTTTTATATTATATTTAATATTTATATTAATTTTTATATTATATTAATATATTCAAAATACTTGATATTTTATGAAAAATAGAAATAGCTTTTAAATAAATTATACATAAAATTTTCTCAAAAATCATCCTTAGCTATTCTTATGGCACAGTATTCTCCACACATTGAACACATATCATCTTCTTCAACAGGACAACTTTCTCTATATTTTTTACACTTTTCACTATTAAATGCAAGTTCGAATTGTTTTTCCCAATCGAAAGTTTTTCTTGCATTTGCCATTTCAACTTCTTTTGCCCATGCAGAAGGTAGGCCTTTTCCAACATCAGCTGCTTGGGCAGCTATTTTAGAAGCTATAACTCCTTCTTTCACATCATCGAGATTTGGAAGAGATAAATGTTCAGCTGGTGTAACATAACATAAAAAGTTAGCACCTGCTTGCGCTGCAATTGCTCCTCCAATAGCTGAAGTGATATGATCATAACCTGGTGCAAGGTCAGTAACTATAGGTCCAAGTACATAAAAAGGAGCTCCAAAACAAAGGGTTTTTTGAATTTGCATGTTTGTAGCTATTTGATTTATTGGAACATGTCCTGGTCCTTCGACCATGGTTTGGACTGAAAAGTCTTGAGCTCTTTTGACTAAGGTTCCAAGATTTACAAGTTCTTGTATTTGGGAAATATCCGTTGCATCTTCAAGGCAACCTGGTCTTAGTCCATCTCCTAAAGAGAGAGTAATATCATATTCATAAGCTAACTCTAAAATATAATCGTAATTTTCATATAATGGGTTTTCTAAATCGTTATGAAGTATCCAACTAGCTAAGAAAGTTCCTCCTCTACTTACAATTCCCATTGTTCTTTTAGCTTTTTGTAACTTGTTTATAAGGTCTTTATTTATTCCACAATGTAAGGTCATAAAGTCTACGCCTTCTTTTCCTTGTTCTTCTATGGCTTTAAACATATCCTCTTCAGTCATATCAATGATTTCTTTGTTTTTCATTTGAGTGTTTACAGCTGCCTCATAAATTGGAACCGTTCCTATTGGAACATTTATATTGTTGATTATTTCTTTTCTAAATTCTTTTAAATGTTCTCCAGTACTTAAATCCATAACTGCATCTGCACCATATTCAACTGCTACTTTAGCTTTTTCTACTTCAAGGGATAAGTCTTCCATTTTTGAGGAAGATCCTATATTTGCATTGATTTTAGTTTTTAAGCCTTTTCCAATACCACAAGGTTTTGAATTACTATTGATATTTTTTGGTATTACAACTTTACCATTAGCTATAAGTTTTATTAATTTGTTTATAGGAATGTTTTCAGATTTAGCTACTATCTTAGCTTCTTCTGTTATATTGCCTTTTTTGGCTTCTTTCATTTGAGTCAATTTAATACCTCGTGGGTTTATTAATTGGATATTTTTTTATATAATTTTTATTAGTTTTAATATTATTATATATTTTTATTATTTTTTCTATATCTATTTTTTTATATTTTTTTTATTTTATATTTTACATATTTTTTATGATATTTATTATATAACATTATTATGTACAATAAAATTAAGAATTAATATATATTATATAATGTTTTATATGTACTAAAAAATCAAATAGAAACATTTAATATTTAGAAGTAATAATTTTTTATACAATATATATAAAATGTATTTAATTTTTATTATATAATTTTATTAAATAGATTTATTTTATAAAATATATGAAATAAAATACATTTTTTTTATTTTATTAAAAAGATGAGGTGTAATATATGATAAATATCAATAAAAGAGATATAATATTTTTAACTTTAATATTATTTTCTCTATTTGCTGTAATGAGTTCAGCTAATGCAGCTAATGTAACATTAGATAAGAATAATTATACTGCTGATAACATTGCTTTAGCTGGAAATGGAGACTACGTTTATTTAGACACTAGTCAAGGAAACATAGTATTAGATTCTTCTAATGTTAATATACAAATAAAAAATAACATAACAATACAAAGTTCTAATCCTACAAAAAATGCAGTAATAGATGCAAACTATTTAGGAAGAGTATTATACATAAATACAGGAACAGATGTAAAAATTGTAAATATAACTTTTATAAATGGGAATCATTCTGATTCTGTTACTGGGTGTGTAATCTATAATTACAATGCTAAACTCACTTTAATTGGTTGTAATTTTACAAACAACTTTGATGGGAGTTCTGGAGGGGCAGTTTATAATAATGGTGGAGGCACCATATCTGTCATCAACTGTACTTTTTCAAATAACTCATGTGGAGGTATAGGAGTTACATCAGGGCGTGGTGGTGCAATTAATAATTTAGGTAAAATGGATTTGTTTGGTTGTACTTTTTTAGATAACAAAGCTCTTGGAAATTTTGGTGATGGTGGTGCAATTTATAATAATGGTATTTTAAATGTTAATAATTGTATCTTTATAGGTAACATAGCTAATCGTGATGGTGTAATCAATGGAGGAAATACTTCTAAAATGAACATTACTGGTTGTGAAATTATAAATAATAATAAAGGAATTTATATAGATTCTGGAGTAACAGAAAGTTCTACAATTAATTATAATATAATTTTTAATAATTCTAATTATAATATAAAGGCTCCAGCTATTACAAATGCTGATTTAAATTGGTGGGGATCTAATCAAGGACCAAGTGGTCTTTCTAGTGGTGTGACTGCTAATAGTTACTTTGAAATGAGTATTGCCACTGCAGTTTCTAATTTAACTCGCCATATTGATGAAAGCTTAGCTTTAGATTATAGTTTTGTTTTAAATGGTACTGAAGATAATGGTAATGCTTCAAGTAATTTTGGTCCTTTTACAGTAGATATTTCTGTTAATGGTGTCTTATGGCAAAAAATTGATGCTAGTAAATCTGCACAGTATAATGTGCCTTTAACTGTTATAGCTAATGAGATTACAGCTCAATTAAATGATGAAATCTCTACATTTAATTATACCGCAAGTCCTAAAATCGACAATGGGACTGATACTAAAATAGGAACTACCTTAGTTATTACTAACTTTAAAGCATTGTATAATAAATCAAATACTATAAAAGTTACAGCTACTGATAAGAATGGTAAATTATTAGCTAAAAAACAAGTTACACTATATATTAATGGTAAACCTATTAAAACAGTTACAACAAACAGCGCAGGTGTAGCTAGCTTTAAATACAAATTTACAACAAGGAAAGTTCATAAGATTGTAGCTAAATTCACTGAAGACACTACACATGCATCAAGTAATTCTAAGACTTTATCCTTAACTCCTAAGGATAAAACTACCCTAAAATTAGCTAAAGTTAAAGCTAAATTTAAAAAGATTGCTACATTTAAAGCTACTTTGAAAAATCATAAGAAAAAAGCTATGGCTAAAAAGTATGTTAAATTCTATGCTAACAAGAAGTATTTAGGAAAAGCTAAGACTAATAAAAAAGGAGTAGCTATTTTGAATAAAAAAGTTCCAGTTAAAGGTACTGTTAAATTTATAGCTAAGTATGCTGGAACTAAAACTTATCATAGCTCAGATGCTACTCGTAAAGTTAAAGTTAAAAAATAATAGATTATTTGCATAATAATTTATTTTTTTTAATTTTTTTTATAAAATTGCATAATTAAGGAGATATTTTATTATGAAAACAAAAAGGATTGTTTCAACATTGATTATAGCTATTGTAGCTATTTTTATGTTGACTATGGTATTAGGAGCAGTGCAAGCTGTTAATGCAGCACCTAAGAAGGTAAAAGTCACCTGGCATGCAAATGGGGTAAAATAGGAACAGCTAAAACAAAAGTAGGTGCTGTTAAAAAGAATGCAAAGATTGGAAAACTTCTTAAAGCACCAACAAGAAAGGGTTACACATTCAACGGTTGGTATACAAAGAAAACTGGCGGAAAAAAGATTACAAAAGCTACCAAAATTAAAAAGAAAGTAACACACTATGCACTATGGAAGAAAAATAGGGTTTTAAATGCAGAAGAAAAGAAACTCGTTGGAACATGGAAAAATTGGTTTGATGACACTGCAGAGTGGATATTTTATAGTGATGGTACTTGTGCCCGAGTCTATGTAAATTTTTTTAATGGTATTGATTCAGTAAATCAAAGGGTAGGTAATTACTCTCTTAAAAATGGAGTACTAACAGTACAGGGACAATTTAGAGAAAAATTTGGTGCAACTCCTTCTGGTGGAGGTACTTGGGGATCTTGGTCAGATTGGGGACCAACTAATTATAATATTAAGTTCAGCACAAAAGATGGAAAGCCATGTTTTGACATTGGTGATAGCTTTTCACCATTTATTAAGAAGTAATACGATGCAAAATATTTTTAATTAATGCATCTTTTATTTTTTTATTATTTTTTTATATTTCAGTATTTTTCATATTTATCTAATATTTTTACTTTTTTTCTTTTTTATTTTTTTATCATTATTATATTAAAGGATTAGGTAGTTTTGGGTCTTTTTTAGGACTTACTCCACCTATTTTTTCTACTCTTAACTCTAAAAATTCTTTTCCTTTTTCAGTAGCTCCGTAGATAGGAATTGATTCTCCTACCTTTTTAGTAGCTATTTTCTCACCAATATCTCTGATTGGTTTAGATGCACATGCAGTTACAACATCACAATACTTAAATAGCTCCTCTGCATCTTCTTTACCCATACCTGTACTATGGACTGCAAAAATATAGACACGGATTTTGCTTTTTTCTGTTTCTTGTTTTTCATTATATTCTTTTTCTAATTCACGAATAGCTATAGCGTCTTCTGGCTCTACAATAGTTACTGCAATATTTTCGTGTCCCTTATCTATAGCTAATTGAATTCCTGCAAGTTGATCGATTATAGCTATCTCTGGATTTAAAACATTTTCTTTTCCTACTTTTTCAACTACCTCAGGGATTATTGTAGTTCTAGCTAAACCACTAACTCTACCTCCAATTCCTTGAGCCATTTCACTATTTTCCACTATTACTGTTCCACAACCTTCACAAACCATAATTGCACAATCAATTACATTTTCATTTAGAAGAGTTGATAGGGTTTCAGAAATTCCAAAGGATAAAAAGTCTTTCATTTTTATTATTCGATTTGAAGAGCACATTCCAAAGTCAGATATTCTAAATTCCATATTTTCTTTTATAGCTTCTTTGGTTAATTTTTCAATTCCTCTATGTTTATGAAAAAGAGGACAGTATTCAATTTTAGGATCTCCAATTTCAATTACTTTTCCATTTTGAATTTTAACAACAGCTTTTCCCATAGCTTCTATTATGTGTTCGTCCATGTTTTCCCTCTGTTTTTTATTTATTTTGCATTTTTTATTATTTGAATATTGAATATTTTTTTATATGAATTTTTTATTATTTTTATTTTTTATAATAAAATTTTATTTTTAATTATTTATATTTTATTTTTTAGATATTTTACATCTATTTTTATATATTTTTTTATATAAAATTAATATATTTTATAGAATATTTTTATATAATATATACAAGTATAGCTAACTTTAGAGTTTTTCAAGCATTTTATTTTTTTTCTTTTTTAAAACATTATATCCTATTTTAGTACCTGCAACACCACCTATTATTCCAATAGTAGCTCCAACTAAAACATCTAAAGGGTAGTGAACTCCAACATAAATTCTTGAAAATCCAACTATTATAGCTATTGGGATTAAAAGCCAAGCTAATTTAATAGATTTATTTTTAATTTTCAATGAATGATTAAAACCAAAGGCAGTTGCAAAGGCAAATATGTCTCCACTGTGTCCTGATGGGAATGAATAAGGATCTGGTTCTGTTACTAATAGGTGAACTGAATTTAAAGCTACAAATGGTCTCGGTTCTGCTACAATAACTTTTATCAAGGATATTGTAATATCAGTCAATGCAAGAGCAATTAATCCGACTATTGTTAGATGGATAATCTTTTTATTTTTAGTAATTATCCCATAAATGAGTATAGCTAATGTAATAGCTAATATTGTTGGTAAAGCTCCTAAATTTGTAATAATAGGCATTATAAAATTAAAATAGCTATTTTGTAAATTGTGATTTATGAAATAGAATAAGAATATATTTATTTCCATTATTTGATTGTAAAGTAGGTCTATAATTTAATCAACTCTTATATTTTTGTCAAATTTTATTATTCTAATATATTTATTTTATTGATATAGTAAATATTTATTTATATTATATCTTAAAATTGTGTAAAAAAAGCTATTCAATTGTTTTATCATACTTTTTTTTAATAAAAATAATATATTATATATAGAATAAAAAACAAATTCTATAAATAATATAAATCAAAGAAAGAATAGAGGTATTTTTATGCAGAGGTTACCTATTGGAAGACAGAACTTCAAACAAATAATAGAAAATAATTATCTATATGTAGATAAAACAAAATATATCTATGATATGATAAATAGTGGAGATATCAATTTCTTATCAAGACCTCGAAGATTTGGTAAGTCTTTACTAGTTAGCACTCTAAAAGAACTCTTTGAAGGCAGAAAAAAATTATTCAAAGGACTATATATTTATGATAAATGGAACTTTGAAGAAAGTTTTCCAGTTATCCTTATTGACTTTGGTGGTGGAGATTATAGTAATTTAAAAAATTTAGAGGATACAATTGAGGATATTTTAAATCAAATAGCTATGGATTTTCAAGTAGAAATAATTGGAAAAACATTAAAAGGAAAATTCACCAATTTAATTAAAAATATATACAATAAAACAGGTAAAGAAGTAGTTGTTTTAATAGATGAATATGATAAGCCTATAATTGAAAATCTTCAAAGTAAAGAATTAGAATCTATTGAAAAAAACTTAGGAAGTTTCTATGAAGTTTTAAAAACTAATGATCAATATATTAAATTTATTTTTCTAACTGGCATTTCTAAATTTGCCCATGTTTCAGTATTTTCAAAACTTAACAGTTTAAAAGACCTTACATTTAATAATAAATTTAATTCAATTTGTGGTTATACACAAGAGGAATTAGAGTATAATTTCCAAGAACATATAGAAAAATTAGCTAATAACTATGATTACAATTATGAGGAATGTATTAATACTATTAAAGAATATTATAATGGTTATAGTTGGAATGGGGAAGAAAAAGTCTATAATCCTTATTCCACATTGTTATGTTTTGATGAGGGGAAATTTTCAAAAAATTGGTTTAATACTGGCACTCCAACTGTTTTAGCGGATTATCCAATTAGTAAATATGATATTAAAGCTGTTGTAGAACCAGTGAAACTTAGTGAAAATGAAATAAAAAATCCAACATCAAAAAATATTATAGCTGAAGTATTTCTATTCCAAACAGGATATTTAACTATTTCTAACATTGAAACCGAGGGTTTAGATATATTTTATACATTAAAGATACCTAATTGTGAAGTTGAAAGTGCATTATTTGAAAACCTCTTAAATCAATATTCAAATATTCAATTATATGATGTTACTAATTATGGTAAAAAGCTATTAAAATACCTGATTGATGGTGAGGAAAATAAGATAGAGGAAACCATTGGAGATTATCTATCACCAATACCTAGTGTACTAAGAGGTTCTGATGAAAAATATTATCATGCAATGATTTTTAGACTACTTCTCTCTTCAAAAATACATGTCCATAGTGAAGTTAGAACCCGTAAAGGGGATGCTGATCTCATTATTGAAGAAGAAGATTATGTAATTATAGTAGAGTTTAAACAAAGTAATGTTAGCTCAATTGATTACATGATAAAAGAAGGATTTAAACAAATTGAAGAGAATGAGTATGGAAGAGCCTACAAAAATAAAAAGATTATTAAAGCTGTAATTGCTTTTAAGGATAAAGAAATCGGTTGTAAGATTATTGAATCTTAAAAAATACTTTTAATTATTATATATTACTCTCTTTATTTTTCATTATACATAGCTATTTTTAATTGAAAGTGTTATTTTTTCTTATTTTTTAGTAAATTTTTTCTGTTTGGGGTCATTTTCCTTTATTTTTTTAATTGTTGGAGTTTTTAGAGCTTTTTGTTTTATGGATAAATTTATATAATTCAGGGTATAGATTATATCTTGTAAATTATAGGATAAAATTTTTTATTATAAATTATTGAATAAAAAAATTATAAAGATATAATGGGGAAATTAAACATGAAAACAAAAAAATTCTTATCTTTACTTGTTATAGCTATTGTAGCTATTTTAATGCTTACAGTAGCTTTAAGTTCAGTTCAAGCTGTTAATGCTGCACCTAAAAAGGTGAAAGTCACCTGGAACGGGAATGGTGGTAAAATAGGCGCTACCAAAACTACAGTAACCACAGTTACTAAAGGTGCTAAAATAGGAAAACTTCCAAAAACACCTAAAAAAGTAGGATATGCATTTAAAGGTTGGTATACAAAGAAAACAGCTGGAATTAAAATTTCAATAACAACAAAGGTAAATAAAAAAGTGACATACTATGCTCAATGGGCAAAAGCATACACACTTACTTTTGATGCTAATGGAGGAGTTGTAAGTCCAACTTCTAAAAAAGTAGGAACTAAATTGTCTTATGGGGGTTTACCAACACCAACTCGTTCAGGATATACTTTCACTGGTTGGTTTACAGCTAAAACAGGTGGAAAACAAGTAAGCACAACCACTAAAATGGCTTCTAAAAATGTAAAAGTTTATGCACAATGGAAAAAGGGAAGTTCAGTTTCAAACTCTGGTTCTAACCGAGTATTGACTGCAGCTGAAAAAGCATTGGTTGGAAAATGGTTTTATGGTAGTAGTAATTTAGGATATTGGACTTATGGAGGATATAATCTTGAAAAGTATGTCGAAGGAAAGTATTTTGGATCTGCAGAAACTTATAATTCCGATGGAACTGGATATCGTGTATGGGTATCTAGTGACGCTTATGGTTCGACTACTTTTTCTTGGAAAGTGGTAGGTGGCAGTATTTATTATACAAATATTATTCAAGAATATACTAGTTTAGACTATCCAAGTAGTAGCTATGTTAACAAAGTATTTGATGATAATAGTAAGTTGTACAAGATTCGTGTCAATGACAAAGGAGAACAGCAATTAGTAATAAAGCCAGGTTTCTTACCAGGTACAGATTTGTATAAAATGACAATAGATGAATATATAGCCAAGGGCAGCCCTACATGGTTTACAAAACTATAGAGAAATTAACAATAATCCTTTAAAAGATTATCCTGAGGATTAGACATAGCTATGAAAAATTCTGGATATAAGAGAAGTCTAAACATTTAGGGGTAAAATTTTAATTATTAGACATTCTCTAATTTATTTTTTTTATTTATTTTTTATAAAATTTTAATATTATATTAAATATTATATCAAATCTTTATAGGATATATTATTAAATTTAATATTAAAATCTAAAAAAGTATTACTCTATATTCTAATAAAAAAAAGTGAGAACCTCGAAATGAGATTCTCACTTAGTATCGTTTTAAAAGGGCTTTAAAACAATTTCTTTTTAAAAGTATTTAATCACTTGCAGTATTTGCATATATTTTCATCGGGAGATAATTAACACTTTCACTTGGTGAAGTTTGATGATAAAATCGATATAGTATTCACTTTCATAAAGGAGGTTAGTGCAATTTATTAACAAATTAAACTATATCGAATAGGACCTTACAACAACGATATTTCCAATTAGTGTAAAACTATCTCCGTCATCTGAATTTGCTTTGATATTTTTTTGATAAATTTTATTTTGTGTATATGTATTTATATAATAATTGAGCAATTTTTGTTACTTAGAGGTATTGAACCATATCTTCATCGCCTGAAGCTGGTTTGACCTTTTCCATAGCTTTGTTAAAGTATTTCATAGTTACTTCTTTTGCATCAATGTTATCTCTTAAGGTTAACATTGCAGCCTCACGACATACTGCTTCAATATCAGCACCAACATAACCATCTGTTCCTTTAGCTAATTTTTCAAGGTTAACATCTTTAGCTAATGGCATGTCTTTAGTATGGACATTGAATATTGCAAGACGTCCCTCTTCATTTGGATTGTCAACTTTGATGTGTCTATCAAATCTTCCAGGTCTCATAAGTCCTGGATCAATAATGTCTGGACGATTGGTTGCAGCAATAATAGCTACGTCTTGTAATTCTTCCATACCATCCATTTCAGTAAGTAACTGATTAACCACTCTTTGGGTTACACCAGAGTCTCCCTCTCCGCCACCTCTTGCAGTAGCTATTGAGTCGATTTCATCAAAGAATATAACTGTAGGTGCAGTTTGTCTAGCTTTTCTAAATACTTCTCTTACACCTTTTTCAGATTCTCCAACCCATTTGGATAATAATTCTGGACCTTTTACAGCTATGAAGTTAGCTTCACTTTCATTAGCTACTGCTTTAGCTAATAATGTTTTACCAGTACCTGGAGATCCGTATAACATGGTTCCTTTTGGTGGTTTAACTCCAAATTTCTCAAAGTTTTCTGGATACTTTAATGGCCATTCTACAGCTTCTTGGAGTTCTTGTTTAGCATTATCTAAACCGCCGATATCGTCCCATTTAATATCTGGAACTTGTACTAATACTTCTCTAAGAGCAGATGGTTGAATTTCCTTTAAGGCCTTTTTAAAGTCATCTTTAGTTACAATGATTTTTTTCAACACTTCTTGAGGTATTTCTTCACCGTCTTTTATATCAGGGAGAATTCTTCTTACAACTCTCATAGCTGCTTCTTTAGCTAATGATTCGAGGTCCGCCCCTACAAATCCATGTGTTGTATCAGCTATTTCAGTTAAATCCACATCTTCACCTAATGGCATTGCTCGAGTGTGAATTTCCATTACTTCTTTCCTTTCCTCACTGTCAGGGACTCCGATTTCAATTTCCCTGTCAAATCTTCCTGGTCGGCGAAGAGCAGGATCAAGTGAATCTGGTCTATTGGTTGCTCCAATAACCACAACTTGTCCTCTTGATTTAAGTCCATCCATAAGAGTAAGTAGCTGTGCTACAGTTCTTCTTTCAACTTCGCCTGCTGTTTCTTCTCTTTTTGGTGCAATCGCATCTATTTCATCTATAAATATTATAGATGGAGAATTTTCTTCAGCTTCTTCGAAAAATTCCCTGAGATTTTCTTCTGAACCTCCAACATATTTACTCATAATTTCAGGGCCATTGATTAAAATGAAATGAGCATCACTTTCACTAGCTACTGCTTTAGCAAGTAAAGTTTTACCAGTACCTGGAGGACCGTGCATTAAAACTCCTTTTGGAGGAGCTATACCTAATCTTTCAAATAATTCTGGTCTTTTAAGAGGAATCTCAATCATTTCTCTGACCTTTTTAACTTCCTCTTTTAACCCACCGATGTCTTCATAGCTAACATCTATTACATTTTTAACTCCTTCAATTTTTGATAAATCAACAGGTTCTACTTGAACTCCTACTTGGGTATTTGGACCAATTCTAACAATTCCACCAGGGCTTGTTGAAACAACAGCTAATTTTATTTCTCCAAGTGGAGCTACATCCATCATTCCTCTTAATACATCGTCAATTATACCTCCACCAATACCTGGTTGTGGTACAGGAGGGCGACGTCTACCAGTACTTAAGGTAACAATATCTCCTTTAGTCATCACTTGGTTTGCAAAAGCTCCTCTAAGATCTCCTTGGATTCTTATTTGGTGTTCTACTGGAGCTAAGACTACTTTTTTAGCATCCTTTACTTCTGATTTTCGTATTGTTATTTCTTCACCAATAGACGCTCCTGCATTTTTCCTGATGTTTCCATCAATCCTAATAACACCAAGACCAATATCACTTTGAGAGGAGACAGCTCTTGCAGCTGTAATTTTATTAGCTTCAATTTCAATTACATCTCCATCACGTAGATTCAATTTTTCCATACATGCTGGATCAATTCTAGCTATACCTCTTCCTACATCACTTTGAGCTATAGCTTCTGCAACTTTTAAATTTACTTCTTCTTTCATGTTTAAAAACCTCCTTATTTAATTTAAATGATTTGATAATATTTAATTATGATTTTTTAATTAATTTAATAGATTTTTTTTAATTAATTAAGATTTTTGTAATTTATTTGTTAAAATTATGTCTTTTAATTTTAATCATAAAATTATTATTTTTATTCAAAAACAAGTTTTTTTAAATAGCTTGAATTTAAATAATATTGAATATAAAATAAAATAAGTAATAAAATAATAATTTATTTTCTTTTTTAGTGATAAATAAATGATTTTTTTCTATTTATTTAATTTTTTTCACTAAAAATCTTTTAGTAAGTTTTTGTTACTATAATATAATGTGTTGTTTATAGTATATAAATGTTTTGGTTATGATGAAAATTTATTTGAAATATATTATTATTTTGTATATATTAGATTTAGAATTATAAAATATATAATTTATAAAATATATACCAAAAAATTTGTATAATAGCTATAATATATATAAATTATATAAAATAAGTCAAAGATTTTAAAATATTAAGAATATTATGATAAATTAGAAAATTATCAAATGAATTAGGGATTACAAAATCTAACTTAGTTAAAAACATAGTATCAAGTTATTTAGATTTCGATGAAGAAGAAAGGAAGGATGAGGATGGAATTTAATAAAGGATTGAGTGATTTCAAACACAAAATATTAGATGATATATTAGATAAGATAAGTGTAAATGTGAAAGAAATAAATTATTTATCATATTACGTATTTCCAATAGGTTATCAAGCAGATACTATTGAAAAAGAGATGAATACAGAAATAATACTTGCAGACAGAACTATAGGATTAGTGGGAATGGGTGAAAATGGAGAAACGATAATATATGATTTTGACACTATTTCGGAAATGAAAACAGATAATAATAAATTAAAAATGATATTGTTTGGAGGATTATCAAAAGTAATAATAGAAATGCCAGATGAAAATTATGCAACAATACTTTATGACGCAATAAATTTAGGAAGACAAGGATACGAATATTATGAAATAACTCAAAAAATAGTAATAGATAGTTGCATAATGGATTAATAACGAGGCCCAACTAAACCATCATCTTCATCATCTTTTCTTTTTTCAACCTCTTGATCCAATTTACTAATAGATGAATAAATTAAATCACTTGCTTCATGATGAGATTCTGGAAAATAAGGAACATCTTCAACAAATTCATGTTTCATCGATTAATATATTCTTTTTTATATTATTAAAAATAAGAATTGTAAAATTAATAGTATTTACCTTATTATTCCACCAAATCCTTTTAATAATTTTTCGACATCTTTAAATGTGGAGTTTTCAAAGGATTGTATCTCGAAGGTTATACTAATTGAATTTTTAGGGACCTGCTCACCTGTGTAAATATCAGTTACTTTAACATCAAAAACATTACTAACACTAGCTTTTATAGTGTCTTTTATAATATTTTCATTTGAATTTTTTGGGAAAACACAGCTGATAGAGTGTGTTTTTATAGATTTATTAGCTAAGTTCCATTGGAAAAGATCTTCATCATTAAGTATACGAATATTAGCTATCTTTAAGTTCTTTTCTTTTTTTCCAGTAGCTAATGTTATAAAATCAGGAGTAATTTCTTTTAAAATTCCTATATGTATTTCTTCAGAGTAAATATGCTGAATAGCTACTTCTCTACCTACTGAATTTTTTAACATTGATATTTCATGGTTTTGAGAATCAATAGCTTTATCACTTCTACCAAGGGCAGATTGAATATCGTCCATGTTTTTAGTGGCTTCAATAGCTATTTCTACAAATTTATCTTTATCTTGATTTGTTAAGACTTCTTTTAGTTCTTTGGCTGAGTCTAAAAATGTTTGTCTTACCTTCTCACCATTTTCATTTTCTTCTTGAATTGAGTAAGTAAGAATTGGGTTTTGAGAAACTATTCTTGAAATCATATCTACCATAAGGTTGTAAACAGGACTTGCAAATTTTCGAGTATCTTTAATATTTATTCCAAGCTTTTTAATAGCTGAAGCAGTTGAAATATATGAAAAATGAGTTAGTACTTGAACAACAGCCATCATGTCATCGTGTTCTTCTGCTGTTGCTTCAATTATTCTTACTTTATTATTATTTAAAAAGTTTATAATTTTAGGATACCATTTTCCCTCTTTTTGTTCATCTGTTGGAGTTAAAACAACCACTTGCCCATTTAAATTTGTTGTTCTTGGTCCAAAGACAGGGTGAGTAGGTATAAATTCTATATCTTTCTCTAATAACTTTTCCATCGTATGTAATGGACCAACTTTAACAGAAGTCACATCTAAAAGTAGGGAACCTTTTTGAAGAGATTTAGCTATATCTTCAATTACTTTATTAGTGGTAGCTATTGGAACAGAAACTATTACTATATCATTCTCTTTAGCTACTTTTTTGTTATCATTAGAGTAAGCAATGCCTAATTCTTTTGAGACAATCTTTCCAATGTTTTCATCTCTTCCTGTGATGGTTATTTCAAAATTTTCTTGTTTTAAAAGAATAGCTAATGTCTTTCCAAGACCTTTAGTTCCACCTATTATTCCAATTTTCATTTTATCTTTATTTTATTAAAAGTAGCATTAATTAAATTCATCAGGATTTATGCGTTTGTAAGCTTTCTCAGCAAGAAATCCACCAAAGAATCCAAGTATTCCAGCTATAATACAAGTGACAAAAAATCCTATTATAAAGTTTCCAAAGTCAAAGCTAATGTTTTCAGCTATGTATGAAGGAATATTTGGGGTTAAAATCATTCCTAAAAAGAAGTTCAAAACTGCAAATATTAATGCAGCAGTTACTCCTACCATAAAGCTCTTGTTTTCTTTTTGAACCATGTATGTGGCTGCAAATCCTATAAAAGCTAGGACAAAAACATTATCAAACAGGAGGGTTAGTATAACTCCAATGATTATACTAATGATTATTGAGCTTGATGTAGAAAATTCCATTTTGGTACTCCTTTTTGAGTTATATTATTGATTGGGGTTAATTTTTTATAAGTATAAATTTATTTAATTTTATTTTTATAGCTATATTTTATTTTTATTTTATTTTTATGTTATATTTTTATTTTTATTTTATTTTTATGTTATATTTTTATTTTTATTTTATTTTTATAATTATAATATAGTTTAAATTTATTTTTATAGCTATATTTTTATTTAATTTTATTTTTATTATTATAATATTAATTTTTATATTTATAATTTATAAAATAATATATAATATTAAAAATATATTTATTATAAGATATTAATTTATTGTTTATTATATTATAGTTTAATTTTAAATAAATATTAAATTAATTATTAAATATATTTTTAATAATTAAATAAATGAGAATATATTAAACTAATTATATTATGTTAAGGTGCTGATATGAAAATAACTTTTCAAGACACAAAAAAAGGAGTCATGGATTTAGTTCCAGAAACCTTAGATGACCTTTGGCATCTCTCACATATTATTGAAGTTGGAAATATTCTTTCCTCGAAAACTACTCGTAGAATCCAAGATACCACTGGAGATAAGCTGAGGAGTGATAGAGGAGTTAAAAAAACTTTTTATATAGGAATTAAAGTAGAATCTATTAGTTTTCATATCTTTACAGGAAAGCTACGTGCTACAGGACCAATAGTTTTAGGACCTGAAGAATTTGTTCCACTTGGATCTCACCATACCTTAGAGGTAAAGTTTAACACACCTCTTAAAATAAGAAAACACCATTGGTCAAGATATATTATCAATAGAATAAAACGCGCAGTTTCTGCTTCAAAAAAACTTTCAGCTATTATAATTCTTCTTGAAGATGACACCGCAGATATTGGTCTTATTAGACAATTTGGTATTGAGTATTATGGACCTATAATTGGAAACATCTCAGGTAAGAAGATAATTGAAAAGAATAGACAAAAGACTGTTGATAGCTTTTATCAAAAGATAGCTGATTCAATATTAAAATTCGATGAGATTCAAAATATTATAATTGCAGGACCTGGATTTACTAAAAGCAACTTTTTCCAATTTTTAGAAAATAAATATCCTGAAATAGCTAAAAAAGCTATTTTAGAAAGTACAGGTTCAGGTGGTAGGGCAGGAATTCATGAAGTCCTAAAAAAAGGAGTAGTTGAAAAACTCACTTCTGAAAATAGAATAGCTACTGAAATCTCAGCTATAAATGAAATACTTGGGGAAATAGGTAAATCAAGTAATAAAGTAATTTATGGAAAAAAAGAAACAATAAATGCAGCTAATGCAGGAGCTGTTGAAAAATTATTAGTTTTAGATAAAGTTGTCAGAAGCGAAAGATTAGAAAAAATCATGGATTTAGTTGAAAACATGGCTGGGGAAGTCATGGTTATAAGCAGTGAGCACGAAGGTGGAAAACAACTAGAATCACTTGGAAACTTAGCTGCACTTTTAAGATATCCTGTAAATTAGTTTGATTTTTTAAAAATAAGATTTATATAACGGATTATAATTATAAGGTATAATAATATTGAGGCATTCTAAGGAAATCCATATAAATATAATGAATGAGAGGTGATATTATGAAAACTAAAGAAGTAAAAATAAAAGATTGTATTAATTCATCATTAGAATGAATTCTGTAGCTTCTACTTTTTTTGAAGAAATAAATAATCTTCCTGAAGATGAGATAAAAATTAGTTTCGAAAATATTATTTTCATAAGTCGTTCTTTTGCTCAAGAATATTTTATTCAAAAGAATAAAACTGAAAAGATAATTACTGAGATTAATATTCCAGAAGAAGTAAGTCCAATATTAGAAATAGTGGAAAGATCCTTTAAAATTGGTGGAATTTAATTTATTTTTATTCTCTTTTTTTTATTTGACAATCTATTCAATAAACCAATCTAAATCAGCGATGTCAGACTATATGCAGAAGTAAATCCCTCAAGTTGAATAATAGTTTTAATATCTATTACTCCCATTAAAATTAATACAATTAGAGCTAGTATAATTGTTACAAGTATCACACCTATTGTTTTTTTAACCATTGTATATCACCATTTAATATTTAGTAATATAAGATATTTATATTTATATTATATATTTTTTATTTCCTTTCATTTGAATATATAATATTAATAAAATAAAAAATATACAATTATATATACTATGAAAATCTTATTTTTAATTTAGTATTATAACTTATAATATAGCTTATTGAAGGCAGATTACATGAATTATCAACATATTTTATATCCTTTTTTAGGAGCATTAATAGCTACTTTTCTTTTAACAATCATTTTTAGATACTTTGGAAAAAAAGGAGTTTTAGGCAACCTTTTCACTGCTGTTCGCGGAGGAACACCTCGTGCTTTAGGTATAGTGCCATTTATTTTATTAAGCTTATATTTTCCATCTGAATTTAATGATTTAATTCTTATTATTGGAGCTTTTGCTTTTATGGATGACTTACTTGGACGCCGTAAAATTGGAAATCTTCCTATTGAATGGGGACAGTTGTGTCGTGGAATTGGGATGATACTTGTGATATTAGTTGGATTCTACTTTACTCCTGTTGGTTATTCAGCAATATTGATAGCTTTACTAGTTCAACCAATAAATATTTCAGATATGCAACCAGGTTCTACTTCTATGGTAGTAATGATTATGAGTACATTTGTTATTTTAGCTATGTTCCTTATTGGAGTTGGACCAATATTTGAAATACCTGCATTCTATGCTCCATTAATAGTGTTAGTTGTTTGTTTAGGTTATTGTCCTTTAGATTTCGCTGGAAAGATAATGCTCGGGGAAATTGGTAACCATTCATTTGCAGTAGCTTTAGGTATTTGTTTCTTTATGTTAGGTGGCTTTTGGGCTACTTTAATTTTGTTTATAGCTACTACAGTATTAATTGCTCTTATTAGAAGAAATAGCTTAACAATATTCTTTGCAAGGAAGTTAAATCTTAAAGACCCTACTTTTGGAGATTTTGTAATGGATGTTTTAACTGGTGGGGGTCTTGGAGATGTCTTTAGAAGAATCTTTTTAAGAAGAAAACAAATTAGAGTAACTAATCCAATCTTCATATCTTTAGGTTTCAGACGTTTGTTGTTTAATCCTTATGCTTTAAATACACCAAGTCCAACTTATAGTAAATATAAACCTGTAAGTCCATTGGAAAGGAAGTAATTCTGGTAATTAATCTGTATTTATTATTTATTATGTTGTTAATTTTGTTATTATTATTATATTATTTATATTTAGAGAAGAGTTGGTTTTATGAAAGATATTTTTGAAGTTATAAATAGTCGTAGAAGTGTAAGATCTTATAAGAAAGAACAGTTAAAAGATGAAGAGATTGAAAAAATATTAGATGCTGGAATTATGGCACCTACTGCAAAAGGAGAACAACCTTGGCATTTTACTGTAGTTCAAAATGAAGAATTCTTAAATGAGATTAATGAAGTTGCCTTAAAAAATATGGCTAATTCTGGAGATGAATTTTTAGAAGCTATAGCTAAAAGTGGAAGAAACATTCTGCATAATGCTCCAACAGTACTTATTGTTTCAGGAAAAGAAGATTCAGATTACAGTTTAACCGATTGTAGTGCAGCTATTCAAAACATACTTCTTGCAGCAGAAGGTCTTGATATAGGATCTTGTTGGTTAGGCCTTATTAAAGCATACTTTAATGATCCTGATGCAAACACTAAATTAGGAATTCCTTCAGGATATACTCCAGTTTATGGAGTTACATTAGGTTATAAAGATGAAAAAAATCCAGGAAATCCTATTAGGGAGAAAAATGTTATAAATTGGATTAAATAATTTATTTATTTTTTTATTAATTATCTTTATTTTTTATATATTTTTTTTATATATTTTTTTTATATATTTTTTTTATATATTTTTTTTATATATTTTTTTTATAT
>Ga0082212_10000903_pt1 | contig 43688 bp, 46 predicted proteins | sample TergutNt197P3_FD_71548 | JGI IMG/M metagenome (GOLD analysis project Ga0082212, IMG submission 71548) | Neocapritermes taracua P3 segment gut microbial communities from Petit-Saut dam, French Guiana - Nt197 P3 | ecosystem: Host-associated > Arthropoda: Insects > Digestive system > Gut ... | reverse complement strand
CTTATCTTGAAATGAGATACCCCGCAGCCGCTGCAAGCCTGCGCGAAGGCATGGAGGAAACCTTGGCAGTGGCGCGCCTGGAAATCCCAGGGCTGCCGAGGGCGGCTGTATGCTCTACAAACCTGATCGAGCCGGCGAACTCGTCTTGCGCTGGAGTTATACGGAGGGTATCCAATTTCAATAATGGCGAGACAGCCCTTAGGCAGGCAGCCGCAGGGTTCATTGAAGCAGAGAGGGGATTCAGGCGCATTAAAGGTTACAAGCAAATCCCTTCCCTTATTATAGCACTTGAACGTGAGACCGATAAAAAAATAAAGTCTACAAGTATAGCTTAAAAATATAATTTGCCTTTAAAGTGGATGGATATCAAATTCCACGGAGAATGGGACACCATCATTATACTACAATCACATCCTAATAACCGGTATAACGAAAAGGGTATAACTATATGCCAAAGAGACACTCGATATACAGGAGGAGAGTTCTCATTTTAAGATTTCGTGACAAAAAATTCTAAGTGTTTGTGCTTGCACGAAAAAATGAAAAAAGTTTGCTTTGAAAGCCCATGGAGATACTGAGGCTGGATAGAGGTGATAGAGGCGGGAATGAAGACCATGCCGATAGAGCTTAACTATGAACGGTTTGCCAAAATGAGGATCAAATATGGATAGCAGTAGTTTGAAAGGAATGATGTTTGCCCTGTAGCGTAATGCAAGGCGAAGATAGGCACGGAGTGGACAAATATTTGCCTGTCTTGAAGAATAGTGCCCAATGCTGCAATGCCGGCAGTTCAAACCGGGGACGGCTCGTCCCCGGTCTATCGAAATGGCACACCTGCGTGCCAAATGACCGCGCTTCACAATAAAGCGTGATCAACTAAACCATTATTTTTGTTTTGCTCTTAGAGATTGGCACAAGGCACACCAGCACCGTGTCGTTTTCGTCAAGGGCGCTTTTTTTCATCCGTGTCAAATAGACCTCGCAGCCGTTTTCCTTGACCACAAAGTACTCTTTCGCAGTCGCCACTAGCTCTGATTTCAAAGACTCAAGCATGTCCCTAGAAATATCAACACGGTCGCGCATCAGAATGCTCTTGAGCCGCTCTTTTGCCATGTCTTTGCTTCCCGTTCCGGAAGGCGGGTTCTGGGCATTTCCATTAAACATACGTTTTGCTCCTAATTATATTCCTGATTTTAGCAGGCCTGCTAATCTGGCAAACAAGCCGTCCCTTTTTGCCAAGTCCAAAAACGGCACTTCCTTGCCAAGAACGCGCTGTGCAATGTTATTGTAGGCTTGTCCTGTCAAAGACGATTCGATAGCGCTCACAGGCTCTCCTCTATTTGAGGCAATTACAATGTCGCCTTGCTCAGGAATTATTCCGATCAGCTGGATATCAAGTATTTCAAGCACATCCTTCATATCCATCATTTCTCCGCGCCTTACCATTTCCGGTCGAATCTTGTTTAATACAAGCTTAGGCTCCGCATGGCCCATCTCTCTTAAAATGCTTATAATCCTATCCGCATCCCTGACAGCCGATACCTCAGGCGTTGTGACGATAATCGCCTCGTCCGCGCCTGCCACCGCGTTATGGAACCCGCTCTCAATGCCTGCAGGGCAGTCAATCAGCACAAATTCAAAAGAGACTTTCAATTCTTCAACCAGTTTAACCATTTGGGCAGCTTTGATTACAGACTTGTCTGTATTTTGAGCAGCGGCAATCAAACAAAGCTTCGGGAAACGCTTGTCCCGTATCAGAGCTTGTTTTATCCTGCACTTGCCGTCAAAAATATCTACAATCGTATATGTAATCCTATCTTCCATGCCCAAAACCACATCGAGGTTTCTTAAACCAATGTCGGCATCGACCACTACAACACTGTGCCCTTGGAGGGCCAACGCTACCCCCAGGTTTGCAGTGCAAGTTGTCTTGCCGACCCCGCCTTTTCCGCTAGTCACCACAATCGCTTTGCTCACAAATGCAACTCCGCATTTAAAATATTTTCATATCGAATGTTATCAAAAGAAAAACAAGAAACATGTCGCTTTCAGATCCGGTATTGCATTTGGAAAGATTTATGTGCACCAAAATCCCCATATGCATCAATAAGGGCAATAAGCGCATTCGAAACTGTATTTTTCGACAGCAAATTCACATAATCAAAGCCGTTTTGGCAGGCTTCTATAAGATATATGTTTAGATGAAAGCGCCAAACAAAGATACCAATTGAAGATTGGCCAACTCTGCTGGGCAACTAAGGAGCAATGAAGCGTCGCCAAGTTGCATAGTATGAGCGTATATCCATTCTCTGTGTTTCTGTTTGGGTAGTTGATGCAAAAAAAATGTTTGCTTCAATTATATCTGGGCATTTGACATAAGGTTTATCGCATACTACAATGCGGTTGGCAACTAGCTGGATTTGGCTTTTATCAACCATAAATGTTTTATGGGAAAAGCAAATCAATCGTATTCGAAATTTAAAATATTGTGGCGAATGAAACAATAAAATGATAAAATGAACACAGATTACATATTACATTTTTCCATAGAGCTTGAGATCTTTTGTGGGACTTGCAACATCGCAAGCCCGCACTTAATTTTAATAAGGAGGCAAGCCGCATTCCCCCATAGCTAAAGCTAGGGGCCTCCTGCGGCTGATGAAGATGAGGGTCGGATTTGGCTATGATGTTCATGTTCTGCGAAAGGGGGTGCGGCTGGTATTGTGTGGGGTTGAAATTGATTACGGATTCGGCCTGGTTGGACACTCAGATGCGGATGTTTCTGTCCATGCCTTAATCGACGCGCTTTTAGGCGCTGCTGGGCTTGGCGATATCGGGATTCATTTTCCAGATACTGAGCCAACATTTGCAGGCGTGAGCAGCATATCGCTTTTAAGCGAAGCATATGCGATGGTTAAAAGGGAAGGATATACAATTTCAAACGCAGACATCACCATTGTCGCAGAAAAACCTAAACTGTCAGGCTATTTTGGTCAAATGCGGGGAGTACTGGCAGAAACTCTTGAGACAGAGCCCTCAAAAATCAATGTCAAGGCAAAGACCGAGGAAGGCCTCGGATTTACCGGCAACCAAGAAGGTATAAAAGCATATGCAGTTTGCATACTAACCCAGCCTCCGATTATTTCAATCACTCCGAAACTGGGGCTTTGGGGTTCATAATTGCATTGGAATTTAATATGGTGCAAGACAAAAGCGCCCTGTAACAGTGGGCGTTTTTAGCATTTTGTTTGTGTTTTTTTGACTTGTGGCTATAATTAGAGATGCCTTGCCCCCCAATCGGCACAGCCGCTGCTAGAACAAGGGCTCACAGAAGCCTGGCTAGGTTAGGGCAATGTTGCCATCCATGCAAAAACCTATAAATTCCATGACAAGTTGAAAGGAATGCACTCCATGCTATCAAGAAGCAAAGAATTTTTCGACCAGTTGGCCTTAAAAGCCCTAGAACTTTTTGGGATCGGCGGAACCCATATGCCTGAGCTCATACAATTATCTGAAAACATCACATACTTGGTTCTTCGCAACACAGGCGAAAGCGACTACGTTTTGAGGCTGTGCCGCCCAGGGTACCACACCTTGGAGGAGCTGGAGTCAGAGCTCATATGGATAGATGAAGTGCGCTCAGAGACAAATCTAGTCGCCGCAGAGCCCTTTTATGGAACCAACAACGAACGCATCCAGCATGTAGACACACAAGACGGCATCTTCAAAGCATTGCTTTTTGAGTTCCTGCCAGGTTCCCCTCCTGGGTCAGAGAGTGTGCAAGAAACTATCAGGGAATTTGAGCTTTTAGGCATAGTGGCGGCCCAGTTGCATAAACAAAGCAAAAACCGGAATATCCGCAAACCCCTTGCCAGGTTTACTTGGGATTTTGACACGACTATTGGCGGGAGCCCTATATGGGGCAAGTGGCAAGACGCCAATGGGATAACCTCAAGCCAAGAGGAGCTGTTGGCCATCGCAGTGTCGATAATTAAAAGTCGCCTAGAAAAATATGGCAAGACTAAAGAAAACTATGGCCTGATCCATGCCGACTTGAGGTTTGCCAACCTGATTGTGGAGAGAGGCATAATCAAAGTAATTGACTTTGATGACAGTGGCTACAGCTGGTATATGTATGATTTTGCCGCATCGATCAGCTTTATCGAGCATTTGCCTGAAGCGCCGCAGTATATTGAAGCCTTTAAAAAAGGCTACAGGACAGAGCACGAGCTTAAAGCAGAGGATGAGGATATGGTTGAAACTTTTATAATGCTGCGCAGGCTCCAATTGCTCGCATGGCTGACAAGCCATAGCGACTCCGGGCCGGTAGAAGAACTGGCAAATGGTTTTTTGGAAGGCACAGTAGAGCTGGCAAAAGGCTTTATCAAAAGCCAAAAGCCTTAAAAATCAAATTTTATGGCTTTTCACCTTTTCCACCCAAGTTGTTTAGTGTGATGTATCGTTTTATAAACAGGTGATTAGGTTACTAAATTCATATTTAACACATTTTAATACTTGACAAATCTTTGTGCTTCAAGTAAGCTTTTCATATGGTCTCAACAAGGAAGGAGGGCTGCATGTGCCAAATGTTTCAAGAAGCTCCTTGACCAAAGACTTTTACAAGCCAGGCGATGTTGCCAAGATGCTTGGAGTCAACCCAAGAACGGTCATTGGTTATGACCGCAGCGGCGAAATTCAGTTCGAGCGGACTGTTACTGGTCGCCGAGTCATATCTAATAACGGGCTGTCAAGCTACTTGGAATCAAAAGGCTTGCTTGTTGATGATATTGGCGAAAACAAGCAAGATGTTATTTATGCTCGAGTGTCCACCCATAAGCATAAAGAGCGCGGAGATCTTGGGCGACAGGAGGATGCTCTTAAAGCTTACATGGCAGACAAGAATCCTCGCAATCTCATCGTATTGTCTGAAGTCGGCTCTGGTCTCGATGACAACCGGAAGCAGCTACTCAAGCTTATCCGCATGATCCTGGATGGAAAAGTAAACCGGGTCTGCATCAATCACAAGGGCAGCCTTACCCGTTTCGGGTTCAACTACATCCAATCAATTGCAGATTATCATGGTGTCGAGCTGGTTGTGGTTTCGAAAGAGGTTGCCGGGAAATCTGTCCAAGAGGAACTGGCTGAGGACTTGGTGAGTGTCATCCATTCTTTCTCAAGCAAGCTATACGGCATGCGCCGCGAAGTACTGAAGCAGGTCGAAGACGGCATCTCAGCACTAAAAGTGCAGGTACAGCTATGGGATCGATAAGGCTAGTCGAGACCCGCGCCATCACAAGGCGGCATGCAGTCCAATCAAAACAAGAAGCAAAGAATCGAGTGGTTACTCGTGGCTTTGTAGAGGTGTGCAGTAACACCGCAGGTTTGACTTGCCTATAGGGAAACTTAAGTGTTTAACTTACATGTTTTCCCTTAACTGTATTATTTTTTTATTAACCGAAATCCTCAAAGCAAGGAGCTGGAATTTCTTATATTTCTATTTAAACCATGAGAATATATAATACACTCACAAGAAAAAAAGAAGAATTTAAACCAATTAATGCCAATGCCGTTTCAATGTATGTATGTGGTCCAACAGTATACAACTATTTCCATATCGGGAATGCCAGGCCTTTCCTTTTCTATGATGTTGTGAGGAGCTACCTGGAATACAAAGGATATGATGTAACTTACGTGCAAAATTTCACCGACATTGACGACAGGATTATAAACACGGCAAATGTGGAGGGAGTCGAGCCGGAAGAAATTTCTGAGCGCTACATTGCCGAGTATTTTACAGATGCCCATGCCCTGGGTATCAGAGACGCAGATGTCCATCCGAAAGTGTCCGACCATATTGATGAAATCATCCAAGCAATCCAGTCTTTAATAAACTCCGGGCATGCCTATGAATCAGAAGGGGACGTATACTTTGCTGTATCAAGCTTTCCAAGCTATGGGAAGCTTTCCAACCAATCAATTGACGAATTGGTTGCCGGTGCTAAGAATGAAGCCATGGAGTCCAAGAGGGACCCTCTCGACTTTGCCCTCTGGAAAAAGAAAAAGGATGGGGAGCCCTATTGGGAGTCCCCATTTTCACAAGGCAGGCCAGGCTGGCATATTGAGTGCTCTGTGATGAGCGCCAAACATCTGGGATCCTCGATAGATATCCACGGCGGAGGGTTGGACCTCATATTCCCGCACCATGAAAATGAGGTAGCCCAATCAGAATCCCTAAGCGGCGCTTCTTTTGCAAACTATTGGATGCACAACAACCTTGTCAATATTGACAACGAGAAAATGTCAAAATCCCTTGGCAATTTCAAAAATGTCAGGGACATAATATTGGATGTAGACCCGGAATCACTGCGCATGTTTATTTTGAGCTCCCATTACCGCAGCCCCATTAATTTTTCAGAGGACACTTTGAAACAAGCGGCAGCCGGAATTGAACGCCTGTATGCTGCGAGGGACAATGCCGAGTACAATATGCGCTTGGCCCAAAGCGCTGTTGACAACCAAGGCGATGGCCTGGCAAAGGACATGGAGGCGCTGCTGTTGGTGTTTGAGTCCCATATGGATGACGATTTCAACACAGCCAATGCAATAACAGCTTTGTTTGAAATGGCCAAGACGCTGAACACAAAAGCAGTAAAAGGCGCCGATTCTGCCAGTATCAGGCAAGCTCTGGAAATATACACTAAAACAGCCGGGATATTGGGGCTGCTCACAAAGAAAAAGCAGATGCTTGATATCGAAATAGAGGAACTGATCAACGAGCGCCAAATTGCCCGCAAGAACAAGGATTACGCCAAAGGCGACATGATCCGCGCTACCTTGTTGGAGATGGGGATTGCATTGGAGGACACAAGGGAAGGTGTAAAGTGGCGCAGGGTTTAAGTTTTAGCGCGCTGCACCAATTCAACCCGCTCGAGCTTGCTTACTTGGGGGACTGTGTATATGAATTGCAGGTTCGAAGCCGGTTGATGAAAGACTTTAGGATAAAAACCATTAACGCTTTGGACAGGGCTGCGCGAATCTACACCAGCGCTGCCAGCCAAGACGAGGTTTTGGATCTTATCGCCCCTTTCCTGACAGAAGAAGAAGCCCAGATAATTCAAAGAGGGAAGAACGCCAAAGCCAAGAAGCCTAGGAATGCTAGCGCAAGGCAATACCGCGCCGCGACTGCTGTCGAATGCCTCTTCGGAATGTTGTTCCTGGCAGGCGCCAATGACAGGATCGAGCAGATTGCCGATATCGTTTTTGAGCTTCGCCCCCCTTCGCTTAGGCGCAATCAAAGCATATGAGCCACCAAGCGCTGTACAGAGAATACCGCCCGAACAGCTTCAAAGACATTTGTGGCCAAGATGTGATCATTTCCATACTCAAGAACCAGATCATATCGGGCAACTTGTCCCACGCATATTTGTTTTCCGGCTCAAGAGGGACCGGGAAGACATCAACAGCCCGTGTTTTCGCAAAAGCGGCAACTTGCCACAACCCAATTGGCGCAGAAGCCTGCAACGCTTGCCCCAGCTGCTTGAGCTATGAAGCCAACCCTATCGATTTGTCGGAAATCGACGCGGCAAGCAACAGGGGCATAGACGAAGCCCGGGATTTGCGTGAAAAAGCGAACTTTTTGCCCGTCTATGGCAAATACCGCATATACATCGTAGACGAAGTCCACATGCTCACAAACGAGGCTTTTAATGCCCTGTTGAAACTCCTTGAAGAGCCTCCGGAACATGTCATTTTCATCTTTGCCACAACAGAGCCCAACAAGGTTCCTGCCACGATCCTCTCCCGTTGCCAACACCACGGGTTCATCCGAATCCCGCTGGAGGCTATCGCATCCAGGCTGGCTTTTATAGCCCAAGACATGGGAAGGGAAGTCGAGCCTGCAGCTATAGACCTGATATCATCAAAGTCAGACGGCGCTTTGAGAGACGCCATAGGCTTTCTGGAAAAGGCAATGGCTTTGGGCGACGGGATAGTGACTATTGGCATGTCAAGGGAAGCCATGGGCTTGCAAGGAAGCACCAGCGCTTGGCGTTTGGCCCAGTGCATCTTGTCCCATGACACCGGAGGGGCGCTTGTCGCTGTCAATGAGCTGGTTATGGCAGGCACAGACATAGCGAACGTTTATGGCATGTTAATTGACTACTATCGGGGGTTGTTGATTTTCACAACAGTAAAAGACTATTCATCCATGCTTAACGCTTCAAGGGAGGAATTAGACAGCTACAGGCAGTCTGCCGCATACTCAAATGTAGAAATCATAATTGCTTTTATCAGGGAGCTGTCGAAATCCAAAAATGAGGCAAGATACTTTGAGAACCCAAGGGTTTTGCTTGAAGCCATTGTTGTGTCCCTTTCTTTTCCCGCGACTGCGGCGCCAAACTTAAAAGTGGCAACACGCCTTGAAGCCCTGGAGAAAGTGGCGTTCACAGGTGCCGTCAGCCAGCCCCAGCGCAACGCTGATACTACAATAGCTCCAAGCGCTATTCCAGCGCCAGAGCCCATCAAAACCAGTCCAGAAAAAGCCCTGGTCGAAGGGCCAGCGCCAAGCGCAGGCGCAAGTTTGGCCGAAGCCCAGATGGCAATATCAGAAGCCGCAAAACACTTTGGCGCTGCCAAAGATTTGGTGCTGCGCGAAGTGTTTGAAGGGATGCGGGCGACAAGGATTGAAAATGGAACCTTGTTTGTTTGCCCGACAGGAGACGGAATCGGATTGATGGAGCTGTTTGTCGACAAGAATGGTTTTGGCAAGCTTGCAGAATATCTGGCAGAAAAGCATGGCATTAACTATAACGTCCTCCAAGAGGAGGCAGGGCCAAACTCGGCGGCAGCGCAAGTTGCAGCAGCAGAATCAGAAGAGGACTATCTTTCTGCAGCCACGGAAATGTTTAATCTAGAAGAAATTGATGGGATATAATATAAACACACCAGGAGGTTTAGCATGGCTAAATATAGAAGGCCAGGAAGCGCCCCGTCTGGGGGCGGCAAATCAGGAAGCGTGCCAAACATGCAAGATCTGATGGCGCAAGCCCAGAAGATGCAAGAGGAAGCCCAAAGGATTCAAACAGAGCTATCGACTCTAGAATACACAGCATCAGCCGGCGGCGGCGCAGTCAGCGCGGCAGTCACCGGAGACAAAAAAGTCACCCAGATAACCATTGACCCTGACGCCCTAGACCCTGATGATGTTGAAATGCTTTGCGACATGCTTGTGGCAGCTGTCAATGAAGCATTAAAAGCAGCCGAAGATGATGCCCAAGCAAAGATGGGCGTATTGACAGGCGGCATTCCCGGGCTTATGTGACTATGGCCCAAAAACAAACAGACACAATATCACGCCTAATAACCGAGATATCCAAATTGCCGGGCATCGGCAGAAAAAGCGCGCAACGCATAGCCTACCATTTGTTGACGCACCCTGCAAGCAATGCTGAAAACCTTGCCCAGGCCATAATTGACGCCAAGGGCAGCGCAAAAATCTGCTCAATATGCGCAAACTTGTCGCACTCAGACCCATGCCCGATTTGTGCCAGCGAGAAGCGCGACCACACTTTGGTTTGTGTAGTCCAAGACGCAAAGGACATCATCACGATCGAACGGTCGCATTGCTTCCAAGGGGTATACCACGTCCTTGGCGGCAGCATCTCGCCTCTCCAAGGGATAGGCGCAAGGGATTTGCGCATCGACAAACTTATTGCCAGGGTTAGGCAAGGCGCAAAGGAAGTAATTTTCGCGACAGCCCTGACTCCAGATGGAGAGAATACAGCAGTCTATATCTCTGGTCTTCTGGCTCCATTGAATGTCAAGATGTCCAGGATTGCCACAGGCATGCCTGTTGGCTCTGACTTGGAGTACACGGACGAGGAGACTGTGGCAGGGGCTATAACTTCAAGGAGGCAGTTGTAGGCTTTATCTTATAGAGATTTGTTTTGAAACTAAAACACTTTGAAAAACAATAGGCCAGCAGGGTACAGACAGCACTGCTGGTTTCCTAACTCGAGAAGATATATAGCGATTATACCAGTCTTCTAACCATCCCAACCGCTGCCATTATCCACGACAGGGCTCCGTCAAAACGGTAGCCCGAAAATCCGGCTTCATAAAGGATCCCATGGACATCGGATTCTGAAATGTCCAAATTAAGCAAGCCATCCAAACCGCCGAGCTCAGCGGCGATTTCTTTTACATAGTCCCAGTAGGTGCCGGCATATCCGAAGGAGGTCGCATAGGTTTCAGGATCGCGATTTGCAAGCTTGACAATTTCCTCTGTATCCTCGTAGAAAAGGCTGCGCCCATTGTCATACAGCGGATAGAAGCATTCGCCCTCTTCGCTAATCTTGATGGCAAAGTTGGAAAGATGCCTGTCATCCTGGCGAGTTATGAAGCCCAATAGGATCATCCGAATAAAATCGGCTTGGTACTGGGGACGGACAGATAAAAGATTCTGGTATTCATTATCTGAGCGCTCTGAGCTAACGAGCCGGCGGAAATGAACAATGTACTCTCTGGAAAAGTCGAATAGAAACACAGAAAAGACTGTGTCCCTATCCGTGCGATATACCGGGCAGCAAGGCACACCCAACTTTTCAGCAAGGAGATAAACTGCAATTTCAGATTCGGCATCCGTGGTTATGGGACTAATCCGCTGTTTGTAGATTCCGTATTGTCCATTAAAAACCCCGTAGCGTTTGATGTTTAAGCCTTCCGGAGTATCAATGCTGTCGCCCGCCATGTCAATTCGATGGTGGAAGACAGCATCGAACACATTGGTGACGATGCTGCCAAGTTTCTCTTCTTCACTAAAAGCAATCCAAAGCAAATCCTTGGGGTGGATTCCACGAGTGATTTCGGCAATTCGCAAAACATCGTAATAGGATAAGCCGCATCGAAACAAGATTCTCTCAATGTCCCGCCTGCCACGGCTGACTATGCGCTCGGACAGGAACTGTGTGAACTGTTCTGGCGTCCACGAATCTGCCCCCTTGGTATAAAGAGCAACTACCTTGTTATACCAAGGCGCTGAAAACTGACGGAATTTTCCAGTGAGATTACACCGATGACATCGTTATCCCACTTCAATAATCGAGAATGTGTTATTTGTTTTTTCTCTTCCATAGGCTAGTTTCTTTGTGTTAACACAGATTCACAGCTTTTTCCTTGCTTATTGCTCTAGATATTTGTCCTGCGGCGTATAATGAACGCACTGGGCGGTTCTGGGATGCCCCATTTCGCCCCTGCTTCTTTTGTTGTATATAAGGATATGGCAGCCGCTCCATATATCGGATTTGCGTTTAAACAACACAATTCGAACAATATATATTTCCAAATTAGACCTAAGAGTTTATTTGGACTAGTTTGGTTTCTCATCATAAATACAATTTTTTTGGGTTTGCGATATGTCTTCATCATTCTTTCCATGTCATAATGCTGGCCTGGTATGCCATTAGTATAATCGATATAGAATAGTTTTCGCAACTATTCAGTCTAGTGTTCCAAATATATAAGAAACCAGGGTAAAAGCCTTGAAGAAACTTGGGTAGGGTGCATGAAATTGTTTATGCACAAAGAAAAAACCGGAGAGAGCGAGAAGCAATGGATAAGCAGCTTTCTGCCCAGTACGGGCAAAATGCCGCCCTGTCTTCTGAAGTGGCTTTATTGACGGGCCTACTTTCCCAGACGCTGGAGGAAAAAACTAGGCTCACCCAGGAGAACTCCAAACTTGCAGAAGAGATTGCCATGCTTGCCTATAAGAACAGCGAGTTTAGAGGAGGCTTGGGCAAGAATTCAAGCAACACGGACAAACCTCCATCCTCCGACCATTTCCATGAGCCAAAGCCCAAGCCTAAAAGCCGGCGTCGCAGCTGGGCAAAAAGCCGGGAGCCCAAGAGGGGCACGAGTGCCATAGGGCTAGGTTGTCAAACGTCCCCAGGGACCAGGCTTGCCATCCCCCAGGCAATGCGAACCATGACCAATTGGGAAAGAGATTATTGCAATGATAATAAAAAGAGAAGCGTACATGAGCAGGATCCGTCCATTTATCGGCAATGAACTCATAAAAGTATTGAGCGGCATACGGCGCAGCGGAAAATCGGTCATGCTGGAAATGATTCAAAATGAGTTGACCGCACAAGGTGTATCCGGCGGCACAGTTTATCAAGTTGAATTTTGAAGATATGGGCAACATGCAGCTGTGTAACGCTCTAGCCTTGCATGAGGAGATCACAAAGAGGCTTTCTGGCATCGAGGGGAAAGCATATCTTTTCTTCGATGAAATCCAAGAGGTTATGGAATGGGAAAGATGCGTCAATTCACTGCGCATGGAGCTCGACTGTGACATTTACATAACAGGCTCTAATGCAAAGCTGCTTTCAAGCGAGCTTGCGACCTATCTTGCCGGGAGGTATGTCGAGTTCGTCATTTACCCTTTTTCCTATAAGGAGTTTTTAGAATTATACGCCTCTATTTCCCTCAGGCGCAGAACCAGGAGGTGTTCACAAGATATCTGGCGCTTGGCGGCATGCCTTATCTGGGCAATTTTCGATATGATGATACACCTTCACAGATCTACTTGCAGGATTTATTCAATTCGGTTGTCCTCAAAGAAATCGTAAAGCGCAACAAGGTTCGTGACATCGACCTTTTGGAGCGTATCATCTCATATATATTCGGCGGCAGGTTTGCTATCTACTCGCTTCAGAAGAAACGGTCAATCGCGAATTCGGTGTATATGAGTCCATACGGGATCATTTCCCAAAATATGTTGTGTCACTGGATGAGTTTGACATGAGCCGTGAGGGGATAAAACACAAAAATATCAAAGATTTTCTGCTTGCCGCTGATTGGAATTGAGTTTTAGCAAGTTCCGCTTGAAAAGGCTGAGGCCAAAATCGCTACTGTAGTTGGTTTTTTGAGATTCAAACACAGGTTTAATCGCTAGCTGGATTTTCGCACGAAAAAAGGTTGCCGCTATAGTGCACGGCAACCTGGTAAGCGCTAAAACCAGCTAGTTATTTTAGGATGGAGCTTCTGTCAATGTAGTGCGTGTGGAGCAGCTCATGGCTCTTGTGCCCGTTGGGCTCGCCAAGGAAATCATCGTAAAGCTGCTTGACATACTGGTTTTCGTGGGATTTTCTTAAAGGCATGTTCAAGTCTTCCTGGTACACTGCTTCGAGCCGGTAGTCCATCTTGCGCCAATCCTTGATGGGGTTTCCGCCTCCTCCAATGCATCCGCCTGGGCATGCCATTATTTCGATAAAGTGGTAATTGGCTTTGCCTTCGCGTATCGCATCCATGAGCTTGCGGGCATTCCCAAGGCCATGGGCAACTGCCACTTTGACTTCAAGGTCGCCAACCATAACGGCTGCTTCCTTGATCCCGTCAAAGCCGCGCACTGTGACAAAATCGAGGTTTTCAAGCGTGTTGCCAGTGACGATCTCGTAAACAGAGCGCAGTGCTGCTTCCATGACTCCGCCTGTGGCGCCAAAAATCTCGCCTGCTCCGCTTCCAAGTCCGAACGGGGCGTCAAATGGCGTGTCAGGAAGGCTGGCAAAGTTGATACCGGCGCTTCTGATCATCCGGGCTATTTCTTGCACTGTCAAGACGACATCAACATCGCGGTATCCGTCGCGGCCCATCTCTGGCCTTTGGGCCTCAAATTTTTTGGCTGTGCAAGGCATTACTGAAACACTGTATATGTCATTGGGATCCTTGTTGATCTGCGCTGCATAATAAGTCTTGATCAAAGCCCCGAACATTGCCTGTGGGGATTTGCATGACGAAAGGTTTGGCAGCAAATCTGGATAATAGGTTTCACAGAATTTGATCCATCCGGGCGAGCATGATGTGATCATCGGGAGCGTGCCGCCGGATGTAATCCTGCTCAGCAACTCAGTTCCCTCTTCCATAATTGTCAAGTCTGCAGTAAAGTCAGTGTCGAATACGACATCAAAACCCAGCCTTTTCAAGGCTGTGACGAGACGGCCAGTGCTTATGGTTCCAGGCGCCTCCCCAAGGGCTTCTGCGAGGTTTATGCGCACTGCTGGAGCGATTTGGGCGACTACAGTTTTCTGCGGGTCGTCGAGGGCAAGCCATGCGGCTTGGGTGTCGTCATTTACTGTCAAAGCGCCTGTCGGGCACGCTTGCACGCATTGGCCGCAGTTGACGCATGCGCTGTCAGCGAGGCTCTTGCCGTAAGCAGGCTCGAATCCAACGTGGTTGCTGCGCCCAGTTTTGGACAAGGCATACACTTCCTGGATTTTTGTGCAAACATATTCGCAGCGCCCGCATGCAATGCATTTTTCTGGATTGCGTGTGATGGAAGGGGAGGACTCGTCTATATTTTCAGAACGGCTTATATAATCGAACCTTGGATCCCGTGTGAAGTGGATTTCCTCAGAGACGTTTTTAAGCTCGCAATTTCCGCTGCGCTCGCAGTGCAGGCAGTCTTGGGCATGCCTAGAAAGCATCAGCTCAAGTATGTTTTCGCGAGTGTTGCGCACGCGCTTTGAGCGCGTCAGAACGGCCATGCCATCATATACCTGGTAGGAGCATGCTGCCTGCAGCAGCTTCTGTCCAACGATTTCGACAACGCATATGCGGCAATTGGCCTTTACTTCTTGGTCTGGATGATAGCATAGTGTCGGAATATAAATACCCAGCTCTTCTGCTGCTTGCAGTATTGTAGAGCCTGCCTCGACCTCAACGGCGATCCCGTCGATTGTAAGTTTTACTTTGCTCATGCTTGGCGCCCCCTTTCTACAGCACTAAGGTAGTCTTCTTTGAAATTCTGCATGCCTGTTATGACTGCTGTGCCAGAGCTTTGGCCAAGGCCGCAGAAAGAAGCAATGCTCATTGTCTCAGTCAAGTCGCCCAGCAAATCCAGGTCGCCCAGGTTTCCATCCCCGCGGCAAATGCGCTGCAAAACTTCATATATGCGCGCGTTTCCTTCCCTGCATGGGGTGCATTTCCCGCAGCTCTCTTCGACGAAGAACGACATGATGTTCTCTGTGAGCTCCAAAATATCTGTAGTATCGTCTATTGCCATTATTGTGCCAGTCCCGAGCACAAACCCGGCATTCTGGCAAGAGTCGATGTCCATGGCAACGTCAATCTGCGATGCGTTTATCAGGCTTCCAGATTGTCCTCCCAGCATAAAACCAAGAAGGCCTTTGCCATCCTTTATGCCTCCATGTGCCTCAAAGATGTCCTTTAAGTTTGTGCCCATTGGGTATTCATAGATGCCTGGTTTGGCAATGTTTCCGCAAAGGGTGAAAAGCTTTGTGCCAGTGCATGAGGGCGTGCCGATTTGGCTGAACCATTCTCCGCCCTTTTCAAGTATTATGGGGATGTTGGCAAGTGTTTCAACATTGTTGATCAATGTCGGCTTTGCATACAGCCCTGATATGCCTGGATAGGGAGGCTTGTAGCGCGGCTCTCCGCGATTGCCTTCAATCGACTCAAGCAGGGCTGTCTCTTCTCCGCACACGTAAGCGCCGCCGCCAGAGACAACAGTGATGTCAAAATCAAAACCGCTTCCAAATATGTTTTTGCCTAGGCAACCAGCTGCCCGTGCGCTGTCAAGCGCTTGCTCCAGGATCGAAAACACGTATGGGTATTCGAAACGCAAATAAATAAATCCTTGGGTTGCGCCGACAGCCCAGCCGGCGATTGCCATTCCCTCAAATACGGAATGCGGGTCGTTGGACAGGATAACGCGGTCTTTGTTTGTTCCCGGCTCCCCCTCGTCCGCATTGCAGACTACATACTTTTGGTCGGCGTCAGTATATAATACAAATTCCCATTTTTTTCCAGCTGGAAAACCTGCGCCTCCGCGGCCTCGAAGCTTTGAGGCGTTTACTTCCCCAACCACATCCAGAGCTGGCATTTCCAACGCTTTGCGCAAAGAGGCATACATGCCATACTCTTCAGCGCTGATAGGGTTGGTTTTGCCCATATGGCGCAATACAATCCTAGTTTCTTGCAGCATCTATTTCACGTCCCCTCTCATGTAGTCTTTCATCAATGCCGCTGCCCGCCCAGGGGTGAGGTTTGTATACAGTTCTTCATTGACGAGTATGGCAGGAGAGGATTCACACACGCCCAAGCATTGGCAATACTCAAGCGTAAATTGCCCATCGCTGCTGCTCTGGCCGGGCTGGATCCCGAGAGTTCGAATTATGGCATCCATAACAGCCTTTGCCCCAGTGACATGGCATGGCGCGCTTTCACACATACGCACGACGTATTTACCGCGAGGGTTCGTGGAAAACATTGCATAAAAGGTAATAAAACCATAGATCCCAGCCTCGGGTATGCCGGTTTCACGGCTTATCACAGTTGCAACCTCTTGTGGAATTGCATTGGATGTAACTTTTTGGATATCCAATAGGATTTTCATCAGCTGATGAGGCTCATTATGGTAGCGCTTGGCAATAGCAACGATCTGCTCTTCCAATTGTGGCGAAAGTTCAAAATTGGCAGTGAACTTTGTCTTCAATTATTACGCTCCTTTTTTTTATTCAAGTGATTGGATTTTAACAAAGAATGAGTAAAAAGTCAATCCATTTCACTGTAATTGCAAAGCAAGCATAAAAAACTGCAAATCACAGAATAATACTAGTTAAAACATCGAATACTAAACGTAAAATGGCATTCAATTTTGAAAAAGAAGGCAAAACATCGTAATAATTGAATTATGAAATTGAATTAATACGGATATAAAAAAGGGTAAATATTATAAATAATATACCCTAAGTTAATCCAAGCAATTGAAGGGCAGCTACATTTAAAACTAAACTGCTTTAAAGAGGCCTTGCTGGTTTCCAAGATAATGACAATGATGATTAAGAAGCCGGTTATTGAATCCTAGAAAAGAGTTGCCCATTAGCGGGGCTATAAAGCATCAGAGGTTCGAGCTTCCACTGCTTTCATTAGACAGGGAAAAATGGGCGCGGTTGCGTGTGCCTTGAAAGCCGCTCATAGGATGAAGGATCCTGCGGCATAGGGGCAAAGCCAGAAATGGCGGATTAAGAGGCGTATGAATCTGGAGGTCCGCATATGCCTTGCAGGAGGCTGCAGGTTTGCCCACTGGCACTATGTACCGGGACTGGCAGTTCAAAGCCAGCTGGCAGTGCCACAAAAGCATACTGCCACTGCCACAAGTCGTCCCGCAAACCCGCTCCTGCTATATGGACATCTGCTTGCCATAAAAAAGGGACATCGCTTTGGAATTGCTTGATCTAAAGAAAACGCCAAGCACAGTGGATACTAACTGGAGCATGGCTTAATTGGCAATCTGCAAGAATTCCATCGGTTTCTCTATTTCGTCTATAGCCTCGCCAAATATTGACAGAGATGGGCCTCTTTTTGAGGGCAGGGGCTCTTGCTCCCCAATGTCTTTGGGGTGGACGTGCTATTTTTTCCGCTTGAGATGTCCAGAAAAGAGCTGGTCGTAAAAAGCGTGAGCCGGATCAGCTGTGGGCTGGCGATGGGGGAGGCAAGCAGCACTATGCGAAAACCGTTCGCGAGATTACAGACCCAGGCAAATTTGGCAATCTTGGCGCGGATGAAAAGGCTCATTTGGGGGAGGCTGTCGGCGCTTACAGCAAATTTGCAGGGCGGGTACATATCAATGAGGGAATTGGCGACATTGGCGCCCAGCAAATAGAGCAGCATGTCAAAGGACATACAGGGGCATACGGGGGCAAGCCCGTTGCCATAGTGGACTATCTGCAGATCATAATGCCGCCTGGGGGCCGCTCAATGTCGGATAAGCAGGCCACAGACCGCAATGTCTTTGCCCTCAAGCGCCTCAGCAGGGAGCTGGGGATTGCGCTGATTGCAGTGTCCAGCTTCAACCGCATGGGCTACAACGCAAAAGCGAGCATGGAGGCGTTCAAAGAATCTGGCGCGGTGGAGTACTCAAGCGATGTGCTTCTAGGCCTCCAATTGAGGGAGGTGGGCAAAAGCGACTGTGACGCGGATCTTGAAAAGCGCAAAAACCCAAAGGAAGTCGAGGTCGTGGTCATGAAAAGCCGCAACAGGCCAACGGGCAGGCTTGTCGCTTTTGACTATTACCCGACGTACAGCTATTTTGCTGAAAGCGCCCAAACCCAGGGGAGGAGCCCGAACAAGAGGTAAGCCATTGGAAAGGATGCTGCGCCAAAGCAAGCCGCCACTGGGGCGGACGAAAAGGAATGGGCAGATTCATAGACACGCTGAAGGCAGCTGGCTCGCTTGGCGAAGGGCGCCAAACAATAGCCCAAGGCTATGGGGCGCTGAAAAGCGCTGTGCACAGCCGGCATGTAAGACCCAACAACGAGCTGGCGAACGTAATGACGAAAGACTTCCTGGACGAGGGGGAGCAGTCTTTGGTCATAAGCACAGCCAAGGCCAGGTGGGAAATCATCACAAAGGCCATGCTCGAATAGGGATGGACAGACGGGCATCAACCTCGCCAAATACATGCCCTATGACAGCGTGAATTTTCCATGTTTTTATACTAGAAACTCGGCACTTCACAAAAAAATGGCTTAAAATAAAGAAATATATCTAGAAAGCTATGCATAATAACGAGTTAATATTATAGCGCATACCTCCGCATGTGGATGTTGGCTCAAGCTAAAATGGCATTGCTAATTCATTGCCATCCAAGCAACGGTCTGGGTGGTCGTGAGAAATCCGCTTGGATAAAACAAATACCACTGATGTGCGAAGCAAGATCTTGCTTCGCATGAATAAAAAACAAGCCACAGTCAAGCGGCTAGCTAATTTGCGATATTATTATATCAATGCTCGATTTTGCTGCCAGCAACTGGCATTGCTGCTTTTGCTGGCAGCCTATTTCAAAAACAAATTTGTGAGGTGTGCATTATGCCCTATTGATCTGCGCAAAAGCCCTTTGGCAATTTAGTCGGATATGGGGCGAGCAGCCGGTTTACGGCTGCTCGCCCCATATCTCTGCCTTTTAGCCTAGAGGCTGCCTTAAGGGGCAACAGGCTCGAGATCCAAGTTGCCCATGTCGTCGACAAAACAATATAGCAAGTTGCCGCTGCCTATAATAAAACCGTCCTGGTAAGGTTCGAACGAAAGCATGCCTTCGCCCTGCACTGGCAGCAGCTCCTCTTTCGTCTGCCCAGCCTTGGCGTCGTCAAAAATCCCGATGACAATCCTGTTGTTTTCCTCGCCAATCCAAAACTCTCTTATGGCTGGGTGGCGGGGCTGCTCATGTTGTTGCTGAAAGCGGCTCAACAGCCGCGGAGCTTATTGCGCGCAGTTTCATGTCGGATATCTCTTGCAGCACACTTTGTGTCCCGACAGGGTTCAGCCGGCTTGACGTGGAGTTGGACGGCGTGCTGTACGAGGGGCTTCACGTGCTTGGAGCCGCCAGCTCGATCGGAAAACGAGCCTTGTCTTGCAGATGGCTGACAATATCGCGGGTATCGAAATTGCTTGCGCTGCAGGTTTTGGAATCGTCAACCTTTTTTCGACCTCATGCACAATTTCGTCTTCTTGGCAAAGCTCCATTATGATGTTGCAGGTTGGCATATCCGTTCTCTTCGCCGTTGCGACCTTCCTTCATTTTTGCATGGGAAGATCAGGGAATAATCGAATCTCAACCGAATTCTGGCGAAATTCGATTTATTCTGTTTAAGCCAGCCCTGTTTGCGCAATGGTTTCAAAAAGGTCTCCAGAGGCGTTGAGGGCGTTGCCCAACACTGCTGCTATGACATCCACTGGCACAGCGTTGCCTGCTTGATTGCGGGTTTGGTTGTCAGAGCAAACGATCTTGAAGGAGTCCGGGAAACCTTGGAGCCTGAGCATTTCCCTAGGTGTCAAGCGCCTTATCCCGTTAACCAAAAGGTAGTTGTGGGAAGCCCCTGCCCTCAAGGCGCAGGAATACGGGTAACTGGAGATATGCTTGCTCTTGTTCTCATGCCATATGCCAGGGTTGTGCTCGCTTGTGTGCTGTGCAGCGCGCTTCGCCAATATCTGCTCGCTGGCAAAGTACTTTTTGGGCACATCCGCATCATCAAAGAGCACATCCCCAAGATTGCCAGGACCGATAGGCGCTGGGAAAAAGAATTCCACATTGTGGTCGAGAAAACCTACGATTATTGTGCGCTCGCGTTTTTGGGGCAATCCAAAATCCAGAGCGTTGAGCACGCTCCAAGTAGATTTGTAGCCAATATCCTGGCAAGCGCTTAGTATTGTGGCCAAAGTCCTGCCTTTGTCGTGGCCTGCAAGCATCTTGACATTCTCCAAGATAAAGAATGCAGGCTTTTTTGCTTCCAAGATGCGGGCGATCTCAAAGAATAATGTGCCCTGAGTATCCTCGAAGCCTTCCATTTTGCCGATAATGCTGAAAGGCTGGCATGGAAAGCCGGCAAAAAGCACATCATGCGCAGGGATATCCTCAGTTAGGATTTTTGTGATGTCGCCTGCAGGCGCCATGCCGAAATTCGACTCATATGCCTTCATTGCATAGCTGTCGATCTCGCTGGCAAAAACGCAGCGCCCCCCGTAGCGGTTTGCTGCCAAGTGGAAACCTCCGATGCTGGCGAACAAGTCAATAAAGTCAAAACCCAAGTAAATTCCCTCCATCATGTCCTCTTTTGATATTAGACGATTTTCTGAATCTTGTCAAATAGTAAAAAATGTGACACTGTTAGCATGTAATTAATTTCATAAATGCTTTATTGTTATGCTTGACAGGAATTGATAGATTTGAATTAGTAAAAAAAAATTAATACTTTCTTAAAAACTTAAGAATTAACTTTTAAAATAGCGTGAAATGCATTATACTTTCATTAAAAATAAAACTGGTGGAGAGCTATGACTAGAAGAAGAATAAGAAGGAAAAAAGGAAGCAAACTGTTTATTTATGCCATGATTGTTTTCTTGCTCGTTCCATTTATTTACAACTCCACGGTTTTTTCCACAAAAAAGAAAGAGCTAATTGAAAAGAAAGCCATACTTGAGGAGAAGCTGGAAGAAGAGGTTAGCCTTACTGCGCTTTACCAAGACGAGATCTCAAAATTCGGCTCCCCCGAGCATTACGAATACTTGGCAAGGAAATACCTTGGATACATATATCCTGACGAGACCGTGATTGTGGTGGATCCTCAACAACCTAATGAGGGGGATCTGTTGACTGACTCGAATCCAGAAGTTATTGACATAGAAAAATAGAGGCAGGTTATTGGCATGCTCTTTGACACCCATGCGCATTTGACAAACAATGCTTTTGTGAATGACCGTGACGAGCTGATCAAACAGATCGGTTTGGCGGGAATGAAAGTGCTTAATTGCGGATACGACGAAAAATCGTCGTATCTTTCTTTGGTTTTGGCTAAACGGCACGATTTCTTGTACGCTGCTTGCGGGATGCACCCCCATGACTCGAAAGATTACACCGAAGGATTTGAGGCGAAGCTCATTGATTGGCTAAGCCATGAAAAAAGTGTCGCCTTGGGAGAAATCGGGCTTGATTACCATTACGATTACTCGCCAAGGGATGTCCAAAGGAAGGTGTTTGAGCGCCAGCTTGCTATCGGCGCCGAAATGGCAATGCCTATCGTGGTCCATTCCAGGGAAGCTTCAAAAGACACCTACGACATCATCACAACAATCCTGCCCAAGAGCGGGAAATTGGTTTTGCACTCATTCTCCCAAAGCACTGGGATGCTTGAAAGGTACTTGGCATTCTCAGACAATATTTATTTTTCCATCTCCGGGCCAGTCACTTTCTCCAACGCAGGCAGCCTAAGGGAAACTGTAAAACACATTCCCCTTGACAGGCTGCTCATTGAGACTGACTGCCCTTACTTGACCCCCCATCCCCATAGGGGAAAGCGGAACAACCCTCTTTATGTGGAGCATGTCGCAGAAAAGATATCAGAGATATTTGGTCTTGAAACTAGCAAGATTGCAGATATTACAGCCGCAAATGCCCTAGGTTTTTTTCAGATTGGCTAAAACAAGTGATTTTTCTTTACATTCCACTTGGTTCTTGATATAATCGCACAAAGTGCCGATTAGTGAGAGAAGGAGACTGCATGAGATTCAAACTGATTACCCATGAAAAGTGCATAACCGGAAATGTAGCCGTTAGATTCCGCAAAAGCGGATTGTTTTTTAGTGCTTTGAGAAGGGATTGACGGTGGACACTCTGGTTTTCAATTTTTAAAATTGGCGGTCCCCTTAATCCTGATTATAGGGTTTAAAACAGGGGTTTTTTTTAATGGAATTATTGCATAAATATTTAAAACAAGTAGATTTTGACTCATACGAAGATTTTAATGAAAATTTTTCAATTATTGAACCAGAAAAGTTTAACTTTGCGTTCGATGTTGTTGATTATTGGGCTGACAAAGAGCCCGAAAAAACCGCGCTGGTGTACGTAGATGATTTTGGAAACAAAAAAACATTTACCTTCCTGGACATCAAAAAACTAAGCTGCCAAGCAGCAAATTATTTCTTGTCAAAAGGCATTGGAAAATCAGACGTGGTGCTTTTGACATTGAAGCATGCACACCATTATTGGTATTTGTCTGTTGGTTTGCACAGGATCGGCGCGATTTGTGTGCCCGCTACTGAGCAGCTCAAAAGCAAAGATTTTGAATACCGTTTCTATTCGGCAAATGTGAAGATGGCTATATGCATTGGCCTTGAGGATCATTTAGACGACATCGAGCTGGCTATTTCAAATATCGGGCGGGATGTCGCAAAAGCTTATGTGGGCGGCTTTCCAAGCCGTGAAGGCTGGGACAATATTGACCTTGCGCTGGCAGCAATGAGCGATGTGTATGAGAAGCCGGACGATTTTCCCTGTGACGGGGATTTGATGTTGATGTACTTTACCTCGGGCACTTCCGGCAACCCGAAAATTGTCGCACATAACTACAAGTACCCTCTTGGCCATATCACAACAGCCTACTATTGGAGCGCTTGCGAAAACAACGGTTTGCACTACAGTGTAGCGGAAACTGGATGGGCCAAGTGCGCATGGAGCAAGATTTATGGCCAGTGGCTTTGCGGATGCGCAGTTCTAGTGCATGACATGGAGAGCTTCAATCCACAGAATTTGCTGGGCATGATGGAATCCCAGCCTATCACTTCATTTTGCGCGCCTCCGACAATATTCAGGTTTTTAATCCGCGAAGATCTTGACGGCAGGGACTTTAACCATATCAAGCACATGACTACAGCCGGGGAGCCATTGAACGCTGAAGTGTATAATATCTGGCATAAAAAGACAGGGATTAAGATCAGGGAAGGGTTTGGCCAAAGCGAAAGCGTGATTATAGCGGGAACATTCAAATGGATGGAGCCAAAGCCCGGCTCACTTGGAAAACCTAATGCCTTGTACAACATCAAGATGGTGGATGAAAATGGAAAGTTTGCCGCTACTGGCGATGTAGGCCAAATTTCAATAATGCTTGATGGCGGCAAGATCCCTATCGGGCTGTTCCAAGAGTACTACCAGGACGCAGAGCGCACCTACGACACATTTGCCACAGGTGTGTACTACACAGGAGACTTGGCTGTGATGGATGAGCAAGGGTTCTTGTGGTTTGAAGGCAGAAGCGATGATGTCATAAAGACATCCGGTTACCGGGTTGGTCCATTCGAGGTCGAAAGCGCATTGATGAGGCACCCTGCGGTTATGGAGTGCGCGATCACCGGGGTTCCGGATGAAATCAGGGGGCAAGTGCTTAAAGCTTCCATAGTGCTTAACAAAGGATTTGCGCCTTCAGACGAATTAAAAGTTGAAATACAGAACTTCGTCAAGGCTATCACTGCCCCATACAAATATCCGAGGGTTATAGAGTTTTTAGAAGAGCTTCCAAAGACATTCAACGGAAAAATAAAGCGTTTTGTATTGCGAAACAAGTAAGCCAATAACGAGCCAAATAGCGCTCTGGATTGCGCTTGAAGCAGGGGCGTAACCTAGATGCGAGCCCTTGATGGCTAGCCTAAGCGCTTAGAGCGCTGCGTTGCCCAAGAATATACCTGAATCTGAATGATGAAAGCATTCAAAGCGATTGAGAAAGCAACCCATGAATAAAAAAGAGCCTTTGTGGAAAAAATCCCATAAAGGCTCTTTGGCTGATATTACCTGATCTCGATTTTTCCGCCAACTTCTTCAATTTTGGTTTTGATGATTTCGGCTTCCTCTTTTGAGACGGCTTCTTTAAGGGCTTTGGGGTCGGTTCCGCAATTGTCGACGATCTCTTTGGCTTCTTTTAATGCCAAACCTGTGAGTTCCCTGACTGCTTTGACGACTTTTAATTTCTCGGCTCCAGCGTCTACCAGCACGGCGTCGAATTCTGTTTTCTCTTCGACGGCTTCGGCAACGGCTGCTCCGCCGCCTGCTACGCCTACCGGCGCGGCGGCGCTGACGCCAAATGCTTCTTCGAGCTCTTTTACCAGCTCATTGAGTTGTAAGACTGACAGTGTTTTAATCTCGTCAATAATTGCTTGATAAGTCTCTGACATTTTTTTCCTCCTATTGGGGTGTTATCTATGGCTAGCTTGCTGCTTGCGTTTCTTCAGCTTGTTTTCGTATTGCGTCAATAAGATACACGAATTTTGCGATTGGGGCATTGATGCTGCCAATCGCTTTTGCGAGAAGCGCTTCCTTTGACGGGAGCTGTGCTAATTTGGCCAGATCCTCAGCGGTAGTTAAATTGCCGTCGACAATTCCTACTTTGAATGCCAAGAACGGCAGCCTGTGCTCTCTCACAAAATCGCTGACTAGTTTTGCCGGCGCAACCTCGTCATCACTGAACACGATGGCGCTTGGCCCTTCCAAGTGCTCTACAAGCCCGTCATATCCGAGCTCGCGGGCGGCAAAACGCATAAAAGTATTTTTATAAATTTTATAAGTTATGCCTGCATTGCGCGCGCTAGTGCGCAACTCTGAGACTTGCTCGACATTAATTCCTTTATAGTCCACAATAACAAAAGCTTTCGCTTCTCTCATCTTTTCTGTAATTTCAGCTACAATTAGCTTTTTTGATTCAAGAATTTTTGGTGAAGCCATGATCTCCTCCTTCTTTGCAAAAAATGTAAGCTCTTTGTCCGTTTAAAGACAAAGAGCTTATGCTTAAGCTTTTTGCCTCGGCAGAATTATGCATTGCAGCGCCTGCTGTCTTAGGCTGTTTTATTTAATTTGGTAATTTAGCTGTATGCCTATAGCCTGGCGGTTGAGAGCTTGACTGACGGGCTCATGGTGGCAGCTAGCGCCACACTCTTGAAATACTGGCCTTTAGCCGCAGATGGCTTGGCTTTTTTTACCGCGTCTACAAGGGCGTTGATGTTGTCAAGCAACGCCTCATTGGAAAATGAGCTCTTTCCAACTGGGCAATGGATGATATTGGTTTTGTCAAGCCTGTATTCGATCTTGCCCGCTTTAGCGTCTTTGATGGCTTGGCCCACTTCCATTGTGACTGTGCCGGTTTTCGGGTTTGGCATAAGGCCTCTTGGCCCTAGGACGCGGCCGAGTTTTCCGACTACTCCCATCATATCTGGTGTGGCGATCACAGCGTCAAATTCCATCCAGTTTTCTTTTTGGATTTTGTCTACGTAATCGTCAGCCCCGACATAATCTGCGCCAGCCTCTTCAGCTTCCCTTGCTTTGTCGCCTTTGGCGAAAACAAGGACGCGCATTTGTTTGCCGGTTCCGTGGGGCAGCACGATAGCGCCCCTCACTTGCTGGTCAGCATGGCGGGAATCCACTCCAAGTTTGACATGAAGCTCAATAGTTTCATCGAACTTGGCTGAAGACATCTGTTTGATGAGCTCTACGCCTTCTTCAAACTCATAGAGCTTCATGTGCTCTACCATGGCTTTTTTTTCTTTGTATCGTCTTGATCTTTTCATTTTGATTCTCCTGTGGTATATAAGCCTCCCACAATAACGGCTTTTTAATTGTTATCCGGCAACAAGGACACCCATGCTGCGGGCTGTGCCCTCAATCATGCGGATAGCAGCCTCAAGGTCGGCAGCGTTGAGATCCTGCATTTTTTGGTTGGCAATTTCAGTGACTTGCTCTCTGGTAAGAGTGCCGACTTTGGTTTCATTCGGCCTTGCCGATCCGGATGGCAAGTCAAGAGCTTTCTTGATTAGCTCAGAGGCAGGAGGTGTCTTAGTCACAAATGTGAATGTACCGTCTTGGTACACAGTTATCACAACAGGAACGATCAAGCCTGCCTGGCCTTGGGTCCTGGCATTGTACTCTTTGCAGAAGTTCATAATGTTCACGCCGTGTTGGCCGAGGGCAGGCCCAACCGGTGGCGCCGGTGTGGCTTTGCCTGCTACGATCTGCAGTTTTATTAGTCCGGTTACTTTCTTTGCCATTTTCTAACTCCTCATAAGCTCTATAGCTTTTCAATATGGTCGAAATCCAATTCGACCGGGGTTTCTCTTCCAAATATCGAGATATTGACCCTTAATTTCCTTTGGCTGATTTTCAGCTCTTCAATGCGGCCTTCAAATCCTTCAAAAGGACCGCCGATCACGCGGATATCCTCGCCAACGTGAAGATCGATCATCGGGTAAGATGGCTCCAAGGCCAAATCGGGATCTTCAGGGGCGACAACGCCCAGATTGACGAGTTCCTCATTGGACAGCGCCACAGGCTTGCTGCCTGGGCCAACAAAACCGGTGACGCCCCTGGTATTTCTGACGACAAACCAAGATTCGTCGGTCATATGCATCTTGACCAAGACATAACCGGGGAATATTTTCTTCATCGCAGTTGTGCGCTTTCCGCTTTTGGTCTCCTCGACTTCATGCAGTGGCACCACAACCTCAAGGATCACATCTTCCATATTCCTTGATTGGACAGCTGCCTCGATATTCGCTTTTACTTTGTTCTCATATCCAGAATAAGTGTGCGCAACATACCATTTCGCGCTTAGTGCCTCATCCATTAGACCCCCTACATCACATCAACAATTTGATTAATCTGCCGAACAGTGAGTCAAAGAGAAATACGACCACAGAAAAAAACGCACACATAATGATCACAACCCAAGTATGGCTAAACAGCTCTTTCCTGGTAGGCCAAGAAACTTTCTTCAATTCGTCGTAAGAGGAAGTGATAAAATTTCCGATCCGTTTAAAAATCCCGGGTTTTTTTGCGGTGCTCGCAACGGGCTTGGATGCCGCTTGCTGCTTTGTTGTTGTTGCTGTTGATTGCTTGGCGCCAGCAGATTTCTTGTTATTGCTAGATTTCTTTGCCTTGGCGCCAGCTGTTTTTGATTTGCTCATTTCAAGCCTCTATCTAGTTTCCCTATGCGCCGTGTGTTTCCGGCAAAATGGGCAATATTTGCTTAATTCGAGTCTTTCTTTTGGATTGTCTTTGTTTTTTTGAGTGTTGTAATTTCTTTGCTTGCAGTCTACACACTCCATAGTGACTTTTACTCTCATCAACGCCTCCGAATAAATGTATGCATTAAAAAAAGGCTTTTTTGCCCGCTTTATTATTATAGCGAATTTTTCCTGAAAATCAAGGACTTTCGTCTAAGCTGGCACAAATCACTGTTGCAACTCTTGTTGAATTTGCCAAATACAGTGAATTGCTCAATTTGCAGCAAATATCATGGATTCTATAGCCTATATGATACAATAATAGAATAACAATGTTTTTTAGTCAATAGCCCGTTGTTTAGAGCGTCATAAGTTCTGGCAAAGAATCCAGCGGCTTCGGACGTTTGGAGTGCAAATAAGCACAATAATTAAGACTAAATTCAAGGAGGGGCGCGTTCTTCCCACCCATGTAGGCGTGGGAATCCTGCGCCATAAAAGGTTGAAAAAACAAAGAAACAAAGGTTTTTTTTACTGTATCTCCCCCGTATTGCAGTACTTTCTGATTGCTTTATTAGTAGAAGGCATAGTAATGTACAGCCAGCTTAAAAATGCGCTGAATATGGATGAGCTATACCTGCTTTTTGAGCGAAGCCCCGACCAAGCCCAGCTTAAGATGATTGAGGCAATTCAATCTATTGACATAATACCACAGTTGTTTGCCAGGAATTTGGCTGTATTGTTTATAATGGGGCCCAAGTTTTTCCGCCATGAGAAAAAACTGTTTGACACCAAGTACGAGAATTCGCTTGGGGCAATAGATTTTTTATTTATCTTGCTGCTTGGCATATCCATGAATTTGATTGTGGGGGTTGCCATGGAGATAGTCTTCAATTTTTTCTCGCGTTTAGGATATGTAAATTTATACACAGACTACCAGCAGGCTATGGAGTCTTTGCAATCGCAGAATTTTTTGTTGCAAATACTGACAGTCGGCTTCATTGCCCCCCTTGCGGAAGAGATCATAACCAGGGGGTTGGTGTATACCCGTTTTAGGGAGGTCCGCAGCAGCACAGTGGCGATTCTGCTCTCCTCGAGCGTATTTAGTATAATGCACTTTTCGTTTGTCGAGCAGATGGTCTACACTTTCCTCATCGGCATAGGTATTGCTTTCGCTTATGCAAAGTTCCAAAATTTTGCTGTGCCGGTGCTGCTCCATATGGCGTTTAACCTTTCGGGCTATTTGTTTCGCATACCGTTGGTCAACAGCTATCTTAGCACAGTCACCAAAGCCGGAGACACCTTGATCCAGGTCGGATTTATCTTGTTTTTTACAATAATGATGAACTGGCTAATAAGAAAACCCGATGTGGCGCTAAAACCGGAATTTGCCCCAAAGGAAGATGACAGTGTCCCTTACGACAACCAGAACCCTTGGCACTTTGGCGACAGCTAATAATAGAGCTTTGGATGCCACAAAAAAAAGCCCATGCCTATAAACTTTTAGGCGGCCTTAAGCCCTACTAATTTCAAACATAAAGGAAGAAGAAAGAACTTATGGAAAGCCCTGCTAAAAAGAAGATCTTTTCAGCCATCCAGCCATCAGGCGAATTCACAATTGGCAATTATTTTGGAGCTCTAAAAAACTGGGTTGGATTGCAAGATAATTACGAATGTGTATACTGCATAGCCGACTTGCATTCGATCACAATGCCCCAAGAGCCGGAAGCCCTGCGGAAACGCTCATTCGACTGTTTGGCAATGCTGTTGGCTGCTGGCATCGACCCGGCTAAAAGCTTGGTGTTTTTTCAATCCCATGTGAGCGAGCACAGCGAGCTTGCCTGGCTGCTTAATTGTTTCTCTTATATGGGGGAACTGTCTAGGATGACCCAATACAAGGACAAATCCGCCAGGCTTGCCGGCGACACTGTCAGTGTTGGCTTGTTTGGGTATCCCGTGCTAATGGCGGCCGATATCCTTTTGTATGACACAGACATCGTGCCGGTCGGGGAAGACCAGCGGCAGCATTTGGAGCTTTGCAGAGATATTGCAACCAGGTTCAACCAGCGTTTTGGCCAGACTTTTGTAGTGCCTGAAGGCTTATACGGTGAATCAGGGGCGAGGATCATGAGCTTGCTTGAGCCAACAAGCAAGATGTCCAAGTCTGACCCGGCAGCAGGCGCATACGTGCTTTTGGCTGACAGCGAGGATGTCGTCATCAACAAGTTCAAACGGGCGGTTACCGATTCCGGGTCTGAGATTGTCCATTCCCCCCAGGATAAGCCAGGAATATCCAACTTGCTTGAAATCTATTCCTGCGCGACAGGAAAGACAATCAAAGAATCAGAAGCTGAATTCGCTGCCGCCGGCTATGGCACATTCAAGACAGCAGTAGGCGAAGCGGTTGCCAGCGTATTGGCGCCGATACAGGAGCGGTACGCACGGTTGTCCGCCGATAAAGGTTATCTTGACAAACTTGTGTCGGAATGCGCCCAAAAAGCTGCCAAAACAGCTGCAAACACCCTTGCGAGGGCTTCAGACAAGATCGGGCTTGCGCCAAAGGCCAAATAAGAAAACTTATCATCCCTTTTCATGCATATGCGCCATTATTAATGGCAAAAATATGGCATGTTTAGGGATTTTTTATTTAAACATTTTGCATTAGGGCTTTCAATGCTGTGTCTGGCATTTGTGCTTGCGGGCTTGGTATTGGGCGCATACGGGATGCACAGGTACAATCTGGCGACTTTGCCTCCAATAGTCCAAGAAGGGGAGGGACCACCCAACGACACTGCGATACAATCAGTTGATGTGGACAAGACGACAATCAACACAAAGTTCGTCTACACTGTGAATTATGCCAAGTCTGTGTCGACTCGGACTAAAGAAGAAAAAATTCCCCACGCCTTAGCAGGTTTGACAAAGGAGGAGCTTGCGGATTTTGTGCATGGGTGGACGATCGACTACTTTGGCAAGGATTTAGTGTCGTTGTCTAGAAACGTTGATTCTTACAGCCCTGAAAACTACACATTGAGCATAAGCTATGAAGACCAAAGCTTGGCCCTTTATGGTTACGACGAGGACGGGCAGGTTTACTTGGTCAGGCTTTTGGACATGCCATTGGCGAATTTGGAGCCATGGGATGTCGACGAGTTGGACAGGGGCATTACAGTATTTGGGGAAGAAGAGCTGAACAGGCTGCTGGAGAATTACAGCTCATAGTTGCTGAAAATGGCGATTAACCGCATTTTTGTGCGGTTTTTTCTTCCCATGGGTGTACTAATGTGACAAAATCTATTCGAAAAAAATCATACACTCTTTTTACTGTAGAAAGGTAGTTTATGAGCAAGGACAAGCTTTGGAACATGATTTACCGGTCTCTCCTGGATGCGTCATCGGGGTTTTTCCCTAGAGAGATACCAACTGCTGCGCTTGAAAAGAACAGCAAAATGCTAGCCGAAGCATTCAACACTTTCATCGGGCAAGCCAGGCAAGCCTATTGCTTGGCTGTCGATATTGCAGCTGGGGATTTTTCGGCTTCCCGCCATTATAGCCCAAACAACCACTTGCTTGCCCCGCTGAGCCAATTGTCTACACAACTTAACATGTTGGGTTGCTCAATCACGAGTTTGCTTGATTCGGGGCAATCTCCAAGCCTTCCCCAAGAGGGCAAGCTATTTGAAGATTTTAACAGGCTTTCAGCAGAATATATGCATGTCTCATGGCCTCATTTAGCCAAGAATGCAGGGGGTGATGAAGTCGCCAGGCTAGCTTTCAAAATGCTGCCAGAGCACAACATCACGATTATGCAGATATCAAGCGACGGGGAGCTGCTCTATTCAAGCGCAAAAGAGGCTGAAAAATGCCTTGGGCCTTCAAGAATAGACTTGGAAAACCCGCAAAGGGCTTTGCATAGCCATATGGCAGATTTTATAAAGAAAAAAGACGCTCTTCCATGGGGCACATTCGAGGTCTGTGACAACCAGACAGGCGAAGCTTATGTAGTGGCATCAAGGGTTGTTGGAAGCGCAGCGGGCGGCGAGCCCACATTTGTGTTTTCAATACAGCAGCTATCCGGGCCTGCAAACGCGCCTATTGATTATATAGCCAATTCAGCAATAGACCCGTTGACAAAAGCGTACACAAAAAAAATCGGCATGGCGACCATCAACAGCTTGATTCGCAATAGCGGCGAGTTGGAGAGCTGCGCTGCAATTGTCAAGATTAGCGGCATTGGGGATTTGGACAATGATGATCAAGAAATGGCTATCAAGGGATTGTCAATTATTCTGCACTCAAATGTGCGCGATATGGACATTGTCGCAAGGGAAGGCTACGGGGAGTTTTTAGTGCTTTTCACTGGCTGCGGCAAGGAGCTGGCAGAGTTTGCGATGGACCGGGTGAAATACCAATTTGACGCATTTGTTGAAGATTGCCAAGACGCTGTCTTGGAGCTGCATGCAGGCATTGTGAAAATCGGGGACGAGAGCGCGGAGTCAGTTTGCCAAAGGGCAAAGGAAGCAATGTCAGCAAGGGCACAGGAGGCCCAATGAGTTTGGGAGAGCGGGTTCCAAATATGGGAAGCGGCAAGGCTGCTTTTTTATGGCAGCCTTGCCTCGCATTAATGGAGCTATGCTGGCAGCAATGCCAGCTATGGAATCAAAGCTTGGGATTTAAAGGCTATCGCAGCGCCATATCTCCGCAACATCAAAATCCTAGCAATTAAATTTTTGAGGCGCAAGGCATGCTTTCTTTGGATCAAATGCGCGGTTGTTTTTTAGGTTTTGCGCGTTGGCCGAATATATATTTTTTAATATACCAAAAACGGAGGGAAGCGTTTTGGGCGGCGGCAGAAATCCGCTTTCTGGATGACCTCGCCTTTTGGCGTAGAAAATCAAAAAAGTCGCCAATGGCGCTTATCAACTGCTTAATAGGCGAGAGGAAAAACTCTATGGCCCTTGAGAAGAGCAGCACATAGACAGCCCAGCCGCAAGCCAATCCCAAGACTAAGTAGAGCCTTATCTCGTAGCGGGATGAGTAAAAAAACGCAAAAAGGCTTATTGTGCAGCAGGCAATCCAGAAAATAATGTCAGAGACAGTTCTTTTGCCCTCTCTGCCGCGGAAAACAAACCTGCACACATCGTAGACAAATCCGATCGCTACCCCGCTAGCTATCATTCTCAAAAAAGCTTGCAGCTGTATCGAGTTCGAAATATTCATGGGCCCCTACCTGAAAAGCCGCGTGAGGAATCCAGAGGATTTCCTTCCAAAACCCCCGCCTTCAGAATAAGAGAGGGCAGAGATTTCACCGCTCACCATAACCTCCCCTTGGTCTAGAGTCAGCTTGGTTATCCTGATGTTTTCTCCCATAACAGTCAAAAGCCCAAGGGAAGTCTCCAGCAAAACCCCCTCGTCATTGAAGCTGTGCACTTCACTAACCCCAGTGACCCGAAGCTCACTACGGGAAGTCATTTCAATTTTGTGGAAATCCTTTGTCATCATTCCGTCCATTGTCAGCCCACCCAAGTTGCCGCTCTGGTTCGCGGCAGCTTATCTTTCTAGGAATTCTTTGTTCGGTCTCAATGCTTTCGCCCAAATTGGCGATGCGCTTCGATGATATATTTATATGAGACGAGTATAACTGATATGTTTACATAAAAAATATTTGAATTAAAAAATGGCAGGGGAATAAAACTATATTATGAACACAAAAAGGGAAACCGCAAAAAGGCTATTTTACTCGGCTATTTCAGAATCCACTTCCATGAGCGCTTACCAGTTGGCATATTCGCTTTTGATGGGCTTTATCCCTTTATTGATGTTTGTCGTGACTTTGGCGGGGCGCCTTGACCTTCCTGTCACTGACATCTATTCGTCTTTGCGTTTTATGCTGCCCAGTGATGCGTACTCGATTGTCGAGTCGATAATCAATGAGATCGCCGCATCCCAAAGCTGGACCTTTTACACGCTAATATCTGCTTTGTACTTTGTGTCCACAGGGATGAGCCGGATTGTGTCAATCTCCTCAAGGGCGTCAGGGAAGAAGGAATTAGGGTTTATAGCCCATTGGGCGACAGCTTTCATTATTGGTTCCTTGCTTTGCCTGTCAATCCTGGTCAGCATAGGGCTGATTATTTTTGGCGACTACTTGGCGAGGTGGGTGGCAAACCACACTATTTTGCACTTGTCATGGATAATAACCGTGTCAAGGTACCTGATGGCATACGCTATCACAGTCTCGATTTTCACTATTATATATTTCCTTGCAGCACATAACAGGATTAGCCAAATAAAAGAGGCTTTGGCAGGCGCAGCTTGCGCCGCCGCAATTTGGATCGCATCCTCAGCGGCTTTCGCTTTCTATGTGAACAACTTCTCAAACTACGGCATTATCTTCGGCTCCCTGGGCGGGGTTTTCGTGCTTCTCGTGTGGCTATACTTGACCAGCTATATCTTGATACTTGGCATTTTTATCAATGAGGAATTCAACCATCTTGCTACATAACTGCATGCCAAATACATGCGCATCCAGCCTCCCAAATTGCGCCAAACACGCAGCAAGCCGGCTTGGCGGCTTCATACAGCGGCCCAGAGCCCCCTTTTGAGATCGCAAAGGCGGCCATGGCGATAAAATCCGCTTGGTCCACGAGCCCGTCCCCGGTCCCCAGATAGCTTTCATGGCAATCGCCATATATTACCACAACACACTCGGCCCCTGTGTCTGATGCGGCCTGGACCACTGTGCCAGTGGCGACTAGGCTGCCAGGGCCGTGGTTTGCAATGATCCTCGCACTGTTTTCAAAACCAGACAAGAATTGCTCTACAGTCGTGCCTGCCTCAACCCCAGTCACAATTTTATTGCTTACTATATAAACCAGGGCTTTAAGCGCCTCTTCTGCCCCAGGGATAGGGAACGCCACAGTTTTGGCTGCTTTTGTGAGGTCAGAGGAGGCTCTAGTCCTCGCTACGGCATTTCCGTCAATGACTGCCAAGTCATAGACACGCTCGTTGGAGGCCATGCCCGCCACTGTGCCCAGCAAGGTCTTTTCCGACCCGTCATGCTTGATTGCGTATACTTCGTTGTTTGTGTTGTAGATAAGCAGCTGGCCGCACTGGGCAAGCCGCGGGGAGCTTGATGTGAAAGACGCTACCACCATCTCATGGGCTGCATGGTAAGATGCGCGGACAATCTGGGCCGACCCACTGTTTGCCCGTTTCAAGTAATACCAGTACCCGTCTTTGTATGCCATGCGCCCATTGACCCCGCTCCAAAACCGTTGCGGAATTGATGTGTCGCACACTATACCCCCGGAATCCCACCCGTAGTGGAGCTCTTCTCCATGGGAGCGGGATACCAGCTCGCTGTCAGACAAAAGCAGGTACTCGTGGGACACGCTGCCCCAATAATCGGGGTCTTGGCTAGTGAGGCTGATTACCGGGTCATCCCAAGTCAGGTCTAGATGGAACCAGTTGCCGTCTACTTTCGCCAAATTCCATGAGTGGCCCATGCCCTCGCTTAGGATCATCTTCCACTCTATGCCCAGCCGGTCCATCAACAGCCCAAAGGCTAGCGAATACCCCTCACAAACAGCGCTCCTGCCCACCAGGGCGTCATATGCCGAGTATTTGCCGTCCTCAAGATCCATCACATTGAGTGTGGGCAAATCGTAGCTGGTATTTGCCACGATATAGTCATGGGCAGCCAGCACTTTTTCGGCATCAGTGCCATTAATCGGCATTTGGGACATCGCCACATCCACAGCCAGCTCAAGGGCGGCTTTTTTGGCAGTTATGATAGCCTTGTCCCCGGAATCAGTGTACTTGGGATAAACCGTCCTGACGATCCCGTCGCTGGAATAGCTCATTTTCCACTCCCTGACCACGTAGAAAAGCTGGGGGCTGGAATAGGACATATCTGCGTAAACATCGTTAAACTCGTCTTGGCTTAGCCGGAATTGGCTTACATCAATTGAATATGCCAATGAGGCAAGGCCGTTCACCAGAACCTGGTTTATGTTTGCTTTTGGAGCCGCGCCCAGGACAGCCCACCCCCCAATGCCAAATATGGCGGTGCGCAGCAATGCTAATAAGCATAAAACAGTTATGCCATACGTATTCTTTTTGCGTTTTCCCACTGCTTCTTCCTCACTACATTTAATTGGCTTCATTAGGATGCTTATGTCATGCTGGCCAGGGTATGCGTTGATGGGTATTCCTAGAGTTTACTCGAATTGGCAAATGCAGTCAATGCCGCAAATATCCAAATGCTTTTGCCCAAATGAGGACATGGCGCTTGACATAGGCTTCATAATAGGCTAACCTGAAGTTCAGGAAAAACTTCGGTTTTTTTGACATAAAGGCTATTATTGTTAATTTGATTTGAGGAAACAGCGAATGCCTTCAGAAATCTTTAGGCTCCAGGATGTCACCAAAATATTTGACTCGCCCGAAGGAAAAATATCTGCCTTAAAAGATATCACCTTCTCAATAGGCAAAAATGACATCTTTGGTGTTATCGGCAGGAGCGGCGCCGGAAAGTCCACTTTGGTTAGGTGCCTGAACTTCCTTGAAAAACCGACTAGCGGCACAGTGTTTTTCGAAGAAGTGGACCTCTCTTCCCTTAGCAGGAAGCAGTTGCTGGTAGCACGGCGTAAAATGGGCATGATTTTCCAACAGTTCAACTTGCTGATGCAAAAGACTGTGGAGAAAAACGTGTTGTTCCCCCTTGAGATCTCCAAAGTCCCCCAAAACCAGGCGAAAGCCAGGGCAAGGGAATTGTTGGAGATTGTTGGGCTGGAAGACAAGCTGCACGCTTACCCTTCCCAGCTTTCAGGAGGCCAGAAACAACGGGTGGCTATAGCAAGGGCGCTCGCCAACAGCCCTGATGTATTGCTGTGCGATGAGGCGACATCTGCCCTTGACCCTGCCACAACAACATCGATTCTCTCGCTCCTCAAGTCGATTAATGAGACTTTAGGCGTCACAATCGTGATTGTGACCCACGAAATGGGCATTGTAGAGCGCTACTGCAACAAAATGGCAATAGTCGATGACGGTTTTTTGGCAGAGTCCGGCGATGTGGTGGAAGTTTTCAAAAGCCCAAAAACCATTGCGGCTAAAAAACTCATTTATGCCCAGCAAGATGACAGCCTTGAGACCGGCGCGCTTTTGGGCGACGGCATGGTCAGGGTGATTTTTGACGGCAACTCGTCTTACGAGCCAATTATCGCAGGCGCAGTCCTCCACTGCAACTGCCTGGTCAATATTATGCATGCAGAGACTAGGGATATTGATGGCAAGGCTTTTGGGCATATGCTATTGCAGCTTCCAAGCCAAGGGCACAAGGCGGTTGAGGTAATAAGGTATATTGAAAGCAAAGGCCTGAAAGTCGAGGCTATATAAACACATGAAGGAATTATTATTAAACCCTATTGTCAAAATGGTGCTTGTGGGCATTTGGGAGACTTTGTATATGACTGTCGTCTCAACTTTTTATGCATACATCATCGGCCTTCCGGTGGGCACCATATTGGTGTTGACCGCTGACGGCGGGCTGTACCCTATGAAAGCCCTCAACTCCCTTTTGAACTTTGCCATAAACTTTATCAGGTCGGTGCCGTTTTTGATCTTGCTAGTCGCTGTCATTCCTTTCACAAGGAAAGTGGCAGGCACCACCTTGGGCTACAAGCCTACTGTAGTGCCTTTGGTCATAGCTTCAGCCCCATTTATTTCCAGGGTAGTGGAGTCCAGCCTCAACGAGGTAGACAAGGGGATGGTCGAGGCTGCGGAATCCATGGGCGCAAGCATAATGCAAATTGTAATGAAAGTGCTGCTGCCTGAGTCATTGCCCTCACTGGTCACAGGCGCGTCAATTGCCATGACCACCATTTTGGGCTACTCAGCCCTTGCAGGGTTCACGGGGGGAGGCGGCCTTGGCGATATCGCAACTAGATATGGCTATTACCGCAGGCGCAATGATATCATGTCCGCCACAGTCATCTTGCTAGTCCTCATTGTGCAGATTTTCCAACAAGTCGGTTTTAAACTGGCTTTTAGCAGGGATAAAAGAAAGTGACAAACACGCAAAAAAGAAGGGGAAAAAAACAAAAATGAAAAAGGCAAAACATTACGGAGCGCTACCGCTTGCATTGCTGCTAATTGCGGCATTTGCAGCCGGATGCACAAACAACAACAACTCCACCACCAATACAGGCGGCAACAACGGAAGCGGCGAGCCAGTAAAGTTGGTGGTCGGCGCTACACCAGTGCCCCACGCAGACATACTCGAAGTAGTGAAAGGAGTGCTCGCTGAAGAAGGCATAGAGCTGGAAATAGTAGAGTTCCAAGACTATGTTATCCCGAACACTGCCCTTGACGCAGGAGAGCTGGATGCGAACTTCTTCCAGCACCAGCCTTACCTTGACAGCTTCAACGAAGAGCGCGGAATGGACCTCGTAGCCCTAGTAGGCGTCCACTTCGAGCCCCTGGGCTTGTATCCCGGAAGGACGGCGACCTTGGAAGAGCTTCAAGACGGCGCAATAATTGCAGTGCCAAACGACACAACAAATGAAGCCAGGGCGCTGATGCTCCTCGAAAGCGCTGGGCTAATCACATTGGCTGAAGGCGCCGGCATGTCTACAACTATTAATGACATTGTGGAAAACCCGAGAAACATCAGTTTCAACGAGCTAGACGCAGCTATGATCAACAAGGTGTTGCCTGATGTGGACTTTGCAGTCATAAATGGCAACTTTGCCATCGACGCAGGCCTTGATGTTGCCACAGACGCTCTCGTATTGGAAGACAAAAACTCCCTTGCAGCAGCGACTTACGCCAACATCGTTGTCACTAGGAATGGTGATGACCGCCCAGAAATCCTGGCTCTCGCAAAAGCAATAACTGGCGATGCCGTTAAAAAGTATCTTGAGGACACTTATAATGGCGGAGCTGTAGTCCCTGTTTTCTAAACCAAAAGCAGCTATGCTGTACCGGCATATTCCCGGCTAAAAGCAAGACAAAAGCAGGATAAAATACAATAAAAACTAAGGTCCAATTACGGAGTCGAGGACCTTAGTTTTTTATTGTATTGCAAGAGAACAAAACAATAATTCTTTGAAATAAGTTGGATGCCAAAGCTAGGGCTTAGATTAATAATAGCAAATCACTGGGACAACATGTTTATTCCGGCTGCATCGATCTCAGGCAGCCTCTTGATTATTTTGTCTTTCACCCTCTGTTTTTCCCCATCGGGTATTGCTATGGAATCAATGTCATTGAAGACAATGAAGTTGACCAGCTGGCTCTGGTCGATTTGCAATTGCTTTTCAAGGTATTTCATTATCAGCTTCTTCTTGCCGCCAGAGTTGAAGGTGACAAGGATATCGAGCTCGCTTGAATCGATGAATATATCATAAAAGCTGATATACTCCTCATAGGTAGCCCGCGCTGTCTCGTCAAGGAAGCCTGCTTGCAAGTCCGCACTCAAAACTTCGAGAAAGAACCTGGATGACATTTCATCGGAGAGGATGTTGTCATAATAAATGTAATTCTCGATTGAATGGGTCAACAAAGGGGTCTCATCCCTGATCCAGTCATAGGACATGATTGTGGAGCGGAGTTTTTCAAGATAATCATTGTGCACATGGTTCACAATGTTGCTCTTAGTTTTGAAATAGTAAGTAAAAAGACCGATTGGAACACCAGCTGAATGCGTAATCTCCACTATTGTCGCATCTTTGTAGCCGTAGCGCTGGAAGGTGTATTTGGCGCAATCCATTATACGTTTTTTGGTTTCAAGACCTTTGATAATTCTTAAATCCTGCTTCATAGTTAACCACCCTTAAGTATGATTATAATGCAGTAGTCCCAAACTGCAAAAATTTCCTAAAAATATGTCGTAATATCAGTTTTTTAGCGTTGTTAATTCAAATATCCAACTATGAATCGACATAAAATGCTAGTTAAAACTGATAATTTGCGATTTGGCGCGATATGTATTAACAAAACCATAAAGTACCAAATTACTAATATGTGAACGTTTTCGGTCATTGCCGTAAATATTTGGCATTCCTGCGTGATTCTTCAAGAAAATAGCAGTTACAAATAACTGGAAACAATGAATGGTAGTTTGGTATTATGCTGCGCTTGCAGAGATTTTGGATATTCCAGATATTTAGCTATTTTCATTATAATTATAAAATGAACTAGATTTGTAGCAATTTATTACATATATCGACATTCAATTTTTAAATTTTAATGTTAGGAATTTAAATAGATCTACATTCACAATTATATATGATTAGTTATAAAATCAAAAGAAAAAAAAGAAAATTTTCTATTACTATCTGTTTTATATGTTAACAAAGATGGAAAAACTTCATTGATTAGCAATTTATAACGTTAAGAAAAGAATTTGACTACATTCTTTTGACTCATAACTAAAAATTAGGATTCATACATGTAGAATTATAGCGAATAACTTGTACCATTATTAAATGACCATGTTTATATCGATAAAAACAATGATGCCGGGCCCGTTTTCGAGAGAATAAGCGAATTTGTACTTGGCAAGCCGAGTATGTTATAATTGACGAAGGATATCCTGTTTTAAAGCCATGGCTCTTTTTGCTTGCACACATCAAAATATAGCGCCAAGGCCGTTTTAAGTGTTGATAACCAGGCTAAAATCAAGTTGAATATCACGTGCTATATTCATTGAAACCAAGGGAACAGGCATTTCAAACGCATTAATAGTTCAAAAATGCCAAAATATGGAGTTGCATTTGAATTCCATTGTGGACCATCATGAAGCGCCGAATTGCAAATGTATATAATTATGGATGTTAATAGAGAATTTGTATCACAATACACCCTCAACAATTGGGCCCGGCTAAATAAAACCCAAAAAGATGGCGAGAGCTTCGCCCGCAGGGCAAATAAAAAGCTGTCTGCAAAAAGAATAATACCATTGGAGTATATTTCAAACCCTAAAAACATGCCCGCCCTTGAGGCTCTCGCAGATCTGGTTGTTGCATCCGAAAACACCGCCAATGCGATGTATTCCCTTTGTTTGAAACTCTTGGAAGCCCATGGGCTGGTAGAAGCCAGGGGTGGCACGCTGGTGCCGCTTGATGGGAAGGCAGCTTGGTTTGAAGAATTCCACAGCCACTCCTTCGATTCATCATTTTGCAAATGTGAAGTGCCAGTTGACGAGTTTGACCCTGTTGGCATGGTATACCAAATTGCAAAAACAGAAGGGGAGAAAAATATCTCCGGTTCTTATTTTACGCCTTTGGGGGCAGTGAAACTGCTCGCGGGCCAAATATTGGCGGGCGAGAATTTTCTGGACCCATGCTGCGGCACAGGCGGCATCCTGCTAAACGTGGAGGGCTGCAGCGATCCGGCTTTGCTCTACGGGTGCGACATTGACGCAACCGCTGCCATGATTGCCCGGTGCAATTTGATCGTGAAATACAAGAGCCATAGCTTTTGCCCAAATATAGTAAATTGTGATTTTTTAGCCGAAAAGCCTTTTGAAGGCGTCTTGTTTGACACTATTGGAACAAACCCGCCATGGGGAGCGTTATCCCGTGGTGAATCGCTTGGCAAAAAGGAAGACTCTTTTGCCCATGTAGTCTACAAATCACTGGAAACCTTGGCTGAAGGGGCAGTGGCCTCATTTCTTTTGCCAGAAGCTTTTTTAAATGTTGCAAGGCACTCCCGGTTAAGAGAAATATTGTCGCAAAACGTGTCGATAATAAGTGTTGCCCTTATTGGAAAAATCTTCTCTGGGGTATACACTGGGGTTGTGGCGATCAAAATCAAAAATGTGTCGCCAAGCGGTCTCTGGCAAGTGGAGGTGGCCAAGGACGGCGCCGCCCACACAATCAGCCAGAAAGATATTGCCGACAAGCCTACATTTGCTTACTACACCTGTGAGCCTGCCTTCCTCGAGATTATGGATGGCATTTACAAAGTGCGGCACAGGAACCTGGATGCGACAAGTGTTTGGGGTATGGGCATCGTCACTGGGGATAATAAAAAAACGCTGTCAGCCGAGATGCTGGAAGGATATGAGCCTATCTACAAGGGCAAGGATATAAGGCCCTACATGCTGGCAGCGCCTTCGAGCTATGTAGACTACCATAATACTGTCTTCCAGCAAAAAGCGCCTGATAGTTTGTATAGGGCGAAACCAAAGCTGGCATACAAGTTCATTTCCGGAAAGCTTGTTTTTGCGATTGACGAGGCAGGCAGCTTGTTTCTAAACAGCGCAAACCTGCTGGTGCCCCAGCTTGGGGATATGCATATTAATGTTGCCTTGGCATTTTTAAACTCGGATGTGTTTAATTTTATAAACAAGGTCCGTTTTCGACAAGTGAAAGTGCTTAAAAGCAACTTGATGAGGCTGCCTTTTCCATATATTGGAGAGCAGGAAGAATTAATGCTAAATTCCCTTGCGGAAAAAGCTATAAGTGGCGATGAAAGCGCCCATAATGATATCCAGGGCTTGGTTTACGAGATTTTCCAAGTAAAGCGATCATATATTTCCCACATACGCAACGCGCTTAAATGAAAGAATGCACCGCATATAATTAAGGAGTGTCTAAGATATGGAGTTCATTGTAGAACGCGATTTATTCATGAGCAAACTGCAAGTATTTTTAAACGACAGGGCAGCTGAAGGCTACAAGCTTGAGCATGTCTTTGTCTCGGAGCAAGACGAAAGAGAAGGAAGAAACGGGATTTACTTCCAAGCTAGCAAAGTCACAGTGATAATGTCACGCCAATAATAACCCAGTTTAGCGTGATCGGCCATCAAGCATATGCCAATGCAGCCATTGACATATGCTTGACATGTTGCTGGCTTGGCAGTATAATAGTTTATTATGAAAAACGATGCCTTTAAACTTATCCAAAACAACAGGAGCGCCTACCACGAGTACTACATTGAAGAGAAAATCGAGGCGGGCTTAAGCTTGTATGGGACGGAAGTAAAATCAATCAGGCAAAACAAGGTTAATTTGAAAGACAGCTTCGCCTATATAAAAGACGGGGAAGCATTTGTCGCCGGAATGCATATCAGCCCTTATGAACAAGGCAACATCTTTAACAAAGACCCCTTGCGGGTGCGCAGGCTCCTTTTAAACAAAAGGGAGATTAGAAGGCTCAAGGAAGTCACCCAGAAGCAAGGGTACACCCTGATCCCGACTGACATCCATTTCAAAGGGCCTTATGCTAAATTGACCATTGGCATCGCAAAAGGCAAGAAATTGTATGACAAACGGGACACCTCTGCAAAACGGGATGCTTCCCGCGACATACAACGCGCTATGAAGCGCGATAGCTGACAAGCAGCTAAACTTAAATTGGGGGCGCAATGGTTTCGACGGGGATAAGCGGGCTCAAAAAGCGGGTAGATGTGCTGTCCATCTCTAAAAATAGCATTAAAAATTAAACGACAAAAACTATAATTTAGCACTTGCGGCATAACGCCGCACGGCTTTCCGGTTTTGTTCCTGCGCAGGGCCGGCGGGCCTCAAATTTTAGCAGGCTCCTATCCGCTACACGTGCCTAAGCGGATAATATAAGGCAATCGCGCCGCACAGGTTTGTCCAGTGTCCAAATCGGCGTTAAAATATACAATGGACTGCACCCGGAGATGTTTGAGTTTTACTATTTTCGGACAGGAGTTCGATTCTCCTCGCCTCCACCATAGCAATATTACACGAACACACCTGTTGTCTAAAGGACGGCTTTGCCGTTATGGTGTGGGTTGTGAAGCAATCGATAAAAGCACGATGATGGGAAACCATTGTCGTGCTTTTTTGCAATAAAAAAGAAAATCATGTTCACAGATATGCCCACTGACGCGGCAAAGCGTGTCTGTGCTGTTTTTGCGGGCAGAAATGTCAAAGACTTCATTACTGCATTTGTAAGCGTGTGGAGCGTTTATTTCTCCCCGCAGCGCCGTAGCGCAGTGGGGCATACGAGATTTGCATAAAAGATGACAAAATGTACACTTGAGAGTTGAAAGCTCATGCTTTGATTATTGTGCACGTCTATAAATGATATAAGCGCAAAGATCAAAAAACCATCGATGCAAAAAACTGCATCCGTGGTTTTCAAGGCTAATACAGCCCGAGCATTATTTTAGTTTGCCCCACTTGGAAGCCCCTGTACAGTCTGCTTCCTCGACAATGGTATAAACGCCTTTGTGCCTGGTTACGCCCACAACATCAGTATTAGAGGCTGTTTAATATGTCCATAAATGTCGATAAATGGTATAATAACGCTAAAAAGGCTGTTTACCATTATATGAGAAATAAATATCCAAGCGACATAACTAGAGACCAATTCGA
>Ga0082212_10000902_pt1 | contig 43689 bp, 35 predicted proteins | sample TergutNt197P3_FD_71548 | JGI IMG/M metagenome (GOLD analysis project Ga0082212, IMG submission 71548) | Neocapritermes taracua P3 segment gut microbial communities from Petit-Saut dam, French Guiana - Nt197 P3 | ecosystem: Host-associated > Arthropoda: Insects > Digestive system > Gut ... | reverse complement strand
TGCAGGCGCTTGTCACGGCGTGCGCCAACGTGGACAACCTGTTCGGCGCTGACAGCCACAGGGAACGAGAACATGAACGAACGGGACCGGCGCTCTGACGATGAGAACCCGCTTTTTATTTGGGTGACGGAATAGATTAGCGGCAAGGCCGCGCAGCCGACCACGCAATGCGGGGGCGATCAACGGGGTTTGGGGCAGCGCCACAGCGAGCGCGCGGTTCTACATCCTCACGCTGTTCGCGATTGCTTATGAAATCGAAGCCGCCGGACAAGACGGATCCTGCCTTACGTCGATACAACTCTTAGTAGGTTTGCCGCCCGCTCATTTTGGGGCGCAGTTCGAACGGTTTGAGAAGTATTTCAAGCGTGGCGTAATCGAATGGTTTGAATTCCGTGGAAAAGAATTTGAAATATTTATTACAGAGGTTACCGCGTTCCCGCAAGCGTTCGCGGCGGCGATGCCGGTCTACACTCAAATAAGCGCCTACCCGAAGGTCACGGTGATCGACATCGGAGGGTTTACCGCCGACTACCTTCTAATAAAAAACGGTCAAGCCGACTTGTCGGTCTGCGACTCGCTGGAGCATGGGGTCATCATCATGTACAACCAAATCATCGCTCGAGTCAATTCTGATCGCGACATCCTTCTGGACGAGTCCGATATCGACACCATACTCAAAGGCGGACACAGCTGTTTCAGCGATGAGGTGAAACGCATTGTAAACAACACAGCGCAAATGTTCATCTCGGACTTGTTCGGCAAGCTCCGTGAGCGGGGAATCGACCTTCGTTCCGGTAGGACTGTATTTGTCGGTGGCGGCTCCATCCTGCTTCGTAAACAGATTGAAGTGTCCGCTAAGGTTGCGTCGCCCATTTTTGTGGATCGGATTTCAGCTAACGCGAAGGGTTACGAAATGCTGTATAGGGCATCCGGCACAAGAGGGTGATAGGTATGCACAGTAAAAAGAACGAGTCCAAGTTCACGATTCAGTTCAGCCGGACGGATCCCGCGCATATTCAAGTGGCGGACATCCTCAACAAGCAGGAGCGGCACGGCAAGGCGCGGTATATTGTTGAGGCGGTGACGCACTATCTCTCCTGCGCCGGCGAACTACATTCGGTTCAGATTAATGATGAACACATCAAGACGGTCGTGAGCCGTATGTTGCGGGACTGGCGGGAGAGCGGAGCGGGCATTCTGCCTACTTCTGTTCCTGCCGGTAGCGTTGACGATATACCACAATCCGCTGCAGATCGTGCCGATGATATTATTTATAACGACACCGTGGAGACGCTCGGCGAGGATGGGTTAAGTGCCGTAGCCGAGGCGCTGGATATGTTTCGGAAAAAATAAACTGCGGTGTCGTTCTTATTCAACTTTTTGCGCTTCAAGGTAAACGAGCGGGAAAGCCGCGCGCAGCACTTGCAATCTTTTTACTTGAAAGCCGTTCTGACCGATAAACGCGACGTATTCGTCCGGTGTCCACTTTGAAAATGTTTCAAACCCGATGAGCTTCAAAAACTTTGCGTTAAGGTTCCATGTCGAATTGCTGATATGACCGTGCGAATAGGAGGGAGCGATGAGCAACCCTTTCGGTTTCAGCACTCTTGAAATATTCGCCAGCGCTTTTACAGGATCGGGCATGATGTGGAGAGCGTTCGATATAATAACGGCGTCGAACAAACCATCTTCAAACGAAAGCACCGCCGCATCCTCGACTGAAAATTTTATATTAGCAGGAGCCTTTTTCCTTCGCGCCGCTTCGATCATTTTTGGAGAAAAGTCGGTGGCTTCAACATGGCGAACATACGCAGCAATATTTACAGCGATCAAGCCGGTTCCTGTCGCGACTTCCAGAACAGTCATGTCAGGTGAAAGATAATCACCCATCATCCGATACATTTCCAAATAGGCTTTACCGCTGAACTGTTTTATTTCAAAATCGTACAGCTTCGCGTAGCGATTCCAGAATCCTTTGTTGTCCTGTTTTTCAGGCACTACGTTCATCCTCAGATAGATATTGATTCAGTTTCTTAAACTTTGTTTCAATTCGTTTGCGCAAGGCGGTGTCGTCTATACTCAGTGCGAGCCGGATCTGCGCAAGCATCATTTCCACGTCGGCTATTTCATCAAGTATGCTATCGTGGGTTGCATGCTGCGACGGCCGGTTGACGTACTTCTGAAGAATGACAATCAATTCCGCGCATTCTTCGACAGCTTGGCCAATCTGCGCATTTAGTCCCCATTGATCAAGCGCGGCTTGCATAAGTTTGATTTCATCATCAGTAAAACGAACCTGCATATTCATTGATCCTTCCTTACTGAAAATATGTAATGCGGTATATCTTCCCCCTTATAATTTTTAATGTATCGCCCGCGAATCAGCATTCCGTTTCGTATTGCGACGTTCATCGAAGATAAGTTGGTGTCTCGGATAAGCGAAAACACCTCGCCATAGCCAAGAACGTCGAAGGCGTAACGTTTGCACGCAATGGCGGCCTCAGCGGCATATCCGTTACCCCAATACGTGCGATTGAATAGATACCCGATTTCAAGAACCTTGTCTGTATCCGTATCGCACCACTGCAATCCGCAAATGCCAATCACTTTGCCGGTTTCCTTAAGGATGACCGCCCAGCGCCCGAATCTATCCTCGCGATAACCGAGCATTTGCTTTTTAATTGCTTCACGGTTTTCTTCTTCGTTCCACGCGCCATTCCATGCATACATCGTCTGCTCGTCGCAAATAATCTCGCGCGTCGCAGATAAATCGTCAAGAGTAAATTCCCGGAGTATCAGCCGTTTTGTTTTAGTTACGTTTTTCAAATTTCGTACCCCTTTGCTTTGTGTGCCGTAATGATTGTAAAACTGAGGGCGTTTATCGTGACGATAGCGCCATCCGAGTACACATACCAGTTCTTCCCTTTGCGGACGATATCATCAGCGCGTCTGATCATTTGGACGCACCAGCTCTCAACGTCATTGGTTTCCACGCCAAGATTCTTTTTTATTCGTTCCGCGCCCAATTCTGTCGTGTGGATCCTGTCAATGTTTCTCACTAAATCATCGGGATCGCCGTATGTGCCACCAGTATTGCCGCCGGTGAGAGTTCCTGCTGATTCAATCAAGAGACATTTAGCAAGCCCTTTGCATATCGGCCTGTGCAAAACTCCTTTGGGAAGGATAAGAAAATCGCCTTCGCACAAATGAGTAATGCCGTCGGTAAACTCAATATCAAATTCTCCCTCGATGCAGTAGAACATTTCGTCCGACCGATCATGGGTATGGAAATCCAGAATCCTGTTTTCTGCTTGCAACACATTGAGCATCTGATTGTTCAATCGCCCAATTTCAAGATAGGAAAACAATTCTGAAATGGAATTGACTTTTTCTTTTAGGTTGATTTTCTCAATCATGACGTTATCCTCGTTACCACGCTGACATCTCTAAAACAGTTTCTTATCCCCGAGAACGCTTATTCCAAGTTCCTTTGCCAACCCAGTCTCTTTGAAAGGGTTGACTTTTTGTTCAGCGCCGTCGCGTCTGAAAAGAGAGCCTGTGTTCTTAAACCAAAAAGTGATTCCTGCCGATACGCATTGGTCGCGGATACTAAGCACCCAATCGTAGTCGCATACGCGAGCTTCCCGCCCGGTTTCGCCGCCGACCGTGATATGGTCAACTCCATTGAGGTAGGGTATCAGGTCAATCTTTCCTAACAGGGGTGAACAGGAAATATAACGCCGCTTGATCGGATATGATAAAAACAGCGGGAGCCGATAGTCCGCCAATTGCTGGTTTTCAATCGTGCATCCGATGTTCACATTATCATAGCCGTCTCCCCAATCAGAAGGAAGCGATACCATAAAGCGGTCGATGCGCTTTGTCAGGATCAGGAAATCTAAATCCGGGCGCTGCCTTATCATTGACCACGCTTCGATTCGCCACTCATCCGCTTCGGGAATAAAGAAATCCGAGGCAAAACAAGTGATGACTGTTTTTCCGCTTCCAATCCTCGGCACGCCTTTCGCTATTTGAGCGACAGGCTTGTCGAACTCAACGGTTTTTTGCACTGTATTCTGGCCATGACGTTTTGAATACGGGCCGTAGTAATAGCAATATGTGCATCCGTCACTGACTTTATAACAACCTGTCCACGGTTCCCAGTTCATGTTTTTTGCCTTTCTTCAACGCAGGACACTCGCCATCTTGTAATGTCAGATATCAGCTCATAGTCAATCGGTTTATCGAGAGGGAACTGGATAGCGCCCGTTGTCCGACGATAACCTATAAGCCGGTCTTCAAAGGGAGAGCCCGTCATATCTCCCGGATAAATGCCGATGTGCTTTTTGAACGCTGCGAAATGGATAAGGTTTTCGCCCTGCCAGAATGTTGGCATACTCCAGGAGATCCGTTCAATAGAGTCCGGCGCCGCGTCGCGGATAGTCTCTCGAATCCTGATAAGGATTGCCTGCGTATCTTCCGGCAAAGCGGCGATATACTCATCAATACTGACAGGTTTCTCACCACAATAGTGGCTTTGGTTCTCGCTTTTAAATTCACGTCCGCACTTTGGACACTCCCACATGACCTCTTCTCCCTAGCAATTCCATTTGAGTTTTGCCGGGTTTGGTTCGTTCTCTACGGCGACGGCTCTCAGCGCATCCGTGTAGTCAAGACATACTTCTTCCGCAATCGCCGCGTATGCCTCATCGGTAGCGTCAAGCCCTATACGGTCGTAGGCAATCGCCGCCGCCGCGTAGAAAAACAGACCAAGCGAGTGAGTCAAGGTATGCACAACCGCCGAACCCTGTCCGACAGCCCTCGCCGCCGCTTGCGCGGTCGGGTTAGCGTCAAGCTCACGGGCGGCAGCGTGGCACTCGTTCAAGATGATTGTCTTGACCATGGGGAACTTCACCTTACCGTCAAGATAGTCGCGGGCTGCGTTCACCGCGTTTCGCGGGCGACTGTCGCCGGGGCAATGCTTCTCGAAAATGGGGAGCATTTTATCTGTAGCGTAATCAAGACACCATTTACGTATCGTGTCCTTGCTCTGCGCGTCTATCAATTCCCGTAATGCTATACAGGACGGCGCGTTTACATCACCGAGCGTTTTCCGCAACTTCTTTGGCATATTCAAATAACTCCTGTTACCATATAAAAGGTATATCATTCTCGGTAAACGGGCGTAAAGTTAGTTTTTCATTCATCGTTTACAAATCCAAATAATATTCCCGACTTTCAAAGACTTTCGTTCCGACAACATGGGGCGTAATGTCGTCCCTGTCATACACAAAGCCCAACTTTTCAAGCACCAGTGCAGAGCCGATATTCTCTTTGGCATGGCCACCTGCGATTTTTTTTAAGCCGAGAGTATTGGCGGCAAAATGTAAAATCGCCCTCATCGCTTCGGTGGTGTAGCCTTTGTTCCAATGAGTTTTCTTGATGTTGTACCCGACCTGAAACAGTTGCCAGTTTCCCTCCCAAATCAATCCGCCGGAGCCGAACAGTTCGCCCGTTTCTTTCAACACAAAGCCCCAAATGTAATTGTCGTTTGGGTGCTTCCATTCAATCTCCTTCAGCCACGCTACGCACTCGTCAATCGAACGATGAGGCAGCCAGCTTACATATTTCGCTACTTCCGCGTCGCCTGTCCAGCCGTGATAAGCGGTGTCCGCGTCGTCAAGGGTGAGAGGGCGGAGGATGAGCCGCTGCGTTTCGATAATGTCGGTCATGCTATCCTCAGTTCTCATGTTTTATTTTCAACAATCGTTTAATGGCGAGAATTTGCTCACGCCGTTCTATGTCAATATCAACACTCCGCCCTTCGGTATACGGCACTGCGTCGCGGAAGGCCTGCTTGATTTCTTCCGGCAGTTCGTTGTCCGTTTCTACACAGGCACAACCTTTTTCGCCCAAAACAACCCGTAACCTAAACATACTCCCACGCGGAACAAAAAACAGCAGATTCCGCTTTTTGCTTAGAAGTTTATACGACCATCCTGCGGCTTTTCCGTAGTGTTTCCACTCCCCGGCGACGTTCGGGTAATTGTCCGCGACATAGGCGCGAAGCTCGTCCCATATTTTCGTCGTGTCGCCGAGAACTGTGGACACCGCGTTATCGTCCGGCATGACTGCCTTGTCGCCGAACGCGCTTAAACAGCTTACTTTCATTTTGACAACTCCTTCACCATCAAATAATCTTCATGCCCGGCGTGGTCAAATCGCTCGCCCGACATTTCATATCCCAGCCGATGATAAAACCGTACGGCGGGATTGTCTTTTTGCACGGACAACGACGTTCGTCTATAACCGTTTTGCCGCAGCAACTCCAATAGTTTTTTCATCAGTTTCGTGCCTATACCATATCCACGAAATTCCGGCAACATCGAAATGGCAAGCTCCGGTGTGTCGTTATCTATGTGACCATACGCCGGAATGATGCGCGTCCACGCCGCGCCGATGATTTGATTGTTTTGTTCAGCTACTACGCCCAAATCGCCCGGCTGGGTTCCGAAATCCTTGATGTAAACTAATATCTCCGGCTCGTTTATAACACTTCGCGGCGGCGGTTCCATTCCGGTGGGAATAAATATCGCCTGATATAGAAATTCGGGTAAGCACTCGTATTCCGATTCCCGCATAGCTCGGACTTTGGCGTTTACCTTATGCGCTGTGATAATTGTGTAACTATGAGCGTTTATGGTTATAACGATACCGCCGCTGTACACATATAAGTTCTTGTCTTGCCCGATGACAATGTCTGCGCTTTCTGCGACATCTTTGCACCACGCAACCACATCTTCTGTTTGCAGATTGAGGTTGCGTTTTATACGTGCTACTCCCATTGGGGTAGTATGCAGCTTATCGAGATTTTGTGTTAGGTCGTTTTTATTCATGCGTGTACCTTTCCGGCAACTCGAACCCGAACTTCACGCCTAAAGCGCGTACATCGTGTATATCCTTTTCTTTTGGATCGTATCCTGTTTTAAACCGAATAGAGGTTGGCACGGATTACAAACTCCACATCGACCTAAACATAAACCTGGAACACTTCGGAAATACAGCTTGATTTCTGCTCGTACGCAGAAATCAAAACAGCCTGAAACCATTGCGTTTCAAGCTGTTTGGTGGACCTGATGGGGCTCGAACCCACGACCCCCTGACTGCCAGTCAGGTACTCTCCCAGCTGAGCTACAGGCCCGCGTTTCGCTTGTCGTGTTTTGTATGGTAACATAGCGACGGTTTTTTTGCAAGCACATTTTTGGCATTTTTGCTATTACGATTTAGATACGCATTGGAAAATCCTCGCAGTCTTATCCGGCAGTATCTGACGGAGAGCTTTGTCGGCCGCGAGGGCATTACATCACAGTGCAAGATATCTTTTCCAATTTGCAAACAGTGCTACAAAGCTCCTGCATTCATGCGCCGGGAGTGTCAAACAAGTCAAGGTAGGTTGGATGCATAGCGCATTGCTTTTCTGACGGCAGCCCTCAGAAACTCTGCCGGATTTTCCATGCTTTCTTCCGCTGTTGCCCCTTCGCTCGTTTGAAAAACGGCCAGATTATGCCGGCGCACCACCGATTCGTCGCACTCGCATGTCCCGCATACAGACCAGACCGGAACATCGCCGGATTCGCGCAAGACGCCGGAGAGGACTTTTCCGCTGAAGCTTTGCACATCAAGCTTCCCCTCGCCTGTTATGATAATATCCGCGTCGGTTATTTGTTCCTTGAATCTGCATATTTCCAGTATTGTTTCGATCCCGCTTTTGAGTTTTGCGTTCAGGAACGCTATGCATCCGGCGCCGAGTCCTCCCGCGGCTCCCGCGCCCGGATAGTCAGCGATTTCCTCGCCCGTCATCTCAAAAAAGAGCTTTCCAAGTTTTTGCAATCCTTTATCCAGCAAAGGTATTTGTTCGGTTTTCGCGCCTTTTTGCGGGCTATAGACATATGCTGCCCCGTTTTTCCCATACAGCGGGTTGTCAACGTCGCACATCACTGTGAATCTGCTATCTGCGATTCTCCCATCCAGGCTGCCCGTGTCTATTTGCTCTATGTTTTGCAACGTCGCGCCGCAGGGTATGAAACTCTCTCCGTGTCTGTCGAGGAATCGCGCGCCGAGCGCGGCTGCCATGCCGCAGCCTCCGTCCGTAGTCGCGCTGCCGCCGACACACAAAACAAAATCCTTGGCTCCGCGTTCCAGCGCCGCAAGTATAAGCTGCCCGAAGCCGTATGTATTTGAGGTCATGGGGTGAAGCCCGTTTTGTTTTGTTATGCCGCTGCTTTGAGCCATTTCGAGTATCGCTGAACCGTCGCCGGCTATCCCAAACAGGGCGCTTATCTGTCTGTCGTCAGGCGAGTTTGCCTGCGTTTCGTATTTTTCTCCGCCCAAAGCCGATACAATAGTATCCATGCTACCTTCGCCACCGTCTGCGACAGGCATTTTGACTATAGCGCATCCGGGATAGGCAGCGTTTACTTCTGCAGCAATTATGTCCGCAACCTGCTTTGATGTCAGCGTGCCTTTGAAGCTGTCAGGCACAATGACGACTTTTTTTAGTTCCATCATTTCTTTTTTTGCTATCGGTGTTTTTAGCTCCCCCGCAGTTCGGCGCCAAATGTTTTCCTAAGTCGTTTTGCCACGCTGCTTGCGCAGTTTTCGATCTCCTCCGACGTCAGGGTCTTCTTCAAGGATCCTATCACAAGCCTGAATGTCACCGATTTTTTGCCGTCCGGGATCTGGCGCCCTCTGTATTCCTCAATGAACGACACTTCTTTCAGCAGGTCATCCGGCCCTCTCTTGCCAGTTATGGCGTCGCGTATCTCCTCCCATTTGACTGTCAAATCGAACAGCATGGAAACATCGTAATCTGTCATCGGGTATTCCGGGATATGCACAAAAGTGTTAGTTCTGGACGGGAATGGTTTGAGCGAATCTATATCCAGCTCGAAGAGCATTACCGCGCTATTCTTTACGCCGCAGTCCAGCGCGGCTTTCTTTGAGAGCAGGGCCAGACTGCCAATCTCACAGCCGTCATGCTTGACGCACATCCATACTACGTCGTCGGCCCACACTGGTTTTTCTCCTTTTTCGAGCTTGATCGGCTCAATGTGAGCATAGCGCGGCAGCTCTTCGACAACGCCTTTTGCCTTGCGGAACAAAACTGCATAGTCCTCGGAATTACCCACAATGGCTCCCGCGATATGCCTGCGCTGCAGCGGCAGCCGCTCTCTCGGATCATTCGTCGAGCAGTAGTCGCGGTCAAAGAACACCTGTGCGGACTCAAATATCGAAAATTCCCTGTAGTAACGCAGATTGTCGGCAACTGCCTTGCAGAGGTTAGGCAGAAGAGAGGATCGCAGATACCGTTCGTCCGGGGACGGCGGGGTAGAAATCTCAAGCATCCCCTCGTTTCCCGCCAGAATTGCGTTTATGTATTCATCGCTGATCCATGGATAAGTGAAAACTTCGCAAAAACCGCACCGGTACGCCAGATACTCCCTGATCCTCCTGTCGACGTCTATCGCAGGCTGGTTTATTGACCCGGTGAACGACGTTGTTATGGCAGTTTCTTCGAAGTTCTCAAACCCGTACATTCTGGTAATTTCTTCCATTATATCGTCCGGCAGCGATATGTCTCCGGTCGAGCGCCATGTCGGGGCAATCACGTGCATCGCGTCGCCGTCTATGGCGAGCTCGAAGCCGAGGCGTTCCAACTTGTTTCTGATCACTTCGTCGGGGATGCGCTTGCCCAGGCGCCTCTTCAGCCAGTCCAGCGATACGTCTATCTCATTTCTGACCAGCCGCCGCGGATAGTTGTCACGGAAGCCGGTCACCGACATTTCGGGGAAAAGCTCTCCAAACATCCGCATAGCGATCGAGAGCGCGATATCGCTTCTTTCCGGGTCAATGCCCTTTTCGAATCTGGAAGCCGCTTCCGTGCGCACTTCGTGTCGCGCCGCAGTACGCCTGACGCCAAGCGCCTCGAAATTTGCTATTTCCAGTATCACCTTTTCGGATTCCGGCAATATGGAGTCCTTTTCTCCCCCCATGACGCCTGCAAGGGCGACCGCTTCTTCTTCGTCCGCAATGACCAGATCTTCTCCTGTCAGCGTCAGTTCTCTGCCGTTGAGCAGCATAATTTTCTCATTTTCGCCTGCGCGGCGCACTATAATGTGCCCTTTGATATTGTCCGAATCGAATGCGTGGGTCGGCTGCCCTGTCGCCAGCATCACGTAGTTTGTTATATCGACGATGGCGTTTATCGGGCGCATGCCCACGCGCCATATGCGGCTTTGTATATAAAACGGAGACTCTTTTGTCGAGACTCCTTCGATCTTCAGACCGATGTATCTTGGGCAGCGATACGTATCATCCAGCGTAATCTCAAATCCCTGCGTCCGGGGCGGGATATACGGCTCCGGCTCGATTAGCGGAAGGTCGTATAGGGCGGATATCTCCCGCGCGATCCCATAGTGGCCCCAGAGGTCAGGGCGGTTTGTCAGCGATTTGTTGTCTATCTCCAGTATCACGTCGTCCAGCCCAAGGGCTGTCGCGATGCTTTCGCCTGCTGCGGCGCCAAATCCGGATAAATCGAGAATCGTCGCTTCTTCGGTGTATGGAAAAAGGTCGAAAAGGCCTATTTCCGATGACGCGCATATCATCCCATAGCTCTCAACGCCGCGAACTTTCGCGTTTTTGAGAATTATCGGGTCGCCGGTCCCGTGCCACCAGACCTTCGCGCCGGGGCGGGCCACCGCAACCTTCATTCCCCGCGAGAGATTGACGCCGCCGCACACTATCTCGCGCAATTCACCGTCGCCAATGTCGGTCTTGCATATCACGAGCTTATCGGCGTTTGGGTGCGGGAGTATCTCGCTGACGATCCCTACTGCCACATTGTCCAAATCGCGCGCAAGATCGGCAAAACCCTCGACTTCGACCGTAGACATGGTAAGGTCGTAAGCAAGGCGCGATAGATCGATCTCCTCGGGGATTTTTACATAATCATTTATCCAATCCAAAGACAGTTTCATCGCTTATTCTCCACTTTCATTGATTACAGGAATGCCAATAGATACTGACAGCAACGCCGTTGCCGCCCTGAACAGGCTAAAGCTACCTGAACTGATTGAGGAATCTGAGGTCTGCGCTCCGAAACAGCCTGACGTCGTCTATGGCGTAACGCATCATTACCAGCCGGTCGAGCCCTATGTTGACGTAGAACCCCGTGAATTCTTTTGGGTCAAGCCCTGCTGCCAGAAGCACGTTCGGGTGCGGAGTGCCGCCCGGCATGATTTCTATCCAGCCGACTTGTTTGCACACGCTGCATCCGGCGCCCCCGCATACAAGGCATCCCATGTCGATCTCGAACCCGGGTTCTACGAACGGGAAAAACCCGACTCTCATCCTGACCGGGACGTCGCGGCCGAACACCTTCGACAGTATGCTTTTTATCATCACTTTTCCGGCTGAAAATGTGAATTCCTTGTCGACGATCAGCGCTTCGTATTGGAAAAAAGCGCGTTCATGCCTTGCGTCGGTCGATTCGTTGCGGTAGGCTCTCCCGGGATAGACGAATCGGTACGGAGGTTTGTTCGTCTGCATGTAACGGACGCTCGCGCCGGTCAAATGGGGGCGGAGGCAGAGCCTTTCCCCGCCGCGCCCTTTGTCGTGCCCTTTTATCCAGTATGTGTCCATGCTCTCGCGGGCGGGGTGGTCGGGCGGAAAGTTAAGATTGTCAAAGGCATAGAGTTCGCTCGATATATCGTTTTCCTCAAATATCTCGAATCCCATCGAACGGAATGTGTCGTTCAGGTCGTAGCACATCTGGGTGATGGGGTGCAGGCCTCCGCTTAGCGGCGGCATACCGGGTATGGTCAAATCGAAATCCGAAGGTATTTCGGACGCTTTTATGCTTATTTCCTCTCTTCGGGCTTCGATAAGATCTGTGAAAAGGTCTTTGAGCCTGTTTGCCGCGCGCCCCATTTCCGCGCGCATAGACGCCTCAAGCCCCGGTATTCCCTTAAGCAAGCCTGTAACCGTCCCCTGCTTGCCGAGCAGTTGCGTTTTCACATCCTGGAGCGCCGCAATAGTGTTGGCCCGCCTGATTTTCTCTTCGCCTTCCCGGAGTATTCCATCCAGTTTGTCGTCCATTCTCAATTCTCCTCCAGCCCTTATGCGAACGTTTTTCTTTTTTTGGAGTTTACCTTAATCCGCCGGATTATGCAATATTAATTTGACTAATGCATACCGGAGAAATATAATTGTAACATATAGGCAAGCGCTGATTAACTTGCGGGAGGCCGGCATGAAACTCTCAAATTCTGCGCAGATGCGTGAGATAGATAACTATGTAATCGAAGACCTTGGCGTTTCCGGTTCTGCGCTGATGTCAAACGCGGCGGAGCGCCTCGCCTCGGCTGCGATGGAGCGTTTGTCTCCGGGCGGCTGCGCTGCTGTTTTTTGCGGCGCCGGCAATAATGGCGGAGACGGGATCGGCGCCGCTGCTTTGCTCATGGGCAAGGACGTCCGCGTCCGTGTGTTTCTCATTGGCAGCGAGGATAAGCTCACGCACGATTCAAAGGAGATGCAGCGCCGACTGCATTCGCTTCGCGGCAAGCTCGAACCGTTTGACGTAGCCGACGATATAGCCGGCTTCTTGAGCGACTGCGACGTGATCATCGACGCGATTTTCGGCATTGGTTTGAATACCGCTTTGCGCGGGGAAGCGTTGTCTGCAGTAAAGATGATCAACGCCTCGCGCGCTTTCGTAATATCCGCCGATATAGCAAGCGGCGTCCATGCGGATACCGGCGCAATTCTGGGGGCGTCGGTAAAGGCTGACATGACCGTTACTTTCTCTTTGGCAAAACCGGGTCATTTTGTCGAGCCCGGCTGCACCCGCTGCGGCGAGCTGCGCATCTGCGATATCGGCATCCCTCGCGACATAATCGACGGCGCGACTTACCATGTTTTCTCCGTATCTCCCGATGAAGTCAGTCTTCCGCCCAGGCGAAGGGTCTCTTATAAGGGGGACTATGGGCGCTGCCTTATCGTCGCGGGAAGCGTTGGTTATACAGGAGCCCCGGCATTGTCCGCCCGTGCGGCTTCGAGGATGGGCTCAGGGCTTGTTTTTCTGGGTGTGCCTGAACAGATATACGATATTATGGCCACGAAACTGGACGAGGAAATGCCGTTCCCCTTGCCCGGCGATAAGAACGGGCGCCTCGCCGCCAACGCTGCCGGAGGGATACTGAACCGCGCCAACGACAGCGACGTCTGCCTTATAGGCCCGGGGTTGGGCAGTTCGCCCGAGATTACAGACCTTGTGCTATCAACGATACGACTGGTAAAAACCCCGGTTGTTTTGGACGCCGACGGCCTCAACGCGATAGCGTCCGATTTGAATATTCTCAGCGAGGCGGAATATCCTTTGATACTCACCCCCCACCCCGGCGAATTCGCGAGGCTGGGAGGAAACCTGTCGACGGAAGACAGGCTCCACGCCGCGCGCGCATTCGCGTACGCGAACAACTGCATCCTTGTCCTGAAAGGCCACAGGACCATTACTGCCATGCCTGATGGTACGGCTTATATCAACACTACAGGCAATCCGGCAATGGCAAAAGGCGGTTCCGGCGACGTCCTCGCGGGAATGATCGCGTCGCTCATCGGCCAGAAATTCACCGCAAAAGACGCTGTTTTGGCTGCGGTCTATCTGCATGGTCTGGCGGGGGACATGTGCGCCGCCGAATACGGCGAATACTCGGTTACTGCCGGCGATATCATCAATATGCTGCCCAAAGCGTTGAAATCTGTTGCATCCGAGGGGATTTAATGATAGAATATGCGCAGCGGCCGGAGGCCAGGCAAACGCATGGCAGCCAGCGTCGCCGTATCTGCGCAAGCCATGCATAGAATTGGCATACGCTCTGCCACCCATGGAGGATTCAGAATATTATGAAAAGAAAAATCGCGATCGGCGCAGTTGTTTTGGCTGTTGTAACTATGATATCCGGAGCAAGCCTAATGGCATTTGCGACGCCCGGCACCCCGGACGACCCTTTGATATCGCTCAGTTATCTTACAGATATTTTCAGGCCGCGTGTATCGTCGGATATTGAAAGAGCCGGCCAGGATCTCACACAGGAGTTTGACGCCCGCATAGCCGACCTTGAAGAACGCTTTCAGGCGAGCCAGGGCAGTTCCGCTTCACCGGGACCGGCGGACGCGTTTGCCGTCGTCACGCTGAGGAACGGCCAGTCACTGACATGCTCGGTAGGGGTCGAGATAATGCTCCGCATAGGCACGGCGAACGGTTTCGGCGCTGCTCCGGCGCTTGTGAACTATACGACTGGGACGACGCTTTCATCCGGAAGCGCCCTGACAATCAATAATATGTACCTTGTTACTATCGAAGGCAACGGTATCAGAGCGACGGCCGACACGGTAAGGGTGCTTGTCCGGGGCAGTTACACTATCACATAACGCTCAAGGCGTTGGATTCGAATCCCGGCGCCCCAGGCAAACGCGGACCTTTGCTTTCAGTTCAGCTTGTCAATATTGATATCAAACAGCCGCTCTATCCGGGCGGCTAGTTTTCTGTTTTCCGGCTTTTTCAGATCCGGGTCGGCGAGGAGCAATTCTTCCGCCGCATTCTGGGCGCGGCTGAGCAGAAGCATGTCGGTCGCAAAGTTCGCGATGCGCAATTGCGGCAACCCATGCTGGCGCGAACCGAAAAAGTCGCCAGGCCCTCTCAGTTTCAAATCTTCCTCCGCGATTTTGAACCCATCGTTAGTTTGGCGCATTATCTCAAGCCGGTCGCGCGATGCTTCCCCGTCGGCCCCCCGGAACAGCACGCAATAAGACTCGTGCTCTCCCCTGCCCACGCGCCCGCGAAGTTGGTGAAGCTGCGACAGGCCGAACCTGTCGGCGTTTTCTACTATTATCAGCGCCGCGTTTGGCACATCGACTCCTACCTCGACGACTGTCGTCGCAACAAGCACGTCTGTGTCTCCCGCCGCAAATGCGCGCATGGCGGCGTCTTTTTCTTTTGACGGCATCTTGCCGTGAACCAGTGCGGTGCGCAAATTCGGGAATACCTCATTTTTGAGCTTTTCATGGTACTCCCGCACGGATTTCAATCCGTCATCCGGCAAGGCCGGGAAGGCAGGTGGGCGGTTCGGAGCAAGGGGACGGTTCGGAGCAGGGGGCAGAGCAAGGGGACGGTTCTCCTGCTGGACAGTGGTGCAATTCTCTTGTATTGGGCTGTCCACAGCAGGAGAACCGTCCCCTTGCTCTGCCCCTTGCTTCGAACCGTACCCTTGCTCCCCGCCCCCCTGTCTTTCTTCGACCATCGGGCATATGATGTATATCTGCCGCCCTTCGCCCGCCAGTTTTTCTACGAAGTCGTTTATCCTTTGCCTATATCTCTCGCCTACGACATAGGTTTCGATATTCTTTCGCCCGGGCGGCATTTCATCGATTACCGAAACGTCGAGGTCGCCATAGATGATCAGCGCCAGAGTTCTGGGTATTGGCGTGGCCGACATGACCAGCACATGCGGGCTGTCCCCTTTTCCGGTCAGCAGCGATCTCTGGTTTACGCCGAAGCGGTGCTGCTCGTCCGTGATGACAAGAGCCAGGTCGTCGAATATGACGCCCTCCGACAAAAGCGCGTGAGTCCCTATAATTAGGTCAATTTCGCCGAGGCTCAGCTTGCCATAGACATCGCGTTTGCTTTTTGCCGTCATGCTCCCTGTCAGGAGGCCCACTCTCATCCCGAGCGGCCCCAGCATGGCGGACAGCGAACGATAATGCTGGTTCGCCAGTATTTCGGTCGGGGCCATGAACGCTGCCTGGCCGCCGGATTTCCATGCCATCCAGCAGCATGCCGCCGCCACCAGCGTCTTTCCCGAACCAACGTCCCCCTGCAAAAGCCTGTTCATCGGCCTTGGCGAATTCATGTCGCGCGCGGCTTCTTCTACCGAGCGTCTCTGCGCTCCTGTCGGCGAATAGGGCAGAGCGCCATAAAACTCGCCGAAGTCAGGCATCCCAAGGCTTCTGCCCGCCTTTTCGCCGCGTTTTATCCGCAGCAGTTTCATCGCCGCCGCGATAATGAACAATTCCTCGAATATCAGCCTTTTCCGCGCCAGCCCGAGCGCGTTTTCATCCTCCGGGAAGTGTATATTCTCATAGGCGAATCGCGCCCGGCAAAGCTCGTGCTGCCTGACGATGCTTTCCGGCAATGCTTCCGGCAGCTCGTCGCCGCACTTGTCAAGCCCGCTTCGCACCGCGTTCGCTATCGTTTTTTGCGATAATCCGGCTGTCAGCCCGTATATTGGCATAATGCGCCCGGTACTCGCGCCCGGGCGGGATTCCGGCTCGAAAAGCGGGTTGGCCATCGCGGGCGCCAGCAGCGTGCCTTCGATTTTGCCGTAGAATATGTATATTTCACCTTGTTTTATGGAGTCTCTTATATAGCTTTGGTTGAAATACGTGATCTCGAGCGAGCCCATGTCGTCGACCGCCCTGAACTTCACAGTATCCAGCCCTTTGCGTATATGCGCCAGCCTCGGCGGCGCGGCGACCATGGCGAGCACGCAGACTGTTTCGCCGATTATGAGTTCGTTGGTTTTCTTGAATCTCGTCCTGTCTTCATATGCGCGCGGAAAGTACCCGATGAGGTCTCGCATAGTATTGATACCAAGCTTGATCATCAGTTTTTCCCGCGCCTCGCCGACGCCTTTTATATACCGGACCCCGGTCTCCAGCAGCTCATCGTCCATATTCAATTGGTGGCGACGAATCAGGCCCGGCCGGCAATATGTGCAAACTGTCTGTCATTCGTTCCTCGTTTGCATGGCTCTCAGCGCGTTGCGCAGTTGGGGCGCGGCTATGCATGCAATTATTATCTTTATCGCGTCTCCCGGCAGGAACGGCGTGACGCATAGCGCGAGCGAGACCGCGAGCGGGTTGCCTGTCAGGAGAATAAACCATAATGTACCGCAAGTATACAGCAAAACGGTGCCGATTGCCATCCCCAGCGCGTATGCGAAGATTCGCCGCCGGGAAACCGAAGCGAAAAAGCCCGAAGCCAGAGCGAGCGGGATATACCCTATTATGAAGCCGCCCGTCACGCCCGCTATTTTGTGAAAGCCGCCTTGAAAATTTGAAAACACAGGGATTCCGATCGCGCCGATCGTTATGTAGAGCACAACGGAAAGAACGCCGTACTTCCAGCCCAGCGCTCCCGCCGTCAGATAAATGACAAGCGTCGCAAAAGACAGCGGTATCGGCCCGATAGCGATCGAGAATGGCGCAGCTGCGCACAACACCGCTGTGAATAACGCGGTAAAAACCATATCGCGCACAGGAAAAGCCAACCCTCTAGTTTTCATAATACTTTTTCCCATCCCCTACCGCTTGACTTGTCGCTTGTCAGTTGTCCTCACGCTTACTTCTCCCGTGCCGATCGCGGCAGTCTCGCCGTTCTCATATCGCACCACCAATTTGCACTCGTCGTCGATTCCGAGAGCGCGCGCCGGCTTATATTCATCTCCGCGCACTACATAAATATCCCGTCCGAGGACTATGGAACGCGACCTGTACTCGTCAAGGAACTCCCGCTTTGCCAGGTTTTCGTAAAACACCCAGAAGTTGTCAAGCGTCGAGGCTATGAGCCTGCATCGCCGGTCATCAATGCCATGCGACCTGCCCGCGATCGGCGCCGCAATGCTCCCGATCGCCGCGGGGTACCCTTCATCCGGCATTGTGATGTTTATTCCGATCCCAAGTATCGCGCTTTCGACGGACCCGTTTTCCATATCCATAATAGCTTCGGTCAAAATGCCGCATATTTTCCGTTCGCCTAAAAACAGGTCGTTGACCCATTTTATACCAACCCGGACGTCAAATACTTCCTCTATTGCCCTTGCCGCAGCGACAGCCGCTGCGGTTGTCATCAAAGACTCGTCTCCCGCTTTGCCGCCGGTGCGCTGCAGCATGTCCCCCGGGCGCAGCAAGAGGCTGAAATAGGCGCCATGCCCCTCCGGCGAATGAAACTGCCTTCCCAGCCGGCCTTTCCCTGACGTTTGGCCTTCCGCCGCGAGGACTCGCCCTTCCTTTGCTCCTTTGGTTGCCAGTTCCCGCAATACCGTATTAGTGGACGTTATAATTTTGCGCGTCTCGACGTCGAACACGCCCGCAGTCTTTATGAATGCTTCGATCCCCGCTTTTGAAAGGGCGCCTCCGCCGCTGCCGGCGTTGCTGAGAAGGTAGCCTTTTTTCGTGGCCGCCAAAATGCCGTAACCTTCTGCGCGCAGCGATTCCACGGCTTTCCATATCGCGCTGCGGCTGACTTCCAGCTCTTCCGCCAGCGCGCTGCCGGAGATATAGGCGCCCTTGTTCTCTTGCAGCAGTTTGAGTATTTGCGTCTTCAGGCTCACAGTTTTGCTCCCCCTTCTTGACCAGCCGGGGGGTCGAACCCCGACATCCTGAGCAGCAGCATATTCAGTTGGCATGTCACTCATATAGTAGCATAAAATGAAAACTATTGTCAACCACTATTCGCATCATGGTTGACAATAGCTGCTTCGCAAGGCTAATGGTCAGGGGGTCGCAGCAGTATCAGCCCGGAGCTTTTGCTCCGTGCAGATACCTGCGCAGGAAATCGATGACTTCGTCCAATATGATGGGCTTGCCGATGTGTGCGTTCATCCCCGCCTCGATGCATTTCTCAATGTCTTCCCGGAATACATTTGCTGTCATCGCAATAATCGGTATTTCCGAGGCGCGGGGAACGCTCATCCTCCGTATGCGCCTTGTTGCCTCGTGCCCGTCCATCTCAGGCATTTGCACATCCATGAGTATCAGGTCGTACCTGTTTGGCGCGGCCTCGTACATGCGCACCGCCTCGGCCCCGTTTTCCGCGTACTCAATATCCAGATGCGTGGGTTCAAGCAATGTCATTACAATTTCGCGGTTTATATCCACGTCTTCGGCAAGAAGAACCCTGTAGCCGGAGAAATCGTCGAATTCTTTGCGCGCCTCTGCTCGTTTTTTCGCTTTCCCGCTATCCTCGATTTCGCTGTCAATGCCTTCCTCAGGCGACGGCTTTTCCTCTTCCGGGCTATACCGCAATGGGACGGTAAACGAGAATTTCGAGCCAATGCCCGGTTTTGACTCGACCCATATCTCGCCGCCCATAAGATCGACGATGCGTTTTGATATGGTGAGGCCGAGCCCGGTGCCGCCATAATTGCGCGAAGTCCCGGAATCGGCTTGCTCAAACGCTTGAAACAGTCGCGATTTTTGCTCTTTCGTTATCCCTATGCCGGTGTCGGTGACGCTGATTTGCATATCGCATATGCCATTTTTTGCCGATATCATGCTTGCGTCAAGGGTGATATCGCCTTTTTCCGGCGTGAATTTGCACGCGTTTGACAAGAGGTTTGTGATGACCTGCGCCAGTCTCTGGTTATCGCCAAACATGATATCAGGGATCTTTTTGTCTATGTTCACATAAAAACGCTGGTCGCGTTCATTCATGCGAAAAGTTATGACTTCCACGACTTTTTGGATCATGTTCTCAAAGCTGAAGTCGATAATGGATAGCTCCAGTTTGTTGGCTTCGATTTTTGCAATGTCCAGCACGTCGTTTATGACGCCGAGCAGATGTTTTGAAGCGCCGTCTATCTTGTCGAGCGCGTAGTCTTTTTTGTCTATTGTATGCGCGGATTTGCCGATGGCTGCCATGCCGATGATCGCATTCATCGGGGTGCGCATCTCGTGGCTCATATTCGACAAAAACACGCTTTTTGCCTCGCTGGCCACTTCGGCGGCCTTGCGCGCCTCCTCAAGCTTCTTCTCATGCTCTATGGAAGCGGATATGTCCCTTATGATCGAAACGGTCAGATAATCCTTGCTCAGATCGGTATTGACACTGAACAAAGTATGCTCGATAGGAATCAGCGACCCATCCCTGCGGATAAGCTCGCCCCGGCTGACCCAGTAGCCATGGTCTTTGACCGTTTTGATCCCTTCTCCGCGAACCGCTTCGAAATGGCTATTGGTGTAGATCAGCTTCGATGGCATCTCTTCCGACGCGGGGTCGTATCCCGCCATCTTATATGCCCCGGGGTTTGTGTAAAGTATATTGCCGTCGGTATCAAAAATCCTTATGAAATCGCGGCCGTCTTCTATGACGGCATTTTGCCAGTTCTGCGTTATTTCCTTTTGGGTTTGTTCGGTCACGTCTATGCCTACGCCGTGGCAGCCTGAGTATATGCCGTCTTTGATGACGGCTATCAAAGTCCAGCGGTAATATCTGCCCAGCGTCGATAAAGCCAGAAAGCGCGCATAGTTCACGGTATTGGTTTTCAGCCGGGCGAGCGTCTCTACCACAAACTCCCTGTCGCTGTCATCAGTAATGTCCTGAAAAGGCTTCCCGGCAATGCTGGCCGAGGAAAAAGCGCTGTCGGCTTTTTTCCGGATATTGGTTATGATGTTTTGCGCGTCCAATTCAACGGTGCAGTCGGTGAATGATTCCCAAAAAGACATCATCCACGTCAGATCCATGCTTTCGGCGCCGGGAGCGGTTTCTTCCAAAACCTTTCCCCATATACTTTCCATCGCTATACCTCGCGCAAGGCGTTAGAGCCCGATTTCCTCGCCGGCTTCGATGATCAGGCGGTTCGGCCCCTCAAAGCGTTCCGCCATTTCCCTGTCGAACAGTTCGCCCGGTTTCAGGTGGACGGGCACGTTGTGCTTTGCGCCTATGATCCCGGCGCATTTGGCGGCTTCCGCCAGATCCATGTTATAGAACCCGTCGGCGCACAGGAAAGCATAGTCGAGGTTCCTCTGAGCTAATGTCGCCATCTGCGGAGTAGTCGACGTATCGCCGCAGAAATACAGCTGCAGGCCGTCGACCGTGATGATGAAACCGACGCTATCTTCCGTTGAATGGCCCTGGTTGTATCCCGCTTCCACAGCCTCGACCACAAAATCCGGGAATGTGAAATTATTGTGCTTCCCGCCGGCCAGAGCTTCCACATTGCTCACGACGGCGCACGCGGGTTTCTGTGTCACAAGGTCCAGCCTGTTGTGGTCTTCGTGCTGATGCGTGACCAGAATGACGTCGGCAGGAATATCATAGCCTCCCCCCGCGAATGGGTCGATATACATAACGACTCCGGCGCCGGATATAAGCCGGAAGCTTCCATGTCCCTGATAAAGCAACTTTGCCATTTTTATTCCTCCTTTGTTGTTTTGATGTCCTTAGGATGCAACATTATAAAATTCAACATTATAATATCATGTTTCCCCGTTCACTACAAGGGCGATTTAGGCGTATTTTTCTTTTGCGGTTTTGTCGGCGCTGTGGTATAATAATGAGAAATAGGCATTTATTGAAAGCGAAAGAAAGCAACTGATATTGATCTGAAATCGCCGTATCTTGCCGCGTACCAAGGAGAACGTAAATGAACAACCCCGACAACAAACATAAAAAAGGCCTGGGACATTTGCTCAACAAGATGAACCTGAAACTGCGGCCCAAGCTGATATTGATTTTCCTTGTGTCGAAAGTTATCCCCATCATAATACTCATGGTCATCGCGCTCATGCAAATCACATCGCTCGGATTGCTGTTGCGGGAGATAGCCGTAGAAGACTCGACGAACGCGCTGAACAACAGCGCCAGGGAGCAAATCGAACGGATAACGACGGACACCGCAGCCGCGATAGCGAATTTTCTGAAACAACGCGATCAGGACATACTCTTGCTTGCGTCTCTCGCGCCATCCTATGAGACTTACGAGGCCTTCTCGCTCAACAGAAACAGCGAATTGAGAAAACCGGGCAAATGGGTATTGGGCGACGCTGATATAAACAACAACGGGATTATAATTCCCAATGCGATATGGGTGGAAACATATCCCCATGAATATTACGTACCGGGCAATGTATCATCAAACGACGAGAACAACGACGAACTTAACGGCAGCAGCTTTAGCTACAGGCCTCCCATGGATCACAGCCGGAGTCTGGAGCTTGCGCCTTTGTATGATGAAGTGACTTATATCGATCTTCTGGGCAATGAAGTATTCAAATTTGTCAATCCCGGATCGACGAAGACAAACTATCCGATGAATCCGGAGAGCGCCAATATATCCGACAGGCGAAACACGTATGTGAGGGCCGAAACGTATTTTGAGCAACTGCAAGGCCTCGAGCCGGGAGAGATTTACGTATCGGACGTTATCGGGGCCTACGTCGGCTCTGACTATATCGGAATGTACACGCCCGGGGTATTAAAAAACAATCTGCCGCTGACGCATCCGAATTATGCCCGGCTTCAGGAAATCGCGGATCTGCCGGCCGACGAGTTTATCGAATACGCGAGGACCCAGGCTTATGCAGGCATGGAAAACCCGGTGGGGCAGCGCTTCGAAGGAATTGTGCGGTGGGCGACGCCCGTGACCGACGATAACGGCGACGTCATAGGCTACGCGACTATGGCGCTCAATCACGATCATATCATGGAGTTTGTGGACCACACTACCCCTATGATCGAACGCTATGTCGATTTGCCAAGCGCGTATTACGGCAACTACGCGTTCATATGGGACTATCAATGCCGCAGCATATGCCACCCGAGGCATCATTCGATCGTTGGCTACAACCCGCTGACCGGCGAGCCGCAGGTCCCGTGGCTGGAAGGCACAATGGTCGACGGCGTCCTTAAGGAAGGTACCGAATTCCAGCGATGGCAAGCAGCCGGGGGCAGCCAATGGCTAGCCAGCAATCCGTCATGGAATCAACTGAGCGAAGTCCCGGCGGGCACAAGCTGGGGGGAATTCTGGCGCGACAACTACGATTCCCTGCCGCAGTTCACGGACCAGTCCCGCAGCAAGACGCCGGCTTCCGCGCTGACCGCGGCGGGCTTTGTGGGCCTTGACGGGCGCTATCTGAACAACGCCCCGCAATGCACGGGGTGGATGGATCTGACCAGGGACGGCGGCTCCGGCTCCTTCTATATCCTTTGGAGCGGGCTATACAAGCCGACGACTGCCGGCGCCATCCCCTATTATTCCGGCCAGTATGCGCCGGAGGTGCAGGGCAACAGCCGGGGGTTCGCTTTTGTGACGGTCGGCGCGGGCATCGAGGATTTCACCGCTCCCGCCCGCGAGATGGAAATCGCGCTCACCAATGCGACAACCAGCAACATGCGCAACAATATCATAAAGCTCTCCGCTACTGTTTTCTGCTTGCTGGCGTTTGTAGTAGCGATAGCTATATTCCTTTCGTCATATCTCACCGGAAATATCAAGGTGCTGCTGACCGGCATATCGCGGTTCCGCTCAGGAGAGCGGCAGTTCAGGCTCCGCTCGACCCTCAAAGATGAATTGGGCATGCTGGCCGATTCGTTCGACGAAATGGCGGACAGCATAACCGACAGCGTGAGCGAACCGCTTTCCATCATCAACATGGACCATAAAGTTATCTATATGAACGACATCACGCTGGGGATTATAAACAAGACCCTGGACGAGGTCATAGACGTATCATACAACGATATCAGCATTTATCCGCCGGGTTCCAAATACGACCCTGTCACATCCCTGAACGAGGGCACAGAGGTTGACGTCCTTTTTGTCGAGAGCAGCGGGCACTACTACAAAGGGACTGCGAATTACATCCTGGACCGGGAAGGCAACAAAAGCGGATATATCATCGTCACAAATGACGTAACGGAAATAGAAGTCGCAAGGCAGAAGGCTGAGCAGGCCAGCCGGGCAAAGAGCAGTTTCCTCGCAAACATGAGCCATGAGATCAGGACTCCTATGAACGCCATTATCGGAATGGCGTCGATCGGGGCAAACGCGAATGACACGGAGAAAAAAGACTACGCGCTGGAAAAAATACAAGGCGCGTCGGCGCACCTGCTCGGCGTGATCAACGATGTGCTGGATATGTCAAAAATCGAGGCGAACAAGTTCACGCTGTCAATTTCTGAGTTCGTGTTCGAGAAAATGATGCAAAGGATAGTCGACGTCATCAATTTCCGTGTCGAAGAAAGGCGCCAGGTCCTGACCGTCCGCATAGACCCCGCAATACCGCGCACTCTGATAGGCGACGACCAGCGGCTTGCGCAAGTAATAACAAACCTCCTTACAAACGCCGTCAAATTCACGAACGAAGAAGGCTCGATCCATCTTGAAGCGCTTCTGCAGTCGGAGAAAAACGGGATTTGCGAGCTTCTCGTGTGGATAAGCGACAACGGCATCGGCATCAGCCCCGAGCAGATGGAAAGGCTTTTTTCCGCTTTCGAGCAAGCGGAAATCAGCACGACGCGCAAGTACGGGGGCACAGGGCTTGGCCTTGTCATATCAAAAAATATCGTGGAAATGATGGACGGAAGCATTTCTGTCGAGTCAGAGCTCGGAAAAGGCTCCAAATTCTCATTTACCGTATGCCTCGCGCGAGGCAAGGAAGAGCATACTAAGCTTCTCAGCCCTGAGATAAGCATGGAAAACATCCGCATGATCGCCGTCGACGACGACCCCGACGTGCTTGATTTCTTCTCGGAAACTGCGGGAAGGATAGGCGCATTATGCGACACGGCTTCCGGAGGCGAGGAAGCGCTGTCGAATATCGCCGAAAGCGGCCCGTACAACGTCTACTTTGTCGACTGGAATATGCCGGAAATGAACGGCATCGAGTTTGCCCGCGCCATAATCGACAGAGGCGAAAAGGATACTGTGATAATCATGATTTCCGCCTACGACTGGAGCGTCATCCAGGATGAAGCCCGCGAGGCCGGGATCACCAAGTTCATTTCCAAGCCCCTGTTTGTGTCGTCGATTGTCGACTGCATAAACGAGTGCATTGGCGTGCCGTCCATGCCGGACTCCGGCGAGGTCGGCGGAATGGAGATCGATCTCGAAGATCGCTGCATCCTGCTGGCGGAAGACGTCGAGATAAACCGCGAGATCGTGATCGCCCTGCTCGAACCGACCAAGCTCAAAATAGAATGCGCTGTAAACGGCGCGGAAGCTGTGGAAATGTTTGTCGCCGCGCCCGCGAAATACGACATGATTTTCATGGATCTGCAAATGCCCGAAATGGACGGCTATGAAGCCACGCGCCGCATACGCGCGTCCGATGCGCCGGGAGCGGGGCAAATACCCATTATCGCCATGACCGCAAACGTGTTCAGGGAAGATATAGAAAACTGCCTCGAGGCGGGCATGAACGGACATTTGGGGAAACCGCTGGATATAAACGAGGTGCTGGACACGCTGAGGCAGTATCTGGCAAATGACAAGCCATAGTAGCAGCGATTCATGCTGCGCGGAGCCGTAGTTCCTGGTCAGGGGGTAGCCGGAATTGTACTATTTCTTGCATGAGCAAGTCGCTTGGTCGGCTTCAAGTCTTATAAAATGTTCTATCCCTACCCCGGGATGTGCTCCTGTCAAGCGGATGAACCGTCCCCCTGCTTACGTCCCCCTGCTTAAATAAATATCTTTGCATTTACGCAGAAAAGTATTATACTTATGTTCAGAAAATATGGTGGGTGACTCAATATGGCAAACAAGGCTCCCGTATATAAAAGAGCGCTGCTCAAAATCAGCGGCGAAGCTCTTGCAGGCGGGAAAAAGAACGGATTCGATTTTTCTGTCGTCAGGCGGGTTTGCGAAGCGATAAAAACGTGCGTGGACCATGGCGTCGAGATAGGCCTTGTCGTCGGCGCAGGCAATTTCTGGCGCGGCGTCAAAGATGGCGAGGGCAAGATCGAGCGTTCGCGCGCCGACTATATGGGAATGATGGCTACCGTCATCAACTGCATCGCGCTTTCTGATATGCTTGAACAGCTGGGCGTGCCGTCAAGGATACAAACAGCCCTATCGATATCCGCTGTCTCAGAACCGTACGACAGGCAAAAGGCGGATAGCCACCTGAAAAAGGGCAGGGTCGTTTTATTCGGCTGCGGTACCGGCCACCCCTATTTTTCCACGGATACAGCCGCTGTGCTCAGGGCCGCGGAGGTTGGCGCCGACATAATTCTGCTGGCGAAAAACGTAGACGGCGTATACACGGCGGATCCGAAGCTGGATCCGGACGCAAAAAAGCTTGATTCGATATCCTACAGCTATGTGCTCGACCGTCAGCTGAACGCCATGGACCTGACTGCGACGTCTTTGGCGATGGAGAATAACATCCCGGTGCTCCTGTTCGCGCTTTCCGACCCGGAAAATATCGTCCGCGCCGTGACAGGGGAAAACATCGGGACGCGAGTTGGTTAAATTTGGAGGCGATATTAATGTACGAAGAATATGAAAACAAGATGAAAAAAACTTTGGACGCGCTTTCTACCCAATACTCCGCGATCCGGGCGGGGCGGGCCAATCCTTCGGTTCTCGACCAGATAAAGGTTGAATACTACGGGACGATGACCCCTATCAACCAAATAGCGTCGATATCTTCGCCCGATCCCAGGACGCTTGTCATCCAGCCGTGGGACGCGTCCAGCCTGAAACCGGTCGAAAAAGCGCTGATCACATCCGATCTGGGCATCAACCCCGCCAACGACGGGCGCTTCATCCGCCTTGTTTTCCCGCAGCCGACAGAGGAGCGGCGCAAGGAGCTGATCAAGCAAGTAAGCAAAATCGCCGAGGATTCAAAAGTCGCCATCAGGAATATCCGGCGCGACGCGGTCGAGAAGTTCAAAGCCCAGAAGAAAAAAAGCGAGATCACCGAGGACGATCTGGCGGAGAGCGAAAAAGACCTTCAGAAACTGACCGACAACTACATCAAAGAAATCGACAAAGCCGCGCGCAAGAAAGAAGAAGAGATCAAAGAGATTTAAGAGATTTAGGCTGACATGCGAAAACACCTCAAAAACCCTAAACAGGCGTGGGAGCCCGACAGGCTCCCCCGCCATGTTGCTATAATAATGGATGGCAACGGGCGTTGGGCGGCAAAACGCGCCCTTCCGCGCAGCGCCGGCCATGCCGCCGGCGCCGAAGCCTTTCGGCGTATCGCGACATACTGCAAAACCATCGGGATAGAATACCTCACGGCATACGCTTTTTCCACGGAGAATTGGAACCGCCCCGCCGAAGAAGTCGGAACGATAATGGAGCTTCTGGACAAGTATCTTCGCGAAGCGCTCGAAAAAATGGAACGCGACCGGGTAAAGATGAAATTTTTTGGCGACGTTTCCGTTTTGTCCCCTGAGCTGAGAAACCTGATCGACGAGGCGCAGGAACTGTCAAAAACTTTTGAGGGCGTGCAGGTCAATATCTGCGTGAATTACGGAGGGCGCGATGAAATAATACGCGCCATCGGGAAATACAACGAGGACTTGACCGGGGGGCGCGCGCCCGACGGAGGGCGCCTGACTGAGGAGACCTTTTCCCGGTATTTGTTTTCATCCGGCATTCCGGACCCCGACCTGATCATCAGGCCAAGCGGCGAAATGCGCTTGTCAAACTTCCTTTTATGGCAATCCGCGTACTCCGAGCTTTATTTCACCGATGTGCTATGGCCCGATTTCGACGAACGGGAGCTCGATCGCGCCATCATTTCGTACCAGAACAGGGACAGGCGCTATGGAGGGGTAAGAAAGTGAGAAACAGGATCATTGTAGCCGCCGTATTCGTGCCGCTCCTTTTCATAATCGTATTCTTCCTGCCGCCATACATTTTTGTCGGCGTGGTTTCCCTCATATGCGCTATATCAGCTTATGAACTGCTGCATTCCATAGGGTCGAAAAGAAATGACAGGGTCACTATATACGCTGTATTTTCAGCCGCGCTCATTCCGATAGGCGCGTATTTTGGCGTCACTGAGACGGTCTTTCTGGCGGTTCTGCTCGTGCTGATGTTTCTGGTTTTTGCCGAGGCCATATTCGTTTTCAAAAAAACGAAACCGATAACGCTCGCTCAGATTTTGATCGCGCTGCTGGGCGGCGCGCTTATCCCTCTTATGATGTCCGCGCTTGTGCTTATGCGAAACATGCCGGACGGACGCCTGATAGCGCTGCTGCCTGTTATTTCCGCTTTCATAACCGATGGCGGCGCGTATTTCACGGGCGTCTTCCTCGGGAAGCATAAAGCGTTCCCGCTCATAAGCCCAAAGAAAACCGTGGAAGGCTGTATCGGAGGGCTTGCCATCGGCACGCTGGCCATGGTCGTCTATGGGGTTGTTCTTGTTTTTTCCACTCCGCACTATATACATTTCTGGGCGCTCATATTGTACGGGGTGATCGGCGCCCTTTTCACCGAGCTGGGCGATCTTGCTTTTTCGCTTATCAAGCGGGAGTACGACGTCAAGGACTATGGCCGTATCCTTCCGGGGCACGGAGGTATACTCGACAGATTCGACAGCATGGTTTTTGCCGCCCCCGCGATATATCTGCTGGTGACTGTAATCCCGGCATTTTAGCAGGGCGGGCGGCTGGCGGGAATGCCCGGGCGCTCTTGCCATTCACCGGCGGCCGGTTTTCCGGGATACGCGGCAAGCATTATGTTGTTTCGGAGAATTATTTATGAGCATGGCTATTTCCCTACTTGGTTCAACAGGTTCTATCGGCCGGCAGACGCTCGAAGCGGCGGAGCTTCTGGGCATTCGCGTCCGCGCGCTTGGCTGCGATACGAACTTGAGGCTGCTGGAAGAGCAGACGCGCAAATTCCGCCCTGCAATCGTTGCCGTCAATGACGAGGACGCATGCCGCGATTTCAAGGCGCGGGTCCGCGACATTGACGTGCGGGTCGTGGAAGGCACGGAAGGCCTCATCGAGGCTGCCCGCGTTCCGGAAGCGGACGCCGTGGTGACGGCTGTAGTCGGCACGGCGGGCCTGTTCCCGACGCTTGCGGCTGCGGAGATGGGGCGGCGCATAGCTTTGGCGAATAAAGAGACGCTGGTATGCGCCGGCGAACTTGTGATGGCATGCGCGCGCGATCATAATTCAGAAATAATCCCAGTCGATTCGGAACATTCCGCCTTGTTCCAGTGTCTTAACAAGGAACCTCGCGAAGGCGTCAAAAATCTCATCCTGACAGCGTCAGGCGGCCCGTTTCGCGGCAAGGGCAAGGAGGAGCTGACAGACGTCACTCCGGAAATGGCGCTCAGGCACCCAAACTGGAGCATGGGCAAAAAAGTGACGATCGATTCGGCGACGATGATGAACAAAGGCCTCGAGGTGATAGAAGCGTCACACCTGTTCTCGATCCCGCCGGAGAGAATAAAGGTAGTCGTCCACCCGCAGAGCATCGTCCATTCGATGGTCGAATACAACGACAATTCCGTCATTGCGCAGCTTTCTCTCCCGGACATGCGGCTGCCGATACAGTATGCGCTCACATGGCCGGATCGCAGGCAATCGCTTGTCCCCGAACTCGATATGACAAAGCTGTCGGCCCTGACGTTCGCCGCCCCGGATACGGATGCATTCCCCTGCCTCGCCCTGGCGATGGATACCGCACGGGTCAGAGGCACAGCCTGCGCGGTACTTAACGCCGCGAACGAAGCAGCCGTAGATTTGTTCCTGCGCGGCAAGCTGAGCTTCTACGGCATATATGAATCGGTTTGCGCGGCTTTGGAACACATCGGGAATATACCGGATCCGACACTCGAAGACATCGTAACGGCCGATATACTGGCAAAGAGCTACGTATACGAAAGGTATAAAACATAATGTACATCGTTCTTTCAATCATAGCGTTCGGCATCCTTATCGCAGTCCATGAGCTCGGGCATTTCACAGCGGCAAAGCTGCTGAAAGTGCGGGTAAAAGAGTTTGCGATCGGCATGGGGCCGAAACTGCTGAAAAAACAAGGGAAAGAAACGCTCTATTCGCTGCGCGTCCTTCCTTTTGGCGGCTTTTGCGCGATGGACGAGGATACCGCCTCGGACGATCCCCGGGCTTTCACGTCGCAAAAACGCTGGCGCCGCGTCATAATCCTCGCCTCCGGCAGCCTTGCCAACATAATCATTGCGCTTATCATAATCATTATCCTGACTCTGGGCGAGACATGGTTCGTCGGGACGACGATCGTCGATCTTGCCGACGGTTTCCCCAACAGGGGCGAAAACGGTCTTATGCCCGGCGATACCCTATTGTCAATGAACGGCGAGCGGCTGTATTATTCAGACGATTTCCTCATGTTCATAGGTCTTGCTGAAAACTCCGGCAACAGCAGAGTCGACCTTGTCGTCCGCCGGGGCGATGAAAAGGTCACGCTCAATGATTTCCCGCTGGAGCGACGCGAGTATATGCTGGACGGCGAAATGAGGCTGCGGTTCGGCATTACCTTCAACCTGATCGAAGGGACGCTGGCAGAGCAGTTGCGGTACGCTTCCTACAGGACGATGAATTTCGTGCGCCTCATACGGGTCAGCCTCGCGCAGCTGATCAGCGGCGCCGCCGGTTTTCGTGATTTGTCCGGCCCGGTCGGCATAGTCGACGCTATGAACACAGTCGGGCAGAAATCGCCGACTGTCGGCATTGCCTTGGGCAATATCGCGTTTTTCACCGCATTCATAGGGGTGAACCTCGCTATTATGAATATGCTGCCTATCCCCGCGCTGGACGGCGGCAGGATACTTTTCCTTTTTATCGGGTGGGTGATAGAAAAAATCCTGCGGCGGCGCCTGGATCCGAAGTATGAGGGATATATCCACGCGGGGGCTATGGTCCTGCTTTTCGGGCTGATGATCCTGGTGCTGGCAAGCGACGTTCTCAAGTTGGTGGGGGGTCGGTTGTCGTAAAGAAGCAAATCAATGTAGGAGGGACGCTGATCGGCGGTGGCGCCCCGGTCTCCATACAGTCGATGACAAACACAAAGACGTCGAATATCCGCGACACAGCGGCCCAAATCAACGCGCTCGCCTCGCTGGGCTGCGACGTCGTCCGCGTCGCCGTCCCGGATATGGACAGCGCGAACGCCATAGGCGATATCAAGAGCCTGACCGGCGGCGTCCCGATCGTCGCTGATATCCATTTCGACCATAGGCTTGCAATCCGCGCGGCGCAGGCGGGAGCCGACAAAATCAGGATAAACCCCGGCAATATCGGCGGCGTCGGCAACGTGCGCGCGGTCGCGGATATTTGCGCAAAAAAAGGCATACCGATACGCATCGGCGTCAACAGCGGCAGCATCGACGAAGAAATCATCGGCAAGCATGGCGGAGTCACCGCGGAAGCGATGTACGAGAGCGCGCTTGAGCATATCAGGCTGCTGAATAGGTTCGACTTTGACGACATATGCGTTTCAGCGAAAGCTTCAAGCGTACCGCTGACCATAGCCGCCTATGCCATGCTCCACGAAAGGACGGACTACCCGCTCCATCTGGGCGTCACCGAAGCCGGCACGGAATATGCGGGGATAATCAAATCGTCGATCGGTCTCGGATCTTTGCTGACGCGCGGCATAGGCGATACGATACGCGTATCGCTGACAGCTCCGCCTGAGCGCGAAGTCGAGGCGGCAATAGAGATATTGAAGGCGGCGGGGCTGCGAGCCGGCTATGAACTTATTTCCTGCCCCACATGCGGCAGATGCGGCATAGATCTGATCCCGATCGCCCACGAAGTCAATGAACGTCTGAAATCCCTCGGCAGGGATATTTCGGTCGCCGTCATGGGATGCGCGGTAAACGGCCCCGGCGAAGCCTCCCGCGCGGACTACGGGATAGCCGGAGGCGAAGGTGAAGGCGTTCTTTTCAAAAAGGGCGCAATAATAAAGAAAACCCCTGTCGACAGGCTTGTCGACGAGCTTTTTTCTATAATCGAGAGCGAGGAAGATACTTTTTGAGCGACGCTAAACCGATACCTTTTTTTGATATGTTCCCTTTTTGCGCGGGAGAGGACAGGCTGACGTCCGATTTCAGCGGCGCGTTTGTTACTGAAGCGACAATCAACGAATCCTTGATGTCCTTGAGGCTCGCGCTCTCTTTGGCAGAGCCCGCTCCCCCGCTGGAGATAAGCATTATAGAGGATATTATAGCGCAGGAGTATGAATTCTCCTCCGTTTCTATTTCCGCAGCTTACGCGCGCCCGGCAGTTCCTGAAAAAGCAAAAAAAACGCGCAAAGCCGCAAAAAAGCCGGGGACCGTCATATTGGGCAGAACAAGCGGCAAAGCTCCCACTCCAATCGGCGACATAACTATCGAGCTAGGCACAGTCACGGTGACCGGAGACGTTTGCGACGTCTCCCACAAAGAACTGGAAAAGAGCAACGCGTGGATTCTCAGTTTCAACCTGACAGACAGTACCGGCACTATACATGTTTCCAAGTTCATGAAAGAAGAAAACGCGGCAAAAGCCGTTGAAAGCATCCAAACGGGGCTGCGCCTGACCGTATCCGGCGCTTTGGGCTTCAGCAAAAAGTACGACGGCGACCTGGTCATCGACCCGCGCGGAATCGTTCTGGCAGAAAAAGAAATACGCGTCGATACCGCGACGGAAAAACGCGCTGAACTGCATCTGCACACGAAAATGTCCGCCCTCGACGCGACTACCGACGTCGCCGAAGTCATAAAACGCGCAGCCGCGTGGGGCCATCCGGCCATTGCCATCACGGATCATGGCGTAGTCCACTCTTTCCCCGACGCGGCATATGCCGCCGCCTCCGCAGGGGATATTAAGGTCATATATGGCGTCGAAGGCTATTTCTTCAATGATGTTGACTACAGCATGGCCGTGACCGGAGATCCCGGCTCGCCGGAGGATGAGTTCGTTGTTTTTGATATTGAAACCACAGGCCTCTCCCCCATCCGCGACCATATAATCGAGATAGGCGCCGTATTGATAAAAGATGGAAAGGAAATCGGAGTATTCCATACTTTCGCAGACCCCGGGATCTCGATACCATACCATATCAGCAGCCTGACCGGGATAAAGGATTCTGACGTCGAGGGCGCGCCGTCGCAAAAAGAAGCCGTGGGGGCTTTTCTCGATTTCGCAGGCGGCAGGGCGCTAGTCGCCCACAACGCCGTTTTTGACGTCGGATTCATATATGAGGCGTGCTGCAATTATGGGTTTCCCCAACCCTCACGCTATATCGATACCCTGGCGCTTGCCCGCTGCTTGTTGCCAAAACTGAAAAACCACCGGCTCGAGACAGTCGCCGCGCATTTCGGGCAGCCGGCTTTTGACCATCACAGGGCTGCCGAGGACGCCCGCGTGACGGCCCAAATATGGATCCAGCTAATGAAGCTGCTGGAAAAAGAAGGGATAACGAATACAGGGCAAATTAACAGCTTTCTGTTCAAACAGCTCAGCAGCAAGCAATCGATCGCGGGCATGGCGAAAGGAAGCGTCAAGCACAGGCATATCATAATTCTGGCCAAAAACAAAACAGGGCTGAATAATCTGTATAAACTCGTTACGAGAAGCCACCTGGAGGATTTTGACCGGTTCCCGATCATACGGAAAAGCGAGCTGACTAAGCGCCGCGAAGGTCTCATAATCGGATCGGCCTGCGAAGCCGGAGAGGTTTTTGACGCGGTTTCCGAACGGCGGGGCACGCTGGAAATAAAGCGCATGGCAGAGTTCTATGATTATCTGGAGATACAGCCTGTCTGCAACAATATGTTCATGCTCTTCGGCGACAAGCAGCGCGCCGGGAATGTGGACGACCTCCGGGGGTTCAACCGCAGGGTATACGAGCTTGGCAAGGAGATGGGAAAGCCGGTCGTCGCGACAGGCGACGTCCATTTCCTCGACCCTGAGCATGAGGTTTTCCGCCATGTCCTTCTGGCTTCAAAAGGCTATTCCGGCGCCGACGACAGTTTGCCGGTCTATTTCAGGACAACCGACGAAATGCTCGAAGAATTCAAGTATCTTGGCGAGGACGCGGCGCTAGAAGTCGTTACGCTTAATTCGCTGATGATAGCGCAATCATGCGAAAACGTAGACCCTCTGCCCCCGCCAAGGACTCTTTTCGCCCCGAAGCTGGAAAGAAGCGCGGAAGACTTGAAGGAGCTCGTATCAGGCAATCTTTCAGCCATATACGGGGAAACCCCTCCGGAAATCGTGACAACGAGAGTTGAAACCGAACTCAAGAATATACTCGAGTGCAATTACGACGTGATATTCATGGCGGCGCAGAAACTCGTGGCCGATTCTATGCTCCACGGGTATCTGGTCGGCTCGCGAGGCAGCGTCGGGTCGTCGATCGTCGCTTTCCTTGCCGGGATAACAGAGGTAAATGCCCTGCCCGCTCATTACAGATGCCCAAAATGCGGCAAATCCGACTTCGAAGCAGGCGCCGGCTTTGGCTGCGGCGTCGATATGCCGGATTCGTATTGCCCGGATTGCGGAACAATGTATGTAAAGGATGGCTATAACATACCGTTCGAGACTTTTCTTGGTTTCGACGGCGACAAAGTGCCTGATATCGACCTGAATTTCTCAGGCGAATACCAGTCGAACGCCCACAGGTACACTATGGAGCTTTTCGGCGCCGGCAATGTATACCGCGCGGGAACGATCGGCACGGTCAAGGAACGGACTGCCCACGGATTCGTAAAGAAGTATCTTGAATCAATAAACAAGACGGTCTCAAAAGCCGAGGAAAGCAGGCTTGCGCGAGGATGCATCGGCGTCAAGCAAACTACAGGCCAGCACCCCGGAGGGCTTGTCATAGTCCCCCAGGATATGGAAATAACAGATTTCTGCCCCGCGCAGCATCCGGCGGACAGCGGCGACAAGGGCATAGTAACGACCCATTTCGAATACCATTGCATGGAAGACAATATCATAAAGCTGGACGCGCTCGCGCACGACGACCCGACAATGATAAAGATGCTCGAGGATATGACAGGCGTCAATGCAAAGGAGATAAGGCTGGACGACCCGGAAACGATGTCGATATTCACCTCCCCGCTGCCGCTCGGCCTTCCCGACGACGATGAAATAATCGGCGCGACCGGTTCTATCGGCTTTTCTGAATTCGGGACCGTATTGGCGCGGCAAATGCTCTGCGACACAAAACCCAAGGATTTCGACACGCTTGTGAGGCTGTCGGGCTTCTCGCACGGCATTGAAGTATGGCTCGGCAACGCCAAGGATCTGATACTGTCCGGAAAAGCGACAGTCGGAGAGACAATAAGCTGCCGCGACGATATAATGCTTTTTCTCATATCAAAGGGCATGAACGACCGCAGCGCCTTCAAAATCTCCGAAAGCGTCCGAAAGGGCAAAGGATTGCCGGACGAGGCGGAATCTGACATGATACGATACGGGGTCCCGAAATGGTATATCGAATCGTGCAAAAAGATAACATATCTTTTTCCGAAGGCGCACGCCGTGGCTTATGTCATCATGGCCTATCGCATCGCATGGTTCAAAATCCACAAGCCCCTCGAATTCTACAGCGCGTATTTCTATCGCAGGAGCCAGAACGGCAGCTTCGACGCCGAGTACATGACGCGCGGCATAGACCGCGTCCGCGCGAGGATCAAGGTTATCCGGGAAATCCAGAACGCGAAAGAAAAAGAAAAGGCCCTTCTTACTACTCTCGAGGCCTGTTATGAGTTTTATCTGCGCGGCTATGATTTTGTGAGCATCGACCTCTACGAGTCGGACCCGGTCAAGTTCCTTATTGTAGGCGACAAAAAGCTGCGCCCGCCGTTTGTCTCAGTCAGCGGGCTCGGGGAGACTGCGGCGCGCGATCTTTCAGAAAACAGGGATAGCCACAGATTCGTCTCGATAGACGATATTTCCTCCGCTTGCGCAAAAGTATCGAAAACCCATATGGAGCAGTTGAAAGCGCTTGGGGCGCTCCGCAATCTGCCGGAATCCAGCCAAATGTCGCTGTTTTGACCTGAACTTACGTTACTTGTCAGGGGGTAGCCGGAATTGTACTCTTTCTTGCAAGAGCACAATTCCGGCTACCCTACCGGATTCCTGCATGCCTGATTGACGTCTTCTTTGAACTCTTCCCATGCATCCTCGTTTTCGACAAAGTACAATGGGCATAGCTTGCCTGTTATGTCGTAATGCCTGATCAAATCATCAGGCGTCAGGCCCAGCCTCACGCATAACCATGCCGTCAGGCGCACTGCCGCCGCGTATGTTTCCTCGGTGAATTTTCCGGTTTCGTCAGGGTGGCATAATTCGATAGACAGCGTATCATAGTTCCTGGCGTTGGAAGCGTAAGCGACCTCGTCGACCGGGACGCATTGGAGTATCTGCCCGTCGAGGTCCACGATGAAATTGCTGCTGGCATACCTTTCCTCGGTAAACGAAAGGTTTTCGAAATAGTTCACGTTCTGCAGCGCCGTTGTGCCCGGATTTCCGATATAATGGATGACAATCCCGTTGATTTCCTCAAGAAGGTCGCCGGGCCTCGAGAATTCGTTTATAGTCAAAAGCTCCTGCTGCACCCAGTCCAAATCGTCCAGCTCCCGCTGGATTTCAGAACGAACCGCGAATTCGTTTTCATCGCTGCCCGCTCGGTTTGACCTCCCGCTGCCGACCGCCTCCCAAATCAAAGCAAATATGATAACGGCTGCTACCATGGCGGCAACAGTAACTGTCTTCCAAGACAGTTTTTGCTTTATCAGGTTGAGCGCCGCCTTCACAGTCCCGCGATTTTCGCGTTCCATTTATTCCCCTTTATCCAGCGCAGCTCTTATTGAATCACTCATGGATCACACCTACCATAAAACAAGGAAAAAACTATTCCTATCAGCGGCATCACGCTTTTCCGCTATGCCTGATTCCTCCGGGATAAGCGGGTGATTACCCCGTCGTCTTTGCGTAGTTCTAATACATACGATAACACACAACAACGGATAATTCAATATAAAAAGGGCGGCGTGAGGACAAACCAAACGCCACCCCGCTTTCAACCATGCAATACCGGCTGAAAATTCAATTTATATGCCTCGCCGCATCCAATCTGCAGACCCTTTTTTACTTTCTCCTGATCCTTACCAGTCTTCCTATGCCGCCGGCAGCGAGAATCGCGGCGCACAGAGCCACTGTCAACAACGCGAATACGTCGTCCCGGATACCGGTTGGCGGCATATCGCTTAGCGGCAGCTCGTCGTCAAAGATTATATCGTCCGGCAACTCTGCGAGCGGCGGCTCGTCGTCAAAGAACAAATACTCTTCTTCTTCCTCTTCGCTCTCGTACCTGTTCGTGATCGTGACCTGAGTCGTGGCGCCTCTTGTGACGTCATAGCTGCCTTCGCCTACGACATTCAAAAACGTATAGTTCGCAAGGCCGCTGCGGTTTATCTCGGTAACTGTGTACGCGCCCGGCTCGAGGCCTTCAAACGAGGCAGTCCTGTTGGCTCCGGTGATCGTCCTGGACTGGTTGTATCCGCCCGGTCCGGTGACATTGATCGTCGCGCTCCAATTGCCCGGCACATACCTGACGTTGAATGCCTTCGTTACTATTATCCTGCCGTATTCAGGCTCGTACTGGTTGTAAGAGTAATCGTTGACAAAATAGACGATGTTCTGCGAGCCTTCGGGTATGTCTGGGTTCAAGTCGATGCTGACTTCGCTTCTCGCCTGCCCGTTTGCTGTAACGTTGAGCGTGTATGGGCTGATCTGCGCTCCCGCAGTGACTTCTCTGACGGTATACCTGCCTGTCTCGAGCTCGTAAAGCGTCCTTGACCAACTGCCCTCATACGGCAGCGTTATCGTAGCTCCGTCCGGCAATGACGGGCCGGTAACGATGAAGTCGTACGATCTGCCCACATTTCCGGTATTGAACGAACCGGTGACATTCTTGGAGATCGTAAGGCTGCCATACTCGCGCTGTGTACTGTACCCGTTGGTAAACGTGACGGCAGGATTCTCTCTGTTCTGCTCGTCGAGCGTGATCTCGATAGTTGCGGCGTATTCCGGTCCGTCTTCATACTCTACGGTGACAGTCGGCGTAATGCCGTTAATGACTGCGGTGCTGACGACTTCAGTGACGGTATAGTCGCCAAACTTGATATTTGTGAATTCCCACATCCATTCGTTCGCTTTCGACAGTTCAAACGCAAACCCGTCTCCCGGGAACGACGGCCCGGTTATATTGAATGTGATTTCAAATTCGTCGTCGACCGATTCGTTTGTATATTCGCCCTCGATCACCTTGCGCACTATGAGCCTGCCAAGGTCATATGGGTTTGTCACAGTCAATCTTGAAGTCTCGCCTGCGCGAACATCTACGCCGCCGATTGTGTTGTCAGAGTTGTAGGAGTCGTAGTATGCTCCTCCCCAACTGTATCCGCTCACTTCGCCGCCTGTCTCTTCAACAGTGTAGAATCCCGGTATAAGGTTGTCGAGCGCAAGGACCCCATTCACGAAATCCGAATAATGGTATACCCTTCCATTAGGGGCGAACGACGGGCCGTTCACGGTGAACTCGACCGACGTCGGCGTCGCGTTATAGCCGTCAGGCTCGACATCGAGGTAATCGCCATCTACGTTTGTCGAAAACACCTTGTATATCTCGAGCCGCCCTAGTGGCACCGGGATGTTCGCAAATGCCAGTCGGCTGTTATATACAGGGACGAGCTGCGGCTGGCACGACGCGCTATTATGGTGCAGTTCGCACTCCATCACGACAAGGTCTATGATCCTGCCCGCGGACCCTGCAGAGCTGGCAATCACGTCAAGTATATCGGCTTTGGCGTCACTGCCCCGGTAATAGTTGTTGTCATCGTTGATAGTATCCCAATCAATGTCCTCGAACTCTTGAGTATTGACATTGATGGAACCAAGCAGGATCCAGGTAACTATCTGTGTGATTGCCCTGTTTGCGACCAGCCCGCCTGATAAATTATTCTCGATGTAATTAAACGCGCCGAGGAAATCGGCATAGTTCGTCTGGCCGCTGCTGAGATAATCGGCTATATAGTAGCCGCTGCAACCTAGCCCGCTCTCTCCCGCGAAATTACTGGAACCGCCGTGGAAACAGAACGACGGGTAAACTGCCCCTGTAACGCTGTTTCTCACCGATATCGGGAAAATATCTCCGCTATTGTTCAGCAACTGGTTGCCCTGGCCATAGCCGATGCTGTAGCCTTGACCATAGCCGTTTACTATCGTGTAAAATGCGTCGTAGTCGAACGCGCTGCCGCCTCCGGTCACTCTATGGCCATTGAAGTATACAAGCACATCGGCTGCATTCTCGAATACGAGAGCCGCTTTGCCGCTCAGTACCTCGCTGACCAGATACCACCCTCTGGGCACATCCGGGCTGAAGACGATGTTTCCTGCGCTATCCAGCGTCCCCGTCGCATCGACCTTATCTCCCTTGACGCCCCCGGCGTTCGATCTGTAAATCTCAAATGAGATCCCGCTTAGTATTTCATTAATTTCGGCTGCCGTGCCATATCTGGCGTTCAGCCACCTTTGTATGCCTATGCTGCCCTGATCGCAGGTGACTACTTTACTCAGCGTGAGCCGCCCTTCCGGGATGTTTGCCGCTCCCACAGCCGTGATCGCTATGGTCAGGATCATAGCCACCGCAAGCGTTACAGCCAGTATCTTCTTTATCAAAGCTTTCCCTCCCTCTATATTGTTACGAGCGCTTTTTTCTTTCGTACAACATGATTTCCGCTATTGCCGCTCTGTATGCCCCGAGCGCCAATACACGCCAATATAATAGTCTTACCACAAAAATGTAGAAATTTCAACTTTTTTCTTAAAATAGTTATATTGCCGTAACATTCGAGTGTCTGGTAAGGGGGCAGCCGGACACACACGCCCTGCCGAAAAGCTCATGATAAATGTTACAGTATTTTTCAAGATTTTTTCTGAGAGGCGGAGCAGCCATTTGACTACGCCGCCTCCCCAAAGAGATGCTCTATTTTGCAGTTAATCTAACCAATCGTGATTCTGAGCACCATGCCCGGTTGGATGTTGCCGGGTATCGGTCCGATGATTTCTGCGTTATCGGCGTATATCCTGAACCATTGGCGGCTGTCTCCAAACAGATCCACCGCAATCTGCCACAGGCTGTCTCCTCTTTTCACGACGTAAGTGATCGTGCCGCCCGTAACTGAATCGAACGAACCCAGCGGGGTATCATCTTCAAAGAGATTTACGTCGCCCGCTTCCGCTTCGTACAGTTGCATAAGGATCTCGAGCACGGCTGCCCAATCGCCAAGGTCTATGTCGATAGTTCCGGCTTCGACCATTGCCAGGAGTTGCATGATCAGGCGATCCCAGTCTTCGTTCGTCAGATTCGCCGCCGTTTCTCCCAGCGGTACTTCGTCTGCTTCGAAGAATGTATCGACTGAGTCCGGAGTCACCAGCCTAATGCCATACTTGCAGTTTCCGTTTCCTTCCACCAGCGACACAGTGACGCTGTATGTTCCGGGGTCGACCCAGAACTGCCCGCTGCCGGCGGCTGTGAATCTGTTGTTATAGACCACGGCCCGTGTACTTGCGTTGAATACGCTCACCGTAAAGGCTGATTTATTGTCGACTTGCGTAGCGCTGAAATCCAACCAGCCGCCAACGTCAACAACCACTCCCGTGTGGGTCGTCGTGGTCACAGCTTTGCCTTGCCCGCTGAAGTTGTATGTCTGGCGCCCCAGCCTGACCTCGTGCGGAGCAAGTATTTGCACTTGGCGCGTTGCGGTCGATGTAAGTCCCAAGCTGTTCGTGTAGCTATACGTGAATGCATACGTTCCTGGCACGTTTCTGTTGAAACCGCCGTTGCTTATCGGAGCGCTTATTGTGATATCGCCGTCGATTTCGTCAAACACGATCGCGCCTTGCTCTGTGTAAGGTGTTCCGCTGCCAATGTGAAGGATGATCGGGTCTGAGCCTACGATAGTTATCGTCGGATATGTCGGCGGCGGCGGCGGTACTTCGTGCTCGACAATGAATACTGTCCTCGTTGCGCGAGCTGAGTTGCCGCCTGCGTCTGACACTGAATATGAGACCGTATATAGCCCGGGGGCATTCGGGTGGATGTTGTCTGTCACCCAGACGTCCAGCGTAAGGTCAGCACCTAGACAGTCGGTTGCCCTGTAGCCCGCATCTATGAAATCCTCGTCGTCAAAAATGCTGACTTCCATTGAACCGTTCAACGAAATGACCGGCGGGCGCGTATACTGCGGTACAGGTTCCGGCACTGGCACCGGCTCTGGTTCCGGTTCAGGCTCCGGTTCTGGTTCCGGCTCCGGTTCTGGTTCTGGTTCTGGCCCTGGCTCTGGCACCGGATCCGGTGTTCCTGGTTCCGGCTCCAAGTCGCCCAAAGGCTCTTCATCCTCATCGATGCCCGCGGGTCCCGGTTCCGGTTCCGATGGAGGCGGGGGCGGAGGCGGAGGCGGAGCTATTACCTCAATCACGTTCACAATACGGTATACAGTAGTCTCATTGCCGGCTTCGTCAGAGACGCTGTAAGTGATCCTGTATATACCGGGCTCGCTAAAGTCCTCATCGCCTGTGACAACGACTCTATCCGTTATGTCGCCATCGACGTTATCCATGGCCCTGTATCCGGCCTCTTCGTATCGTTCGCCCTGATTGATCTCCACTGTCTGGAAACCACGCAGCGTGATCACAGGAGGAATCAAATCTACCAGTATCACCTGCACAGTACGGGTCGCTGTGCTTGTATTGCCTGCTGCGTCTGACACAGTATATGTCAATGTGTATGTGCCTGGCACGTTCACATTGACCGTACCTGTTACGGTGACTCTTTGCGTGATGTTGCCGTCATTGTCGTCGATCGCTGTATATCCGGGCTCAAAATACCTTTCGCCCTGATTGATATCAACCACAGGGCTGCCCTGCAATGTCAGCACCGGCGGCGTGACGTCCGCTCTTTGTCTCGTCCCCATCTCTGCGAGAACAAGCGCAAGAGTGTCATGGATGTTTATAAACCCGTATCCGGTCTCAATGTTATATCCGCCGTTGAGCGTTTTGGCTCCGCGCTGGATATATGAGTAGACTTCGTCGTTAGTCAGGTCAGGGTTAAGCGCCAGTACGAGCGAAGCAAGGCCGGATACCTGCGGAGTGGAGAAGGAAGTTCCGGACAGGCTTGAGTATCCGCCCGTAGACGTCGTCGTGTTATAACTGGAAATTGCCAGCACTCCCATGCCAGTCCCGTAATTTGACACCGATGCACGGGAGCTTCCGCTTGATGACGCGCCGCATGCCATTACGTTGTCATAACGCGCCGGGTAGTTGAGCCCGTTGGTCCCGTCGTTGCCGGCGGACGCAAAAATCGCGCAGCCTGCGTTATATGCATAGTCAATAGCGCTTCTCAATGTGACGCTGTCCGATTTGGTGCTGACGCTTAAGCTTATGATCCTCGCTCCGTTATCTGCCGCCCAAGTGATACCCTTTGCGATGTTCGAAACTGAAAGAGTGCCGTTTGCGTCGTCGACCTTTACCGGCAGTATTTTTGCGTTCCAGTTTATGCCTACCCCGCCAAGGCCGTTGTCGCCCAAAGCGCCTATTGTCCCGGCGACGCCTGTTCCGTGATTCTCTCTGTCGTTATTGGGAGAAAGATTTACAACTGCAGAATATCCTGGCAAAAGCGCCGGAAGATCGGGATGGACGGCGACGCCTGTATCAACTACCGCAACCACCGGGCCTACCCTACCGGCCTCATCCCAGCCAACCTCATCTCCGATTATGTCCCAGCCGGTCTGCGCATTAAGCGCGGTCAATGTTAGCGATTGCGATCTATAATTCGGGTCATTCGGGATAAGGTCGTAGTTTGCAGTATAGTTCGGTTCAACATATTTGATATATCTGTTGCGGACCAGATCTTTTATATACTGCTTAAGCGACAGTTCCGGATCGCCTGCTATATCTTCTACAGGTACGATGTAAACATCAAGTGCAGGGACATAATCGATCGGGTTCATTTGCGCTATCTCCCTGCGAAGCTGTTCGACGTCATCTACCTGAGACGCGTTCTTGAACTTGACGATCAGCTCATTGAGAATGTACCTGCCTGAAAGGAGCGCGTCGATTATCGCGTCCAGCGTCTCGTCATCTGTGTCCTCGTTATATATCGCGTCGAGGTCGTCTTCCCAGAAAAGCAGGTAGGCTAGAGGAACGTCATCGTCGTCAAGAATCATTTCTTCTCCGTCATAGTAGTCATCGTCATCATCCGCGAATGCTATGAAGGAGAGTGGGAGTATCGTCATAACCATGGCGATACATATTAGTATTGCTAGTATCTTTTTCATTGGCCCACACCTTTCTTGAGAACTGATCCAATGTATTGCTCTTTTTATGGTTTGCGCCGGGGAACGCGCAGGCGTCCCCCGGCTTGTACAGTTTGAGTTATGCCGCGTAGTTGTAGCAAATTACGAACCCTACTACGTGTAATCTGCACACTGGTTGTGCTAACTTAATTATATACTGTCGTGACTACAAGAGGATGCCAGATGTCAGGCTGCAGATACTCTTTCTCTAGGTAGGTATTTTGTCCTGAGAACTCCTCATAGCTACCGGAGAAGCTGGAGGTTGCGGTTCCGCCGGCAACAACAGTTACATCCTCTTCGAACACCACATCATCGTCAATGCTGTATGTGACTGTGTATACGCCGGGGAGCAGCTTGTCAAGATCCGTGACCACAACGCCGCTGGCATCGGTGACAACGATGGTTACGTTAAGGGTTGTCGTTTGATAGTTGTTTCTCCTGACGAATTCGTCTCTTACCCAGTAATCGCGTGTTAGCTCTTCTTCAACT
>Ga0082212_10000901_pt1 | contig 43805 bp, 35 predicted proteins | sample TergutNt197P3_FD_71548 | JGI IMG/M metagenome (GOLD analysis project Ga0082212, IMG submission 71548) | Neocapritermes taracua P3 segment gut microbial communities from Petit-Saut dam, French Guiana - Nt197 P3 | ecosystem: Host-associated > Arthropoda: Insects > Digestive system > Gut ... | reverse complement strand
TCTCGAGCGCGAGCTTGTCGTGGGTCTTGACCAGCTCGTTCGAGACGTCGTGCAGGAACTGCTCCCGAATGGCCGCGACCCTCCGGTACTCCTCAGACAACCGCGTGACGGCGCGCCGTCGTCGTGCAGAGCCCTTCGTCCGGCGAGTCACGGTCCGGTGCAGCCTCCGCGCGCGGGGTTGTGCCTTGCTGAGCGCCCGGGGCCACTCGGCGAACCGTGCAACTTCCGTTCCGTCAGCGGTGGCCGCCACAGCGAACGCCGAGAGCCCCACATCGACGCCGACCCACCGCGCCGGCACCCCGCTCGGCACTCTGGCGGCCGCGTGCAGGTCGGCTGCGTCGACCGTCAGCGCGACGGACCATCGCCCGCGCCGCATCCTCACGGTCGCCTGGACGATGCGGGCGCGCTCCTTGTCGACCATGCGCCGCAGTCGCCGCGTGTCCTCCCGGACACCGACGACGCCGATCTTGGGCAAGCGGACGGTCCGCGGCCGCTCGTCGCCCAGCCGGATCGCCGGCTTCGAACCCTTGGGGAACTGGTTGCGGACGCGGAACGCGTCGGCCTCGCCGCGGCGCCGACGCCGTCGCGGGAAGCCGACCGTGGCGGTGCCGCCGGGCTTGCGGGAGTCCGACCACGCCTTGAGCGCACGCCCGAGGTCGACGGCCGACTCCTCGAACACCTGCTGGTAGACCTCGTCGCGCCAGGCAAGCCCGGTCACGTGCTTCACGGCCTCACCGGTGGACGCCACCCGGAACACGCGGCCAGCGGCCTCGCTCGACTTCCACGCAGCGAACCGCTTGATCAAGTCGTACCCGGTACGCGGAACGGCAACGGAGGCGTCGCTACGCCGCGCCTCGCGGGAGGCCGCCACCATCCGCAGGCACTCGTTGTACGCGAAACGCGCCGCACCGACGTGCCGGACGAGCATGGCCCGCTGCTCGACCGTGGGGTCGAGCGTGAAGCGGAACGTCGTGTACCGGGCCATGCGAAAACCCTGGCAGACGCCGACTTTGACGTGTCAAGAGGCGGTTCTGCAGATCACGATGTCGCAACAAGATGCGGAAACGCTTGACAGTGCGCCCGACTGGGGTCGAACCAGCAACCTGCGCTTTAGGAGAGCGCTGCTCTATCCATTGAGCTACGGGCGCGTAGCGGGTCACAGCCTACCGGCCATCGCGAGACGACCTCACACCCAGTCCGCCGGCGACGCCAGCACGTCGCGCAGCACCTCGCGCGCCCCGCCCGCCATCGCCGCGTAGGGCCCGGCCACCGCGGCCCGCAGCTCCACCGGAGCGAACGGTGCCGACAGCACCCGGTCCGCCAGCACGGCCGCAATGTCGTCGCGCATGAGCGGCAGCAGGGTCGTGTACGGGCCGCCAAAGACGATCGTCCCGACGTCGACCAGGTTCACGAAGTCGCCGAGGGCCGAACCGAGCGCGAGCGCCGCGCGCCGCACCGCGGCCTGCGCCTCGGGCGACTTGGCCTCGACGGCGCGCACGAGCGCCTCGACGGAGGAGTCCGGGGGCAGCCCGGCCGCGCGGTTCACGGCCTCCTTGCCGGCGTACTGCTCGAGGCACCCGAAGCTGCCGCACGAGCAGCGCGGCCCGGCGGGGTCGACCACGACGTGCCCGATCTCCCCGTTCCACCCGCGCTCGCCGAGGAACAGCTGCCGCTCGACGACGACCGCGGCACCGATGCCGACGTCGGCCGAGACGTAGAGGAACGACGGCGAGACGTCGCCGGTGAGCTCGGCGAGGCCGGCGAGCTTGGCCTCGTTGGCGACCTCGACATGGAGGCCGTCCAGGCCGAGCAGCTCGACGGGCTCGACCGAGGACCAGCCGAGGTTCGGGGCGACCTGGAGGATGCCGGAGCGGGCGTCCACCAGACCAGGCAGCGCGAGGCGCGCGCCGGCGACGCGCATGCCGTCGGACGCGGCCTCCTCGACGAGCTCGCGCGCCAGCTCGCCCACCCGTGGCAGCACGAGCGACGGGTCGCTGTCGTGAAACGACCCAGGGATCACGCGCTCGTCGACCACATCGCCTGTGAGGTCCATCACACACGCGCCGAGGTAGTCGACGTTCACCTCGAGCCCGACGCCGACGACGGAACGCGCCGCGGGGACGAGCGGGACCGCCGGCCGACCGGCCCTCTGGGCGGACACCGGCGCCAGTTCTGCGAGCAATCCGCCCGCGACCAGTCGATCCACGAGCGTGGACACGGTGGCTCGCGCCAGCCCGGTGGACGCGGCGACATCGGCGCGGGAGAGTGGTTCCGGCGATTCGAAGACCGCTCGCGCGACAAGCTCCAGGTTGCGCTCACGCAACGTGTGCTGGCGTGCGGCGGTCCTCGGAAAAGCTGTCTGCGGATCGGCTGGCACACGTTGACTCTAGCGGAGATCTCCGCAATAGTTCAGCCGAACAACTAATGCCGTGCGGGGTTGCTGCGCGGCTCGATGAGGAGAAGACAACCCGTGAGCGACATCAAGTACTCGTTCGGCCTTTGGACCACCGGCTGGCAGGGCGTCGACCCGTTCGGCGACGCGACCCGCCCGCACCTCGACCCGGCCGAGAACATCCGCAAGCTCGCCGAGCTCGGTGCGCACGCCTTCACGTTCCACGACAACGACGTGTGGCCGATCGACGCGACCGACGCCGAGAAGCACGCCGCCATCGACTCGGTCAAGGCCGCCGCCGCCGAGACCGGCATGGTCTGCGAGATGGTCACCACCAACACGTTCTCGCACCCGGTCTTCAAGGCCGGCGCGTTCACCTCGAACTCGCGCGACGTCCGCCGCTACGGCCTGCGCAAGGTCCTCAAGCAGGTCGACCTCGGTGCCGAGCTCGGCGCGACGACGTTCGTCATGTGGGGCGGCCGCGAGGGCGTCGAGTACGCGAACGCCAAGGACCTGGGCACCGCCCACGCCCGCTACGCCGAGGGCATCGACACCGTCGCCGCCTACATCAAGTCGAAGGGCTACGACATGCGCGTCGCCCTCGAGCCGAAGCCGAACGAGCCCCGCGGCCACATCTTCCTCCCGACGATCGGTCACGCCATCGCGCTGATCGACTCGCTCGACAACGGCGACATCGTCGGCCTCAACCCCGAGGTGGGTCACGAGGAGATGGCCGGCCTCGACTACACGCACGGCATCGCGCTGGCGCTGTACCTGGGCAAGCTGTTCCACATCGACCTCAACGGCCAGAACGGCCCGCGCTACGACCAGGACTTCGTCTTCGGTCACGGCAACCTGCTCTCGTCGTTCTTCACGGTCGACCTCCTCGAGAACGGTTCGCCGAACGGCACCATCGCCCCCTACGTCGGCTACCGTCACTTCGACTACAAGCCGTCGCGCACCGAGTACACGGATGGCATCTGGGAGTCGGCCGCCGCGAACATCGAGTCGTACGAGCGCCTCGCCGCCGCGTCGAAGTCGTACCGCGCCGACGCCGAGGTCCAGGCCGCGTTCGAGAAGGCCGGCATCCTCGACACCTCGAAGACGCTCGCCGAGGGCGAGTCCTTCGAGTCCTTCATGGCCGAGGCCGACCCGGACATCACGGAGCTCGGCAAGCGCCACGAGGGCGTCATCCGCCTGCACCAGCTCGCGATCAACCACATCCTCGGCAACAAGTGAGCTGAGGGTCGTCTGATCCACTGAGGCCCTGCCTCCGCGAGCCCCGCCGTCGCCCGGTCCCGGTCCGACGGCGGGGCTCGCCGCCGTAGTACCCCTTGTTTCGACAAGCTCAACCACCGAGAACTTCTGGAGTAGCCGTGGCACTGGTTGCCGGCGTGGACTCGTCCACCCAGTCCTGCAAGATCGTCGTTCGCGACGCCGAGACCGGCGCACTGCTGCGCAGCGGGTCCGCGAAGCACCCCGACGGCACGTCCGTCGACCCCAAGCACTGGTGGACCGCGTTCGCCGAGGCTGCCGCCGCTGCCGGCGGTCTGGCCGACGTCGCGGCCCTGTCCGTGGGTGGCCAGCAGCACGGCATGGTCGCCCTCGACGCCCAGGGCAACGTCGTCCGCGACGCCCTGCTGTGGAACGACACCCGCTCGGCCCAGGCGGCCGAGGACCTCATCGTCGAGCTCGGCGAGGGCGACCGCTCGCGCGGCGCCCAGGCCTGGGCCGACGCCGTCGGCTCCGTGCTGGTCGCGTCGCTCACCATCACCAAGCTGCGCTGGCTGCGCGACGCCGAGCCGGAGAACGCCGCGCGCGTCGCCGCCGTGGCCCTCCCCCACGACTGGCTGTCGTGGCGCATCGCCGGCTATGGCCCCGAGGGCGAGTCGCCCCTGGGCCCGCAGCTCGACAAGCTCTTCACCGACGCCTCCGACGCGTCCGGTACGGGCTACTACGACGCACAGTCGGGCGAGTACCGCCTCGACCTGCTCCGCCTGGCCTTCGGCCGCGACGACGTCGTGCTGCCGCGCGTCATCGGGGCGACCGAGTCCGGCGCGACCGCGCACGCGGACGTCGCGGGCGACGGCACCGCCCTCATCGGCCCGGGTGCCGGCGACAACGCGGGCGCTGCCATCGGCCTGGGCATGCAGCCCGGCGACATCGCCATCTCGATCGGCACCTCCGGCGTCGTCTCGGCCGTCGCGCCGCAGCGCACGCAGGACGGCTCCGGCGCCATCAACGGCTTCGCCGACTGCACGGGCAACGCGCTCATGCTCGCCGTGACGCTCAACGCCGCGCAGGTGCTCGACGCCGCCCGCTCGGTGCTCGACGCCGACTTCGGCAAGCTGGCCGACCTCGCCCTCGCCGCCCCGGTCGGCTCCGACGGCCTGGTGCTGGTCCCCTACCTCCAGGGCGAGCGCACCCCGAACCGCCCCAACGCGTCGGGCACGCTGCACGGCATCCGCCTGAAGAACATGACGCAGGCGCACGTCGCCCGCGCCTACATCGAGGGCATGCTGTGCGGCCTGGCCGACGGCATGGACGCCCTGCGCTCGCTCGGCGTCCCGGTCGAGCGCGTGATGCTCATCGGCGGCGCGGCCCAGTCGCCCGCGGTGCAGGAGATCGCCCCGCAGATCTTCGGCCTGCCGATCTCCATCCCGGAGCCCGGCGAGTACGTGGCCGACGGCGCCGCCCGCCAGGCCGCGTGGGTGCTCGCCTCGGCGGCCGCCGGCGCTCCCGCCGCGCAGCCGGCGTGGGCCACGAAGATGTCGAAGACGCTCGCCGCCGACCCGAAGCCGGTCGTTCGCGAGCAGTACGCGGCGGTCCGCGACCTGGTCTGACCGACCAGGGCGGCTGAGGCTGTCGACGCGAACACGGCGGAACCCCGTGGCTCTGGAGAGTCACGGGGTTCCGTCGTGTCGCGGGGTTGCCGCGGTGCTCGGCGGCGCGCGGCCAGCCTCATCGCGGCCCGTCGGGGTCCAGCCAGGCGTCGGTGTGGACCGTCTGCAGGAACTCCAGCACGGCAGTCACCCGGTTGTTGGCTCCCTCCGGCACATCGAGCGTCCGGTAGGTCCTCGTGAGCTGCGCCTCGACGGCCTTGGGCGTGATGTCCAGCTCCTCTGCGACGGCGCCGTTGCCCTTGCCCTGCGCCACGAGCCGCAGCACGCGGAGCTGCGCCGACGACAGCCGCGCCAATGGCGTCTCGGACGCGCTCTCGGACCGCTCCGCCTGCCTCTGGTCGACGACGGCTATCCCCTGGGCGGTTGCCGCCAACGCCCTGATCAGATCGCCTGGGCCGATCGGAGAGCGCTTCGACAGGTAGCTCCACGGCGACGGCGCGCCGGCACTGACCGAGCGCACCAGAGGGAGCCTGTTGCGGCTGGACATCAGCACGATCCGGACGTCGGGATCACGGTCCTGCAGCGTTCGTGCGAGGGCGATGCCGTTGCCGTCGTCCAGCTCGACGTCGAGCAGGGCGACGTCGACCTCCCCCGGGCGGATCACGTCGAGCGCCTCGCGCTGACCTGCCGCGGCGGCGACGACCTCGATGCGCGGGTGCGCGTCCAGCAGGCTGAGCAGCAGCCCACGCAGCATGGCCTCGCCTTGGACGACGGCAACCAGCAGAGTCCTGCTGACGCCGCTCGCCGCAGGCCTGTCCGTGGGACTCTGGCCAAGTGGCTCAGGAAGGGAAGGGTGGGACCGGGCGGGCACGCGTTCGCTCCTCGGGAGGTGAGTCAGACGCCAGCGACGTTATGCGCTTTCACACTTCACCCATCAGGCTTTAGTACATCTACGTACAGGCACGGTTGAAAGCTGCGTGCGGCCCGTGGGGGAATGAGTACGTCAGGCGTCCCCACGAGGGCTACCAGTCCGATCGACGAGGCGGACGCGAGCACCATGACGCCGGCCGGCGCCGTCGCAGCGAAAGCAGCGCGCTCGGTGGGCCCCCACCACCAGCGCCGCACCTTCCTCGCGTCATCGGTAGGAAGGCACGGCGCTGGCGCCCGGTTCTGCGGCATCGGATCCGCAGAGGCGCTTCATCAGCGCGATGCCACGAGTCTGGGCGAGGAGGTGACCATCCCTTGGACATTCCTAGGGAAAACCCCCCGAGGCCCCGCCGAGCGATGCTCGACGAGGCCTCGGGGGCTCTGGGACTACCTGAAGGTCAGGGCCGCACGTAGGTCAGGTACCGGTACCGGAGCTCGCCGGGCGCGGCAGACTGCTCCCACGGGGCGTCGTCGGTGAGCGCCCAGTGCGCGAAGTCGACGGCGGGGGCGAACGCGTCGCCCTCCACCTCGAGGTCGATCTCGGTCACCACGAGGCGGTCCGCCACGTCCAGCGCGGCCCGGTACACCTGCTCCCCGCCGATCACCCAGACCTCGTCCCCGCCGGGTGCGGCGGCCGCAGCGGCGAGCGCCTCTTCGACGGAGCCGGCCACGACGGTCTCCGACCCGGAGACGTCGGCGACGTCGTCGGGCCGTCGCGTCACGACGACGTTGGTGCGCCCCGGCAGCGGCCGGAACCGCGAGGGGAGCGAGTCCCAGGTGCGCCGCCCCATGACCACGGGATGCCCTGACGTGGTGCGGCGGAAGTGGGCGCCGTCCTCGGGCACGTGCCAGGGGATGGTGTTGCGGACGCCGATGACGGGCCGGCCCTCGGCGTCGCGCGCCTGGGCCCAGATGAGCGCGATCACGTCAGACCGCGACCGCGGCCGTGATGGCGGGGTGGTGCTGGTAGCCGAGCACCTCGACGTCCGCGTACTCGTAGTCGAAGATCGAGCCGCGCGGCGCGAGGGCCAGCTGCGGGTACGGGTACGGGTCGCGGCTGAGCTGCTCGCGCACCTGCTCGACGTGGTTGTCGTAGATGTGGCAGTCGCCGCCGGTCCACACGAACTCGCCGACCTCGAGGCCCGTCTGAGCGGCCACCATGTGGGTCAGCAGCGCGTAGGACGCGATGTTGAAGGGGACGCCCAGGAACAGGTCGGCGGAGCGCTGGTAGAGCTGGCAGGAGAGCCTGCCGTCGGCGACGTAGAACTGGAACAGCAGGTGGCAGGGCGGCAGGGCCATGTCGGCGATCTCGCCCACGTTCCAGGCGGAGACGATCAGGCGCCGGGAGTCGGGGTTGGTGCGGATCTGCTCGACGACCTGCGCGATCTGGTCGACGTGCCCGCCGTCGGGCGTGGGCCACGAGCGCCACTGGACGCCGTACACCGGGCCGAGCTCGCCCTCCGGGGAGGCCCACTCGTCCCAGATGGACACGCCGTGCTCCTGCAGCCACGCGACGTTGGACTCGCCGCGCAGGAACCACAGCAGCTCGTAGACGACGGACTTGAGGTGCACCCGCTTGGTGGTGACGAGCGGGAAGCCCTGGGAGAGGTCGTACCGCAGCTGACGCCCGAACACCGACGTGGTGCCCGTTCCGGTGCGGTCGTCCTTGTGGGTGCCGTGCTCGAGCACGTCGCGCAGCAGGTCCTCGTACGGGGTGGGCACGCTCATGGGGCGAGCCTAACCAGAGCCGGTGTCACGCACGCTCAGGTCGGTCGCGGACCTGACGCTCGCGTGCCGCCTTGAGCTCCTTGCCGCGGTGCCGCCAGCCGCGCCAGAGCAGCTCGATCGCGATGCCCACCACGAGGCCGATGATGACGCCGCCCAGCGAGGCGCCGCGGAACCAGGGGGCGTTCACGTCCATGGTCCGCTCGGCGGCGTGCGCGGCCGACGACGTCCCCACCACGACCCACAGCGTGAAGAGGTTGGGCGCGGCCAGGATCGCGGCGACCACCGCCAGGACAACGGGACCCTTCCATCCCTTCCAACGCCGGATGGCCCGCGCGACCAGCAGCACCGGCAGCAGCGAGAACACGACGCCGATCCCCAGGCCCCAGGCCAGGCCCCGCCCGAACGAGCTGTCGACGAGCCCGCCGACGGTCTGCGCCCACCACCGCGGCACGAACGCCGAGGCGAGCAGCAGCAGGAGCACCAGCACGACGGCGAGCACCACCCACAGGATGACGCGGTTGCGCACCGCGCGGCGCCGCTCCGCGGGGTGCCTCTCGTCGGGGCCGTGCTCCTCGGGTCGCGCCTGCTCAGCAGTCATACGGCCATGGTCCCCCCGGACCCACGACGCGGCAGGTCGTCGGCCCAGGGGGACCAGGGCGGCTCAGCCGGCCGTCGCCCAGGGGTCGGTGTCGGCGGCCCACGTGGTCGCCGTCGGGCTCAGCGCGTAGCGCAGCGTGTTGGCGCGGCGCAGCGCGTCGAGCTGGTACCAGGCGCGGTCCTGGCCCTTGCCGTCGACGCGGACGGACTGGATGAACGGCGTGGTCGCCGCGTCCTTGTCCGTGAGGATGCGGAGCCGGTGGTGACCCACCCACACCGTCGTCGCCGGGAACTGTGGCGTGGACACCGCGAGCCCGGGCTGGGCCTGTGACGTCGGGAACATGCCCAGCGCCGCGAACACGTACCAGCTGGACAGCGCGCCCATGTCGTCGTTCCCGGGCAGCCCGTCGCGCGCGGTCGAGAACGCGGTGTGCATGAGCTGCTGCACCACGTACTGCGTCGACGCCGGCTTGCCCGCGAAGTCGTAGGCCCACGGGGCGGGGAAGCCCATCTCGTTGCCCATGTAGAACGTCTGGGCGTCCTGGCCGCCGTTGAGCTGCGCGAGCGTCGGCACCGTGGTCAGCGCGTCGTCGACCGAGAACAGCGTGTTGAGCCGCTGCACGGCCTTGGCCTTGCCGCCGATGGCGTCGACCAGGTCGGGCCAGGCGTAGCCGAACGACCAGAAGTAGTTCGGCTCCGTCGACTCGTGGTACCAGCCGGGCTCGAGATCCCCGGGCACCCCGTCGACGGGGGCCTTGCGGGCCAGCAGCGTGCCGTCGGTGAAGTCGAAGATGTGCTTCCACCACGTGGTGCGGTCCTGGATCGTGGCGATGTCGGCCTTCGTGACGTTCACACTCGGGTCGGCGAGCACGCTCGCGGGCAGCGCGGTCAGGAACGACGCCGCCGCGTTGTCGTCGGCCCACTGCTCGACGTTCTGCGACGTCGTGTCCGGGTAGTACCCGTCGGCCAGGTACTGCGCCGAGCCCGAGAAGCTCGCGTGGCCCTCGCAGGCGCTCGCCGGGTCGGTCATCGACTGCTTGACCAGGCGCGCGGCCGAGGTCACGTCGAAGTCCGTCGCACCGAACGCGTACGACGCCGCGAGCACGGGCAGCGCGTTGTCGCCCGCCATCGGCGTGGAGTCGTCGCTCGCGTCGACCCAGTGCGGGAACGCGCCGCACTGCTCGCCGTCGACCACGAGGGACTGCATCACGTCGCTCGCCTCGTCCGGGGCGAGGAGTGCGAGCAGCTGGGCGTCGGACCGGTACGTGTCCCACAGCGACAGGCCCGTGTAGTGGACCTTCGGGTGCCCGGTGGTGCCGTCGGCCCGGGTGAAGGCGTCGTCGGCGACGTTGTGGACGGCGCGCGTGTCCACCGTGCCGGTGGTGTCGACGCTGGTGCGGTACGGCGCCGCCGGGTCCATGCCGCGGTAGTCGCCGTTGACGTCGGAGTACGTGGTCGGGGTGCCGAACACGCGGTAGAGCGCCGTGTAGAGCTTGGTGAGGTCGGCGCGCTGCGCGTCGGTGAGGCCGGCGGGCTTGGCCGCCTGGTCCACCTGGACGGTGTTGAGCTTCTCGTTCCACGCCTTGTCGGCCGCCGCCTGGACGGTGCCGAAGGTGGAGTCGGCGTTCTCGGTCTCGAGGTTGAGGCGGGCGTTGTCGACGCTGACCGGGGAGATGCCGATGCGGAGCGTCAGGGTCGGGTCGGCGTCGGTGAGGTCGTACTGGAGCACCGTCGCGCCGTTGGCCACCGTGTTCACGGTGCTGCCGGCCGCCTGCGGCCGCAGGGCCTTGTCGGCCTCCACGTAGAAGTACACGTTCGAGTTGTACGACGTGCCGTACGGCGTGCAGAACGCCGGGGCCACCGTCTTGCCGCTGAGCACATGGCCGTCGTCGCTCACGCTGAGGTCGGTGTTCGCAGCGCTGACCTTGCCCGCGCTGCTGCTGATGTTGCTGTTGCCGTTGAGGCGCGTGTCCAGGGAGAAGTAGCCCTGGTCCCTGCCCGGGTAGGTGAAGGTGGCCATGCCCGTGCGCGTCGTGGCGGTGAGCTGCACGCCCACCTGGTTGTCGAGCGTGACGCCGTAGTAGCCGGGCTTGGCCGACTCGGTGGCCGTCTTGAACCCGACGCCGGTGGGCCGGCCCTGGGCGTTCGCGACCGCCGTCGGCGTCGACGCCGGCATCATGCCGACCACGCCCTGGCCCGGGCAGCCGGGCCCGTTGAGGTGCGTGAGGCTGAAGAAGTTGACCTTGCCGCTCGTCGCCGTGGGTGGCAGCAGGTAGCCGCCGGAGCCGTTGAAGTTGGTGCGCGGCATGTCCGGGCCGAAGTCGACCATGCCGAACGGCACCTGCGCCCCGGGGTTCACGTTCCCGGCATACCCGCTGGTCGGCGACGTGGCGGTGCCGATGAACGGGTTGACGAACTGGGTCAGCGCGAGCTCGGAGTGCCCGGGCGACCCTTCCGTGTTGCTCAGCGGGTCGGCGCTGGCGGGGTGGGCCACGCCCACCACCAGAGCCGCTCCCGCGACCAGGGCACCCCAGCGGGTACCAGCCCTCAGTCCACTCATGCTTCCTCGCATCCTTGCGTCGGCATTTATGACAGCGTTGTCAGGTGGCCGCCGAGCCTAACCTCGATGCCCAGGGCAAGCAAGCGGTCCCCCACGGAGAGCGTTCAGGTGCGAGGATCTGGGGCATGAGCGAGCCCACCACCGCGCCCCTTGACGGCGACGACGTCGCCCCCATGAGCCCCGTCCCCACCGACCCGCTGTGGGCCGAGCGCACCGGGACCCGCACGTACACGGGCTTCAACGGCCGCGGCGCCAGCGTCTCGATCGGCCCGGTCGAGGCCGGTGCCGTGTTCACTCCCGGCGAGCTGCTCAAGATCGCGCTCGCCGCGTGCGCCGGCATGAGCGCGGACACCAAGTTCTCTCGCGTCCTCGGCAACGACTTCCAGCTCACCATCCGCGTGGACGGCCCCAAGCACGAGACCGAGGACCGCTACACCGGCTTCAACGAGGTCTTCGAGATCGACCTGTCGTCGCTGGACGACACGGCCCGCGAGAAGACCCTGCTGCTCGCGCAGCGTTCCATCGACCGCGCCTGCACCGTCGGCAACACGCTCCGGGCGAGCGCCGAGGTGCCGCCGGTCAAGTACGCCCAGCCGTCCGACGGCGAGTCCCTGGGCTGACCGTGACGGGCGCGCTCGAGCCGCGTGACCTCGCCGGGCCGGCCACCGGCCCGGCGGACGTCGCCACGGAGGCCTCGCGCTGGGTGGCGTACCGCCCGGCGTCGATGCTCGACGCGTTCGTGGACAAGGCCGTGACCGTCCCGTCGTCCACCATCCGCAAGCACGTCGCGGCCGTGCGCGCCCGCAACCCCGAGGCGACACCCGAGCAGGTGGTCCGGATCCTGGAGAAGGAGTACCTGCGGGTGGTCACCGCGACGGCCGGTGCCGTCGGCGTCGTGGCAGCCGTCCCGGCGGTCGGCACGGGCACCGGCATCGCGCTCACGTCGGCCGACATCGCGACGTTCTTCGCGTCGTCGGCGGCGTTCTCGCTCGCCGTCGCGGAGGTGCACGGCGTCGCGTCCGACGACGTGCCGCGCCGCCGCGCCCTGCTCCTCGCCAGCGTGCTCGGGGCGAAGGGTGCCCGGGACGTGGAGTCTGCCGTCGGCGGCTCCACCACCGCGTGGGGCAAGGTGCTGCTGACCACGATGCCCCAGGGCACGGTGCGCAAGGTGAACAAGGCGCTGACCTCGGCGTTCCTCCGGCGCCAGCTCGCCAAGCAGGGGTCGCTGGCGGTCGGGCGCCTGGTGCCGTTCGGCGTGGGGGCCGTCGTCGGGCTGGTCGGCGGGCGCGCGCTGGGGCACGGCGTGGTGGCCCAGTGCCGCCGCGCGTTCGGCGTGCCGCCCGCGGCGTTCCCCGTCGCACTCGACCGCTAGCGCCACCGCGGCCGCCGACGCGCGGGAAACCGCGGCGTCGGCGGCGTCCGGCGTACTAGCCTTGGGCGCCGTGAGCACCCTTGCCGCCCAGCTTCCCGCCCTGCGCGAGCAGTACGCCGCGCTCCAGGACCTCGCCCTGAAGCTCGACCTTACGCGGGGCAAGCCCTCCGCGGAGCAGCTCGACCTGGCCGAGCCGATGCTCGCGCTGCCGGGCGAGGGCGTGCACACCGACTCCGAGGGCACCGACGTGCGCAACTACGGCGGCCTCGACGGGCTGCCCGGCCTGCGCCGCATCTTCGCCGAGCTGCTCGACGTCCCCGTCGCCCAGCTCCTCGCGCTCGGCAACGCCTCCCTCACGCTCATGCACGACGCGATGGCGTACGCGCACCTGTGGGGCGTGCCCGGGTCGCCCACGCCGTGGGCCCGCGAGGAGAAGGTGAAGTTCATCTGCCCCGTGCCCGGGTACGACCGGCACTTCTCCGTCTGCGAGGCCTTCGGCGTCGAGATGGTCACCGTGCCGATGACGCCCGACGGGCCCGACGCCGAGGCCGTCGCCGCGCTCGTCGCCGACGACCCCACCATCAAGGGCATGTGGGTGGTGCCCACCTATGCGAACCCGGACGGCGCCGTCGTCTCCGAGGCCGTGGCCCGACGCCTCGTCTCGATGCCGACCGCGGCCCCGGACTTCCGCATCTTCTGGGACAACGCCTACGCGCTGCACCACCTCACCGCCAACGAGACCAAGACGGCCAACGTGCTGGACCTGGCCGCGGAGGCCGGCAACCCCGACCGCCCGATCATGTTCGCCTCGACGTCGAAGATCTCCTTCGCCGGCGCCGGCGTCGCGTTCCTGGCGGCCTCCCCCGCCAACGTCGGCTGGTACAAGAAGCACCTGAGCGTCCAGTCGATCGGGCCGGACAAGATCAACCAGCTGCGCCACACGCTCTTCTTCGGCTCCGCCGAGGGTGTGCGCGAGCACATGCGCAAGCACCGCGAGATCCTCGCGCCCAAGTTCGACGCCGTGACGCGCATCCTGAGCGAGCGCCTCGGCGACCGGGGTGTCGCCACATGGACCGTGCCGCAGGGCGGGTACTTCGTCTCCCTCGACGTCGTGCCCGGCACGGCCGCCCGTGTCGTGGAGCTCGCGAAGGGCGCCGGCATCGCGCTCACCCCCGCAGGCGCGACGCACCCCTACGGCCGCGACCCGCGCGACTCGACGATCCGCCTGGCCCCGTCCATGCCCCCGCTCGCCGAGGTGGAGCAGGCGATGGACGCGGTGGCGACGTGCGTGCTGCTCGCGGCGGCCGAGCACACCGCCTGACCGGCCCCCGCGAGATAGAGCGAACCCCCGCGAGTTAGAGCCCGGGACGGCGACCTCCTAAGTCGCGGTCCCGGGCTCTAGCTCGCGGCGGATGGGGTGCGCTAGTCCTCGCAGCGGCGGTTGACCACCAGCACCGGGCACGACGAGTGGTGCAGCACCGCCTGGCTGGTGCTGCCCAGCAGAAGCCCGCGGAAGCCGCCTCGGCCGCGGGAGCCCACCACCAGCAGGTCCGCGGCGGTCGAGAACTCCGTGAGCAGCTCCGCGCCCGTGCCGTCGAGGACGATCCGCTTGATCTTCAGGCCGTCGTTCTCCGCCTCGTAGCGGTCGACGATCACGTCGAGCCCGGCCTTGACGTCCGCGAGCACCTGCTCGTGGTCGATCTGGGCCGGCAGCCACGCGAGCACGCCCGCGCCGCTGCCCACCGGCACGCCGGCGACGGCGACAAGCTCGGCGCCCCACACCCTCGCCTGCCTGATGGCGGCCTTGAGCGCCATCTCCGCCGACGGCGACCCGTCGACGCCCACGATGATGCGCCGCGGCTCGTGCACGGTGTTGCCGTCGCGCCGGTCGGCGTCCTCGCCCGTCGCCGAGCGGTACGGCACCACCACGACGGGGCACGACGAGTGCGCCGGCAGCGCCGACGACACCGTACCCAGCAGCCGCTCGGTGAACCCGCCCCGCCCGCGCGTGCCGACCACGGCGAGCGCGTAGTCCTTCGACAGCTCCACCAGCACGCCGGCGGCGTCGCCGGTGGCCACGGCCGCCGTCACGGGCACGTCGTACGACGCGACGTGCTGCTTGGCCTCGACGAGGACCGACTTGGCACCCTCCTGGATGGCAGTGTCGTCGAGGGCGGCGTAGCCGCCGTCGAGCGAGGCGGCCGTGAAGGAGGGGAGGGCGTAGCTGCACACCATGTGCAGTGCCCAGCCGACGCGCTTCGCGTAGGCCGCTGCCCAGTCCAGTGCATGAAGGCTCGGAGCCGAGCCGTCCACACCCACCAGGACGATCTCCTGTCGGGTCATCGTTCACCTCCGTCATCACAGGTGCGCCACCACGGTGTGGGGCCTGCCGTTGTTAAAGCCTAGCGAATGCCCTGGCAAAGCAGCATAGGCGAGCGGCAACGCGCCGGGGTGCGCCGAGTCGTGCGTCGGTCGCTGTGTGACGCGTGACGTCCCCCGTGGCCGGGTACGACGACGCCCCCGCCGCCCGGCTCCGCGAAGGAGCGAGGACGACGGGGGCGTCGTGGAGAAGGTCAGACGACCCGGAGGAACACGGGGGCGGACTGCCACATGCGGTCGAGCTTGACGGTCTCGCCCGGGCGGGGAGCCTCGATCTGCATGCCGTTGCCGGCGTAGATGGCCACGTGGCCAGGCGACCAGATGATGTCGCCGGGCTGAGCGGCGGCGCGCGAGACGCGGACCGTGCTCGAGGCGTTGAGGATGCCGCTGGACTGGTGCGGCAGGTCGATGCCGAGCTGCGCGTACACGTAGGACACGAGGCCGGAGCAGTCGAAGCCGTTGGGCGTGGTGCCGCCGTAGACGTACGGGACGCCGAGGTAGCGCATCGCGATCGACACCACGGACGAGCCCGCGGCGGCGGCCGGCAGGACGGCGCGGTCGGCGGTGCGCGAGACGGTGGTGGCGGCGCGGGCGGCCGGCGCGGTGTGCACGGGGGCCGGGGTCACCGCGACGGCGACGTCGGCCTCGACCTGCATCTGCGCGTCGGAGGCGACGGTCACGACGGGGGCGGCCTGCAGGGCCTCGCGGGCCTGCTGGGTCAGCGCGCCCAGGTCGACGGTGTTGAGCTCGGTCGCCGCACCCGAGTCGGCCACAGGGGCGGCCTGAGCCACGCCACCGAAGGCCGAGACGAGGATGCCACCAGCGGTGGCGACGACGGCGACGCGGCGGCCCGCGACGGCGGCGTTCTGGTTGATGCCGCTCAGCGGGGAAAGCGGGCGGCGCGCGGCGCGGTGCCGGGCGCTCGTCGTACGTGCGGTCACGTGTTCCCTCTCCTGACGCCTGCGAGGTGAGCTGTCGGGTTCGGGTAGGAGATGTACCCGGCCGGTCGCCGCTCCGAGGAGCAACGCCCGGCTTCACCCCAAGGCCGTCGAGACGGCCGGAAGTGGGTCCCCCGTCCCTGTCATACGGAAGATCAGCGGCCCCTCCCGGTGACAGGGCTCGGCGTCCGGGAGCGGACCTGGAGGGACGATCCCCGCCAGGTGATGGAACGTTATCGGACGATCGCCCAAAAGTCACGACTGGATCACACCTGGACGACTCTTGACCAAGTTCGGGTCGTCGGCAGCCGTGGGAGCGCACCCAGAGCGCGCCAGCGGAACGCTTCAGGAACGGGCTGGGCACGACGGCGCCCCGCCCGCGCCGAGGCGCAGACGGGGCGTCGTGGAGAGCGGCTCAGAGGCGGATGAACACCGGGTTCGACTGCCACATCGCGCGGAACTGGATCGTCTTGCCGGGGCGCGGGGCGTCGATCATCTGCCCGTTGCCGGCGTAGATGGCCACGTGGCCCGGCGACCAGATCAGGTCGCCCGGCTGCGCGTCGGCGGCCGAGACGACCGTGCCGACGTAGCGCTGGGCGCTCGAGGTGCGCGGCAGGCTGATGCCGAGCTGGGCGAACACGTACTGCGTGAAGCCCGAGCAGTCGAAGCCGGCCGGCGACGTGCCGCCCGAGACGTACGGCACACCCACGTAGCGGGCGGCGATCGCGACCACCGCAGACCCGGCGGCCGAGGCGGGCGCCGGGGCGCCGATCGACGGGGCGGCCGGGGCCGGCGCCGCCGCGGTGGCCGTCGCCGTCCGGGCAGCGGTGCGGGTGGCGGTCCGAGCGACGGTGGCGGTGCGGGCGGGCGCAGGAGCCTCGCGTACCGGGGCCGGGGTCACGTGCACGGCGACGCCGGTCTCCACCTGGACCTGGGCGTTCTGGGCGACCGTCACCACGGGGGCGGCGGCGAGAGCCTCGCGCGCCTGAGCGGCCAACGCACCCAGGTCGACGGTGCTCGTGGCGGCGTCATGGTGGGCCGGGGCGGCCTGTGCGGCGCCGGCACCGAAGGTGGTCATGATCAGACCGCCGGCGGTGGCGACGACCGCCGCACGGCGACCGGCCCCTGCTCCGACAGTCTGCGCGATCTCGGTGAGGGGGGTTACGGGACGGCGGGCGGCACGGTGCCGCGCTGCGTTCGCGCGAGCGCTCACGTTCTACCTCTCCTGGCCGCCTACGAGGTGAGCTGTCGGGTTCGGGTGGAGAGCACCCGGCCGGCATCCGCCCTGATGGAGCGGCGCCCGGCTTCACCCCAAGGGCCCGCCGACGCGGCGCCCGGAAGTGGTTCCCCCGTCCCTGCCTTCGGAAGATCCGTTGGTAGCGCTGACGGTGGCAGGGCTCGGCGTCCGTCCGCGCGCGCTCAGGGAAGACCCTGAGCGCGCTTGCGACGATACGTGAGCGCGAGCGCGAATGTCACGCGATGGTCACGAAAGAGGCCAGAAGTCCCGACACGCTCAGCGTGACGTGACGAACAGGTGCCGCGTGACCTCGTCGGACAGGTCGAGGGTCTCGCCTGACGACTCGACCTTCACCACGTGCCCGCCGTCGACCGGCGTGGCGGTGATTGATGCACCGGGCAGCAGGCCCGCCGTCGCAAGCCGCGCGAGCAGGTCGACGTCGGTCTGCAGGGGCTCGGCGATGCGCCGCAGCACCAGGTCCACGGGGCCGTCGGCGCCCGGGGCCGCGACGGCCGCGAGCGCCTCGAAGACCGCCGGCAGGGGCGTCACGCCGGCGAGGTACGGCACCTCGCGCTCGGACTCGCCGAGGTCGCGCAGACCGGGGATGGGGTTGCCGTAGGGGTCCTGGTGCGGGTGGTCCAGCAGCGTGACCAGGCGGCGCTCCACGTCCTCGCTCATGACGTGCTCCCACCGGCAGGCCTCGGTGTGGACCTGCTCCCAGTCGAGCTTGATGACGTCGGTGAGCAGTCGCTCGGCGAGGCGGTGCTTGCGCATCACGCGGCGGGCCTTGTCCATGCCCAGCTCGGTCAGCTCGAGGTGGCGGTCGCCCGTGACGACGACGAGGCCGTCGCGCTCCATGCGCGCGACCGTCTGGGACACCGTCGGGCCGGAGTGGCCGAGCCGCTCCGCGATGCGGGCGCGCAGGGGCGTGATGCCCTCCTCGACGAGCTCGTAGACCGTCTTGAGGTACATCTCGGTGGTGTCGATCAGGTCGGTCACGCGGGTTCCTCCCGGTCGCGGCGGCGCGGTCGTCCACAGGACCCACGCCAGGGAGGCGAACGGGTCGTCAGGCCCGCTCTAGTCTAGGCGCATGCCGCTGACGATCCCCGCCCACCTGCTGCCCGCCGACGGTCGCTTCGGGGCTGGTCCCTCGAAGGTTCGCCCTGCTCAGGTCGACGCGCTCGTCGCGGCCGGCGCCGCGGTGCTCGGCACGTCGCACCGGCAGCCGCCCGTCAAGAACCTGGTGCACCGGATCCGCGCGGGCCTCGCCGAGCTCTTCTCCGTGCCCGACGGGTACGAGGTGGTGCTGGGCAACGGCGGGTCGACGGCGTTCTGGGACGTCGCCACGGCGTGCCTCGTGGAGCGGCGCGCGCAGCACGCCACGTTCGGCGAGTTCGGCGCCAAGTTCGCCACCGCCACCGCGGGGGCGCCGTTCCTGCGCGCTCCCCAGGTGCTCGCGGCCGAGCCGGGCAGCGTCGCGCTGCTCGAGGCCTCGCCGTCGGACGACCCCGTGGACGTGCACGCGACGCCGCACAACGAGACCTCGACGGGCGCGATGATCACGCCCACCCGCGTCCCGGGCAGCACCGGCCTCATGCTGGTCGACGCCACGAGCGGCGCGGGGGCCCTGCCCGTGGACCTCGCCGAGACGGACGTCTACTACTTCGCACCGCAGAAGGTCTTCGCGGCCGACGGCGGCCTGTGGCTCGCCATCGCGTCGCCCGCCGCGATCGAGCGGGCCGCGCGCATCGAGGCCGGCGCGTCTGCCGAGGGTCGCTGGGTGCCGGAGTTCCTCAGCTTCACGACGGCGCTGGAGAACTCGCGCGCCGACCAGACGCTCAACACCCCGGCGGTGGCGACGCTCGTCATGCTCGCCGACCAGGTCGAGTGGCTGCTCGCTCAGGGCGGCCTCGAGTGGGCGGTGGCGCGGACCCGCGAGTCGGCGGGCACCCTGTACGGCTGGGCGGAGGACCGCGACTTCGCGACGCCGTTCGTCAGCGACCCGGCCCACCGCAGCACCGTCGTCGGCACCATCGACCTGGACGCGTCGATCGACGCGACGGCCGTCGTCAAGGAGCTGCGCGCGAACGGCGTGCTGGACGTGTTCCCGTACCGCAAGCTGGGCCGCAACCAGCTGCGCGTGGGCATGTTCCCCGCGGTGGACCCGGCGGACGTGGCGGCGCTGACGGCGTCGGTCGACTACGTCGTGGAGCACCTGGCCGGCTAGGCGGCGGCCTCGAGCTCCCGCTCGGGGTGGGTGATCACCAGCTGCGGCAGCAGCGCGGGCCGCACGACGGCGTAGCGCGGCTGCCAGCGGCGGTGCGCCCAGATCCACGCGGCGACGCACACCACCAGGGTGGCCACGGCACCCAGTGTGATCGCCAGGCGCGGGCCGAACGTCTCGCCCACCCAGCCCACGAGCGGTGAGCCGACGGGCGCGCCGCCCAGGAACACCATCATGTAGAGCGCCATGACGCGCCCGCGCATCGCTGGCTCCACCGACGTCTGCAGGGCGGCGTTCGCCGCCGTCAGCATGGTCAGTGAGGCGAAGCCCACGGGCGCCGCGAGCGCCATGTAGGTGTGGAAGGTGGGCATGAGCGCCGAGGCGCCCTGCGCGGCGGCGAACACGAAGGCCGAGCCGATCACGAGGCGCACGCGCGGGGGCTCCTTGCGCCGCGCGGCCAGCAGCGCACCGGCGAGCGAGCCGACGGCGAGCACCGACCCGAGCGCCCCGAACTCGCCGGGGCCCAGGCCGAACTCGATGCGCGCCATCATCGCGCTGGTGAGCTGGAAGTTGAGCCCGAACATCGTGACGACGCCGACCACCACCATGATCACCTGGATGTCGCCGCGCCCGCGGACGTAGGCGACGGCCTCGCGCAGCTGGCCCCGGGCGCGGTTCGCCGCCGGGAGCGCGTGGAGGCGGCGCGGGTTCATCACGCCGATCGCGAGGATCGACAGCGCGAATGTGCACGCGTTGATGACGAACACCCAGCCCGGCCCCACGACGGCGATGAGCAGGCCGGCGATGCCCGGCCCGATGAGGCGGGCGGCGTTGAACGAGGCGGAGTTGAGCCCGACGGCGTTGGTGAGGTTGTCGGGCGGCACCAGCTCGGACACGAACGTGGCGCGCGCCGGGTTGTCGATCGCCGAGACGCAGCCGCCCAGCGCGGCGAGCAGGTACACGTGCCACAGCTCCACGGTGTCCGTGAGCACCAGCGTCGCGAGGACCACGGCGTTGAGGCCCATGAGCGCCTGGGTGGCCATGAGCAGCTTGCGCCGCGGCAGGCGGTCGGCGAGCAGGCCCGCGTAGGGGGACAGCAGCAGCACGGGCAGGAACTGCATGGCCACGGAGATGCCGACGGCGGTGCCGGAGCTGTCGGTCAGGTGGGTGAGCACCACCCAGTCCTGGCCGACGCGCTGCGCCCACGCCCCGACGTTGGCGACGAGCGCCGCGGCGAACCACAGGCGGTAGTTGGGGAAGCGGAGCGAGGCGAACATGTCCGCCCCACGGTAGGTGCGCGCCCCGGCCCGCCGGCGGTCGGGGCGTGCCGGGCCCCGCTGCCCGGCGCGCCGCCGTCGGTACGTCAGGCGGCGGTAGCCACCGCGACCGGCGCTGCCGGCGTCTGGTAGACGACCTCGAGGTGCGGCCGCGGGTGCAGGTGCGGCTTCAGCGTGAGGTGCCAGTTGCGCACGGCCCACGCCACCGCGACCACGACGACGACGAACGTCGAGATCGACCCGACGAGGATCGACCAGCGCGGCCCGAACTCCGACCCGATCCACCCGACGATCGGGGCGCCGATGGGCGTCGCGCCCTGGAACACCATCATGTAGAGCGCCATGACGCGCCCGCGCATCGCCGGGGCCACCGACGTCTGGAGGGTGGCGTTCGCCGTCGTCATCATCGTGAGCGAGGCCAGGCCCACCGGCATGCACATGATCATGTAGGACACGTAGGTGGGCATGACGGCGTAGACCGCCGTCGCGACGGAGAAGGCGAACGCGGCGCCGAGCACCAGACGCAGCCGCGGGTGCTCGCGTCGGGCGGCGAGCAGCGCGCCGGCCAGGGACCCGATGGCGAGCACCGAACCGAGCACGCCGTACTCCCCCGCGCCCTTGCCGAACTCGACGCGGGCCATCATCGCGCTCGTGAGCTGGAAGTTGAGGCCGAACATCGACACCACCGCCATCACGGCCATGATGACGACGATGTCCGAGCGGCCGCGCACATAGCGGGCGGCCTCGAGGATCTGCCCCTTGCCGCGCGGCGCCGACGGCAGCACGCGCAGCTGCGAGGTGTTCATGACCAGCAGCGCGGCGATCGTGGCCGCGAACGAGATGCCGTTGATCATGAACACCCACCCGGCGCCCACGGCGGCCACGAGCAGACCCGCGGCACCGGGCCCGATCAGGCGCGCGGCGTTGAACGAGGCCGAGTTGAGGCCGATGGCGTTCGGCAGGTTCTCCGCGGGCACCAGCTCGGCCACGAACGTCTGCCGCACGGGCGCGTCGATCGCGGACGCGACGCCCAGCAGGAACGCCAGCACGAACACGTGCCACAGCTGCACGACGCCCGTCATCGTCAGCGCACCCAGCACGAACGCGAGCACGCCCATCGCCGCCTGCGTGCCGACCAGCAGCTTGCGGCGCGGCAGGCGGTCGGCGAGCAGGCCCGCGTACGGGGACAGCAGCAGGAACGGAAGGAACTGCAGGGCCGTGGTGACACCGACGGCGGTGCCGCTGTTGTGCGTGAGCTGGGTGAGCACCACCCAGTCCTGGCCGACGCGCTGCATCCACGTGCCGATGTTGGCGACGAGGGCAGCACCGAACCAGAGCCGGTAGTTGGGCTGGCGGAGGGAGGTGAAGGTGGCGGCCATGGAGCTTTCGGATCTGGGTTACGGGGAAGTCAGGAAGAGGCGATCTCGAGGAACAGCTCGCTCGCGCGGGCGAGCACGGCGCGGTCCTGGGCGGACAGCCCGTGCAGCTTGTCGGCCAGCCACGCGTCGCGGCGGCGCCGGGTCTCCACGACCTCGCGCTCGCCCTTCTCGGTGAGGCGCACCAGCACGAGGCGACCGTCGGTGGGGTGCGCGACCTTCTCGACCAGGCCCAGGTCTTCGAGGCAGTTGACGGTGCGCGTCATGGCCGGGGGCTTGACCCGCTCGCGCTGCGCGAGGGCGCCGGGCGTCAGGTCGCCCTGGCGGAGCAGGGCGGTGAGGACGCCGAACTGGCTGTCGGGGAGGTCGGCCTCGCCGTGCTCGGACCTCAGCCGGCGGATGAACCGCCCCGAGGAGACGCGCAGCTCGCCGGCGAGCGTCGAAGGAGCTGTCGAGGGCATGTCTTTATCTTAGGTCATTACCTGTGTTCATTACTAGGGGTAACGACCTGCTGTGAGGAGGGAGACAGGGCCAGCCTCAGTCCCGGCCGTAGATGTCCCGCGTGTAGACCTTCTCCGCCACGTCCGCCAGCGCCTCCGACTGGCGGTTCGCCACGATGACGTCGGCCTTGGCCTTGAACTCGTCCAGGTCGCGGATCACCTCGGAGTGGAAGAACTCTCCGTCGTCGAGCGTGGGCTCGTAGACCACCACCTCGATGCCCTTGGCCTTGAGACGCTTCATCACGCCCTGGATCGAGCTGGCCCGGAAGTTGTCGGAACCCGACTTCATGATCAGCCGGTACATGCCCACCACGCGGGGGTTGCGCCGCAGGATGTCGGCGGCGATGAAGTCCTTGCGGGTCGTGTTCGAGTCGACGATCGCGCTGATGAGGTTCTGCGGCACGTCCTGGTAGTTGGCCAGCAGCTGCTTGGTGTCCTTGGGCAGGCAGTACCCGCCGTACCCGAACGACGGGTTGTTGTAGTGCGACCCGATGCGCGGGTCCAGGCCCACGCCCTCGATGATCTGCGCGGTGTTCAGACCGCGCGTGGCCGCGTACGTGTCGAGCTCGTTGAAGTACGCCACGCGCAGCGCCAGGTAGGTGTTGGCGAACAGCTTGATCGCCTCGGCCTCCGTGGGGTCGGTGAGCAGCACGGGCACGTCCTTGGTGATCGCGCCCTCGAGCATCAGGTCGGCGAACAGCGTGCCGCGCGGGCCCCGGTCGCCGACGACGATCCGCGAGGGGTGCAGGTTGTCGAACAGCGCGCGCCCCTCGCGCAGGAACTCGGGCGAGAACACGATCGACGCGCCCGGGTGCTGGGCGCGCACGCGCGCAGTGAAGCCGACGGGAACGGTGGACTTGACCACGATCAGCGCCGACGGGTTGACGGCCAGCACCTGCGCGATCACGCCCTCCACTGAGGACGTGTCGAAGAACTGGGTCACTTCGTCGTAGTTGGTGGGCGTCGCCACCACTACGAGCTCCGCGGAGGCGTACGCGGCGTCGCCCTCCGTGGTGGCGGTCAGCGTGAGCGGCACCGTGGCCAGGTACTCGGAGAGCTCCGCGTCGACGATGGGCGAGGTGCCCGCGTTGATCAGCTCGACCTTCTGGGGGTCGAGGTCGACGGCGACGACGTCGTGGTGCTGGGCCAGCACGACAGCGTTGGAGAGGCCGACGTAACCGGTGCCGGCGATCGCGATCTTCACAGGTGTTCTCCCCTGGTGGTCGATGACGGTTGCAGTCTAGGAGCGGTCAGCCGAGGACCAGTCGCGAGCACTGCGCCGTCCACACCCATCCGCCGCGCCCGACCTACCTACGAACGCCCCGGAACTACCGGGAAACCGCGGGTTTCCGGGCCCGCGCGGGCCCCTGACGCCACGCCCGCCGGGCGCCCTCTCCCCGCTCATACACTCCCCGGCACGAGCGACGACATGCCGCTCCGCCGGGCGACCTCACGTCGCCCGCGTGCCGCGAGGAGGTTCCCCGATGGTCGACTCCGTGCCCGATGTCGTTCCCGGCAGCGCGACGCCGCTACCGCCCGTCCCAGCCCCAGGACCGGCCGAGGCGCCGGCCCCGGCCCCGGTCCCGGCAGGAGGCCCGGCCCCAGCAGCGGCACCCGCGCGCGGCGTCCTCGCCCGCACCTTCCCGCTCTTCGGCCGCGTCCCGCTCGCCGTGTGGCGGGGCCAGACCGTCGACGCGCTGGACCTCGTGCGCCGGGAGGGTCGCACGGCGTGGTTCGTCGTCGTCGCCGGGGTGGCCGTCGTCTGCGGGGTGACCGCGCTGCTGGCGATCGCCGTCGCGGGCGCGTCGTTCGGCGTGGCCCTCCGGGGCTTCCTCTCGGTGGCCGTGCTGGTCCTCGGGTTCTACGTGCTGCGGTGCGTCACGGTGTGGTGGGCGTTGCGCTTCCGGCGTCGGGACGTCACGTTCTCGGCGGCGGCCGGGCTGGTCGCCACGGTGGCGACGGTCCACGGGCTGGTGGCGGCGGTGGCGCTGGTGCTGGGCGTGGTGCCGGGCGCGAGCGGCCGAGTGCTGCAGCTCGTCGTCGTCGGGCCGCTGCTGCTGCTCGCCGTGATGGTGTCTGAGCCCCTGCTCTACATCGGGATGGCGCGCAAGGCGGGGCCGGGGCGCTCGATCCTCATGCCGTACGTGTGGTTCAACCTCGTCTTCGTCGTGCTGGTGAGCGTGCTGGCGCTGGTCACGACGCTGATGGGGCTCGCCGCGCTGTGGGACTCGCTGACATGAGCGCCCGCCGGGTTGTCGCGGCGGCCGCCGCCGCGGTCATGGTTCTGGTGCTTGCGGCGTGCGGGGCCAAGCTCGACACGGTGCTCGAGGTGGGCGCCGACGGCCGCGGTTCCCGCACGATGACGCTCACGCTCTCGACCAGCGACCGCGACCAGTACGTCACGGGTGGCAACGCGGCGCTGGACGCCTCGATCCGCAAGCACCTGCCGTCGCAGCTCGCGTTCTCGGGCCTCTCGGAGACGCCCGGGCAGGGCGGCGACGCGGGGGACGTGACCGCGACGTTCACGCTGACCTTCGACTCGCTGAAGGACTACCGCGCCAAGGTTGCTGCGCTGCTCGCCGCGAACGGTTCGACGGACGTCCCCACGATCGACATCCGCATCGAGGACTCCTTGTTCCTCCAGGGCGTGATGGTGGACGAGAGCTTCGGCTCGTCCGACCTGCTCGCGTGGCTGGAGCCCGGCCTGCTGGCCGACGGCGTGATCGGCAGCAACGCCAGCGGCAACGTCATCGAGAGCGGCGACACCGTGGTGCGAGCAGCCGGCCGCGAGTACGCCTCCTCCGAGCCGATCTCCGTGAACCAGGTGCGCGACGTCGGCATGCAGTCGGTGGCGATGCGCACACGCCTGGCCGACGACGGCACCGTCACGCGCACCATCGAGTACGCGATGGGTGCGGACGCGTACGCGACCGACCCGGACGGGTTCGACCAGTTCATGACCAAGGCCACGCCGTCGGGCGGCACGCTCGCCCCCGGGAAGGCCGTGGACGGCGTCCACACCTGGACCATGACGATCGCGGTGCCGGTGGAGGAGCTCGCGAAGGCGACGTCGCAGGCGCTCGGCGGCGGGGACGCGAGCTTCGAGGTGCAGCGGTCGTTCACCCAGGCCCCGCCGGCGATGCAGCTCACGGTGACCGCGTCGGCGGACTGCTCGAGCATCTGCTCGCCCCGTGCCGGGGACGTGCGGGACACCCTGGTGCTCCCGGTGTCGTGGGCGCCGGCCGACGGCTCCGGCCCCGACGGCCCCGGCGACAGCGCGAACGAGGCCGCCTACGACCTGCGGCTGCCCGCCGAGGCCGTGGCGTTCACGCAGCCGGTGCCGGTCCGCTCGGTGCGGATCGCCACCCAGGTATACCCGGACCTCACAGTCGCCCAGACGGTGGTGCTCGCGCTGCCGGCGGCGGACGGCGACGTCGGCAGGGACTTCGAGGCGATGCTGCGCGGCGGCGGCAACGGCACGTCCGTGGCCGTGGACCGCAGCGGCGACCTCGCCCGGTACACGGTCACGTTCGCCCGCCGGTCCCCCGCCGCCCTGGCGGCAGCCGCAGCGCGTGCGGGCCTCAGCGGCCTGGGCGTCGCCGCCGGGAAGGACACCGACGACGGGTTCTTCCGCTCGCACGTCGCCGTCGCGGTGTCCCACCCGTTCGCGGGCTGGGGCGTCGCAGACGTGCAGTCGGTGGTGACCGGGGCCGGCGGCCTGTCCGTCGACGACAGCCACGACGCCGCCGGCGGAGCCATCGTCGCCCGCCTCTCGGGGTGGACGACGGCGGGGCTCGTCACGCTCGGCATCATCGCCGTGGCGGTGCTCGGGCTGGCGGCCGCGGGGTGGATCCTGCGGGTGAAACTCGCGCGCTGGTGGCGCACCGGCAGAGCGAAGGCCGAAGTCCGCGGGGCTGCAGCCGCAGCGAGCCTGAGAGAGGCCCGGGAGCGCGCGGCTGCCGGGGCGGTGGCCGGGGCTGCCGTCACCGCAGGCGCGGAAGAGTGGTCGGAGGCCGATCTTCGCTGATCTGGGGACGCTCGGCCCGGCGGCGCGGGAGCCGCCGGGCCGAGCGTCGTCCGGAGCGCGCTGGGAGACCGTCGTCGCTGGTCATCGCCGTCGGGGAACGGCCCGGTTGCGCAGCGCCGGACCTCGAGGGGCGGCGTCGAACGCGGCTCCCGCAGCCCGCTAGTGTGGCCACCGTGCTTCAGACCATGAGCCTCGCAGAGGCCCTCCACGCATTCGGCCTGCTCGGCGCCACCTTCCCCCGCTTCGTCACCTCGATCGACGGTTCGGGCGACGTGATCGACCTGGTGGTCGACGCCCGGGCCATGAACAACCTGCCCGCCCCTATCAAGCTCGCCACCAAGCTGGTGCCGGCCGTGCGCTCGCACCTCAAGGTCGCGTCGTTCGCCGACGGCGTCGCCACGGTGGAGGTCGACGCGACCGCGGGCGGCCTGCCCGCTCACAAGCTGCTCGGCCTGGGCGCCGGCCGCATCGAGTCGATCCTCGCGCACCGCAATGTCCCGGCCGGTGCCGTCAAGGTCGGCCCCGGCGCGCAGGTCGTCCTCGACGTCCAGAAGCTGCTGGCCGCCAAGAACCCCGGCGTCCAGGTGAACGGCATGGAGTTCAAGGACGGCTCGGTCGTCCTGGACGTCGACCCCGCCCTCTGACCACCCGTACGAACGACGGCGGCCGGTCGCTCCCTCGGGGGAGCGGCCGGCCGTCGTCGTCCTACCGGTCGGTCAGAAGCCGATCCAGCTGCGCAGCACGCCCTGGAGGAAGTACAGGACGAACATGATCGCCGCGACGTACAGCAGCGGGTGGACGGCCTTGGCCTTGCCGACCACGAGCTTGATGACCACGAACGCGATGACGCCGGCGCCGATGCCCGCCGTGATCGAGTAGGTGAACGGCATGAGCACGATGGTGAGGAACGCGGGCAGCGCCACCTCGTAGTTCTTCCAGTCGATGCCCGTGACCTGCGTGAGCATCAGGAAGCCGACGACGACGAGGGCCGGGGTGGCGGCCTCGTAGGGGATCATCTCGACGACCGGGCTGAGGAACATCGCCAGCAGGAACGCGATGCCGGTGGTCACCGACGCGAGGCCGGTGCGCGCGCCGTCGCCGACGCCCGCTGCCGACTCGATGAACGCGGTGTTCGACGACACCGAACCCGCGCCACCGGCGGCGGCGGCGAGCGAGTCGATCACCAGGATCTGGCGGGTGCTGGGCGGGTTGCCCTTCTCGTCGAGCAGGCCGGCCTCGCCGCCGACGGCCACCATGGTGCCCATCGTGTCGAAGAAGTCGGCGAGCATGAGGGTGAAGACCAGCAGGATGACGGCGACGACGCCGATGTTCCGGAACGAGCCCAGCAGCGAGAAGTTGCCGAGGATGCCGAAGTTCGGGCCGTGCCACTGGTCGACCAGGTGCGGCACGTTGAGCTGCCAGCCGCCCGGGTTCTTGCCGTCGGGCGTCTGGGCGCCCAGGTTGCCGATGGCCTCGACGATGATCGCCAGCACGGTGGAGGCGATGATCGCGATGAGGATGCCGCCGCGCACCTTCTTGATCATGAGGATGATCGCGAGGATCAGGCCGAACGCGAAGACGAAGATCGGCCACGAGGTCAGCGACCCGTTGATGCCGAGCTGGACGGGCGTGCCGGAACCGGTGCGCACGAAGCCCGAGTCGACGAAGCCGATGAACGCGATGAAGAGGCCGATGCCGACGGAGATGGCGACCTTGAGCTCGTGCGGCACCGCGTTGAACACGGCTTCCCGGAACCCGGTGAGCACCAGGATCAGGATGATGATGCCCTCCATGACGATGATGCCCATGGCATCGGCCCAGGTCATGTTGGGGATCGTGGCGATGGAGTAGGCGACGACGGCGTTGATGCCGAGGCCTGCCGCGAGCGCGAGCGGGAAGTTCGCGAAGACGCCCATGAGGATGGTCATGACGCCCGCGACCAGGGCCGTGACCGCGGCGATCTGCGCGGTGTCACCGCCTGCGAGCAGGTGGCCGGTGCCGTCCTTGACACCGCCCAGGATGATCGGGTTCAGCACGATGATGTACGCCATCGTGAAGAACGTGACGAGACCGCCCCGGACCTCGGTCCAGACGGTCGATCCCCGTTCGGAGATCTTGAAGAAGCGGTCGATCGCGCTCTTGCCCTCGGGCGGCGCGGTGGTCGTGGTGGCCATGGCCGTATAGTGCCAGCGCGGTGAAGGATCCGTTAAGACGGAGTGATGTGTCGACGCTCACGGATCGCCCGGAACCGGGCCTCCGGAGGGTGTCAGTAGGCCCCGGCGCCCGTCAGCACGGCCCGCGCGGTGCGCGCGAGGATCATCAGGTCGCCGAACAGCGTCCAGTTCTCGGCGTAGTAGACGTCGAGGCGCACGCACTCCTCCCACTCCAGGTCGGAGCGGCCGCCCACCTGCCACAGGCCCGTCAGGCCGGGCTTGACCAGGAAGCGGCGGCGCATGCGCGCCTCGTACGCGCTCGCCTCGGCGGGCAGCGGCGGGCGAGGGCCCACCAGGCTCATCGACCCGCCGAGCACGTTGAACAGCTGCGGGAGCTCGTCCAGCGAGTAGCGGCGCAGCACCCGGCCGATGCGCGTGATCCGCGGGTCGTGCCGCTGCTTGAAGAGCGGTCCGGCGCCGTCGTTCGCCTGCTGCTTGAGGGCGGCGGCCCTCGCCTCGGCGTCGACGTCCATGGTGCGGAACTTGAGCATGTTGAACCGGCGGCCACCCAGGCCCACCCGCTCCTGGCGGAAGAGCGCGGGGCCGGGCGACGTGACCTTGACCGCGACGGCGATCGCCGCGAGCACGGGCGCGAGCACCAGGGTGAGCAGCGCGGCGCCCACCCAGTCGACGGCGGCCTTGAGCAGGAACTTCGGTCCCTCGAACCGCGGGGCGTCCACGTGCAGCAGGGCCACACCGGAGGCGGGGGTGATGGTGATGCGCGGGCCGGCGACGCCGGCGAGCTCCGCGGTGAGCATGAGGTCGACGCCGACGGGCTCGAGCTGCCAACCCAGCTTGCGCACGACGTCGGCCGTGATGGCGTCGGAGCTGGAGACGGCGACGCAGTCGGCGCCGATCTGCTGGGCCACCGTGCCGGCGGTGCGCAGGTCGCCGAGCACCGGCACGCCGGCGACCTCCTCGCCCGCGCGGACCGTGCCCGTGGGGATGCAGACGCCAACGACGCGGTAGCCGAAGTCGGGCCGGGTCTCGTTGAGCTCCTGGATCAGCCGCTCCGCCTGCTCGCGCAGGCCGACGGCGAGCACCGCGGTCGTCATGCCGCGCTCGGCGCGGTGGCGGTGCAGCCACTGCCGCCAGGCGTAGCGGAACGTGAGCAGGCCGGCGAGGCCCACCGGCAGCGTGACCAGCAGGTAGGTGCGCGCGGCGTCGGCTGCGACCAGGAACGCGACCACGGTGACCACGCTGAAGAGGCGCCACGACGCGTCGAACACGCGGTGGTACTCCATCGGGCCGGAGCCGAACACGCGCGGGTCGTAGGAGCGGCTCCCCAGGAGCGCCGCCATCCACAGGACGGCCAGGCCGAGCGAGAGGGCGACGCGCCAGGCCTCGGCCGGGAGCGTCGCGGCCTCCCCGCGCACCACGTCCGTCAGCGCGATCGCCGCGACGATCACCGCGGCGTCGGTGAGCATCAGCCGGCGGCGGTAGCCCGTGGACCAGGGGGCCCGGCGGAACACGTCCCGGGCGGCACGCAGCCCGCTCGCGCGCAGTGCTGCGCGGGGGCTGACGAGCGAGCCTTGGGTCATCGCGCTCACGGGTTCCTCGGGTGGGTGTCGGGCCGTTCGGTCTTGACTCTAGGAGCGCGTGTGCCCCGTGTTGATGCCTCTGCGGGCCTTTCACCCCGGCGCTCACCCGCAGTTCACCCGAGGGCGACCGGCACCACGCGACTTTCAGGAGGGCCAGGCGTGGCAGCGCTCCTAGACTGACGAGGTGCCCTCGCTCGTCCGCCTCCTGACACACCCCGAGGCGCGCCGCCCCGGGCCCGGCCCGCTCGCGGTCGACCTGCGCAAGGTGCTGCTCGTCGGGATCGGGGCGTGGGTCGTCGCGCTCGTGGTCCTGGTGGTGCTCACCCTGGCCGGTGTCGGCGGGTGGATCGAGGTCGCGGTGTGCGGTGCGGGGCTCGCGCTCGGCGGCGTCGGCCTGCTGTGGGACCGACGGCACCGGGCCTGACTAGCTCCAGGCGCTGACCGCCCAGGCCGCCGCCGCATGTGCCGGGTCGGCCAGGGCCTCCCGGAGCAGCGCGGCCTTCGAGGGGTCCTCGAGCAGGTCGGCGAGGGCGTCGGCCAGGCTCGACTCGTCCGTCGCGTGGGCCTCGCCGTCGTGCACCCAGAACCGCACCGGCGTGCCGGCGACCGTGAGGTCGTCGTGGTGGCGCCATAGGGCGGGCAGGCGCGGGTCCAGCGCGGTCACCGGCGCGGGCACGTCCCGCGGGTCGCCGTCGGCGTCGGGGCGCTGCTCGACGGCGAGCGGCAGGTCGAGCAGCTCGGCCAGGGCCTCCGCGGCGTGCGGCGTGGCGGGGACGACGGCGCCGAGCTGTGCCCAGCGGCGCCCCGGCGCCACCGTGACGTCCTCGGCGTCCTCCGTGGCCGGCGGCTGCCCGTCGCGGAGCGCGGGGACGACGGCGGGGAGCGGGTCGAGCGCGGCGAGGCGGTCGTCGGGGTCGAGGCGGACGGCCAGCGCGGCGAGGCCCCGCCAGACGGCGAGGGCGTCGCTCACGGGAAGCTGCGTGCCCCGCGGGCCGAGCGCCGCCAGCACCTGCGGCCAGTCCCCCGGGCCGGACTCGTCGAGCGACCCGACACCGCCCAGGGCCCGCAGCGCCTGCTCGTCGAGGCCCCGCGTCGCCTCGGGCGGGGGCGGCAGCAGGGGGACGCCGTCGTGCAGCGCGAACGGCGCGCCCAGGTGCCGGCGCAGCCACCACGCGGTGTACGACGGCGCGTGCGCGGCCCCCGGCCGGGCCCCGGCTCCCGGCAGCACCGGGTCGACGAGCGCCGCACGGGTGCCCTGGCCTGCGGCGATGCGGCGGAGGGCGTCGGGCCAGGCGTCGTCGGCGACGGCGTCGAGGTCGGCGACCGCGGCGAGCTCGTCGACCAGCACGTCCGAGCCCCACAGGCCGGCGAGGTGCTCCAGGTACTCGGACCAGTCCGCCAGCCAGGCGGCCTCGCCGTCCTCGTCGTCCTCCGGGCCGTCGAGGGCCGGGGTGACGGCGTCGCGGACCGTGTAGACGTCCAGGCCCGCGTGCGCGCCGGCCGCCTCGAGGGTCGCCTCGCCGTACCGGTCGACCTCACGCTCGCCCACGACGGCGAGCGCGTCGAGGGCGTCGGCCGCCCAGGTGCCGGGCAGCGCCGTCTCGCGCAGGGCGGCGAGGTCGCCGTCGGCCGTGCGGACCGGCAGCTCGCCCAGCCAGAACGGGAGGCCCTCCCCGCCGGCGTCGAGCGCGGCCCGGGCGAGCTCGAGGGCCGCCGCGACCACCTCCCGCGCCTCGAGGTCGCCGGCGTCGTCGAGCAGCGCCTCCGCCGCGGCGAGGCCGGCGCCGCGCACCTGCGGGTCGGCGAGCAGGGCGCGCGGGTCGAGGTGCACCGCACCCACGCGCTCCAGCACGGCATGCGCCGCGTCCGGGTGGACCAGGCGGACGCCGAGGGTCCGTGCGGCCTCGGCGACCGGGTCGTCGCCCCCGGTCGCGGACCCCTCAGCCCCGGCGCCCGGGAGCACGAGGCCGCGCACGCCGCGGGCCACCCTGCCGTCCGCGAGCGGGACGGGCGCGCCCGAGAGCGCCTCGCGGACCGCCGCGTCGGCGACGTGCGGGGCGAGTGCCGCGTACACCGCGTGCCATCGCTCCGGTGCCATGCCGGCGGGCAGGCCGTCGAGCGCGTCGGCCAGGGGCACCACGCTCGCGCCGAGCTGCCGGGCCAGCCCGTGGAACCGCACCGGCAGGGCGACCGTGCCGAGCACGTCGGCCAGGGCGTCGTCCTCGCCGGCCGCCCCGGCGACCACGACGGCGTCCCGCGGCGCGACCCGCCCGGGCAGCAGCGGCGCCGTGGCCAGCGCCTCCAGGGCGGCCTGGCGGACCGCCGCGTCGACCTCCCCGGTGGGCAGGCCCGTCGGGACCAGCGCGAGAACCTCGGCCCCGCGGGCCGGCGCGACCTCGGCCAGCAGCGCCGCGTAGGCGCGCCCGGCCTCTGCGGCGATCCGGTCCGTGGCCGCGCCGGGCAGCACGCGGCGGCGTCCCGGGTCGACGGGGAACGTCGCCACCAGGAGCGCCGGGAAGGCGAGCGGCACCTCGGTCGCGGTGGGCGAGTGCAGCACGCCGGTCGTGCCTCGGGCGGCGGCCGGGTCGTGCGGCAGCGCCCACGTCAGCGACCAGGGCGTGCGCTGCTGCTCGGTGGGCAGGTCGGCGACGTCGGCCGGCGTCAGCTCGCCCGAGGCCCGGCGGGTGGTCCAGCGGGAGGCGACGTCGTCGAGCGTGCGGCGCCCGACGCCGTCGGGGGCGACCACCTCGACGACCACCCGGGCGAGCCCCGGCAGCGCGAGCAGCAGCGCGTCGTCGACGGCGTCGAGCTGGGCACGGACCGCGCCTGTGGCACCGGCGTCGCGCAGCACCAGCTCCACGACCGTGTCGCCCGGCACCGGCGGCGCAGGGAACGGGAGGCGCAGCACCGCGAGCGGGCCGTCGCCCCCGGCGGCCTCGCGCGCCAGGGGCTCGGCGAACCGGACTCCCCCGGACGCCGACCGGACCGAGACGTCGTCGCTCACCGAGCGGACGGCCGCGAACCCGACGCCGAAACGGCCCACCGACCCGGCGCCCTTGGACGACGCGCGCAGCGACGCGAGCGAGGCGACCCCCGCGGCGTCCAGCGGGGTTCCCGTGTTCGTGGCCTGCAGCGTCGCCGGCTCGGCGGTCGCGTCCAGGCGGAAGGTGACCTCGCCGGGGACGCCCGCGCGCGTCGCGGCGTCGGCGGCGTTCTGCGCCAGCTCGACCACCACGCGGTCGCGGTAGTAGCCGCGGGCGTGGTCCTCCTCGAGGTTGGCGTCCTCGCGGCGTCGCGTCGGCGAGGAGCGCCAGGCGTCGACGACGGCGCGGCGCAGCGCCTCGGTGCCGAACGGGTCGGCGGTCACTCCGCCTCGGGGGCCTCGACCGGCTCGGCGGCCGGGGTCGGCTCGACCACCGGGGCGGGCGGCACCAGCTCCAGCGTCGTCTCGTCGATCAGCGGGTCGGGCGCCGGCCAGTCCGTGGGGGCCGGGTCGACGTCCGTCTCCGAGTGGGCGCCGCAGCCGTGGTCCAGCGAGACGACCTTGCCGTCGTCGGGCGACCACTCGTTGGCGCACACCCCGAAGAGCTGGCCCAGCGGGCCGGACAGCGGGATGAGGAAGCCGCACGACAGGCACTCGGCCGGCGAGGCGACCGCACCGGCCGACGTCGGGCCGCGCTGCCCGCGGTACCAGCGCTGCGCGGCCTCGTCGCGGCCCTTCGGGGACAGCACGCGCTGGCGGGCCAGCGCGAGCTCCTCGATCGCCACGCCGTCGACCTCCGGGTCGCCGGTAGGCGTGAACCCGGGCTCCAGGCGCGGGTCGTCGGCCTTGAACGGCAGCACGTCGCCGGGGCCGATGTCACCCGGGCGAAGTCGCTCCGACCAGGGCAGCCACTGCGGGGCGAGGATCGCGCCGTCGCCGGGCAGCAGCTCGACCTCGCACACCGTGGCGGACCGCCCGCGCGGCACGCGCGCCAGCGTGACCACCCACGACCAGCCCTGGTAGCCCTTCATCGCCGCGGCGAACCGGTGCGAGACCAGGCGCTCGCCGTCGACGACGGTGCCGAGGTGCTCGCCGACGTCCGACGGCGACTCCGCGACCTCGGCCGCGGCGGCACGCGCGAGCTCGACGGCACCGACCAGCACCGTCTCCTTGAGGGGACGGGTGGCCGCGCGGCGGGGGCGGGCGGAGGCCTCGGCAGCAGTCACGGGGCTATTGTCCCTCAGGCCTCGAGGTCGTCCGCGACGGCGCGGAGCAGCTTGGCCACGCGCTCGGCGGCCTTGTCGTCGGGGTAGCGCCCGTGCTTGAGGGCGTCGCCCACGCGGTCGAGCACCTTGATCAGGTCTTCGACGATGGTCGCCATCTCGGACGGCGCCTTGCGCTTGGCCTTGACCACGGAGGGCGCGGCGTCGAGCACCTTGACCGCGAGCGCCGACGGGCCGCGGCGGCCGTCGGCCACGCCGTAGTCGACCCGCGTGCCGGGCTTGGGGTTGGCGACGCCCGCGGGCAGTGCGGAGGCGTGCAGGAAGACCTCGCCGCCGTCGTCGCCGGCGATGAACCCGAAGCCGCGCTCCGCGTCGAACCACTTGACCTTGCCGGTGGGCACCGTGACCTCGATCTCGTTGATGCTCAGGGGCCCGCGCGGCGGTTGCTGCGCGCGGGGTGGCGACCCGGGGGCCGTTCTCCCAGGTTACCGGGCGGCGGGTGTCTCGGGGCACCGTGCCGCCCGGTGGTGCTCGCCGGGTTGTGCGTCGTCAGGCGAGGCCGGCGTCGGCGGCGAGGCGGGCGGCGGCCTGGTCGTACCAGGCCTCGGGGTCGGTGACGGAGCCCTCGAGGTGGCCGAACAGCTCGAAGGAGATGGCGCCGAAGAGGGCGCTCCAGGCGAGGAGGGTGCGCACGACCGTCTCGTCGGGGGTGTCGTCGGGCATGAGGCCGCGCTCGAGGGTGTAGGCGCGGGCGGGGGCGACGACGGGGCCGGCGGGCGGCACGCCGTCGGGCGCGGGGCGGGGGTGCAGGCCGGCGCGCTGGGCGTCGGCGGCGATGCCGACGAGCACGCGGACCACGCGGGTGGCGGGCTCGACGGTGTCGGGCGGGGCGGCGTAGCCGGGCACGGGTGTGCCGTAGAGCAGGGCGAACTCGCCGGGGTGGGTGGTGCACCACTGGCGCAGGCCGCGGGCGGCGGCGAGCCAGCGGCCGGTGAGGTCGTCGCGGGGTGCGCGGGCCTCGGCCTGCTCGACGGCGTCGCCGAGTTCGTCGTACGTCTCGACGAGCAGGAGCGTCAGCAGGGCGTCGCGGCTGGGCACGTACCGGTAGACGGCGGAGGACACCATGCCGACGTCGCGGGCGACGGCCCGCAGCGAGAGCCCGGCGGGGCCGTCGGTGCGCAGGCGGGCGCGGGCGGCGGCGACGATCTCGCGCGTCAGGGTCTCGCGGGCGAGGGAGCGGGCGGTGCGGGCCCGCGGCGGTGCGGGGTGGTGCTCGTCGGTCACAGGCACACGATGACACCCGAGAGCGCCGCACACAAACGAGAGCGGTGCTCTTGCTTTCCGCGACCGACGGTGGTTCCCTGGAGACAGCGAGAGCACCGCTCTCGGTTTCCGCCACGAAGGAGCCTCATGTCCAGCCATCACCTGATCGTCGGCGCCGGGCCCGTGGGCCGCGCCGTCGCCGCCGAGCTCGCCGAGCGCGGCGAGCGCGTCGTCGTCGCCACCCGGTCCGGGCGCGCGACCGGCGTCGCCGGCGTCGAGCACGTCGCCCTCGACGCCTCCGACGCCGACGCCCTCACCCAGGCCGCCACCGGCGCGGAGGTGCTCTACAACTGCGCCAACCCCGGCGACTACACGCAGTGGGAGCGCGTCTGGCCGCCCCTGGCCGCGTCCCTGCTCACGGCCGCCGAGCGCACCGGCGCCGTCTACGCCATCACCGGCAACCTCTACCCCTACGGGCCCGTCGACGGGCCCATGACGGAGGGCATGCCCGACGCCGCCACCGACCACAAGGGCCGGCTGCGCGCCCGGATGTGGGCCGACGCCCTCGCCTCGCACCGCGCGGGCCGCTCCCGCGTCGTGGAGGTCCGCAGCTCCGACTACATGGGGCCCGGCATCGGCCGCAACGGGCACGTGTCGATCGTCGTGCCCGACGCGCTGCGCGGGAAGGCCGTCACGATGGTGGGCCGCACCGACCAGCCGCACACGTTCACCGACGTGCAGGACGCCGCCCGCACGCTCGTCGCCGCGGCCGGCGACCAGGGCGCCCTCGGCCGGGTCTGGCACACGCCGTCGAACCCGCCCGTCTCGCAGGCGCAGGCCGTCGCCGACGTGCTCGCCGCCGCCGGGCGCCCTCCGGTCACGGTGCGGTCCGTGCGCGGCCCCGTGGTCGCCACGGCGGGCGTGTTCGTGCCGATGATGCGCGAGCTCCACCAGCTCGCCTACCAGTGGGACCGCCCCTACGTGATGGCCGACGCCGAGACCCGCTCCCGGTTCGGCCTGGCGCCGACCCCGTGGGACGAGGTCTGCCGCCGCACCCTCGCCCAGTGACGCCCTGAGCCCCCGCACGGCAGGGCCGCCCGCGTAGCATCGTCGAGATGGCCACCTTCTCGGACGCGGTGCGCGCCCTGCCCGACGACGCGCTCGTCGCGCTGCTGCGCGCCCGGCCGGACCTGGCCTCCCCGTCGCCGTCCACGCTGCGCTCGCTCGCGGCGCGGGCGTCGTCGCGCACCTCGCTGGACCGGGCCCTCGCCCAGCTCGACACGCCCACCGTCCAGGCGCTCGAGGCGGTGCTCGCGCTCGAGGACGTGCTCCCCGCCGTCCGGCCCGGCGACGTCGCGGCCGCCGTCGGCGCGACCACGCCGGACGACGTCGCGGCCGTCGCCGCCCTGCTCGCCGAGGCCCGCACCCGGGCGCTCGTCTGGACCCCCGACGTCGCCGACACGGCCCTGCGCGCGGCGCCCGGGCTGGGTGACGTGCTCGGCCCGTACCCCGCGGGGCTGGGCCCCGTGACCGGCGACCCCGCACCGGCCGACCTCACGGACCTGCCCGTCGGGGCCCGCGAGGTGCTCGACGCGCTCGCCTGGGGACCGCCGGTCGGCACCCTCCCGCCCCCGGGCACGGCGGCGCGCGAGGCCGTCGACGCCCTGCTCGCCGCCGGCCACCTGGTGCCCGGCCAGGGCGACACCGTGGTGCTGCCCCGCACGACGGGCCTCGCGCTGCGGGGCGGCCGCACGCACCGGGGCCCCGCCCTCGCCGCCCCCGTCCCGACCGGCCGCCGCGCCGTCCCGCCGGCCGCCGCCGACGCCGAGGCCGCGAGCGCCGCCCTCGAGGCCGTCCGCCTGGTCGACACCCTGGTGCACGCCTGGGAGGAGACCCCTCCCCCGGTGCTGCGCGCGGGCGGCCTGAGCGTCCGCGAGCTGCGCCGCGCGGCGCAGGTGCTGGGCGTGGACGAGCGCACGGCCGCCTCCGTGGTGGAGCTCGCCGCCGTCGCCGGCCTGGTGGACGCCGACTCGCGCAGCGCCCCGGTGCGCCGGGCGGCGTCCTGGGTCGAGGACGACGTCGACGCCCCGCCGTCGTACGTGCCCACCACGCACGTGGACGACTGGGAGGCGGTGGGCACGGCCGAGCGCTGGGCGATGCTCGCCGCCGCCTGGGCGGGCAGCCGCCGCATGCCGTGGCTCGCGGGGACGCGGGACGAGAAGGGCGCGACCCGCGCGGCCCTCAGCGCCGACCTGGGCCGCGGCTGGATCCCCCGCCTGCGCGCCCAGGTGCTGACGGCGCTGGCGTCGCTGGGCGGCGTCGCGGCGACCGTGGACGACGTGTCCGCCGACCTGGCGTGGCGCTCGCCGCGTGCGGTGCCGCCGGACGCCGTGGTGGCGGGCCTGGTCGCGGAGGCTGCGCTGCTGGGCGCCACCGGCGCGGGCGCCCTGGCCGCGACGGGCCGCACGCTGCTGGACCTGCTCACCACGGAGGACGACGACCCCGAGAAGTCCCTCGCCGAGGCGCTGCGCGCCGTGCTGCCCGAGGCGGTCGAGGAGCTGCTGCTCCAGGGCGACCTCACGGGCATCGTGCCGGGGCGCCCGTCACGCGAGCTGGCGTCGCTCGTGGAGCGGGCCGCCGACGTCGAGTCCCGCGGCGCCGCCACGACGGTCCGGTTCACGACGGCGTCGATCACGCGTGCGCTCGACGCCGGCGACACCGCCGACGAGCTGCTCGCCGAGCTGGCCCGCCGCTCCCCCGTGCCCGTGCCGCAGCCGCTGGAGTACCTGGTGCACGACACGGCCCGCCGGCACGCGTCGCTGCGCGTGGGCGCCGTCGCGTCGTACGTGCGCTCCGCCGACCCCGCCGTGCTGGCGGGGCTGGTCGAGGACCCGCGGCTGGCCGAGCTCGGCCTGGTGCGCCTCGCCCCCACAGTGGTGGCGGCGGCCGTCCCGGCGGCCGTGCTGCAGTCGGCCCTGCGCCAGCGGGGGCTGCTCGCCGCGCTCGAGGGCCCCGACGGCCGGCCCATCGCGCACCTGCGCCGCCCGCCGCGCCTGGAGCGTGGCGGGTCGCGCGAGCTGCGGTCGCCGTACGCGTCGCCCGGCGCCCCGGCGTCAGACGGTGCGCGGCGCGCGCTCGTGGAGCGGCTGCGCGTGGCCGACGGCGGCGGCCGGCGCTCGCCCTTCCCGTCCACCGCCGGCGGCGAGGCAGGCCGCATCCCGGCCGTCGACGTCGTCGAGCGCACGCCGATCGGCGAGCGCGTCGTCACGGACGCCAGGCCGGGAACACCCGGTCCGGGCGACGCGTTGGCCCTGCTGCGCGACGCCGTCCGCGACGGCGGCCACGTGTGGCTCGAGCTGGTCGACGGCCACGGCCGCCCGGTGCGGCGCCGCGTGAGACCGCTGCGCGTGGAGGCGGGGCGCCTGCGCGCCCTCGACACGCAGCGCGGCGCCGAGCTGACGGTGGCTGTCCACCGCATCGCGCGGGTGGAACCCGACGACGACTGACCCTGGGAGAAGAACGTATGGGTGACGGCCCGCTGATCGTGCAGTCCGACAAGTCGCTGCTGCTCGAGGTGGAGCACCCGCTCGCGGACGCGTGCCGGCGGGCGATCGCGCCCTTCGCCGAGCTCGAGCGCGCCCCGGAGCACGTGCACACCTACCGGCTCACCAACCTGGGCCTGTGGAACGCGCGCGCGGCCGGCCACGACGCCGAGCAGGTGGTCAACACCCTCATCGAGTACTCGCGCTACCCGGTACCGCACGCGCTGCTCATCGACGTCGCCGAGACGATGGACCGCTACGGCCGCCTGACGCTCCACGCACACCCCACGCACGGGCTGGTGCTCGAGTCGTCCGACCGCGCCGTGCTCGAGGAGGTGCTCAAGTCCCGCCGCACCGCCGGCCTGATGGGCGACCGGATCGACGACCTGACCGTCGTCGTGCACCCCTCCGAGCGCGGGCACCTCAAGCAGGTGCTGGTCAAGCTCGGCTGGCCGGCGGAGGACCTCGCCGGATACGTCGACGGCGAGAAGCACCCCATCGCGCTGTCGCACGAGGCCACGCCCATCCAGGGCGGCGAGGTCAAGCACTGGGAGATGCGCCCCTACCAGGCGCAGGCCGTCGACTCGTTCTGGTACGGCGGCAGCGGCGTCGTCGTGCTGCCGTGCGGCGCGGGCAAGACCATCGTGGGCGCCGGCGCCATGGCCAAGTCCGGCACGACGACGCTCATCCTGGTCACCAACACGGTGAGCGCGCGGCAGTGGAAGGACGAGCTGATCCGCCGCACCACGCTGACCGAGGACGAGATCGGCGAGTACTCCGGCACCCGCAAGGAGATCAAGCCCGTCACCATCGCCACCTACCAGGTGCTGACCACCAAGCGGAAGGGCGTGTACAGCCACCTCGAGCTGCTCGACGCCCGCGACTGGGGCCTGATCGTCTACGACGAGGTGCACCTGCTGCCGGCCCCGATCTTCCGCATGACGGCGGACCTCCAGGCCCGGCGCCGTCTGGGCCTCACCGCCACACTGGTGCGCGAGGACGGCCGCGAGGACGAGGTGTTCAGCCTCATCGGCCCGAAGCGCTACGACGCCCCGTGGAAGGACATCGAGGCGCAGGGCTACATCGCCCCCGCCGACTGCGTCGAGGTGCGGCTCACCCTCCCGGAGAGCGACCGGATGACGTACGCCGTCGCCGAGCCGGAGGACAAGTACCGGCTCGCGGCGACCGCCACGGGCAAGAACCGCGTGGTCGAGCGGATCGTCGAGGCGCACCCCGACGACCAGGTGCTGGTGATCGGCCAGTACCTCGACCAGCTCGAGGAGCTGTCGGCCCACCTGGACGCCCCGCTCATCACGGGGGCGACGACGGTGCGGGAGCGGCAGCGCCTGTTCGACGCGTTCCGCTCGGGCGAGGTCTCCCGGCTCGTGGTGAGCAAGGTCGCCAACTTCTCCATCGACCTGCCGGAGGCGTCCGTGGCGATCCAGGTGTCGGGCTCGTTCGGGTCCCGCCAGGAGGAGGCCCAGCGCCTGGGCCGCGTGATGCGGCCCAAGCAGGACGGCCGCACCGCCCACTTCTACGCCGTCGTGTCCCGGGACACCGTCGACCAGGACTTCGCGGCCCACCGCCAGCGGTTCCTCGCCGAGCAGGGGTATGCGTACCGCATCGTCGACGCGGAGGACCTGGACTCCGTGCAGTAGCACGCGTCATCCGAGGGCGAAACGGGTGCCGCTGCTCTTGCAGCGCCTTGTGCCGGGCGGCACGATCGGGACGTGAACCACCCCGTCACGAGCGCGCCCCGCGTGCCCGCACCCCTTGCCGCCCTCGCCGCCCTGCTGCTCGGCGCCGGCCTCGCGCTGGCCCCTGCGCTGCTTCCCGATGCCGTCGCCCCGGCCGTGCTGGGAGCCGCGCACGCCGAGCCCCCGCTGACGAACCTGGACGGTGAGATCACCGACAAGGCGAACGTGCTCGGGACCCGGCGGGCCGAGGTCCAGGCGGCCCTCGACAAGCTCGCGAACGACACGAACCTGCAGCTCTTCGTCGTGTACGTCGACTCGTTCGACGGGCAGGACGGCACCAGCTGGGCCAACAACACCGCCAACAACACGCACCTGGGCAACCAGGCGGTGCTGCTGGCGATCGCCACCCAGGAGCGCAACCTGGGCCTCTCGTTCCCGAACGACGCGAACCTCAGCCAGGGTGACCAGACGCGCGTGTTCAACGCGGCCCGCGACGCGGCGCGCACCGCGGCCAACGCGGGGTCGGGCGCCAACTGGGCCGCGCCGGCGGTCGACGCGGCGAACACGCTGCGCTCGGTCGCGGGCGGCGGCGGGTCGGGCGGCGGCTCGGGGCCCCTCGTGGTGGGCGGCGTGGTCGTGGTGGCCGCCGTCGGCGGGTGGCTGTGGACGCGCCGCAGGCGGCAGGCCGCCGGGCAGCCGGCGTCGACGCCGCGCAGCGAGCTCGACGCGCTGCCCACGCCGGAGCTCGACAAGCGCGCCTCGGCGGCGCTGGTGGAGATCGACGACGCCCTCAAGACGTCCGACCAGGAGCTCGGGTTCGCGCAGGCGGAGTTCGGCATCGAGGCGACGCAGGAGTTCCAGTCCGTGCTGGCCAAGGCCAAGGCCGACGTGCACCAGGCGTTCGTGCTGCGCCAGCACCTCGACGACGACGTGCCCGACCCCGAGGCGCAGCGCCGCGAGTGGCTGGTGGAGATCATCACGCTGGTCGACGGCGCGGGCGACGCCCTCGACGCCCAGACCAAGTCGTTCGACGACCTGCGCAAGCTCGCCGAGCGCGCCCCGCAGGTGCTGCAGGAGACCAGCCAGCGCGCGGACGAGATCACGGCCCGCATCGCGGTGTCCCGCCAGTCCCTCGCCACGCTCCAGGCGACCTATCCGGCGACGGCGCTCACGTCCGTGTCGGCCAACCCGGACCAGGCCGGCGCGCTCATCGAGGGCGCCCGCACGTCGGTGGCCGCGGGCAACGCCGCGCTGGAGAAGAAGGACAACAACACGGCCGTCGCGCAGGCCCGCGCCGCGCAGAACGCGCTGGGCCAGGCCGTGCGGCTGCTCGACGCCGTCGACCATGCCGGCAACGACCTCGCTGAGGCCGGGCCGCGGCTCGACAAGGGCATCGCGTCGATCACGTCCGACATCGCGGACGCCTCGCGGCTCGCGCCGATCATCACCGCGGCCGGCGACTCGTCGGTGGCCCCGGCGGTCGCGGAGGCGCAGGCCGCCGTCGCGCAGGCGCAGCAGGCCCGCCAGGGCGGCGACCCGCTCGCGGCGCTGGCCCGGCTCACCGCGGCGGAGGCGGCGCTCGACGAGCGCCTGGCCCCCGCGCGCGCCAAGTCCGAGGCCGACAGCCGCGCGGCTGCGCTGCTGCGCGACACCCTCGGGCGGGTCGACTCGCAGATCCGCGCCACCGACGACTTCATCTCCACGCGCCGCCAGGCCGTCGGGCCGGACGCCCGCACCCGGCTCGCGGAGGCCGTCCGCCTGGCCCAGGAGGCCCGGCAGCTGCAGCCCACCGACCCGCAGGCGGCCCTCTCCCGCGCCCAGCAGGCCCTCCAGCTCGCCGCGCAGGCGGCCCGGATGGCCGAGACCGACGTCAACGGCTGGGGCCAGGGCCCCGGCGCCGGGGGCGGCGGGCCGAACATCGGCGGCATGGTGCTGGGCGGCATCCTCATCGACTCGATCCTGCGAGGTGGTGGCGGGATGGGCGGTGGCCGACGCGGCGGCGGAGGTTTCGGCGGCGGCTTCGGCGGCGGGATGGGCGGCGGCGGGTTCGGCGGTGGAGGCCGCTCCGGCATGGGCGGCCGTTTCTGAGCAAGTGGTTCACCTGATCAAGGACGAGGAAGGCACGATCCCATGACCGAGAAGCAGAGCATCCTCGGGCGCATCGCCCAGCTCACCAAGGCCAACGTCAACGCGCTCCTCGACCGCGCCGAGGACCCGCAGAAGATGCTGGACCAGCTGGTGCGCGACTACACGAACAACATCGCCGAGGCCGAGCAGGCGATCGCGCAGACGATCGGCAACCTGCGCCTCGCCGAGCAGGACTACAACGAGGACGTCGCCTCGGTGCAGGAGTGGGGCGGCAAGGCCCTCGCCGCATCGAAGAAGGCCGACGAGTACCGCACCGCCGGCGACGCCGCCAACGCGGACAAGTTCGACCAGCTCGCCAAGATCGCGCTGCGCAAGCAGCTCGACGCCGAGACCGAGGTCAAGCAGGCCCAGCCGATGATCGACTCGCAGCGCGTGACGGTCGACAAGCTGAAGACCGGGCTGACCACGATGAAGGAGAAGCTGTCCGAGCTGAGGTCGCGCCGCGACTCGCTCGTCGCGCGGCAGAAGTCTGCCCAGGCCCAGCAGACGGTCCAGACGGCGATCAGCTCGATCAACGTGCTCGACCCGACGTCGGAGCTCGGCCGCTTCGAGGACGCCGTGCGGCGCGAGGAGGCGAAGGCGATCGGCCAGGCCGAGATCGCGTCGTCGTCGCTGGACTCCCAGTTCGACGAGCTCATGAAGTCGGACCAGGACGTGGAGCTCGAGGCCCGCCTGGCGGCCCTCAAGGCCGGCAGCACGCCGGCCCCGCAGATCGCCCCGACGGTGGTCACGGACGCGAGCTGACAACGTCTTCGGCTGACAACCCCCGCGAGATAGAGCCCGGCCCCGCGAGATAGCACGCGTGCTATCTCGCGGGG
>Ga0082212_10000900_pt1 | contig 43823 bp, 35 predicted proteins | sample TergutNt197P3_FD_71548 | JGI IMG/M metagenome (GOLD analysis project Ga0082212, IMG submission 71548) | Neocapritermes taracua P3 segment gut microbial communities from Petit-Saut dam, French Guiana - Nt197 P3 | ecosystem: Host-associated > Arthropoda: Insects > Digestive system > Gut ... | reverse complement strand
GGGCTTACCCCTGTTTCTTTCGGCGAGTCGAAAGAAATGGGGTAAAGAGGTCGCGCAGGGGCGAAAGCCCCGCGGCGCGGCAATCCCCCGTCCCCGGCAGAGGAATAACCCCCGAGGGCCGCAGGCCCTCGGACCGTTTCCCCGGAGGTGGAGCTACAGCGAACTGACAAAGGCCACGGCCTTGCCGAGAATAAGAAGTTTGTCCGCTTCGGCGCCCGAGAACACAAGCGGCTCGTACATGGGGTTCGCCGGTTCGAGAACTATGCGGTCGGAGTATTTCCGAACGCGCTTCAGCGTGGCCTCCTCCCCGAGTAAAACCGCCGCTATCTCTCCCGACTCCACTGTCGGCTGCCTGCGGATATACACCACGTCGCCGTCGAATATACGCGCGTTTATCATGCTGTCGCCCCGGCAGCGCAGCGCAAAATCCGCGTTGAGCCAATCGGGCGCTTCCACCGTTTCCCGGGAGGTCTCAACGGCGAGCCCGGGTTCGCCGCAGGCTATGCTGCCCACCATAGGCAGGCTCTTAAATCCGGGCAGCGGCATGGTGTTTTCGGCTTCGGGGACTCCGTCGTCGCCCCAGCCCGTTATATAAGCCGGCTTGACGTTGAAAAGAACGGCCAATTTTTCTATTTTTTCAAGCGGTATATTGATTATGACGCCGTTTTCGTATTTCCAGATATTCTGTTTGGTCGAGCGTATCATCAAAGCGACGTCCCCGAGCGTATATCCGTGCTGCAGGCGCAGCCTTTTAAGCCTTTCTCCGGCGGTCATGACCGGTCCTCCTCTCAATATGCATAAAACACGGCGTTATGAATGCCGTGTTTTATTATAGCATGTATCTTATTGGTTGACAAGATAAATATTTAATTGAGGAAAATAACTTGACAAGTTAAGCAGGTATCCGTATAATCGAAGTAACTTAACAGGTTACGGAAGGAAAAACGGACATGGGATACAAGTATAAAGCCTGCGGGCGGGCGCGCTGCCGGTATTTCGGCGAGGACACGGGGACCTGCGATTTTATACTGCTTGCCGGCGTCCGGCGCGGCTGCGCTGCCGGACCGCGCTGCCGGCGTTTTATGCCGCGCGCCGACTTTGAAGGGCAAAGTCACGGCGCTTTTTTCGGCAGGCTGCCGTTCCCCGTCATCCATGATTTCAGGTTCGAGCGGTAAGCGCTATTCGGGCGGCGTTTCGCGCGTCAGGTCGCGTATCCATCGGTAACGGTTGACAGTTATCGCGTTGGGGATGCATTTGAGGAATTGGTCGGATTTGAGCAGCATGAACGTGACAAGGTGCGGAAACCGAAAGACAAACGCCGAGAGCGCGGACGCGGGCAGCACCCACAGCCAGATGAACAGGGTGTCCACGAAAAAAGCGTAGCGCGTGTTGCCGCCTCCCAAGATGATTCCGGATTCCATGGGGAACAGATAGGCGGTGCCGATGATCGTCACGCATTGCACGGTTATGAAAGCGCGGGCGAGATTTTCCGTTTCGGGCGTGAGTATATAGAAACCGAGCACGAAATCGCGCAGAGTGAAAAAAACAAGCGAGCTGAGAAGCCCGTTCAAAACACAGAGCAGCTGCAGCGTGCGCGTATACGGCCGCACAAGTTCGGTCCTGCCCGCGCCGACGATATTGCCGATCATAACGCCGCAGGTCCAGTTGGCGCCGAGGGCGTACACGCCTAAAACCTGATGAAAAACGACGGTTATGCTGTTGGCGGCTATGACCGTTTCGGTCAGGTGGCCGAGTATGACGGTTTGCATGATCGTTCCGATTCCCCAAGACGCGGCGCTGCCGATGACCGGCAGAGCCGCTTTTGTGAAGTCTTTGAAATAATACATGTCCGGCTTGAAAAAAGACAGGAGGCGTATACGCAGCTTTTTATCGAAGAAACGCACATAGACGAGGGTTATTATCAATTCGAGCGCCCGGGCGATAAGGGTCGCCGCAGCGGCCCCCGCTATACCCATCTCCGGCGCTCCGAGGTTGCCGTATATGAATACCCAATTCAAGGCGATGTTGATCAAAAGGCTTACCGCCGATATAAAGGGCCCTATGTTTGCGATCTTAACGCCGCGCAGAGACATAACGAGCGCGCTTTGCACGGGGAAGGCGATGTATGTGAAGCACATGAGACGCAGATATTCGGCGCCTTCATCGATCACGGCGGGTTTATCGGTCATAAGGCCGACGATCTCTTTGGGGAAGAAAAAAGTCACGGCCCAAAACAGGACCCCGACAAAAGCTGCAAATTTCACCATCAGCGCTATAACGCGGCGGACGGGCTCCGCCTCGCCCTTGCCCCAGTATTGGGCGACGATCGCCAAAGCTCCCGTGCCTATGCCGTTCACGCTGACCATCTGAAGCAGATATTGGATCTGGTTGACGAGCGAGGCGGCGGCGATGGAGGTCTCGCTGTATCGCCCGAGCATCATGTTATCCGCCATGTTGACGCCGAAAGCCAAAAGATTCTGCACGGCTATCATCGCGGTCAGCGCTGCAAAGGTCTTATAGAATTGTTTATCTTTTACAAACACAAAAGAACCGTTCCTCAAAGCGGCCGGACACAGCCCCGGCCGGTCTCGCATAAACGCGCGGTCTTACATCAATACGGGGTCGCGCAGGAAGCCTGTCTTCTTCAGCCAAAGAGCAAAGCATAAAAACAAGAGGACGTCAAACAAGCCGACGCAAATGAAAACCGGTCCTATGCCGATAACGTCGGACAAAGCGCCGCCGATCATACTGCCGAAAAAGCGCGAAAGGCTGTGCGCAACTATGGTGTTGAGCATTTGGGTGGAGGTGCGAAGCTGAGCGGGAGTTCGAAGCGCAAAGAGCGAAAACAGCATCATGCACATACTGTAAGACAGGCCGCAGAAAAGATTGACGACTATCAGCGCCGCGGGCGAGCGTATACTGCCGATGAGCAGCATGCGCGCCGCCGTTAAAGCGAAGGCGAAAGCGTACAGCTTGGCGAAGCCGAAGCGCTTGACTGTCCTCACAAGGAACCATATGAGGAGCGCTTCCATGCAAAACTGGGCTAAATTGTTCAGGCCGATCAGGTTTGACGCGCCGAGGTTATCCATGTAGACGGGGAAAAAGGCAAAATAAAAACCGTTGGTCATATGCAGAAAAAAGAGAAAACAGAAAAGACCGGTCAACTGCCTGTCGCCTCGGACGGCGGAGAGTCCTATCTTTTTACCGCCGCTCTGTCCTCCGGCCATTTTCGGCAGCTGCGACACCAAAATCATAACGATTAGCAGCATGGCCAAATAGGTCGGGAAAAGGCTGCGGATCCCAAAGCGCGAGATCACGAACCCGGGCAGCATCGGGACAAAAGCAAGGCCGAAACTTCCGGACAGGCGCCCTTTCCCGTAATCTATCTTGCCGCTCTGCGCGTATTCGATGAACATGGCGTCCACCGTCGGCGTCATGGCGAAAAAGCAAAACATGAATATGACGGACAGAGCCGAGACATAAAAAAAGGAATTGCCCGCAAGATAAAGCATGGCGACGGCGCCGAGTATGAGACACATCAAAAGCGCCACGTTGTTGCGGCATTTCGCTCTGTCCGCCCGCGCGCCCCAGAATATCAGCCCGAACAGCGCCGAAAAAGGACCCACGGCGGAGAGAACTCCGATCTGCGTGTTGGAATAACCGAAAGAATTGAAAAATACCGGCCAAAAGCTGTTTACCGTAGCCCAAGAGCCGTAGCCCATAAAAAAATAACCTGAGAAAGCCGCGAAAGGAGAGAGCAGAGCTTTTCTTTCTTTCATGATCGCATCCCCTTCCGGGCGTTACAGTCTTTTTAGTTTAACGCCCTGCGGCGTGTCTTCCGGAACGAAGCCCAAAGCGGCGAGCTCGTCGCGTATCCTGTCGGCCTCTTTAAAGTTTTTCTCGGCTCTGGCCTTACTGCGGGCCTCCACCAAGGCGGCTGTCTCGGGATCGAGCTCATCGTCCGCTTGGTTTGAGGTTTCGGGGTAGGGGATGCCGAGTACAAGGGACAGCTCCGTCAATATTTTGAGACAGGCCTCAGCCAGGGACCTTGAAGGGTCTTTAGAGGGAGCGACCGCGGTATTGATCTCGCGGACCAGCTCAAAAATGACGGATATCGCGTCGGCGGTGTTGAAATCGTCGTCCATGGCTTCGATGAAACGCTCGCGGTATCCGGAGAGTTTTTCGATAAGCTCGGCCTCATCAGGCGCTTTGCCTTGGCCGGAGCCGTTTTTTATAAAGAATTCGAGGTTCGCTTTTGCCGTGCCGAGCCTGTCCAGAGCGGCTTCCGCCTGGGCGAGTATTTCCGCTGAGTAATTCAGCGGGCTGCGGTAGTGGCCCATTAAAATGAACATGCGTATCGCGTTGTAGCCGTATGCCTCCGCAGCCTCGCGCACTGTGAAAAAATTGCCGAGCGATTTGCTCATTTTGCGCTCGTCCGTGTTTATAAAACCGTTATGCAGCCAATATTTCACGAAAAGGCAGCCGTTCGCGCATTCCGACTGCGCTTTTTCGTTCTCGTGGTGCGGAAATCTGAGGTCCATGCCCCCGCAGTGTATGTCTATGGTTTTGCCGAGATATTTGGTCGCCATGGCGGAGCATTCGATATGCCAGCCGGGGCGGCCCTTGCTCCAAGGAGAATCCCAGAAAGGCTCATTCGGTTTCGACGCTTTCCAGAGCGCGAAATCAGCGGGATTTTCTTTTTGTTCCGTGACGTCCACCCGCGCGCCCGCTTTAAGTTCTTCTGCCGGCTGACGGCTGAGCTTGCCGTAATCGGCGCAGGCGGAGGTCCGGAAATACACATCCCCGCCGGCCTCGTAAGCGAAGCCTTTTTTAATGAGAGTGTCCGTCATTTCTATTATCTCTTTTATGTTTTCGGTCGCTTTCGGGTGAGCCGAAGCGTCTTTGACTCCCAAGGCGCGGGCGTCGGTGAAATACTCGGCCGTATACTTCTCCGCCGTTTTAAAAGGGGAGACCCCCTCGCTTTGAGCGCGGGCGATTATCTTGTCGTCGACGTCCGTGAAATTTTGGATGAAAGTGACTTTATAGCCCCTGTATTCGAAGTAGCGCCGCAGCACGTCGAACATAATGACGGGGCGGGCGTTTCCGATGTGTATGAAGTTGTAGACCGTGGGCCCGCACGAGTATATGCCGACCTTACCGGGCTCTTGAGGGATGAAGTCTTCTTTTTCCATGGTGAGGGTATTGAAAAGCTTCATTTGTAACGGTTCCTTTGCTTTTTATTTAAAACTCAGGCAGTCGCGGTTCCTGATAAAGTATTCGACGCCGGAGTAAACGGTAGTCACGAGTATGAGGGCTGTGCAGAGCAAATCCGCGGTCCGGGGAACAGGCAAAAGCATAACGCATATGCAGATCATGGTCGCCGCCGTCTTCAGCTTTCCCGATTTCGCGGCGGCTATAACGCGGCCTTTATCCGCCGCGACGAGCCGGAGCGCCGTCACCGCGAATTCGCGCGTCACGACGACGGCGAGCGCCCACGCGGGCATTTTGCCCCACTGCGTAAAAACCGCCAAGGCGGCTGTGACCAAGACTTTATCGGCCAAGGGGTCCATGAATTTGCCGAAATCTGTGACCTGATCGTATTTTCTGGCGATATACCCGTCCGCGAAATCAGTCAGGCACGCGACGATGAACACGGCGAGGGCGACGTATCGCGACAGGCTGAAGTCCGTGTATATGACGGCGAGGAACACGGGTATCAGCGCCACGCGGAACATGGTCAGTTTGTTGGCGGTGTTCATGACAAAGCGCCTCTCTTTGAGCCGGAGGGGGCCGGCCGCGTCTCTTTGCCCGTGAGGTCGCCGTCCGTGAAGCCGGTGATACGGACTTCGGCGAATTCTCCCGGCTTTACTTCGCCTTCAAAAAAAACCAGACCGTCGATATCGGGGGAATCGGCCGCGCTTCGCCCCGTTCTGACGCCGTCTTCTCCGACGCCGTCGCATATGACTTTAAGCGTTTTTCCCAAAAGGCCGCGGCAGTATTCATCCGCGATTTCGGCCTGCAGGGCGGTTACGCGCTCAGCTCTCAAAGCGGCCTCACGGGGGGAGCAGCGGTCCTCCATCGCAAAGGCCGCGGTGCCTTCCTCGGGTGAAAAGGCAAAAACCCCCGCGCGCTCTATGCGGGCTTCGCTCAAAAATTCGATAAGCTCATTGAACTCTTCTTCATTTTCCCCGGGAAAACCGACTATGAGGGAAGTCCTCAAAACAAGCCCGTCTATACGGGCCCTGAGGGTCTTGAACAGTTTTTTTATGCCGGGGCCGTCGGAGCGCCTGTTCATGCGGGAGAGCACATCGCTGTTTATATGCTGAATGGGTATGTCAAGGTATTTGAGGATCTTAGGTTCCGAGGCGACGGTCTGTATCAGATCGTCGTCTATATCGTCCGGATAGAGGTAATGCAGTCTTATCCACTCGACGCCGCTTATCGCGCAGAGCGCGCGGCAGAGTTCCGGCAAGCGCCGCCTGCCGTACAGATCGAGGCCGTAGCGGGTGATATCCTGCGCTATGATCATCAGCTCTTTGATCCCGCTTGCAGCGAGAGTGCGCGCTTCATCGAGTATTTTTTCAAAATCCCGGCTCCTGTAAGCGCCGCGAATATCCGGTATCGCGCAATAGGCGCACCGGTTGTCGCAGCCCTCCGCTATTTTAAGGTATGCCCGGCCGGGGCCGGTGGATACCGCCCGGGGGATATCCTCCGCGGCGGCGCTTATGTCCCCGAATGAAAAGACCTTCTCGCCGGCGAGGGTTTTTTTGAGCGCATCCGCTATCTCGGCGAAGCTGCCGACTCCCAAAACAGAGTCGATCTCCGGCAATTCTTCCCGTATTTCGTTCCTGTAGCGCTGAGCCAAACAGCCGGTGACGATTATTTTGCCGACTTTACCTTCGGCTTTTTGTTTTGCCGTTTCGAGTATGGCGTCTATCGCCTCGGTTTTCGCGGCTTCGATAAAACCGCAGGTGTTTATTATGACGGCGTCCGCCGCCGTCGGGTCTTTGGTCGTATCATAGCCCGCTTCCGCGAGCAGAAAGAGCATTTGTTCGCTGTTTATGAGGTTTTTGGCGCAGCCCAATGATATAAGGGCGACGGTTTCGGGCATCTGTTATTCCTCCGGGTCCTCCCGCTCAAGTTTTTTCAGGGCCGCGCGGATATCGTCTCCGGAAAAACCGCGCGCGGCCATAGCCGAGGCCGCGCGGCGGATATCTTTTGTTCCCGGTCCGCAGCGTTTGAGTTTTTTTCGCAGAAGTTCCTCGAGCATTTCGCTTTGATCGGGAAGCTCCGCCGTTATTTCTTCAGCAAGCTCCCTTTCCAGACCCCGGCGGAAGAGCTCGGCTCTGACGCGGGCCGGACCGTAGCCTTTTTTTGTATAGTGTTTGGCCACCAAAGCGGCGTAATCGGCGTCGTCTATGTATTTCATGTCGCTGAGCCACGAAACGGCGCAGCGGGCGTCGGGCTCGCTCGTCCCTTTCGCGATGAGCTTTTTGTACAGTTCATCCCGGGACACAGGTCTTGTTCCGATCAGGCGCAATGCGCGCGTCTTGGCCTCGGCCGGATCGGTCCCGTCCGGCGAGGGCTCGCCGCCCGGCCGGGGCGGCGGATATTGTTTATCCATCAAAATCGTCGGCGGAAACATCCACCGCGCGTCCCGCAGATTTTGCTGCAGTTTTTGTCCGTTCCGCGGGCAGTTTGCGGGAATCCTGCCTGATTTTCGCCTCGATATCGGCGGCGACGGCGGGATTTTCGCGCAGATATTCTTTAACGCCGTCGCGCCCCTGCACGCGCGTTTCTCCCACGGAATACCAGGCGCCGGCCTTTTCGATGAATTCCAGCTTGACTCCGAGATCGACGATCTCGCCGAGAGCGGAGATGCCCTCGCCGTATATGATGTCGAATTCAGCCTCTTTGAAAGGAGGCGCGACCTTGTTTTTTATCACTTTGACTCTGGTGCGGTTACCTATCATTTCCCCGCCCGATTTAAGAGTTTCGATTCGCCGCACGTCCAAGCGCACGCTGGAAAAATATTTCAGAGCGCGGCCGCCGGGAGTAGTCTCCGAACTGCCGTATATGACGCCTATTTTTTCTCTCAGCTGGTTTATGAAAACCACGATGCAGTTTGTTTTTGAGATCGTCCCCGCGAGTTTTCTCAGGGCCTGAGACATGAGCCGGGCTATTACGCCGACGCTTGAGTCGCCTATATCTCCCTCCAGCTCGCTTCGGGGGAGAAGCGCGGCCACGGAGTCGACAACGATAACGTCCACGGCGCCCGAGCGGACAAGGGCCTCTGTTATTTCAAGCGCCTGTTCGCCGGTGTCCGGCTGGGAGATGAGCAGATTGTCTATATCGACGCCGAGCGCTCCGGCGTAAGCCGGCTCCAAGGCGTGTTCAACGTCGATAAAAGCCACTTCGCCTCCGTTTTTCTGGGCGCTTGCCAATATGTGCAGAGCCAAGGTCGTTTTGCCTGAGGATTCCGGCCCGTATATCTCAACTATCCGGCCCCGGGGCACGCCGCCTATGCCGAGAGCGATGTCAAGCGATAAAGAGCCTGTAGATATCGCCTCTACATTTACCGGTATATCGTCTCCGAGACGCATGATAGCGCCTTTGCCGTAGTTGCGCTCTATCTGCGCGAGAGCCGTTTCCAAAGCTTTTTTCTTGTCGTTTGCCTGCCCGGTCCCGGATACGGGCGTGTAGCTTTTCTTTTTTTCCGGCATTTCGATCCACCTTTCTTATACTTTGCCCCACACCACGCGTTCGATCCCGAGCGTGTCTATGGCGCTCATTATATTTTTCACGCCCGAGAGCCGCATGAGTTTTCTGACCTCTTCGGCCTGTTTTTCGCCGATCTCGAACATAATGTGCCCGCCGTCGCGGATTATGACTTTCCAGCGCGCGAGTATGGATTTGTAGAAATCCAATCCGTCTGCGCCGCCGTCAAGCGCCGTGGAGGGCTCGAAATCGCGCACGGAGACGTCAAGAGTCGGTATGTCGGCCGTCGGTATATACGGGGGGTTTGAAACTATCAGGTCAAAACTGCCTATGCTCATCGGCGGGTCGGCCATGGCGTCCGCCTCAACGCAGGAGACGGAGGTATTCAAGTCGTTTTGAAGGACGTTGCGCCTGCAAATCTTAAGGGCGTCACGGTTGGAGTCCGCCATGACCACGCGCGCCCCCGGTATTTCATGAGCTATGGCGCAGCCCAAACAGCCGCTGCCGGAACAGAGATCGAGTATCCTTGCGCCGCTGTAATTGCGCATGAGCTCGATCGCCGCTTTTGCCAAAAGCTCGGTGTCGACGCGGGGTATCATTACAGCGGGCGTTATTTCAAGCGGTATGCCGTAGAATTCCCAGCTGCCGGTGATATAGGCCACCGGCTCCCCGTTCAGCCGTCTCGTGATCAGGCTCTCGATTTTTTCCGCGATCTCAGCTGAAGTATACAGCAGCATATCGCGCATGAGCTTCTCCGACGGCTTGCCGGTCGCGTATGACAATATCAGGCGAGCCTCAAGGTCAAACGCCTTTATCCCCGCCTCGCGGAAAGCGCGCCGCGCTTTGAGATATAAATCATTATAGGTTTTTGACATCCGCAATCCCCTCTATCCCCGGCGTCACCAGGCGTCGGCTTCTTTTCGGTCCGGAATAACAAGTTTTAATGCCTCGATGGCCACTTCTATCATATCGTCGTCGGGTTCGTTGGTCGTAATGCGCTGAAGCAGTCTGCCGGGCTTGGACAAAGCCGCGGTAAACGGATTGTCATGCCTGCCTATCTGCCTGTTTATCTCATAGCTGAAACCGACGACGACCGGAAGGAGCAAGAGGCGCAAAAGCACGCGAATGAACGGATTTGACCACGAGATCACAGAGAAAACAAGTATGCTGATGATTATGACGACGAAAAGGAAACTCGTGCCGCAGCGCGGATGGAACCTTGATTGCTCCCTTACGTTTTCCGCCGTGAGCTCAAAGCCTTTCTCATAGCAGAAAATGGCCTTGTGCTCCGCGCCGTGGTAGGCGAAAGTGCGCTTTATGTCTTTCATCTGTGAGCAGAGTATGAGGTACAGGAAAAATATCGCGAGCCTGAGTCCGCCTTCGGCCAAATTACGCAGCATGTGATTTGCTATGAGACCGTCCAAAAACCCGGCGATAAGCGTAGGCAAAACGAAAAACAAACCTATCGCCAAACACATGCCTATGACCAAGGCGACGCCTATCATGATCTTCTGCGCTTTTTCGAGCCCGAATCTCTTCTCTATCCACAAATCGAAGCGGGACGGCGGTTCGAGGTCTTCCTCGGGCATGAATTCGGCGGAATAGGCTAACGCTTTGACGCCTTTCACCATTGAATCCGCAAAGTTGACGACCCCGCGTATGAAGGGTTTGCCCAAGATCGGGTATTTTTCTTTTATAAGGCGAAGTTCCTCGACTTTTGTTACGGGACCGGTTTCCGTATGTATCACTATGGCCTGCCTGTCGACCCCGCGCATGAGTATGCCCTCTATCAGAGCCTGGCCGCCTATCGTCGTGCGGAAATCTTTTTCTTTTTTTTCTTTTGCCATTCGCAGTCTCTTTTCCGCGGAACAGTTAAGTCCGGTGTTTTTAAATGCCGTTTTTTATCGCGGCGGACAGGGAAGAGTCACGGTCACGGCGACTCCTCCGCCCATCGCGTTGGCGATCAGGAGTTTTCCGTTATGCCGGGTTATTATCTCGTCGCACACGGCAAGGCCGATGCCGCTGCCTCTCTCCTTGGAGCCGCCCTTGTAAAACTTTTTCTTTACGAAGGGGAGGTCGTCTTCAGGTATGCCCGGGCCGAAATCTCTTATGATTATTATAACACAGCCGTCTTTGTATTCGGAAGAAACAATTATTTTTCGCCCGACGCGCCCGTATTTTGCAGCGTTATCGATTATATTCAGGAAAACCTGTTTCAAGCGGGCGGGGTCGCCTGTGATTTCCGGCAGCTTTACTTTCGAGGGCCTGTATTCCAATTCGATGTTTTCCTTGCGCAAAAGCTCCGAATAGGTCGCGATGGCGTCTTCAAGCTGCGCCCCGGCGTCTGTCGGCTGCGCGTTTATGTTGAATCGCGCGTCGCTGAGCCCCGTGAATTCCAGAAGGTCCTCGACCATTTTTGTGAGCCCCGCGGCCTCTTTGGTTATTATTTCGAGGCCCGCCCGCGAATCGCCCCTGATCTTGGGGTCGTACATAAGGGTTTCGCTCCAGCCGTTGATGGCGGTGAGCGGCGTTCGCAGTTCATGTGAAACCGAAGATATGAATTCGGTCTGCATTTTGTCCGCCTGGCTTATCCTGTCGGACATCTCGTTTACAGCGTCGGTCAGATCGCCTATCTCGTCGTCGGCGGTTTTCCGGGCTTTAACGCCGTAACTGCCGCGGGCGATGTTTTTCGCGATATCGGTGAGTTCGGTAATGGGCTCCGTTATGGCGCGGATGAAATAGGCGTTCGAGAGAATCACGGTTATCGTCAGTATTATGCCGACGACGACAGCCGCCGTGCAAAGCCGCAGCGCTTGCCTGTCCGCGAGCCTTAAGCCCGTCACATAGCGCATTATACCGACTTCGTTGCCGCCGGAGTCCGAAACGAGACAGGACGCCGCCATTATCCGCTCCCCGGTTTCAGGCGATCTTCCGGACCATACGCCGATATTTTTTGTCTCGATCGCTTCCGCGATATCCCCTGTATTCGGAAAGCCGCCCGCGGACATACCCGCGGCGGATATTATGATTCTGCCTTCGAGAGTCAGAAATTGGAGATCAAGTTTGCTTTTGTCCTCAAAAGACGCGATATATTCGCTTGCGCAGTCAAAGGAATCCGAAATGTCCGGCAAGGCCCGGACTTTAAAAAAAACAGAGGCCGATCTTGCCGTGGCTTCGAGCCCGGTTTTGACTATGCTTCGGCAGTAGCCGAACATGACGATCGAAAAAGCGGCTATCGCTATTAAGACCGCTGCCGGCACGACGGCGATCCCGCTGAACATCCGTCGGCGGCTGAGTCCGCGCAGTTTCAAGGAGCGTTCTCCTTTCTTGTTTTTCAGCGGCGGCGGTTTCGCCGCTTTTATCGGGAACGGCCGGTCAGAAGCCCCACTTATACCCGTAACCCCATACGGTGGTTATGTACTCGGGGGCGGTCGGGTCGTCTTCTATCTTCTTTCTCAAACGTCTTATATTGACGTCAACGATCTTAAGCTCGCCGAAATCGTCCCGCCCCCACACGGAATTAAAAATCTCCTCGCGGGAAAGCGCCGTTTTCGGGTTTTCCATAAACAGCTTTATAACGGAATACTCGATCTGCGTGAGCTTGATGCGGGTCCCGTTTTTCTCGAGAGTGCGGTTTCGTGTGCTGAGCTTAAACGGCCCGCTTTCGAAATCCCTGAGGTCGTCCTCCTCCGGGAGCGCGCCCGCCCGCCTGTAGAGCGCGTCTATGCGCGCTGTGAGTTCGGCGGGAGAAAAAGGTTTTGTCACATAGTCGTCGGCGCCGGTCATCAGCCCCGTTACCTTGTCCATCTCTCCGGCTTTTGCCGTGAGCATAATAATGCCCATATCGGAACCGGAGGCGCGTATGCGCCTGCAGACCTCAAATCCGTCTATATCGGGCAGCATAACGTCGAGCAGCGCAACGCGAGTGTCCGGATGCTGCTTTAAAATCGAAAGCGCGCTCTCTCCGGTTTCCGCCTCAAGAGGCTCATAACCGGAGCGTTTAAGGTTTATGACCACAAAACTGCGAATGTTGGCTTCATCTTCGAGTACGAGTACTTTTTTCATGTCGTTTGCCGTCTGCTCCCGTATGTATTCTCCTCCGGAATCCGGTAAAGACCGGGCCGGATATTCCGGTTATGCGATCAATATGCCGATCCGGGGAAAAAGCTTGCTTCGGCCTTGTCGCGGGATATGTATCCGCCGGCGGATATCTCGGCCGCCGAAACGCGGGAATTTTGCTCAAACAAGATAAAACGACCGCCCGCCGAAGCGAGGTCGTGACGGTCCGGGCCGGAGAAGGTACAGACCGTCAAAAAATCGGTCAGAGGGCCGGTCTGAGTTTTCCGGGCCGAGAACACGACCGTCCTCTCGCCGCCTTGCGTAATATCGACGCGCACGGTGAAACCGTCGGACAGGTCCTCGGGTATCACAAAATACCAGCCGTCCGTGAAGTCATGGTAGGTGGAGAGCTTAAACGAGCGGCTGCCCGCCGAATCAAAGCCGTACCAGTCGAAGATCCAGTAGGCGTCGGCGAAGCCCGGACGGCCGGGGAACAGTCTGGCTGAAGGCACCTCAGGGCGCCGGTCGAAATCGACATCGAAGCTGCGCATGGGATAAGCCCTGCGGGCAATGCTGACTCCCGAGCCGTCAAGCGTGATGTTCCTGAAACCGAGGGCGTTATAAACGAAAATGTCGGTCACCGTTTCCCCGGATATGATGGTGCAGTCAACAAAGAGTCCCAAAGCGTTATCCGTCAGACGGCCCGTCAGGAACCTGTCCGCCGAGACCGTACCGAGGGAGAAATCGGCGGTGAGGGCCGTTATCTCATCGCCGGAATCAAAGCGATATAAAGCTAAAGCGGCCGTTTCGCCGGCGTTGATATCCGAAATGACAAGGTCTCTTGAATTCTCCCCCGTCAGGGCGTCAAAGAGATAAAAATCCGTACAAGGGGATGTGAGCAGTAAAGTGAGATCTGACGCGTCCGCGGAGAAAACGTCAAGAAAAACATGTCCGTCGCCGGTCCTGCGGGATACGGCTATTTCGGCCGAGCCGTCCGCGTTCAGGTCCGCGAAATCCACCCTTTCGAAAGAATCCCCTTCAAAGGACAGGGAGCCGGCCGGGACCCAGGCGCCTTTTTCCGACCGAAAAGCGTTGATTCTCAGTCCTTCGGACTTAACCTTGAAAAAGGCAAAGGCTACGCTTGAACCGTCGCCGTCAATGTCGTACAAAACCACAGGCCGGCGGTAGATTCCCGACCCGGGGGATACAAGTTCGTTATCCGCGTCTTTGGTTTTATTTATGAGAGCTGTGAGCGCAAGTGACTCTTCGGATATGCGCGGGCTGACATAAAGTTTGTCCGCCGAGCCGAACATGCAGCCGGCAAAAAGCGCCGGCATAAGAAAGAAGGCAGATATGACAACTGTTCTTATGATTCTGCCCATGCCGCGCGAAACTCCCTTTCGTCCGCTCGGACGAAAGGCGGGCGCGCAGCGTTTTTGCCTTTTTTCCGACGCGGTTTTTATGCCGCCGGAGCGGCTTTATCCGCTCCGGCGGCAGACGTCCGGCGCAGTTTGTCTTCCGGATCGGCGTTTTCTGTCAGCGGCAGATCTCCCAAACGGAAGCGACTCCCATGCCTCCGCCGATGCAGAGGGTGGAGAGTCCGTATTTTGTGTTTTCGCGCTTTTTCATCTCATAGAGCAGCGTGACTATGATGCGGGCGCCGGAAGCGCCGATGGGATGCCCGAGAGCAAGCGCGCCGCCGTTTACGTTGACCTTGGACATGTCAAATCCCAAATCGCGCGCCACGGCGACGGATTGCGCCGCGAAAGCCTCGTTCGCTTCGATGAGGTCCATGTCCTCGATCTTCAGTCCGGCTTTTTTCAAAGCGCTGCGGGAAGCGGGCACGGGACCTATTCCCATTATCTTGGGATCGACGCCGCTCTGGCCCCAGCTCACAAGCCTTGCCATGGGCGTAAGAGAGTATTTTTTGACGGCCTCCTCGGAAGCGAGGATGATGGCGGCGGCTCCGTCGTTCAGGCCGGAAGCGTTGCCGGCCGTGACGTGTCCGCCGTCCGGCTTAAAAGCGGGCGGAAGTTTCGCCAAAGCTTCGACGCTTGTCTCCGGTCTCGGGAATTCGTCTTTAATAAAGTCGACGGTGTCTTTTTTGACTTTTATCGGAACGGGTACGATCTCGTCCGCGAATCTGCCGGATTCAAGGGCGGCCTTGCATTTTTGCTGAGAAGAGAACGCGAACTCGTCGAGGTCCTTCCTTGTTACGCCGAATTCTTCGCAGATGTTTTCGGCCGTTATTCCCATGTGATAATTATTAAAGGCGTCCCAAAGCCCGTCCTTGACCATGGTGTCGATCAGTTTGGTGTCGTTCATGCGCGCGCCCCATCTGGCGGTGGGGATGGCGTAGGGTGCGGCGGACATATTCTCCGCGCCTCCGCATATGATTATTTCCGCGTCGCCGGAAGCGATCGCCCGGGCGCCTTCGATGACGGCTTTCATGCCGGAGCCGCAAACCATTCCTACGGTATACGCGGGGACCTCTTTCGGGACGCCGGCGCCCATGGCGGCCTGCCGGGCAACATTCTGGCCCTGCGCCGAGGTAAGAGTGCATCCGAACATGACTTCATCCGCGTTTTCCGCAGCGACTTTTGAACGCTTCAGCGCCTCGGCAATGACTATTGAGCCGAGTTTTGCCGAGGGAGTGTCCTTCAGCGCGCCGCCGTACGAGCCCACGGCGGTGCGGCAGCAACCGACGACATACATATTTCTCATAAAATGATCCTCCGTACCACCCGAATCCGGGTTAATTAAAATGTATTTCCATTATAAGGGCGGCGGACGCCGGAATCAATAACATTTTTTACATTTTGTTACCGATTCATATCCGGAATGTAAATTTTGGTTGACAGCGCATCATATTTTCGATATATTATCTGTATTAATACAAATAATACGGTTTAAAACAGCGATCAAAGTGAGGTGATATTTGAGTGGTAAATATTAACTACAGAGATCCGAAACCGCTGTATGAGCAAGTAAAGGAAGGTTTCCGGCGGCTCATCGTTTCGGGGGTGTTCGGTGAAAACGGAAAGCTGCCGTCCGTGCGCGAGCTTGCGGCGGAGCTTGCCATAAATCCGAACACGATACAGCGCGCGTACAGGGAATTGGAGAGCGAGGGATATATATACTCGATCTCGGGCAAAGGGAGCTTTGTTTCGGAGCGCAAGGAATTGAACGAACTCAGCAGAAACCGTCTGCTCAGCCGTTTTGACGCTCTTGTGTCTGAGCTCGGCCTTGAAGGAGTTTTCGGAGACGAGCTTTGCCGGAGGATAAAGGAGGTAGAACAGAGATGATGATAGAAGTAAAAAACCTTGCCAAACGCTTTGAGGACACACAGGCATTGGACGGGCTGAACATAAACGTGAAAAAAGGCGCGGTTTACGGGCTGGTCGGTCCGAACGGAGCGGGAAAGACCACGGCGATCCGCCATATAGCCGGAATATACAGGGAAGACTCGGGGGAAGTCCTGATAGACGGGACCCCCGTTTGGGAAAACCCGGAAATCAAGGGCCGCATCGCCTATATACCGGATGACATATTCTTTTTCATGCAGGCTTCGGTCAAAGACATGAGTAAATTTTACGGGGGATTTTATCCCGGCTTTGACATGCAAAGATATGGCAAGCTCAAAGAGGTTTTTGAGTTTGACGAAAAAAGGCCGATGCGCCGCCTGTCAAAGGGAATGCAGAAGCAAGCCGCGTTCTGGCTGGCGCTGTCCGCTCGTCCGGAGGTCCTGATATTGGACGAACCGGTCGACGGACTTGACCCGGTCATGCGCCGGAGGGTTTGGAGCCTTGTTATGGCGGACGCCGCCGAATACGGCACGACCGTTTTGGTCAGCTCCCACAATCTGCGCGAACTCGAAGACGTTTGCGACCACGTCGGCATCATGAACGCGGGCAAGATACTGATAGAGCGCGGGCTTTCGGAAATGCAGGGCAACACGGTCAAGCTGCAGATAGCCATGCCGGACGGCGCCGGTCTTCCGGAGGGATTGGAGATACTGCACCAAAGCTGTTTGGGAAAGCTCACCACGCTTATCGTGCGCGGTACGCCGGAGGATGTTACAAACACCGTCGCGACGGCCTCTCCGCTGTTCGCGGACGTCATACCTCTCAGCTTGGAAGAGATATTCATTTATGAACTGGAGGGCGCCGACTATGCGGTCAAAGACATCATACTTCAATAAAACGCTGTTTTTTAATATGATATCACGGTATTGGCCGCTTTGGGCCGCCTATACCGCGATCTGGCTCATCATACTGCCGATCGGCCTGCACGGCGAGCTCCGATACAGCTACAGCGCGGTTAACCGGGCTTTGAGTTTTGTTTTGAACGCGGGACTGTACGGCGGCGTTGTCATGTCCGCGATCTTCGGCGCGCTCGCGGCGATGGCGGTCTTCGGCTTCATGTACTACGCTAAAAGCGCAAACGCGATCTTCTCTCTGCCGATACGCCGAAGCGGTCTGTTTGCCACTGCCCTGCTTTCGGGCTTGGCATGCCTTTTCGCGGCGAATATAATAACCTTCCTCGCGGCGGCCGCGGTCCTGGCGGCGTACGGGGCCTCGGCGTCGGGCGGCCTTTTTATTTGGCTCGGCCTCGTGTGCATGTGCAATGTGTTCTTTTACGGCTTCGCTGTGTTTACGGCTCAGCTTACCGGGAATGCCTTCGGCCTGCCGGCGCTGTATCTTGTTTTGAATTTCGCGGTTGCCGGCGCGGAGGCAGTGGTCCGTTTTTTGCTGGAAAGCATAGTCTACGGCATGAGTTATTCCGAAGGGATATTGAATTTTCTTTCTCCCGTAATATATATTTTCGAAAGATGCTCTGTCATGTCGAGGCCCGTCTCGGTCGGTATTGCAAGTGATTTTTATTTCTATTACTTCGACGGATGGCCGGCGATAATAATTTACTGCGCCGCGGGGCTTCTTTTCATGGCGGGCGCGTTTTTGCTCTTCAGGCGCCGGCACGCGGAATCGGCTTCAGACATCATGGCGGTCAAAGCTTTAAATCCCGTGTTCAAGTATTGCCTTTCGATCTTCGGCTCTCTTACGGTAGGCGCTCTCTTGTTCGGCACAGTATCGCCCGGCGACGCGGGAAATCCGGCGGCGGCGCTTATCGTTTGTCTTTTGTTGGGCGGGTTTGTCGGATATTTCGCGGCGCGGATGCTGCTGTGCAAAAGCTTTAAAGTCTTCAGGCAAGGTTGGGCGGGCTTCGCCGCTTTTGCCGCGGTCGTTATAGTTTTTACGCTGGCGTGGGAGTTCGACCTGTTCGGATATGAAAGGCGCATACCGGATTCGGGGAACGTCGAGTCGGTGACGATCCGTTCTTACGGCAATTCGGCCTATCTGTCCGGCGCGGAAGGCGTAAACGACGTGATTTCGGCGCATGAGGGCATTGTCGCCAACAAGGCTCTGCACGACCGAAGCAGTACGTCCGGGATCTATTACGGACCCGGAGGGGTTTCCGTCAACGGACGCCGTGTATATTTAACCGTTAACTATAAGCTTAAAAACGGGAAGAGCCTTAATCGGGAGTATTCCGTTTTTTACAACGACTCTCTGCTCGCGGAAAAAGGTTCGGATATCGCGAAGATCAATAAGGCGTTCAACTGCAAAGAAGCCGTTGAACACCGCGTCTCAACCTCCGTGCCGATCACCGAAAGAACGATCATAAAAGCAGGAGTGAATTATTATTCCGGTCAGAGGGACGGCTATACCGAGATCGAGCTTTCCGCCGCGTGGGCTTATGAGTTCTATGAAAAATGTGTGCTTCCCGACATCAGAGACGGGACCTTGGGTTTGGTTTGGATTGGAGGCGGGCCGGAATATGAAAACAAAGCGTATAACTGCTCGGTATACATCGACTTGGCTGAGAGCCGCCCGGACAGCCGATATGAGCACTCGTGGTTTCGCGTCGAGCCGACGGTCGATTCCGCGCGCACCGTCGAGCGTCTGAAAGAACTCGGAATAACGCTGTATACATATGCGGAATACAACCGGGAAAGAGATGATTGGGACAAGCCGATTTACCCGGGATATGCGCTGTATGATAAACCCGTGTGACGGATAGGCTCCATCTCCCTTGTTTACACATTTGCCGAAACAATGTATAATCAATTGCATAAAAGAAGGGAGATAACGACATGGGTTTTTTTGATTTCTTATCCGGCGTGAGCATCGGGAGCCTGTCTCTTTCGAGACTGCTTTCCGCCGTCGTGATACTTGTTATTTGCATAGTCGCGGGGAAGATCATAAACGCTTTGGTCCGCCGCTTTTTGGCCAAAAGCAAGCTTGAAAGGGCGCTCGAAGGTTTTATCGTCTCAGCCGTAAAGGTCGTTTTGTGGATGCTGACGGCCATAATAACGGCGGAGAGTCTGGGGATACCCGGGACTTCTCTTATCGCCGCTTTCAGCGTGGCGGGACTTGCGGTGTCGCTGTCAGTGCAGAATATTTTGTCAAATCTGTTTTCGGGGCTGACCATACTTGTTACAAAACCCTTTGCGGCGGGAGATTTCATTGAAACGGAAAACGCTTCCGGCACGGTGCAAAGCGTGGCGCTGTTTCATACGGTGCTCAAGACCCCGGACAATAAAGTCGTCTATGTGCCGAACGGAGACATGACCAAATCTCATATTTCAAACTGCAGCAGGGAGGATTGGCGCAGAGTCGATCTGTTTTTCCGCGCGTCGTTTGACAGCGACGCCGCTGAAGTCAAAAAGGCGCTGCTTCAAGCCGCGTCGGAGGAAGAAAGGGTGCTTCCGGAACCGGCGCCTCAGATCGTGCTCACGTCTTTGGAAGACGGGTTTGTCAAGTACTGTCTGCGGGTCCGTGTGAAAACTTCCGATTATTGGGACGCGTATTTCGGACTCAACGAAAAAGCGCGGGAACTCTTTGAGCGCGCGGGTATCAAACCGGCATACGAGCATATGAACGTGCATATACAAAACGACCGCTGATTTTCCGGCGGTATTCAAAGAATAAGCGCCCGCAAAGACCGAAAGGTCTTTGCGGGCGTTTTTCCGCTCGGTGCTTAAAATCAGTATTTACTGTGTTCGTCCGCGTCGGGGGCTGTAAGCGCGCGCCCGGAGTTCTTCGGCGCCGGCAGACTCTCGCCGGCGGAAGGCAGGGCCGCCCTGCGCTCGCCTACGCCGGTCAAAGGACCTATGGTCTTTGTTCGTCTGTCTCTGAGTTTGAAGTGTTTTATCAGCTCTTCCAAATTCTTGGACTGCTCTCTCATCAAGGCGGAAGCGTCGGCGCTTTCTCCTGCCGTCGAGCTGTTTTGGCTGACTATTTGAGATACCCTGTCTATGCCGAGGGTTATTTGTCCTATTCCGTCAAGCTGCTTGTCGGAGGACGCGGCGATATCCTCAACGATTTTACTGCTCTCGTTGATGCCGGATACGATCTCCTCAAGGCTCGCGGCCGTGAAATTGGCGATCTGCGAGCCCAACTCGGCCTTGTGTATGGTATCCGCGATAAGAGCGCCGGTATCCTTTGCGGCTGCCGCGCTCTTTGCGGCGAGTGTACGCACTTCTTCGGCGACGACGGCGAAGCCCTTGCCGTGCTGACCGGCGCGAGCCGCCTCTACCGCCGCGTTCAAGGCTAAGATATTGGTTTGGAACGCGATATCGTCTATAACTTTCATGACTTTGTTTATACCGTGACTGGCTTGGTCGATATCGCGGACAGCGGACATCATTTCATCCATTTGCCGGCTGCCCTTCTCTGCGTTGTGTTTGATCGTGCCGGCGAGAGCGGCTGCGCGGTCCGCCATTTCGGCGTTGTCTTTTGTATACTCGGTTATGTTCTCAATAGTGCCGGACAGCGCGTTTACGGCTGCGGTCTGCTCGGCGGAGTTCTCGGAGAGCGCCTGAGCGATATCCGCGATACGGCCGGAATCCGTCGAAACGTCCGCGGCGGATCTCGTTACTTTCCACAACGCGCTCAGCATGCTGTTTATCATTCGGTTGCAGGCTTTGCCCATAATGTCGGAATCGCTGCGCTCGGGAACGATCCGGGAATAATCTCCGTCGGCAAGACTTTCGAGAGAACTCTCTATACCCGTGACAAGCGCCTCGAAATTGAGCATGCTTGTTATGCAGACCCCGATCTCATCTTTTCGCCGCGCGTGATCATTCAGAGCTTCGATATCCTCAGCTCGCAGAGCAATGTCTCCGGTGGAACCGGCTCTTTCCATGAAATCAGCCAGCGCGATCAAAGGCTTGCTGAAGGTCCTTCCGATACTGACGCTGACGACCAATACGATCATCAGGACGATCGCAAAGACGACGCAGAAAGTAAAGAGCGCCGCCGCGGATTCCGCTTTATATTCATTTTCGGGAACCAATATATAAACCGAATAATCATTTATAAGGGAATTGTGCACGACTATGAAATTCCTGCCGTTCAATTCCATTTCGAAAATGCCTTCGGGCTCAAGCCGGGCATTATATGTGAGCTTTTCTTTTCCTTCGGCGTCAAGCAGTTGTATGAATTCGTTAGTCAGAAAAAAATCATTGTATCTGTCTTCAAACAAGGCAAATCCCGTATCATAGACCCTGAAGTCCGCTATAAGGTTTTCTATCTTGCCTATGGGCACGTCAACGCCGACTATGCCCGCTTTTATTCCGTTTTTAATGACCGGCTCCACGTAGCTGACCATTATTTCTCCGTCGGCCCACTCATATATGTGGGTCCAATACGGCCCGCCGGAGTCATAAGCGCCGTAAAACCATTCCGTATCTTCGGAATCGGTCTGCATGTATTCCTCGTATGTCTGAGGATCGGACGCCTCGACGCCGTCTTCTGTTTCTTCGAAATAGACTTCGCGCACAAGAGGGTAACCGGCCAAGTCGGGATGGACGGCGAAATAAGCGCCCGATATAAAACCTGAGGTTTCCAAAACGCTGCATACGAAGTCGCTCATTATCGGGCTGACGGTATTGTCGAAGTAGTATTCGGCGTCTTTTTGATATTCGTCAACGTCAAAAAACGTTTCGGCGAAGTTTCTCATGCTTTGCACAGTGTAGATCGCGTCCGTAAAGGTCAGGTTGTACTCCTGGACCGCGCTGTGTATTTGATTTTGGAGCTCAGCCCGCGAATACCTGTCCGCGGAAGATAAAATTCGGCTTTCCATATATACGGATATTGAACCGGCGACGGCTAAAACCGCTGAAAAGACGATCAATGCGATTTTCCATGATATCGTATTGAAAGAAAACATTTTTCTCATTATTATGCCTCCGAGTTTTGTCGTTTTATATCGCTTTATATGATCGCTCTGCAGCCCGGGCTTATCGCCGGTTTTTTTAACTGATATGTATTATAGCACCGGAACAGCTGTTTGTTATTAATTATTTTGAATTTTATTCATTCTTTTGACATAAATGCGCGATAAAGTAAGCTCAGAGCAAAACTGCGGCAAGGTGAAAGGAGATACCTGATATGAACGGACAAAATTACAGACCCGATCCGTGGGATACGGACGGCGGCGCCGGTGTTTACGGGCGCGATAATTCCCCGGCGGGAAGAAACGGAGAATACGGCTACGCTTGGACAAACAGACCGGGCGGCTGTCGTTCGGACGCGGAGCGGCCGCTGAAAAACGAGGCTGCGGGGTATTTGACGCCGCGCCGCGCCGCGCCGGAGCCGCCGAAACACCGCAAAAAGAAAGGCGCGGGTTTCGCCGGGACGGTCGCTTTATGTTTGGTATGCGCGCTTTTGGGGGGCGGGGCCGGCGCTCTTGTTACGGGAAGCATCCTCGAGAGCACAGTTGCGTTCAACGCCGGCAACGCGCCTATGGTGATGGCGCCGATCCCCACCGCGCCCTCGGAACAAAGACCGATCAATAATGTTAAGACCGGCGACGTCCTGAGCGGGTCGGAACTCTATGAGATGGCGGTCGATCAGAACGTCGGTATCAAAACCGAGATCACAAGAACGAATTGGTTCGGTATGCCGACTTCTTCGGCAATCTCAGGCTCCGGTTTTATTGTAAGCTCGGACGGGTATATCGTAACGAATTACCATGTGATCGAAGCGGCTTATAATAACGGATATGAAGTATCCGTCATAACGCACGCCGGAGATATTTATGTTGCGGCCATAGTCGGACTTGAAAAAGATAACGACGTTGCCGTGCTGAAAATCGACGCCGAAGACTTGCACCCGGTGGTAACCGGAAACAGCGACGAGATAAAAGTGGGAGATTCGGTATACGCAATCGGCAATCCGCTCGGTGAACTCAGCTTCACGATGACCTCCGGCATGGTCAGCGCGCTTGACAGAGAGATCAGGACCGAATCAAACGCGGAACCGGTCAATATGTTCCAGTTTGACGCGGCGGTAAACAGCGGCAATTCGGGCGGACCCGTGTATAATGACCGGGGCGAAGTCATAGGCATAGTTACGGCAAAGACCGCCGCGAACGGCTCCGAAGGCTTGGGATTTGCCATTCCCATCAATGACGCCGCGAGAATCGTGAATGAGATCACTGAAAAAGGCTATGTGAGCGGCAAGGCGGCAATGGGCATCACGGTCACGGATGTGCCGGAAAGCGCCGTTATGTATTACAATATGGTCCCGGGAGCGTATATCTATACGGTCGAGCCCGGAAGCTGTTCGGACAGAGCGGGGCTTAAAGCCGGAGACGTTATAACAAAACTGGGCGACAGCGAAATCACGTCGCGGACAGATTTGGTTTCGGCCAAAAAATTGTACAGCGCGGGGGACAACGCTCCGATAACGGTTTTCAGATCGGGAGATTTTCTGACATATATTATTGTGTTTGACGAGGAGACTCCCGAGATCCGACGGGAGACAGAGCCGCGAACGCAGCGCCCGGCCAATCCTTTCGGCGGTTTTTCCGGTCAATAAAACGATAGCGGCAAACAAATACGGTCCGGCGCGATATGTGACGCGCCGGATCATATTTTTTGCGAGTAAGTCTGTAAGCCGGATTCTGTCTTAAACGGCCATCTGTCTGGGCGCAGCGTCGCCGCTGCGCTCGAGCCACCTCCCCGGGGACGGCCGGGCAAGCCTTGTCCCCTCCGCGGTGTTGCTCCGGATAGAGTTTACAGCGCCGGACCGTCTCCGACCGGCGGGTGAGCTCTTACCTCGCCTTTCCACCCTTACCTCATTGGGCGATCGAGCCTTTTGAGGCGGTATATCTCTGTTGCACTTTTCCTGAAGTCGCCTTCGGCGGGCGTTACCCGCTATCCTTGCCCTTCGGAGCCCGGACTTTCCTCGGGCACGGGCTTTCGCCGTATGCCCGCGGCCGTTCGGCTTACTCGCGATATCGGATCTCCGCCGCGAAAAACGCAGCGCCGGAAGTCCGGTATCATATTAACCCGGGCATATCCCGCCGGTCAAGAAATTATTGTAAATCGCCGCGGGAAGGTATATAATGAACAGCATTGAAAGGCGGGTTTTTATGACCCTTCCGGAATACTTTGACCATATTCGCGGGCGGCGCGTCGCTGTTGTCGGCGGCGGAATCAGTAATATGCCGCTTGTTGAAATGCTGCTGCGCGAAGGTTTCGATATTACGCTGCATGATAAAAAGCCGAGGGATGAATTAACAGACGAGGTTTTAAAACTTGAATCGTCCGGCTTAAAACTGAAACTCGGCCCCGGTTATTTGGACGGCCTTGAAGGGGATATCATATTCCGCACGCCGGGTTTGCATCCGATGACGAGGGAACTTGCGAGGGCAAGGGATAACGGCTGCGTAATCACTTCGGAGATGGAGCTCTTCCTTGAACTTTGCCGGGGCAGGTTGCTCTGCGTTACGGGCAGCGACGGCAAAACGACGACCTCAAATATTATCGCCGAACTCTTAAAACGCGCCGGATTCAATGTTTTCCTCGGCGGGAATACGGGCCGGCCTCTTTTGGCCGATACGGATAAGATACGGCAAGAGGATTATGTCGTCGCGGAACTCAGCTCATTTCAGCTCCACAGCATGAGATGCCGTCCGGATGTTTCGGTGATAACCAATATTTCCCCGAATCATTTGGACGTACATCCGAGTTTTAGCGATTATCTCGAAGCCAAGAGCATGATTTTCAAAAACCAAAAGCCCTGCGATCTGCTTGTGTTGAACGCTGACGACGCGCACAGCCCGGGCTTTGCCGCGGCGGCTCCGTCCGAAGTTTTTTATTTCAGCGGAAAGATGCCCGTGGAAAACGGAGTTTTTTTAAGCGGCGGCAAAATATACCGCTCAACGGACGGTTCGCCGGAATTTCTGATGGATTCATCCGAAATCCTTTTGCCCGGCATGCACAACAGGGAGAATTTCATGGCGGCGCTCACGGCCGTCGGAGGAGCAGTCGACGCGCGCGCGTGCCGTTTTGTCGCGGCGTCTTTTAAAGGTGTGGAACACCGGCTTGAGACTGTGCGCAAGCATAAAGGGATAACATACATAAACGATTCAATAGCGACGAGCCCCGCGCGGACCGCGGCGGGCCTGAAAATCTTTAAAACCAAACCTGTTCTCATTGCGGGAGGTTATGACAAGAATTTACCGTTTGACGAATTGGGGGACGAGATCGCTCTCAAGGTGAAAGCGTTATTCCTGACCGGAGATACCGCGCTGAAAATAAAAAGCGCCGTTGAAAGATCCCGGTATTACAGTCCCTCGGAACTCCCTGTCGCAACAGACGGCGATTTTACGGCGGCTGTTTCGGCCGCGTGCCGGTTTGCGACCGCCGGGGATACGGTGCTGTTATCGCCGGCCTGCGCTTCTTTTGATATGTTTGAAAACTTTGAAAAACGGGGAGAGGCTTTTAAAAGAATTATCGCCGGATTGGAGTAGGCCCATGAATTTACTGGAAATAATAAAAATGCTTTCCCGGCTGCCCGGACCTCCGGGTTTGCAGGAACAGGTACACAGGGAAACGGCGGAACTGATCAAGGATTATGTTGATGAGGTGCATTTTGACAATGCGGGAAACCTTATTGCCGTCAGAAAATCCGGTTCCGCGCTCGCGCGCCGGCTGATGCTTTATGTGTGTACGGATGAACCGGGATTCATCATAACCGGCGTTGAAAACGGGTTTTTAAAATTCTCGGTCAGGGGTGATACAGACGAGAGGTATTTACCGGCGAGCGACGTTAAGATACTCGCGGCCGATCCCTTGTTCGGGGTCATATGCGCCCGCGCGCCGCATACGCTCTTTTTGGGAGACGCCGACAAACCGCTTCCGGCGGATGAACTCTATATAGACGTCGGCCTTTCGCAAGAGGAGGCTGAAAAACGTGTGCCGCTCGGGACCGCCGCTGTTTTTTCAGCCGGCTGCGAGGGCAGGGACGGCGAAAAAATCTGCGGTAAGGCCCTGTCCTGCCGGGTCGGCGCGGCTGTTTTGATCAAGGCTTTGGAATATGTGTCCGGCGATGATCTGCCGGTCGACATTTACGCTGTTTTCGGTTCCCGTGAGGGATCGGGGACGGGCGGAGCGGGTCCCGCCGCGTTTTCCGTTGAACCCGATTATGCCCTTGTTATTGATGCGACGCACGCTCATCTGCCCGGCGCTTCGAAAATCCCGGCGGTCAGATCGGGCAAAGGCCCCGCTGCGGCAACAGGTCCTTGCGTGAGCCGCGGCATTACCGACCGGCTGACGGATTTGGCGCGGGAGAAAAAAATACCGTTTCAAATCGAAGTCGTTCCGGGCGCGGGCAACCCGACCGTTCGGGCTGTACAGACAAGCGGAGCGGGAGTTCCGACGGTTTTGATTTTGCTGCCCGTGCGGTATGTAAACAGCCCCGCGGAGGTTGCGGATCTCAAAGACGCCGAAGCTGCGGTCAGCCTGATAGGTGAATTTATTAAAGATCCCGAGGAGGAGTTTTAAATGACTGACACTCTAAAAACGCTGTGTTATCTCAGCGGTGTTTCGGGGGCTGAGGATGAAACGCGCGACTACATTTTGGAGCGCGCGATGCCTGAGGCGGACGAAATAAGCACGGACGCGCTCGGAAACGTGTCGGTGTATAAGCACGGCGAAAAATCAAAAGGGCCGCATATAATGCTTTGCGCGCATATGGACGAGGTCGGGCTCATTATTACCGGAGCGGATGACGGAGGGTTTTTACGATTTGAGACGACGGGCGGGACAGACCGCCGGGTTTTGCCCGGAAAAAGAGTCTATGTCGGACCCGACAGGATTCCCGGAGTGATATGCATGGAGATAAAACGCCCTGCCGATAAGGACGAGAGAAAAAAAATGCCGCAGACGGATGATATGTTCATTGACGTCGGCGCGGATAAGAAATCACGGGCTGAGGAACTTATCAATCCCGGCTGCGCCGCGGTTTTTGATGACGGCATCGTTGAATTCGGGGACGGCTTTATTAAGGCCAAAGCCTTGGACGACAGGATAGGCTGCGCGATCATGCTCAAGCTCCTCGAAGAGGACCTTCCCTGCGGCTGCCGCTTTATTTTTACCGTTCAGGAAGAATTGGGCGCCCGGGGAGCCAAAACTGCGGCTTTTACGGCGGCGCCCGAGATCGCCCTCATTCTCGAGGGGACTTCGGCGAATGATTTTCCCAACATCGGAAAAGCCGAACAGATATGCGGCGTCGGCGGCGGCGTTGTCATTCCTTTCGCGGATAAGAGCGCCGTATACGACAAAGGCTTGTATGATCTGCTGACGGAACTCGCCGACAAAAACAACATTAAGCGGCAGACAAAACGAAAAGTGACGGGCGGGACTGACGCCGCCGCCGTCATACACAGCCGCGCGGGAGTGCGGACAGCCGCCGTTTCGGTAGCGATCCGAAATATCCACAGCCCGGCTTGCGTTGCGAAAATCTCGGATATCGAAGACGCTTTTTTGCTTACCCGTTTATTTCTCGAAACTGCCGGCGAGATCGATACCGGCGAGGGGCAAAGATGAGTTTGGCGGATATTCCGGCAGAAATGCTCAAGCTTGCGGAGAAAGTCGAAGCAAGACTTGCGGATCGATTTTCCGAAATCGACTCAGTTTCGGAAAAGAACACATTGAGAGTGATGGAGAGTTTTTCGGAATATCGGGTTTCGGACTCCTGTTTTGCGGGGACGACCGGATACGGATACAACGACGCGGGAAGAGAGATAACAGACAAGATATACGCAAGAGTTTTCGGTACGGAAGCGGCTTTGGTCAGACCGGGCATCGTGAGCGGCACTCACGCGATCGCCGCCGCTCTGTTCGCGGCATTAAAACCCGGCGATACGCTGCTTTCGGCGACCGGCGCCCCGTATGACACCATTAAGCCGGTGATCGGCATACCGGACAGGCGGCACGGCTCTTTATTGTCGCTCGGCGTCGAATACAGACAGGTCGAATTGACGCCGTCCGGAGAACCGGATCATGAAGCTGTTTTCAAAGCCGTCTCAGACGCCCGCGTCAAGGCGGCTTTTATCCAGCGCTCCGGAGGATACGCGGATCGCAGGGCGCTTGCGACGGCTGAGATCGGCGAACTGATAAAAACGCTCAAATCGGCAAACGACGAAATAATCACGGTCGTTGACAACTGCTACGGCGAGTTTGTCGAAACGAGGGAGCCGACGCATGCGGGGGCGGATATTGCAGCGGGGTCTTTGATCAAAAATCCCGGCGGGGGATTGGCGCCGTTCGGCGGATATGTCGCCGGCAGAGAGGAGCTTGTTGAAAGAGCGGCGGAGAGGGTGACGGTCCCCGGGACAGGGAGCCGCTGCGGAGCGACTCCGGGAACGGGAAGACTGATACTTCAGGGCTTCTTTCTCGCGCCTCATACTGTGGCCCAAGCTCTCAAAACGGCTTGTTTCAGCGCCGGGATATTGGAAGAATTCGGCTTTGACACCTTGCCCGGGGCGACGGAGGCAAGGGCCGATATTATCCAGAGGATAAGATTCAAGAGCGCGGAAAACATGCTGAGATTTTGCCGGGGCATACAAAGCGCCTGCCCTGTTGATTCGTACGCCGTTCCGGAACCGGGGCCGATGCCGGGTTATGACTGCCCTGTCATTATGGCGGCGGGGACTTTTATTCAGGGCTCGTCGATAGAACTCTCCTGCGACGGGCCTATGCGAGAGCCGTATACCGGTTATCTGCAGGGCGGTCTGACATATGAATCGGGAAAACTGAGCGTTATGGCGGCATTGGGCGAAATGCGGCTGCAGGCCGCCGCCGGGCCAAAAGGAAAAGGTAAATAAAATGGATTTCCGGAAGGAAGCGGAGCTCTTGCGCGCCGAAGCGGAGGAACACAGCCGCAGATACTATGTCGAGGATTCTCCCGTGATCTCCGACTTTGAGTATGACGCCATCATACTCAGATTGGAAGAGCTGGAAAAAGAGCATCCCGAGCTTGCCGCCGCAACTTCCCCCACACGAAAGGTGGGGGGAGTTGCGTCGGAAAAATTTTCTCAAATCGTACACGAAGTCCCGCTCGAGAGTTTGAACGACGTTTTTTCTCTTGAAGAGCTTATCGGCTTCGGAGAAAAAACCGCGGCGGCGTTGGACCGGACGCATGCGTTTGTTACCGAACCCAAGGTGGACGGCTTAACGGTTTCGCTTGAGTATGCTTCGGGCAGATTTGTGCGGGGCGCGACCCGCGGAAACGGCGTTATCGGGGAAGATGTGACGGAAAACCTGAAAACAGTGCGTAATCTTCCGGCACGGCTTATGAACGCTCCGGAGCGGCTGATTGTCCGCGGAGAAGTGTATATGTCCGGGGAAGTGTTCAGCCGGCTCAACGAAGAGCGTGAACTGATCGGGCAAAAGCTGTTCGCGAATCCGCGGAACGCCGCGGCCGGATCCCTTCGGCAGCTTGATCCGAAAATAACGGCCCTCAGGCTGCTTGACGTCGCGGTTTTTAACGTTCAGGCATCCGATATGGCGTTCGAAACACATATCCAATCGCTTGAAGCCTTGGAAGACATGGGCTTCAACGTCATACCGCATACAAAGTGCGACACGATCCTCGCCTGCAGAGATGAAGTTTTGCGTATGGGCGACGAGCGATCATCGTATCCGTATGACATCGACGGCGCGGTCATTAAGCTTGATTCTCTCGCACAGAGAGAGTTTTTGGGCAGCACTTCAAAAGCGCCGAGATGGGCCGTTGCCTATAAATATCCTCCGGAAAAAAAAGAAAGCCGCGTTACGGACATAATCGTGCAGGTCGGCAGGACCGGCGTTTTGACGCCGAAAGCCGTTATTGAACCGGTGAGGCTTGCCGGCAGCACGGTGACAAACGCGACCCTGCACAACGAGAACTTTATCAACAAGTTGGATGTGAGGATAGGGGATACGGTCCTCGTTCAAAAAGCAGGGGATATAATCCCCGAAGTCCTTGAAGTGATGATCTCAAAACGCCTGAAAGAAGCGCGGCCGTTCAAGATGCCGGCAGTATGCCCCGTTTGCGGCGCCGACACTGCGCGTGATCCGGACGGCAGCGCGATCCGCTGCGTGAGCCCTTTGTGCGGCGCGCGGCTGCTGAGAAACATCATCCACTTCGCGTCGAAGGACGCCATGGATATAGACGGCCTCGGACCTGCCGTCGTTGAGGCGCTCGTTGAAAACGACCTGATCAAATCGCCCGCCGATCTGTACCGGCTTGACGCCGCCGGTATTGCGGATATGGAGCGCATGGGAGAAAAATCGGCGGAGAATCTTATAAGCGCTGTAGCGGCGAGCAAAAGCCGGAGCTTGGACAGGCTGCTTTATGCTTTCGGAATCAGGCAGGTCGGGCAAAAGGCGGCCAAAACACTTGCAGGGCGTTTCGGCTCATTGGAAGGCTTGGCGGCGGCTTCGCCGGAAGAGCTTGCCGGAATACCGGATATAGGGCCTGTGACGGCAGGATATATCAGGGAATGGTTCGACGACCCTAAGTCCTCTTTGATGACAGAGCGGCTCAAAGAAGAAGGGATAGATCCGAAAAGCGAAGCGGCCCCGACAGGAGGCCGCTTCGAAGGGAAAACATTCGTTCTGACAGGAACGCTTTCGGAATTCACACGCGACGAAGCCGCAGCCGTGATAGAGAGCTTCGGAGGAAAAACATCATCGTCGGTATCAAAAAAGACCGATTATATCTTAGCCGGCGAAAACGCGGGGTCAAAGCTCGCGAAAGCTTTGGAATTGGGCACGGAGATTATCGATGAAGAAAAATTTAAAAGCATGATAAACCTCTGATCAAATCCCCTCGCGCTCCGCGTCCGACTTTTTGTTTTTGAAATAGAGGCAGGCGTCCGTTGAAATGAGCAAAAGATTGAGCGCGTACAGCGCGATCACAAAATCCGGGTGGTAAAAAATTTTATGCAAGATGCCGAAAATATAACCGACAAACAAAAAACACATGAACAGGAAACTCTTTCCTTTGGCCGTGCGCGACGTCCATGACTTGTATATCGATACAGGCCATGAAGCGCCGAAGCATAAGAGCATACAGATCTCAAACACGCTGAAGCTGCCCATTTGTAAAGCTCTCCTTTTGTTTTGTCAGTTTTGTCCTTCCCGCAGCAGGCTTTCCGTGACGGAGGAGACTTCAAAAAAGTCGCCTGACAGCAGATGTTCCGCCAGTTCGCCGAGAGCATCGCGTATTTGACCCGGCCAAGCTTTTTGCCTGAGTTCGGTCACGGCGTCCTTAGCGGTTTTTTTGTCAAATATCTCACACGCCTCTTTGATCGCAAGCAGTTTTTCACGCAGATATCCGAGATCCCCCGGCTCGCCTTTATCGCTTTCTCCGGCCGCCGGCGCGTGTTTTTCGGCGACCGTCCGCAATTTGCTCAAAAAATCAGGAGTTTCCGCCGTTAAGACGGCGGTGTCTTTTTTTCGCGCCGATTGTTCCAATCCCGCCGCGACGGAGGACAGTTCCGCTTCGCCTATATTGGCCAGAGCGCTTTTCATCGCGTGGACATTTACGGTATACAGTCTGAGGTCATTTTCCCCGTCAAGAGCGCCGGGATTGCCGAGAATCGCTTCCAGCGTCGATATCGCCTTGGAAGCGTCCCTTACAAAAACTTCAGCCAGCTGCGGATCCGGTCCCTTGCGGTCCGCGGCGACTTTTTCATGCTCCGGAGCGCTTTGCGCACGCCGAGCGGCTTCGATGACGTCAGCCGGCTGTTTGTCGCGCACGAATTTGTTCAGCGCGGAGTTGAGCTGACGGATATCGATCGGTTTGGAAATAAAACCGTCGAAGCCGTTTGCCAAAAATATATCCGACTGCCCCACCACCGCGTTTGCGGTCAAAGCGAATATCGGCCAGCTGTATCCGGTCTCGCGTATTATCTTAACGGCTTCGATGCCGTCCATTCCCGGCATCATGTGATCCATAAACACTATGTCATACACGTTGCCGTCCTTTATCTTGTCTATCGCCGCAAAACCGCTCATGACGGTGTCTATCGTCAAGCCGTAAGGCGCCATAAGCCCTCGGGCCACGTACAGATTCGATTCCACGTCGTCCGCGACCAAAACGCGGCCGTACGGCATGGGCTCAAATACGATTTGCGATTTTTCGGCTTGTTTCGTGCCGCCGATCCGGAAGGTTTGCAGGTTTTCGGCCAATTCCTCTCCCAAAACTCCGGCGCCGGGGTCTCCCTGAGGCAGACGCACGATAAACGTCGAGCCGCTGCCTTTTTCGCTCTCCACAGAGATTTTGCCGTTCATCATGCGGATCAAATTCCATGTAATACTCATACCGAGCCCGGTACCCTCGGTTTCACGGTTGGCCTCCAGATTGAAGCGCGAGTATTCGTCGAACAGCCGGTCTACCTGCTCTTTTGTCATGCCCTGTCCCGTGTCGCTCACGGTCATGAGAAGCGTCGATTCGGACGCTTGTTTTTCGCTTTCCGCATCGACGGAGACGGACAGCCGGACCGTACCTTTTTCGGTGTATTTGAAAGCGTTGGAGAGCAGATTGTTTAAGATCTGCTTGATGCGGAGCTCGTCGCCGATAAGCGCGGACGGCGTATTTTTGTCCACGGAAAGCACAAACTCTATCTGCTTGCTGCCTATACGCATCATGTTGAGAGTTGAGGTATCGTTGATCAGGCTCGCGACGCTGTATTCCGCGGATGTAAGCTCCAGTTTGCCCGCCTCGATCTTGGATAAGTCTAAGATGTCGTTTATGATACTCAGCAGCAAATGGCTGGAGTTGTATATCCTTTGGAGCGCCTCTTTCAGGGACTCGGTAAGGTCGTCATTTTGCAGGTGCATTTCGGTGATGCCCATGATCGCGTTCATCGGCGTTCGTATCTCGTGGCTCATGTTGGCTAAAAACCGGCTTTTCGCTTTTGAGGCGGACAGAGCTTCTTCTTCCATCTCTTTGAGTTTGGTGATGTCATGCACGACCTCGATGAAGCCCGCGATTTCGCCGTCCAAGTTTTTCAGCATATCGGCGTCCACCTGATAAGACGATCCTTCGTTTGTGAAAAAAGTTCGTTTTATCCCCCGTTTCACGCAGGCTATTCCGCAGTCGGGCGTATTGCAGATGTTCGCGTTCCAATTACTGCAGGGCTTACCCAGCATATCCTCAAGCTTTGAACCGATAAGGTCCTCGACAGCCTTATTGACAAACATCCACTTCATATCCGCGTCTGTGATCGTTATGGGGAACGGCGTGGCGTCAAGAATGGATTTATACCAGTGCGCCAGCTCTCTTTGTTCTTTTTCCATCTCTTTGTGCTTGGTGATATTGCGCAGTATACCGATAAGACCTATGACGGAGCCGTTCTGCCGGAGCGGGACTTTTGCCGATTCAACAGTCCATTCGCCGGTCGCGGTGGGTATGGTTTCTTCGATCACGACCTCGCGGCCTTCTTTTAAAACCGGTTGTTCCGACTCGATGATACGGTTGACCGCTTCGGCGGGATAACCTAATTCAAGTTCGTTTTTTCCGACAAAATCTTCATTACTGCGGTTAAAAGCTTTTATCATGGCGCTGTTGCATTGCACAAAGCGTCCGCTCAAGTCCTTAACGAACAAAATATCCGGGATAGCGTCGAATATCCCCTGCAGCTTCGCGGTCTGCAGCGCGAGTTCAACGGCTTGTCGCTCGACGATCTCTTCTTGCTGTTTTCTCCGCGTTATGTCATGCACGGACATGAAATGCACAAAGGAACCGTCCACCCAGCTGATGATAGAGCCTGAACCGGCGGCCCAAATGCCCAGGCCGTCGTCCCAAACGGAGTCAAAGGTTTTGACCGGAAAGGGGTCTTCTCTTGCCAAAAGCTCGGGCAGCGGACAGAATTCGCAGGGAGTTTCCCTGCCCTTGATGGATCTGTAGCATTTTTGCTTCAGGGCTTTTTCCCTGTCGATGTTGTATGTGTCCGCCAAATGCTTGTTGATGAAAAGCAGATTATAGTCAAAGTCGGAAACGCATATCATGGTGTCCAGATTATCCATGATCGCCATGGTCTTGTCATGTTCCGTGATTTTGCCGACCATATTGTCAATGAGATTTGCCAGTATGCCGAATTCATCCTTGCGTTCGCTTCTGATCGGGTAATCCGTATTCCCTTCGGTTATCATCACTACCGCTTTTTCCAGATCGGAAACAGGCCGGTTTATGCTTTTTATCGTGAACAACAGCGCGAAAACCGCAAGCAAAACAAAACCGAGAGTCCCGTAAAGGGTCGCGTTGATGATACCGGAGGTATGCGCCGTTGTTTCCTCGACTTTCGTCTTTGTCGTGAAAAAGATCAGATCGCGGAGGTTCTGCAGCTTGTCGCTGAGTTCTTTTCCGAGAGGTATGGCTTCCTCGTAGATACGTATTATATCCGCTCTGTCGGGATTCTCGCCGAGGGCTTCCAGTTCTTCGACGATCGCCGCGTATCTTGAATACGAGTCTTCGATTTCATCCAAAAGCGTCAGGCGCTGCCGCCTTTCGGACTCGGTCAGACTCAGCACGGTCGGAGTCGTTTCCCGCAGGGCGGATATATTATCCGCAAACGACACCGCATCGCTTTCAAAGGTTTCGAGGTATTCGGAAACAACGTTGCCGAAGCGGTCGCCTTCCAGCATCAGATAACCTTTGGAAAGGTTCGCGACGCGCATACGAAAGGAATCCGCGATCGCGTCCGCTATGTGTATCTGCCGTGTCTGATATGAATCGATCAATTCGTTTATGTCTTTGGTTATCCTGTATGTCTCGGCGACGGAAAACCCGGCGAAGGCGGCCATGATCAAAACAAGCATCCCGAACGCGAGAAGAAGCTTCATCCGTATTTTTATATCGTTGAACCATTTCATATCTGAGAATACCTTTCGGTTTTAGGGTGGATGGGCAAAACCGGTTTATTTGCGCGTTACACGGGGGCCCGGCTTGAGAGCTTGATCTTTTCGGCTTCGATTCGGCTTTTGATCTCATAGAACAATTCCGCGACGAGCGGATCGAAGTGTTTTCCCGAGTCGTCTCTTATGGTATGCATTGCTTCATCACTCGAAAACGCCTGCTTATAGGGCCGATCGGAAGTAAGCGCGTCATACACGTCGACGATAGCCATGATGCGTCCCGGAAGCGGTATCTTTGATCCGCTGAGCCCGTAAGGATAACCCGAACCGTCCCAGCGTTCGTGGTGGTAGCCGGCGCACATTTTCGCGTATTGCCAAAACTCCGCCTCTCCCGTCCTGGTGGCCATTTTATCGATGATCCGCTCGCCTTCGGCCGCGTGGCCCTTCATGATATTGAATTCATCCCGGGACAGCAGACCGGGTTTGTTCAATATGGAGTCGGGAATGCAGATTTTTCCCAAGTCATGCAAATGCGCGGAGGATACGACCGCCTCCGGATTCCAGTCGCGTATATCGTCGGGGTATATCCCGTGCGCGTACATGGCGTCGAGCAGTATTTTGTAGTACTCCGTTGTGCGGTCGATATGCCCTCCGGTATTCGCGTCGCGGCTTTCAACGAGGTCCGCCATGCCGTATACGATGCCGCTCTGGAGCTGCACGAGTTTTTCCGTCCGTTCGCGCAGCTGTGTCGTGCGTTCTCTGATCAATTCGTCGATGGACAAATGGTTTTTTATTCGGTTCAGCAGCACGGGCTCTGAAAAAGGCTTGACAATAAAATCCACCGCCCCCAGTTCAATGCCGTGAGCCTCGTTTACGGCGTCGGTCAGGGCGGTGAGAAATATGACGGGAATTTCTGAGTATGAATCACCGGACTTAAGTCTTTTCATAGCTTCAAAACCGCTCATGTCCGGCATTTCGATGTCCAATAGAATCAAGTCGGGAGTAACCTTTTCCAAAATTGTAAACATTTTGACCGCTGACGAGAGAGTGATCACACGGTAGTGGTTCTCAAGCACCTTTTCCGCCGTGGAAAGATTTGTGGCGCTGTCGTCAACAACAAATATCGTCTTTTGCATAGTACCCTCCAATATGTTCCGATGAATTACAGCATATACTATATCATATGCACGGATGATTATCAACAAGACAAATATGTGTTTCAGCACATTTACAAACGGCGTCCGGCACGGATAAACCTTGCCTTTTCAGCCGGAATATGCTAAACTGCAACAATGAAGGAGCGTGTATGAGTTGCAAGCGAAAGTTATTTTAAGCCGGTTTTCGGCTATAGCTTTGGTGATCTGCCTGTTGCTCGTGATTCAATCAAGACTGATCGAAGGCGATAACGAAGCTCATCCGCAGGCTACAAATCCGCCGGTTAGCATCGCTCCCGTTTCCACGCCGGAGCCGACGCCGGAGCCGACGCCGGAGCCGCAGAGACCGGCTGTGGATATACACTCATGGGAATTTACGATAGCCAATTACAAACAGCCGTTAAAGGCGAGTTTTGCGCCCGTTGTTTGGGCGACGGTGAACGGCCAGTATTTCGATTCGCGGGCTGTTGAAGCCTTGGAGGCGTTCGTTGAAGGCGCTTCGGAGGCGGGCTTTGAAACCTATGTGAATATGGGGTACAGACCCTTTGAAACTCAAAGGATACTGTTTTTCGGCAAAGCAAGCCAGATAGCTTGGGGCGGTACGGTGGAATACGCGGAAGCGGAAGAGATGGCAAAGGAATTTGTCGCCTATCCCGGGACCAGCGACCATCAGGTCGGCTTGGGGGCCGATATCCTCGACAAAAATTACGACGCCTACCCCGAAGATTTCGGCGAGACCGAACTCGGGAAATGGCTGGCTGAGAACTGCGCCGAATACGGTTTTATCCTGCGTTATCCCGAAGGCAAAAAAGACGTCACGGGGTTTAAATATGAGCCGTGGCATTTCCGGTATGTCGGCGTCGACGCCGCCGTTTTTATGATGGAAAACGATATCACGCTTGAAGAATTCGTCCGGCTTTTCTGACGCCGCGCAAAGACCGCCGCAATCGCCGCGTGCGTCGGGATCGGTTTTATGCACTAATCAGCCGAAAGCGGTAAAAAGGCGTTGAAAGAACAGTGAAAACATGATAAAATATTACCGGGAACAGGGAACCGTTGACGCTTTCTGTTCCGGTTGATTTGATGGGAGGATTTGAATCATGCGATCAAAAATCAAAAACAAAGCCTTGGGCATACTGCTCGCTCCGGTGATGGTACTTGCTCTGCTCACCGCGTTCCCGGCGGCGTCGGCTGTGACGCCGATCACGCCGGAGATGCCCGTCAATCCGTTTTCCGACGTATTCGGCAGCGATTGGTTTATCGACGCTGTGATCTATGTTTTCGACAAGGACCTGATGGTCGGCGTGTCGGATGATCTGTTCGAGCCGGGCGAAGACCTTTCCCGCGCCATGACAGTGACGATCCTTTACCGCCACGCGGGGGAGCCGGACGTTTCCGATCTCGGCAACCCCTTTGACGACGTTGCGGAAAACACTTGGTACACCGACGCTGTGAAATGGGCCTATGCCAATGAGATCGTTATGGGGTACGGCGGCGGCGTGTTCGGCGCGAATGACCACGTGACAAAAGAACAGCTCGCGGTGCTGATATACCGCACACAGCAGTCAAGCGGAGAGATTCCCATGGATATACTCATGGACTACGAACACTCCGATTGGAACGATATCAGCGATTGGGCAAAAAGCGCCGTGACCAAGCTTACCATGCAGGGCGTGTTCCGGGATATCCCCGGCTCGGCTTTTGATCCGCAAGCCCCGGCGACACGCGCCGAGGTCGCTTCAATGCTTCACAGGTATCTTTCGGCGGTCGAATGACCGGAAGGGCCTGGGCGCCGGGAAAACCGTCTTTCAAAAACTCTTGACAAACCGGAGGTTTTCACTTAGGGTGGCGGCGGTGTTAAGACCGCCGATCAAAACCGAATAACAAACAGAGCCGAAGAGCCGGTAAAACGCGCAGCCTACGCGTTTTACCGGCTCTTTGCCGCAGGCATGCGGCAAAGGATCGCGTTAAAAGGAGCGTAATAATGTCAACATACGGATATGTCAGTTATACGCTGTAAATGAGTTTTAGATAGACAAGCGCGAAAACGCCCATTAACAGGGCGTTTTCTTCGTGAATACAGCAGATAATTATTTCTCGTTCCAGATATAATGAATATTGCCATATGTACAAAACGTGGCAAAATTCAACTGAAACGAGGAAAAGGGTATGCAAGAACAGAAGTTTTATGTCCAAGACGTGCTTCGTGATTCGCTATCCATGCTTGAGAGGCAAGGATACGCGATAGGCGAAACTCGTAAGTACCAGACAATTTTTCGTGGTTTAGCGAAGTTTTCACAATCATACTATGGTGGAGAGTATTCTATTGATATCGGCGAAGCATTCATCCAGTCGCTGAGAGATCGGGAGATTCCCTTGTCGGACGCATACATACAATCCAACACGGTTACGATACAACGGGCAAACCGCGTAATTGAAGGCGATACCGACTGGCGCCCGAGCAAGCCATCGCTTGAGTACGAGGATTCGATATATAGCGACACAGTAAAAGAATACGCTGAATATCTGCGCAACAGCGGAAAAACCAAGAGCGATATACGTTCGCGAATGCATGTTGTGGCGCGGTTTTTACGTTTCACCGATGACTCCGGAGTCATTAGGCTTGATGACATAACCGCACCATTGATATATGCGGCTTTTAGAGCATCCGGAGACAAGAATGGCTTTCGCAAGTGCGTCGGGGCTTTCTTCCGGTATGCTCACCGTCATGGTTTGACCGGGAATAATTTCAGCGAGCTTGTTCCGTCCGGGAGCAGACACACTCCGGTGCCGACAGTATATACACCTGATGAAATCGAGAAAATCATAATAGCAGCGGCGGCTAGCAAGAAGACGGGGAAACGCAACAAGGCAATCGTGCTGATTGCCGCCCGTTTAGGTTTGCGATCATGCGACATTGCAAATCTCCGGTTTGACAGCCTTAACCGCGAAAAAGGCATGATTGAGATAACGCAAGTAAAAACAAAAGAGCCACTGACGCTGCCCTTGTTGCCGGAAATACTCGCGGCGCTTGATGATTATATTGAAAACGAAAGAGCCGAAAGCGGCTCCGATATGATATTTTTGAGCAATGGCGTATTGCACGGTGGGCCGATACAACCGCACACTGTTTACTGCATTGTATCGAGAATCATTGACTCGACAGGAATTGACACTGCCGGGCGTAAGCGTGGGGCTCACGCCCTCCGTTCGAGTTTGGCTACCGCGCTGCTCGGAGAGGGATACAATCACCATGAAGTAAAGGAGGCGTTGGGGCAGAAGTCACCGGAAGCGGTCAAATTCTACGCAAAAACAGAGGTTGAAAGATTACGCGACTATGCATTGCCCGTTCCTGCTCCGAGTGGCATATTCGCGAAGACTCTGGGAATTGAGGTGGGCGTATGAGGACGCAATATGTATACACAAGCATATTAGCGCCGGAGTTCACGGGATACTTTGCTTTGCGCGAGAGCCAGGGACATCAGCATAACCGTGAGCGCCATTACTTCAAAACTCTTGATCGGCACCTCAACGCTGAAAACCTTGTCGAGAAAGTGTTGACCTCTGCGGTGATTGAGGGTTGGTTGCGGTCGTTTCCTGATGACATGAACGTGAACACAAAAATTGTATACATCTCGCATTACACGCAGTTCGCGAAGTTTTTAGGAACATTGGGCATTTCCGCATTCATTCCGGAGCGTCCGGTTGATGACAAGTCGTACGCCCCTTATGTATTTTCGTCAGATGAAGTATTCAGGCTGTTTGCGGCGGCAGACAATGTTTCCGAAGATATCCAGTCGAAGCAATGCACCGGAATAGACTTTCCGCTGATTCTGCGACTGCTATATGGTTGCGGACTCCGCCTTAATGAAGCGCTTAGCCTGTGTATTGCCGATATTGATTTGCAGACTGGCGTACTATTGATCCGCAGCGCAAAAGGAAACAAGGACAGGATTGTGCCAATGGACAATTCGCTGACAGGGATAATGCAGTCATTCATGTCTTCACGGCGCGCCAATGCTTTGCCGGACAGCTTGCTGTTTACGAGTCGGAACGGCAAGCCTTACTCAGGCATAACGATACGGACGTGGTTTAATTTGACCCTTGAGAAAGCCGGAATTGAAAAACCGAGCCTGCCGCGATACAGCAGAAACATATGCCCACACTGCCTTCGCCACACATTTGCGGGGGCATCGTTTCGCAAACAAGACCGCGCCGGCATCGATATGTACGCCGCCGCACCATACCTCTCAACGTATATGGGACATGATAAGATCTACGGTACTGAAAAATACTTGCACATGACCGCCGAAAACAGTGAGGATGTAATAGAGCAAACCACATCGTACTCGGCAGGGTTGTTCCCGGAGGTGCCGAGATGAAGGATACGGCTTTCTCGCGGCAGCTTTCAGCCTATGTTGACGTTCATCTACCTGATGTCCGCAATTGCAGCACGAATACGATCAAGTCGTATGCCAATGCGTTCGCTGTATTATACGACTATTTCGATGAAAAGCGAGGCATCCCGCATTTCAAGATAGAATACAAAGACTTTACGCCAAAGATGCTTGAAGAGTATACCCTCTGGCTTGTGCGTGAACGTGATTACAGTGCGTCTTCCGTTAAAGCGAGGCTTTCCGCGCTGAACTCATTTTTAAAGTACGCGTCAAGACGGGAGATTGCCGCACTGCCAGCATTTACTGCCGTCGTTGGCGCTGAGAAACCAAAACCGACGCATAAGCCGTTCCCCTATTTCACTCTCGAAGAAATGGGAATCCTGCTGAAGCTGCCTGCATCGGAAAAGAAAACGGAGAAGCGGGATTTGATCCTGCTTTCAGCATTTTACGAAACCGGAGCCCGCGCTCAGGAATTATGCGACTTGAAAGTCGGTGACATCAAATTTGGATCAACTACCAAAGTGAGGCTGTTCGGCAAAGGTCGGAAAACTAGGGAAGTACCCATTTCCCGCGACGTAGCTGATCTGTTGCGATACCATATTAAGAGCAACAACATTGACGACAAACGCGACGAACCGCTATTTTTAAGCCAACTTGGCTGCAAAATGACTACTGCGTGTGTCCGCAATCTTGTTAACCATGGATTTTCACGAGATAAGCATGCCTAATTAGGAAAGTATCCGCAGATCAAAAAAGCATGGTATTCATGGGCTTTTTCAGCGGTTATTCCTGCAATTTAGAGTGGTTATGGTCAGTAATTAGGCATAATACGCAGATAATAGTTCGGCAATAAAATGGTATTGTGCCAATTAGAGAAATGGTGGACAAAGTGCGCTTCCTGAAAATGTTGATATTCCAAGGATGACACGTACTTATCTCGGGCGCACACAATTCTGTTGACAAAAACTCTAATTAGTCATATAATTATCACGACGATAATTAGACTAATTGGAGGTGCGATGTGGGAAAAACAAGACCCGCCGACCCTGTCGTTGTCCAGTTCTTCGCTAACCCTGTCCAGCCGCTTCACCGGCAGTACCTTGCCTTGCGCAGTTTCTTTTTTGAAGGGAAATCTGCCGACGACGTAGCCTCCCGATATGGGTACACCATACACGCCGTCTACGCAATGGCAAAGAGTTTCAAGAGCAAGCTTGAAAGCAGCGTCTGCAACGGCGCCGAGCTTTTTTTCCGGGATCTTAAGATGGGGAGGCCAAAACAGGAGAGGGACCCCGATTTGGTGGACATAATTGTGAGCTACCGCAAAAAGCAGCTGAGCGTCCCGGACATCAAGATTATTCTAGACGGCAAGGGGTACGACGTGACGGAGGGGTTCGTCTACAATGTCTGTGACGAGAACGGTTTCGCGAGGCTCCCGAAACGCAGCCGCGAGCAGCGTCAAGAATTGATGGAGCGCAGTGGATACGTGGACGTACTTCCGGCCCCCGTCGCCACGGTTCACCCGTTTTCGTCAGAAGAGCGGTTTTCCTCAAAAGGGGTGGGCGTACTGTGCTTCCTACCATTCATCAAGGCTTACGGAATCGACAAGGCCATTGAGGAATCGGACTACCCGGGGACGAAGCAGATAGGGCGACTGAACTCTATCCTGGCGTTCCTGGCGCTCAAGCTTTCCAACGTGCAGCGTTACGGGCAGGATGACGGCTGGTGCATGGACCGGGGCCTCGGCATGTTCGCCGGGCTGAACGTCCTGCCAAAGACAACGTGGTACAGCGCATATTCAGATGCCGTCGAGCGCAGAGACAACGTGGCGTTCCTGAGAACGATGAACCAGGTTTTTGCAAACCGCGGGTTCCTGTCCGACTCAGCCAACCTTGACTTCACGGCAATCCCCTATTGGGGCGACGGGGACCCATTTGAAAACAACTGGTCAGGCAAACGGGCCAAGGCGCTCATATCAATTCAGGCCGCGTTGGCGCAGGACCCCGACACGGGGGTACTCTGCTACGGCGACACTACCGTCAAACACGAAAACCAGGACGGCGTGATCCTTGAGTTTATGGATTTTTACCACGAGAGCACCGGGAGGAAAATCAGCTACCTTGTGTTCGACAGCAAGTTTACGACGCTGGAAAACCTTGGGCGCATCAACGGGCAGGGGGTCAAATTCGTTACCATCCAGCGCAAAAGCAAGAGCTTGAACGAGAAAGCCGAGCAAATACCGGATTCACAGTGGAAGACGGTGCGGATCGAAAAGGCGAACCACAAGTCGCGCTCGGCAGTGTTCAGCGAAAGCACAACCACGAACAAGCGGTATGGGGATCAGCCGTTGCGCCAGATTTTTCTCAAAGGGAAGTCCATCAAGCCGGCGACCATCCTGACAAACGACTTTGCGCCTAAAGCAGACGAGGTGATCCGCCGTTATTCGAGGCGCTGGCTCGTAGAAAACGAGATTTCCGAACAGATACACTTCTTCCATTTGAACCGCAACAGTTCCGGCATAGTTGTGAAAGTAGACTTCGACCTTACAATGACAATCCTTGCACACAACCTGTACCGGCTTCTGGCGTCAGAACTGCCGGGGTACTCCCACAACAGGGCCCAGTCGCTTTATGATACGTTTATCGACAACTACGGCGAAGTCGAAATCGGCAGCAGTGTTGTCACCGTCAAAATGAACCGCAAACGCGCTTTGCCGTTGCTGCGCGAGAGCATCCCTGTAGTGGACGACACCTACTCTTGGTTTGGCAATAAAAAGCTGGTATTCACCGCTAACACACACACCTAATTAGGCATATTTAATCTCGTGAAAATCCATGGTTATGGTAATAAAGACGGCGCGAACGTTGACCGACGCTTTTATTGTCGATGCAGTCCGGGAAAAGCTGAATAATAATCACAGGCTACAGCGGCTACAGGATTATTACGAGGGCAAGCAAGATATCCTATTGCGGAATTACGCCGACCCTACCCAGCCGAACAACCGAATAGTTGTCAATTACTGCCGGAATATATCCGACTTCTTGACCTCTTATCTTGTGGGCGTTCCTGTAAAATTCGACGCGCCGCAGATTATACTTGACAGCTTGAATTATAACGACAATGCGGAAACGACACAGAGCGTTGTACTCAACATGAACGTCATGGGCTTCGGCTGTGAATTATTCTACACCGACGCGGACAGCATACCGCGCTTTGCAAGCATCGACCCGCGTGAAAGTATCTATATATTTGATGATAGCATCGAGGAAGTAATGACCGCATTTATCCGGGCATATC
>Ga0082212_10000898_pt1 | contig 43857 bp, 38 predicted proteins | sample TergutNt197P3_FD_71548 | JGI IMG/M metagenome (GOLD analysis project Ga0082212, IMG submission 71548) | Neocapritermes taracua P3 segment gut microbial communities from Petit-Saut dam, French Guiana - Nt197 P3 | ecosystem: Host-associated > Arthropoda: Insects > Digestive system > Gut ... | reverse complement strand
AATCCCACAGATCGGGGGAAAAAAAGGTTCAAAGCGGCATATATTGGTCGACGAGCGTGGCGTCCCGTTGTCGATCGTCGTAACCGGAGCCAATCGGCATGATGCGAGCCAACTTGCTGCCGTATTGCAAGGCAAAATCGCTGAGCCGATTATGAAAACTCAGACTGAAAATCTGTGCGCGGACGCCGGGTATACGGGAACTGAACTCGCAAGGACGATGTGTGGAGCCGGGTATATACCACACGTTCGGCCACGTGGAGCAGAGAAACAGGAGATCACCAGAAATCCGCAATTCAAAGCGCGCCGCTGGGTTGTTGAATCTTGCTTCTCTTGGTTCAACAGATTTCGAAAACTGACTATCCGCTATGAAAAATTGACTTCAACCCATTTGGCCTTGCTCCACTTGGCGGCTGCGATCATAGCCTTGCGGAAAACAGGAACTATTTATGGATAAGTCCTAAATACAAGGCCGGACGGCAAGGAATCCGAACTCGTATTGTTCAAGTTTCCCAAAGTGGCTGATGAGTGATGCGGCGCGCGAAAAATCCGCCCCAAAAGCGAGATAAATTCCCGCTCGGTTTGTTGCACCATGTGAAACTGCGTTACAAAATGTCGGCTCCGCTGGACAGGGCAGCCGACATTTTGTTCAGTTTCGGATCAATACCTCGCCGGCCGGGATGCCTTTGCCCTTGTTGCAAGTATAACGAGTCTGCACGGCTTCGACAGTGAACGCCGAGAACGCCTCACGCACGCTTGGCGTATCGTTCAGGCTTAACAGGAACTGCCCCCGGATGCCGGCAAGCTGGGTAGCCAGCGCCGTAAAGTCTTCCCTGCTGAAAATGCCGTGGCCGTAGTAATTCTCGCAGTCCCAGTACGGCGGATCGACATAGAAAAAGGTGTCCGGGCCGTCATAACGTCGAATCACCTCCGCATAAGGCAGGCACTCCACGTACACCCTAGTCAGCCGCAGATGCGCGGCGGAAAGGTATTCCTCAATGCGCAACAGATTGAGCCTGGAAGGCCCGGTCGCTGCATAGCCGAAGGTGGGATTAACGATTTTGCCGCCGAAACACGCCTGTTGCAAATAGTAAAACCTGGCGGATCGCTGGATGTCCGTCAGCGTGTCCGGGTTGGCAGCCCTCAGGCGCTCGAACTCGTCCCTGGCCACAAGTACCCATTTGAAGTAGCGGACAAATTCTTCCAGGTGCCACTGGAGGCAGCGGTAGAGGGTGATCACCTCACGGTTGATGTCGTTGATGACCTCCACCTTGCTCTCGGGCTTGCTGAACAGCACCCAGGCCGCGCCGCAGAACGGCTCCACATAGCACCTGTGCTCCGGGATACGCTCGACAATACGCTTGGCCAACAGGCTTTTCCCGCCCATCCAGCCGGCAAGCGGCGGACGGCATGAAGTTATTGAAGGCATGGACGCCTCCTGTTGAAGCTCACGGCCTACATGGCAGGGGCGCGAGGCCCTCAGTGGTGTCTACGGCCGGGGCGGCACGGGCAGTCCCTCGGCCATCAGGATACAGGCGGCGATGGCATACGCTTGGTGCGGCACGATGCCGTTGGCCAGGGCTTTGAGCGCCGGAATCAAAGCCCGCGCACCGTCCTTGGAAACGCGTCCTACTCCGGGGGGGGTAAGGCTCTGTTGTGCCAGAAGGGCTTATCCAGCCCGCAGGAAGCCCCATCATCCACTCGATAAAGGATAGGTCCGCGATGTGCCTTGCAGCCGGATGCCCGATCTTGACGGCATCACCACAGAGCAAAATGTGCTGGTTTCCGTCAATCCCTACGAAGCGCCGGCCGTCGACGTGACCGTAAAAGACAGGGACGGCACGGAACGCGTGTATACCGTGCAGCCGATCAATGTTGATCAGGCCGGCTTTGATGTGACGGCCCCGGTGATCGGCGAGGAGTTTGCCCGGCACAAGGATACGGCCACGGACAAGGCCATCAGGCGCATGGACCGCGAAGCGTACGCTACGGAATCGCTTGAGGATGCGGCCAAAGCGCGGCGGGCCGGGCGGCCTGCCTACGAGAGCATTGACATCATGGCCGACGTGGACGCCCAAAAGGCGCCGCTTTTCTTCCCGGTGCGCGGCAGCGTGCTCGATACTTTCGCGCCTGTGCGCGAACTTCCGCCCCTGACCATCGTCGGCGCCGCCATGCGCCTCAAACGTGCCTTGGCCGAGGCCGGTGTCGCCTGGGAAGAACGGCACATGGAAATGCTCATGCGCGCCTATCCGAACGCCGCGGTGCCGGAAGATGATTTGAAAGACCTGGCGCGGCGGATGCTGCCCGTTAACGTGATGGAATTTGAGGCGACGCCCATGCGCGCCGCCGGGGGGGCCGCGTGAAAGGGCGATTGCTCAAAGAACTTTTTGCGGCGTCCGGTTTGTCACAGACCGGGATCGCCAGAAAGGTGCCCTGCGCCAAATCGTCGCTGTCGACCCTCGTACACCGGGGAGAATGGCCACGCAAAAATCCTGCCGGAATGCGCAGACGCCTGCGAGAGATCCTGCGGGAGACCGCGATCGCAGATGCGGACATTACGGCCGCCTTCAAGCAACTGGACGCAACGGTCGCGTCCGTGCCCGCGTCGGCTGAAACCGATAACCCAAAGGAGTTCTGGATGCTGCGCAAACAAGTGTTGACACAGGCGGCAAAGCGCAAGTTCGGCCTTGGCCGCGATCCATTCGGCGACGAGTTTTCCGGTCCGGAGGATGTCTTTCTTTCCCGTGACGCCCGCTATGTGCTGGAATCCATGTACCAGACCGCGCGCCACGGCGGCATGATGGCATGTGTCGGCGAGTCCGGCTCCGGCAAAACTACGCTCCGCCGCACTCTTATCAGCCGCTTGGCGCGTGAGGACGCCAAGGTGATCGTCATTGAGCCTTACACCCTGGGCATGGACAACGGCAACAAGATCGCACCCAGTTTACGCTCTTCGCACATCTGCGAGTCTATCCTCGCACAGCTCGATCCGAGGTACAAGGGTAACAACGTCAGTCCAGAGGCTCGCTTCCGGCACATGCACAAGCGACTTAAAGAATCCACCTTGGCGGGCTTTCGCCATCTGGTCATCTTGGAAGAGGCGCACAGCTTGCCCATTTACACCATCAAACACCTGAAACGTTTTTGGGAGTTGACGGATGAGCACACAATGGCGCGTCTCGTGTCCTTCCTGCTTATCGGGCAGCAGGAACTCATGAAAAAGCTATCCGAAACCAGCGCGGAAACACGGGAAATCACACAACGTATGGAAGTGGTCGAACTCTTCCCGATGGAGGAAACGGAGGGCTATGTGCGACACCGCCTGGAGCAAGCCGGAGGCAAGTTTGACGAGGTGTTCGCTCCGGATGCCTTGGACGCACTCGCGTTGCGCCTGAACGGCCCGGCGCCCAAGAGCGGAGGCCGCGGCACATCGCAGCTTTATCCGCTCATGGTCGGCAACATGCTCACCAAGGCGTTCAACTTGGCAGCAGATCTCAAGGCGCCCAGGGTGGACGCCGGAATCATTCAACAAGCGTAAGGAGAAAGACATGACACGCATCAAACCCGTGACTACCGCACCGCTCATCAAAACCCTGGAAGAAGCCGACGCCGCTCTGGCGCAAATTGCCGCCCAACGCCGCATGATCGCGCTCATCGAAGCCACCATGAACGACGAGATCGACGCAGTTAAGGTCAGGGCGACCGCGGAAGCCGATCCCCACAAGCAGGAAATTGTTGCAAACGAGCAAGCCCTGGCGCGCTTTGCCGAATACCACAAGGCCGAATTGTTTATCAGGCGTAAAAGCTGTGATTTGACCTTCGGCAGTATTGGTTTTCGCGCCTCGACCAAGATCAAGCTGCTTTCCAAGATGACTTGGGAACGCGTGCTTGAGATCCTGCGTGACACAGGCCTGCGACAGTGCATCCGCGTCAAGGAGGAACCGGACAAGGAAGCGCTCAAGGGGCTGGCGCCAGAACACCTGAAGGAACTCGGCTGCAAGGTGGTGCAGGAAGATACGTTTTTTTACGAAATCGCGGATCAGGAGATCCAGCCCGGCGCCGATGCGGCCGCTTAGGGGGCATATATGGCCTGCAACATGCAACGCTTCATCAAGCGCTGGCAGCGCAACAGCGGTATCGACGACACTACATACCGGGCTTTTCTGGAGTCCGTCACCGGTAAGCGCAGCACGACAGACATGACGCGCAAAGAGCGCTGGCGCTGTGTGGAGGCGCTCAAAGCCAAGGGGGTGCGCTTCGATCCGGCGTCGCACACAGCACCGACAGGCAGACGGGACGCGCGGCAGGATGACGATGATCAGTCCCGTCTTGCCCGGCATTTGTGGCTCAAACTCAAAAACTACGGCGCGTTGCGGAATTCCTCAGAATGGTCGCTGCTGGCCTATGTCGAGCGCATGACCAAGCGTAAGCGCCTGGAATGGTGTACGCACAAGCAGATCACCAAGGTGATCGAAACGCTCAAAAAATGGGTGGCGCGCATCGAACGGGATTTGATCAACGAGGCACTACAGAGCGGCAGGCTGGCCTTGCCGCCGGGGTTCAAAAGCCTCCGGGCAGTTGAGCAGGCAATGGAGGGCAACTTTTCGCAATGGATGGAAAAATTGCACGTCTTCGCCCAAGCGCAGCAAGCCTATCTGGATACCTATACACCGCCACGTGAGCGGAAAGCGGCATAAGTCATGGCGCAGGCCTCGGAATTTCTGGATGCGCTTGTCGCAATCGTCGGCGACGAGCAGCACAGAGGTGCGGATCGGCTCGGCGAACGCGTGGCCACGCGCGTCGCGCACGACTGGGGGGGCCTGCGCGTATATTTTTCCCAGGACCGCGCGCGCCGGAACAGCGAGATCTATGCGCTTTTCACAGGCAACAACTACGATGACCTGGCCCGCAAGTACCGTCTCGCTGAAGAGACTGTGCGGCGCATCGTGAAGCAGGAACTTGTGCGCCGGAGAGCCAAACAGCTTACCCTGTTTCCGACAGGAGAACGCTCATGACCTGTCCGGCCGTCAATCCTACGCTGCGCGAGAGCCACTGCTACACGTTCATACTGTCCCGTAGGACGGGTCAAGAATTCGCGCACTGCCGCGCCTGCGCGCGCGGATTAGCCTTGATGGCCACGGTGCGCGATCATTTGCCGGAACAATTTTTCAAGGATCTGCCTGAACGGCCTGAGCCTTATATACCAATAATGGAGGATGTCATGCCTGCGCCACATAAAAACTACACACAGGGCGAGATTGCCCGACTGGCCGGCATCAAGTCCGGCAGTATGACCTATGCCATGGGAGTCATCCTGCGGGGCAAGACTCTTACGCCGGCCGCGCAAAAGGTCAAAGATGTTCTGGATCGCGTCGGTATCACAGCACAGGAGCTTGTGGGGCAAGCGCCGCCTGCATCGCTGCCACCATCCACCCACGATGCAACCGATGCCGCGGACCATATTGCTGACGGCGGCAAAATGGTCGATATGCCGGAGCCTGCCGCGCCCACGCCGCTCCGTAACTCCATGGACGAGACTATGCCTTTTCTCAGCGAAGCCATGTCCCTTGAAGACCTTTTTGGCGAACTGAAGCGGCGTCTGCCAGGCGTGGCGATCACTTTCACCATATAACCCGCGAGAATGGCAGTGATAAAATTCGTCTCCAAACGAGGCTCGAACGAACCTTCTTCTTATTCCTTCTTTTTATTTCACCGTGTGTAACGCCGTTACAAAACTCTTCCCGAAATTTCCCGTTTGATCCCGGTTGATCCCGGATTTATCCTGCTTGGTGTCGGGATTTATCCAACTCCTGATCAGATGAGCCGAAAAACCACAAAACGAGTACAGACATAAGTACAAACATAGGGAAGCCGAAGTACATAACTTGAAATAACAGTACGTTAAACGGCAATTGCAGTAGCCTCCCTGTCAATCACGCTCATCTTCGTTGGCGTCAGCCATGTCCGGGTCCGCATCCGGGTCCGGCGCAGACCGCGCGCCGGTCAAACCCACGTCCACGCGGCGCAGGCCGCGCCCGTCGGTGTGCAACAGGGCGTTGCGGCGCAGGATGCGCAGCCAGCGTTCTCCCCACAAGCCTTTGAACACCAGTTCGCCCAACCATTCGGCCGTGTGCAGCACCCGGCGGCGCTCATGCAGCGCAAGCAGCACCCGGCCGATGCCCTGTTTGCAGGAGGGGCAGCCCACCAGGACCGGCTGCCTCTCCCCGGAGGACGGCAGCAGGCGCACAAGGCCCAGGCGTTTGCGCTCACGCAGCACGTTGTACACTTCGGGCGTGGTGAAAGCCCCCATGCCCGATTCGCCGCAGCACCCGGCGGATACCTTGACCATAGCCCCGGTATACGCTTCGAGCGCCATAGCCTGGCGGCCGGCGCACTTGGTCCGGTGCTCGCCCGGCACCTCGCCGTGGCAGGAAGCGTGGTAGATCAGATGTTCCCCGGCCAGGGGATCGGCCAAGGGCGGCAGATGCCGCATGGCGAAGCGGGAAATTTCGATGGATTCGGACAGGCCCGTTTCCTCCAGGTGGTGGCGCTCCAGCCCCTCCTGGCACGAGCCGCAGGTGACGGCCAGCTTGCTGACCGTGAAACCGGCGGCCCTGGCCTTGTCCACGGTCGCCGCCAATTCCCGACGGTTGCGGTCCAGGTTGGCCGCGAACAGCTTGTGCAGGCCTGAAGACAACAGCGGATACCCGCAGCACACATGGTATTCGGGCAGCATGACCGCGTAGCCGGCGCGCAGCAGCAGGCCGAACCCGGCCAGGGCGATGCGCCGGGCAAACAAACCGGCGCCGCAGCCGGGAAAGTACAGGATGGCTTCTCCGGGCAGCGCGCCGTCCGGCAGCTCGGGCACAAACAGGCCGCCCCTGTCCAGCTTGAGCGTTTCGTACACGTTGTTGAAACTCAGCCTGGGACCGGGACCGGAGAACAGCGGATTTTTCAGCCGCCGCCGCCATACGGCAGGCACAAAGCCGATGATGTTGTTCTGCATCTTCTGGCCCAGCGAGGCCCACTTGGCCATTCTGGGCACGCGCTCGGCGGGTTTTTCGCTCAGCCAGCGCATGACCCTGCTTTTGAGCGGATGGCCGCCCGCGCCCTCGTCATCCAGAAAAGCCCGCAGTTCCAGGGCCACGTCCGCCGAGGGAATTTTGACCGGGCACACGGCCAGGCAACGCCCGCAGCCCGTGCAGTGGTCGATCATCGCGTTCAGTTCGGCCAGCAAACGCGCGTCCGGCTTGCCCGTGTTGATCTGCGAATAATAGATGGCCTCAATCAAGGCGCCCAGAGAGATGTTGCGATTGCGCGGATGGTAGTGGAACGAGCGTTCGGGATAGACCATGGGGCAAACGTGCTTGCATTTGCCGCAACGGGTGCAGATTTGCACCGAGGCCAAAAGCGCGATCAGTTTTTCCTTGTTGGGCAGACCGCTCTGGCGGATGTCTTCGATCAGGCGGTTGAAAGAAAACGTAAAGGGTCGCACCGGCAGATCGTGCTGGACCAGCTTGGCCGGATTGAGCACATCGCGCGGGTCCACGCGCTCTTTGAAAGCGCGCATTTCCTCCAGTTTTTCCCTGGGCAGAAAGCGGATCTTCGTGATGCCGATGCCGTGTTCGCCCGAAACCGCGCCGCCCATGCTCCGGGCGGTGTGCATGACCCGCACGGCCGCTTCTTCCGCGGTTTCAAGCATGTGCGGGTCGTTGGAGTTGACCGGAATGTTCACATGGCAGTTGCCGTCGCCGGCATGCATGTGGCTGGCCACAATGACCCGCCCCGTCAGCATGTCGTCGCGGATGCGGCGGATCTTGGCCTCCAGCGGCGCTTGCTGCGCGGCCAAATGATCCAGCCAGGCCACGGCCCGATCCTGCATTTCTTCGTCCGACACGTCCGCAGCCGCGATGTCGCCCTTGGCCGCCTTGGAGGCGTAAGAAAACTCTCGGTTGAGATCCTTGTCCTCCAGCGGCATGCCGGGCAAACGGCCCACCGCCTGCAAGGCGTTGCGGTAGGCCGCGGCCGCGCATTCCACATTGAGCTGTTCCAGAAACAGGGCAAAATCGGGGATGCGGGCCGTGGGGATCACGATGTCTTCGTTGATCTTGAAACCCGAGGTCCGCTTGGCGATGGCCGGCAGGCGGTGCCTGTCCTCCCAGAACAGCTCGCCTTCCTTGTCGTCCCTGGCCACGATGACTGCCACATCGTCCCGCCCAGCCACGATAGCCCGCAGCGCGTCGACGCACTTGTCGAGCAGTGCGGACGCGTCCGCGTCGAACTGGATCAAAAGCACGGAAATGGGATGCCCCTCGCGGCCTTGCGCCTTGGGCTGGTAGTCAATGGCCTGCACATACTTGGCGTTGAATTCTTCCAGGGCCGAGATGCGGGCGTAGTCGCCCTCGGCCCGAATCCGGTCGCGCAGGGCGATGATCTCGGTAATGACCACCGTGGCGCCGTGCATGGAGCGGCCGAAGAACTCCAGCACCACCACCCGCGACAGCGCGGGTTTTTTGTGCAGGGTGAACGTGGCGTCGACCACGATGCCGTCCACGCCTTCTTTCTGCACGCCGGGCAGGCCGCCCAAGGTCTTGTTGGTCACGTCCTTGCCCAGACCCGGCAGGCGGATTTCGTCTCCGCGCAGCGCGATCGTGTTGCGCACGCCGCCGCTCTGGTCCTTGACGGCGAACACGGCGACTTCGTGCGGCAGGATCTTGTGCCGGGGATGGTTCACCCGCTCCACGCTGATGATTTCGCCCGTCGGCGTGACCATGCGCCAGGACAGCAGGTTGTCGAGCGTGGTGCCGTATTCGAAGGCATACGGCCCACCGGAGTTTTCGGCCACATTGCCGCCGATGCTGGCGGCTGTTTTCGAAGCCGGGTCCACAGTGAACAAAAAGCCCCGGGCGGCGGCCGCGTCGATGGCGTCCTGGGTGATCACCCCGGCGCCCGCCGTGAGCGTGCCCGCCTCCGGATCAACAGGCTCTATGACGTTGCAGCGGGTCATGGACACCACGACGCTGCGCTTGCGGGCCGGCACGGACCCGCCGGTATAGCCCGAAGCGCCCCCGCGCGGAATGAGGGCGAACTTCATTTCATTGGCCAGCCGGACGAGAGCGCCGACCTGCCCGGCGCTTTCCGGTTCCACCACCAGAAGCGGCAGTTCCATGCGCAAATCGGTGGCGTCCGTCGCGCATTCCACCAGGGCGGCCGGCCGGGTCACGACGCATTCCGCGGGCAGCACGTCGCGCAAACGGCGGACAAGTTCCTCGCGAAAGGCCATTTCCGCCTCGGCCGCGCTCCAGAACATGGTGATGCCTTCGCCGATGCTGGTTGCGTAGTGATGGGCCAGGGCAAAGGATTCCCGGTCGAAACGCTCCCTGACGCTGGCCTTGACCATGGCCGCGTCCACAAAAGGATTGTAGGCCACGAGAAACAACTCTTCGGCGATTTCAATGGCCAGGCGGCGCACGGCCTCGGGCCATTCCTCGAAATCCTGCAAATTGATGCGCAGAATGCGGTTGACGACGAAATCGGGCGCAATGGAGATATGCGGACCTTTGTGCGGCATGGCGCGTCCTTTACGAAAAGAGAAGAGGAAGAGCGAAAATATAAATCCGCGGCCGGGCGTTGGCAAGTCGTGCGTGAGAAGGCAGGGGGGACGGTTTGCGGGTCGCGCCAAAAATCGGGACCGGACGGCGACCCGCCCGGTCCCAACAGTGCAGTCCGGCCATGCCGGCTACTCTTCTTCGCTTCGTGTCGCCTTATACTCGGCCATGACCTTTTCCACCACGGGCGGCGGCGCTTCCTCGTAATGATCGAATTCCATGGTGAACATGCCCTGACCGCCGGTCATGGAACGCAAATCCGGGGCGTAACGCAGCACTTCACTCATGGGCACATGGGCCTTGATTTCCGTGATGCCGGCCTGCGCGTCGGAGCCGAGCACCTTGCCCCGGCGCGAGGACAAATCGCCGATCACATCGCCCATGAATTCGTCTGGGACAGACACGGCCAAAAGCACGATAGGCTCAAGCAGGACGGGTTTCAGGCTTTCCATGGCTTTCTTGAACGCCAGGGAACCGGCGATCTTGAAGGCCATTTCCGAAGAGTCCACCGTATGGTAGCTGCCGTCGAACAGCCTGACCTTGAAGTCCACAACCGGACAGCCGGCGATGAAACCGCGCAGGGCGGATTCCTGAATGCCCTTGTCAATGGCCGGAATGTAGTTGCGGGGGATGGCGCCGCCCACAATGGCGTCTTCAAACACATAGCCCGATCCGCGCGGCAGGCCTTCCATTTCAATCCAGCAGTCGCCAAACTGGCCGCGCCCGCCGGTCTGCTTCTTGTGCCGGCCCTGCGTCTGCGCCTTGCCGCGCACGGTTTCACGGTACGGCACCTTGGGCGTCTTGAGCAGAATTTCCACCTTGTAGCGGCGCTTGGCCTTTTCCACGGAGGTTTCGATATGCAGTTGCCCCATGCCGGCCAGGAGGATGTCGGCCGTTTCCTCGCCGCGGCTGAGCTTGAGGGTGATGTCTTCTTCCAGCAGGCGGTTGACGGCCGCGTACACCTTGTCTTCGTCGCCTTTCTCCTTGGGCGCCAGGGCAAAGGTGATGAGCTGGGGCGACAGGCGCGGCGCGGCCAGGGCGAAAGGCTGCTTTTCGTCGGCCAGGGTGTCGCCGGTGCGCGAATTCTTGAGCTTGCCCACAGCCACAATAGCGCCGGGGCCGAGCACGTCCTTGCACTGGACCTGGTTTTTGCCGGTCATGTAGGCCAGACTGCTCAATCGCTCCATGTCGCCGGTGCGCTGATTTTTCAGGCTCGATTCCATGGAAACGGCGCCGGTAAGCACACGGACCATGTTGAGTTGTCCGGCAAAGGGATCGGCAATGGTTTTGAAAACAAAACAGCTTGCCGGAACCTCGTCGGACGAGGGGCGCAGGTTGCCGTCTTCGCCCAGAAAGGGCGGATGCTCCAGCGGCGCGGGCAAATGCGCGGCAATGGCATCCAGAAGCTGGACGCCGCCCTTGTTCTGCAGGGCCGAACCGCTGACCACCGGCGTCAATTCGCCGGACAATACGCCGATGCGCAGACCTTTGGCCAACTCTTCGTCAGACAGGGCGCTTTCTTCCAGGTAACGCTCCATAAGCGCTTCATCGGTTTCGGCTATGTTTTCCACGGCCGTGTCGCGCAAGGCGTCCATGTCGGCGGCCATGTCCGCGGGAATCGGAGCTTCCTTGACCGCGCCGTTGTCGCCGAACATAAGCGCCTTGCGGCCCAGCACGTCAACCAGGCCGATCAAGTTTTCGTTCTCGCGGATGGGCACATAGAGAAAAACGGGTTTCATGCCCAGTGTCGAGGACAGTCCGGCCACGGCCGTTGTGAAGTCCGCCCGGTCCCGGTCGGCCTTGTTGACGAAGACCAGGGCGGGCAGCCCGGCCTCCTTGACCGTGCGCCACATGCGCCGGGTCAGGGGGCGCACGCCGTCCACGGCGTCAATGACAAAAACCACGCTGTCCACCGCGGCCAGCAGATGGTTGATGTCGCCGGTAAAATTGCCGTCGCCGGGAAGGTCGATCAGAAAATGCCGGTTTTTGTTCCACTCGTAAGCGGCAAAACCGGGAGTCACCGACCCTCGGCGCTTGACGTCTTCGGGTTCATAATCGAGAGTGGTGGTGCCGTCTTCGATGGCGCCCAGGCGGTTGATCACCCCGGCCTGAAACAGCAGCATTTCGGCCACCGAGGTTTTCCCACAACCCCCGGTGCCGACAAGGGCGTAGGTTCTCTGATTGTCCAAAGCCTTGGCCATAGTGTACTCCCGCTGCTAATGGTGAACGCGCATCCGGCGGCAATCCGGGCATGGGGCCGGGCATGGGGATTGCCCCCCCGGAAAATACTCGGTATGATTCTTCGCCATCGTTCTTCATAGGGATTCGGGGCATGGTATGTCAAGAGCGCCCCCCGGCAGGGAATTCCCTCCCGGCATTGCTCAACTTGAGGCGCTATCCCCAATAGGGATAGTGTTTCACAACCCTGATTGCGCTCATGCTCAACAGCGCCCTGTTCATTTTCGTTCTGCTCCTGGTGCTGACGATTGTCATCAGGCGTTTTTTTTCCCGCGAGCGGCGCGGTGGTCTGGATACTTACATCCACCAGCGCGAACAGGAAGCGCACAGCCGGATCGAGTCCATGCGGCTGGAAACGCACCGTTTCGACACGCACGAAGCCCTGGCGCCGGTGGAAGCCGGCTTGCGCGAGTTGCTCGCCCTGCACGGCACCCCCGCCGATATCGCCCTGGAACGGGAAGGCGATACCCTGATCCTGCGCTCGCCGGACACCCGCATCGCGATCGCCTGGAACTTCCGCTCCGCCAGCCGGGCGACGCCCGCCCGTTCCGGACACGTCTACGGCAAAGGGCAATGGGAACTGCGCGTGCACGACGGGCACCCGGAGCCGTACACCCAGCTCGGCAGCCTTATGGGCCGCCTGTCTCCGCTCGTGCGCGCCCTGGCGGCGCACGTTCCTCCGGAAGACTTCGCGCCCGATGATCCGTTCTTTCCCGGCTGCCGGCAGGATAAAATTTTTCAGGCGCATCCGTCGTGGTCTGAGCCGTCCGAATCGCCCCGGCCCGATCCTTCTCTGGAAGATCCCCCAACCTGACCCCGCGCCGGGATCTGCCGCCGCTCCGATACTGCGCCCTGCCTTGACAAGAAGCCTTCTTTACGCAAGTGAAACAAATCCGCCCTGCTGCGGCGGAACGGATAATCCCCTTGCATTCCGTGCCGGAGGCCCGCATGAGTGATTATAAAGCGACTCTGAACCTGCCGGAAACTCCGTTTCCGATGAAAGCCAATTTGTCCCAGCGCGAACCGGAAATGCTCCGGATCTGGGATCAGCAGGACGCCTATGCCGCCATGCTGGCGGCTTCCGGCAGCCAGGGCAGCTACGAACTGCACGACGGCCCCCCCTATGCCAACGGGCACATCCACCTGGGCACGGCCCTGAACAAAATTATCAAGGATATCGTGATCAAATCGCGCAACATGCAGGGTTTTCGCGCCGCCTATGTGCCCGGCTGGGATTGCCACGGCCTGCCTATCGAGCACAAGGTGGAACAGGAACTCGGCGACAAAAAACAGACTCTGCCCCAGCACGCTGTACGCAAGCGTTGCCGCCAGTATGCGGAGAAATACCTCGACATCCAGCGCAAAGAGTTCAAACGCCTGGGCGTGCTCGGCCTGTGGGACAAGCCGTACCTGACCATGGCTCCGGATTATGAGGCGGTCACGGCGGGCATGCTGGCCGACTTTGTGGAAAAAGGCTGCGTGGTTCGCAGCAAGAAACCCATCTATTGGTGCAATTCCTGCCGCACGGCCCTGGCCGAAGCCGAAGTCGAATACGAGGATGCGGCCTCACCCTCGGTCTACGTGCGTTTTCCCCTGCCGGACGACGGCTTGAAAACAATTTTCGGCGCGGCCGATCCGGGTCGCGCGTATGTGATCATCTGGACCACCACGCCCTGGACCCTGCCCAGCAACCTGGCCGTGGCCCTGCACCCCGAACTGGATTATGCCCTGGTGGAACACGAGGGCGCGCAGTATGTGCTGGCCGCCAACCTGCTTGAATCCTGCGCCGGAATTTTCGGCGGCAAAGCGCCGGCTCCGCTCGGCATGGCCAAGGGCGCGGCCTTTGAAGGCCTGAAGGCCAGGCATCCTTTCTATGACCGGGAGTCGGTCTTCGTGCTCGGCGAGCACGTGACGCTGGAAGCCGGCACCGGCGCCGTGCATACCGCGCCCGGCCACGGCCGCGAAGACTACGACATGGGCATCAAGTACAAGTTGGACATCTATTCGCCCCTGGACGATCAGGGCCGTTACCTGCCGGAGGTGCGCTTCTTCGCCGGCCTGAACGTCTTTGCCGCCAACCCCAAGGTCATCGAAAAGCTCAAGGAAACCGGCAACCTGATGGCCGCCTCCACGCTGCAGCACACCTACCCGCACTGCTGGCGCTGCAAGGAGCCGGTGATCTTCCGGGCCACAACCCAGTGGTTCATCACTATGGACGCCAACCGGCTGCGTGATCGCACCCTGGCCGCTATCCGCAACGACGTGCGCTGGATTCCGGCCTGGGGCGAGGAACGCATTTACAGCATGATCGCTCTCAGGCCGGACTGGTGCATCTCGCGCCAGCGCCTGTGGGGCGTGCCCATCCTGGCTTTGTTGTGCGAAGAGTGCAACGAGGCCTGGAACGACCCGGCCTGGATGCGCGGCATCGCGGCCCGTTTCGCCACCCACCCCACGGGCTGTGACTACTGGTACGAGGCGGATTGCGCGGCCATCGCGCCCCGGAATCTGATCTGTCCCAAGTGCGGCGGCAGCCGCTGGAAAAAAGAAAGCGACATTCTGGACGTGTGGTTTGACTCCGGCACCAGTTTCGCGGCCGTGCTCGAACAGCGCGACGACTGCCGTTACCCGGCCGACCTGTATCTGGAAGGATCGGACCAGCACCGGGGCTGGTTTCACTCCTCCCTGCTCGTATCCATGGCCGGGCGCGGCCGGCCGCCCTATGACGCCGTGCTCACCCACGGCTACGTGGTGGACGGCAACGGCCACAAGATGTCCAAGTCCGTGGGCAACGCGATCGCGCCGGACGAAGTGATCGGCAAATACGGCGCGGAAATCCTGCGCCTGTGGGTATCGTCCGTGGACTACCGCGAGGACATCCGCATCTCCGGCGAAATTTTAAGCCGCCTGGTGGACGCCTACCGCCGCATTCGCAATACCTGCCGCTATCTGCTCGGCAATCTGTCCGATCTGTCGCCGGCGGATCTCGTGCCCGCGGCCGCCATGGACCCGCTCGACCGCTATGCCCTGGACGCCGCCGCCCGGGCGCACGCCAGGGTGCGCGAAGCATACTCCGAGTATGAATTCCACAAGGTGTACCACACCTTGCACAATTTGTGCGCGACGGATCTTTCGGCCTTCTACCTGGACATCATCAAGGATCGCCTCTACGCCTCGGCGCCCGCGGATCACGGCAGGCGCTCGGCCCAGACCGCGCTTTTGCACATCCTGCTGTTGCTGACGCGCGACATGGCCCCGGTGCTCAGCTTCACGGCCGAGGAAGTGTTCCGCCATATTCCCGAATCTCTGCGCCCGGCCGCGTCCACGATCTTCGCCCTGCAGGATGAGGACGCCTCTCCCTGGTTGCTTGATGAGCGGACAGGGGCGGACTGGAACACGCTGTTGACCGTACGCGCGGCCATCGTGCGGGCCATCGAGCCTCTGCGCAAGGCCGGAAACATCGGGCATAGCCTGGACACCCGCGTGACCCTGTTTGCCGATGCCGCAACCCGCACGGTGCTGGAGCGCATCGGCGCCGATTTGCGGGCAGTGTGCATTGTTTCGCAGTTTGCGCTCAGTGCGGCCCAAGCCCCGGCCGAGGCCGTGCGGGACGAAACGGACGGCGTTGCGGTTCTGGTCGAAAGAGCCTGGGGCAGCAAATGCGAACGCTGCTGGATTTACACGGAAGAAGCCGGCATCGACCCGGCCCGCCCCGGTCTGTGCCCGCGCTGCACGGATGTGATGCGCCGCATGGAGCAGGCGTGACCAAGGACAACCGTTTCCGCATCCTGCTCGGCACCGCCGCGCTCCTCGTCCCGCTCGATCAGTGCAGCAAATGGATTGTGGCCGGCCTCATTCCCGCGCATGAGACCGTTCCGGTCATCCACGGATTTTTCAACCTGGTGAACATCCGCAACCGGGGCGCGGCCTTCGGCTTTCTGAACAGCCCCCACATCGAATGGCAGTTCTGGCTGTTTCTGGGGGCGGCCTGCGTGGCTGCCTGGGCCATCTGGCGACTGGCCCGCGACGCCCACTACGATCGGCTGCTCTTTGTCGCCCTGGGCGCCATTCTCGGCGGAGCGGCCGGCAACCTGATCGACCGTCTGCGCCTGCGGGCGGTCATTGATTTTCTGGATTTTCACCTGGCCGGGTGGCATTGGCCCGCCTTCAACATCGCGGACTGCGCCATCTGCATCGGCGCCGGCCTGGTTTGCTTCGCCCTGTGGCGCGCCCCGGCGGACAGTGAGGGCAAGACATGACTTTCGCCATGCTCGATCTGACCCCGGCCCAATTGGCTCTGTGCTTCGCTCCGGCCCTGATCAATCTGTGGGCCATCTGGCACGCGGCCACGCGCAAGTTTTCCAGCCCGATCGAGCAGGCCGTGTGGATCGCGGCCGGCATGCTCGTGCCCGTGCTCGGCGGCCTGGCTTACCTCTGCTTTGGCCTGCGCCGCAGCAATAAGGTGTAACGACAGCAGAACCAGAGCGGAGCGCCGCCGCCCGCATGTGAGGCGTAGGCGAAATACACTTTCGCCGTCAACGCCGGACACAGTGTTGCAAAATTACAATGCTCTAAGAAGCGATATGCAATACCGGATGGGCGCCAAGCTGATGCAGGGCGTTTTCCATCGCATCCAGGCGGCTTTTATGGCGCATGTTCAGCAGTCGATCCACTTGCGGGGCGTGTGCCGCCAAACGCCGGGCCAATTCCGCCTTGCTCACGCCTTCCCGGTGCATGGCCCGGTACAGAGCGGCCTTGAGCGCGGCCTGTACAGAAAGGCGCACCATGAAAGCCCCTGCCTCCGGCTCGGGCAGGGGCAGTTCACGGCCTTCGGCCATGCGGCCGGCCAGGGCTTCTTCAATGGCCAAAACCGCGTTTTTCAGAGCCTCTTCCGGCGTGTCGCCATAGGTGGTCACTTCCGGCAATACGCCACAGGCGACCAACCAGGCGCCGTTATCGTCCGCTGTCAGGGTCACGGCATATTCGCTTTCGTTCATAACTCAGTCCTTCAAACCAAGGTCTTTCAGAATTTTTTGCACCAAGCCGGTGCCCAATTCCTTGCCCTTGCCATGCACGGGCAGTTGCGAAACGCGCGCGCCCAAGCGCACGGTCAAGTGGCCGCTGCCTCCGGCGTGGTTGGCAAAGGTACAGCCTTTGGCCGCAAGATAGCGTTTCAATTCTCGCGCGTTCACGAACACAACATAACTGTTGTGTTTTTCCCAAGTCAAGACCCTCCCAGACCCTACCAGAAAAAAAACGCCTGATCCCAACAGATACAGGAGTTCGCCGCGAAACGCATGGCCAAAACCAGGCGTGTGCAGGCATGCGCGCAGCTTCGTCGTCGCATGACGGCCAAGCCCGGCCTGCTTCAGCGCGATGCCTTCACTTCTTTGGACAGCCCGGCCCGGTTGGTCAAATCCAGTTCGGGATCAACCCCGGCCGAACGCAAACCCCCCAAGCCGATCACGGTGTGGTAGAGGTGGTCGTGGGAGATGCTTTGGCCGACATGGTCACGCAGCCCGGCGACGATTTCAGGATACTGCCGCGCATAGGCATCGCTGTGCCAGATGAAAAAGGGGATGCGCCAATGTTCCGCTTTTCCCTCTCCACCGTGCATCACTTCGCCGCCTTCACCCAGGCTCTCGCCGTGATCGCTCGCGTAAATCAGCACCGCCAGGCGGTCGCGCAACATGTCGATAAGGCGTCCCAACAGGTCGTCAGTCTGCAGGACGGTATTGTCATAGGCATTGCGAACCTGCTCCAGATGTTCCAGCATGTTTTCGTTGGTGTAGTCGTCCGGCGTGAATATCCGGAATTCTTCCCCATATTGATGGGAATACTTCGCGTGCGAGCCATTGGTGATCAGGGTTATGAACTTGCCCCCGGATGAGGGTTTGTCCAGGGCCTGAAGCACCTTGGGCAAGAGACTGTGATCCCGTCCCTTGACATGCTCGCGCACATGCGAGGCGGCGGTCAGCGTATTCCCCACCACGGCGCTTTGTGACAAAAGCGCGCCCTGCACCGACCAGGTGAAGGAGGAAAAACCCGCCGCATTGTATAGTGGAATGACCGGCCCCCGGCGCGGACGCGGGTTTGCCTGAGTGGCGTCCGTCATCATGCCCAGATGCGACCTGCGCGTGCTGGTGGCAAAAGAGCGTGCCACACCGTAATTGATCAGGTTTTTTTCCCTTGACAGGCGCGGTGTCGTATCACGCGGATAGCCGTTGATTCCGAAATTGTCCGCACGGGCGCTCTCGCCCACCACAAAAATCACAACGGGCTGTTCATGCGGCGGCGGCGCCTCAAAGGGCATATCCGCCAAGCTGTCGAGACTGTTGAGCGAATGGATAAGCTGCATTTCTCCGGCCAGCACATGGAAAACCTTGAACATGGAAAAAGGCGTAATGTTGCGGGTTTTGACGCTGTCGCGCGTCGTCAGCCAAGGCATATCCGATGCGCCCACGCCGTGCTTCGCCAGTGCGGCGACCCCGCTTTGCAGGCCGATGGACAAAGCGACACAGGCCGCCAGACGCCACGCCAGGCCGCCATACGACAAGCGGCGCAAAAAACTTGCCAGGCGGATGTGCGCAAAAGCCAGCATTACCGCGCATCCCAGCCAGGCGCACAGCACAGGCGTCATGAAGCTCTTGATCTCGCCGGGGCTGACCTCAAGCAGCCAGACTATGGAATCGTACTTGATGAGAACGGAAAAATAGTGACCAAAGTAAGCTCCCAGTCCGCTGAGCAGGTACACCACCACGATGATCGCGGCGAAAAACCACCTGAAGGCGACAAAGGCCAGCGTCAGGCAGATCAACATGAGCGCGGACAACACCGGCACGGTGAATGTGGCCAGACTCACGGTCTTGAAAACAAGAGGATTGCTCAACGCGCCGGAAAGCAGGCAGAACAGACCGAAAAGCAGTTTCTGCCTTCGCGTGTTGCTGAGGTTACACATGAACGCCGCCTTTTTGGATAGGCATCCTTGATGCGAACTATCGTGATGCCGCATCGAGCTTCGTAAGCCGAATAGAGCAGTTCCATTTTGAAATTGCTCTGGAACAGCCCTTCGGGCTGTCCCGGTCGGTCTTCCGTTCCTCTGGCAGCGACAAGTGCACGTCCGCACGGCTGACATGATCAGCGCAGCCTTGCAGAGCCACTTTTCAAAGCAGCCCCAAATGCAGCTTTTAGGTAATATATTACCCTTTTATACCTTGCAATAGGTAATTGATAAGGTTTCCACCTCTCCTGCCAATCCCTATTCTGGCAAGAAGGAAAAAACCTATGTTTGCCGATAATGAAATGAAGACTCTCGGCCTGCGCATCCGCAAGTTGCGCGAGGCACAAGGCTGGACGCAGAACGTGCTTTCCGCCAAGGCCGGAGTTTCTCTCAAACATCTTGGCGAACTGGAAAGGGGCAGGGGGAATCCTTCTTTGGAAAGTCTGCGCAATTTGGCTGGCGCCCTGGGCCTGGCTATGAGCGAACTGTTTGATATGGGGCCGGAAGAAAAATCAGACGACTGTATACGAGGAGAGATCATGCAGAGACTGCAAACAGTCAAACCGGAAATTCTGCGCGCCATCCACCGGGCTTTGAAGCCGTAATGCAACAACAAAGTCCCTGTTTCCGGATTGGAAACAGGGACTTTGTTGTAGAAAACCTTGGCGATGGACGGCTTGGATCAATGCCTTTTTGAAATTGCCCTTGTGCCGGCTCAGGAAAACTTTTTTCAACCGGCCGCGATCGTGTTGCCCTTGTTGGAAGTGGCCGCGAGATAAATCTCATGCGGGTCGAGGATCAGAATCACGCTGCCGTCGCCCATGATGGTGGCGCCGGAAATGCCCTTGATGTCGCCAAGGTAGGCTCCGAGGGGCTTGATCACGATTTCCTGGCGCTGCTGCATGCGGTCGACCACCAGGCCGAGGCGGCGCTCGTTGTCGTGGATGACGACAACAGACAACACCTCGGGCAGCTCCTGTTCAAACGGCAGATTGAGCATTTCGCCCAGATGCACCAAGCCCAGCACCTCGCCGCGCAGGGTGACGGCTTTGCGGCCCTTGACGTCTGTCAGGCGCGCGGATTCGATCTTGGTGGTTTCGGAAACAGCGTCCAGCGGGATGGCGAAAACTTCACCGGACACGTTGATCATCAGGGCGTCGATGATGGCCAGGGTCAGCGGCAGCGACAGAGTAAAGCGCGTGCCCTTGCCCACTTCGGAGTTGATGCTGATGCTGCCCTTGAGGTTCTTGATATTGGTGCGCACCACATCCATGCCCACGCCGCGGCCGGAAATGTCGGTGATCTTTTCGGCCGAGGAAAAACCGGGCATGAAGATCAGTTCCTTGGCCGCCGAGTCGTCAAGCTGCTTGGCCTCCTCGGCGGTCATGAGTCCTTTGTGCACGGCCACATCGCGCAGTTTTTCCGGGTCCAGACCCTGGCCGTCATCCTCAATCTCCACGGCCACGGAATTGCCCTTGTGATAGGCGCGCAAGACCACCCGGCCCTTGACCGGCTTGCCCCGCGCGATACGCACATCTTCCGGTTCAACGCCGTGATCCACGGAATTGCGGATCAAGTGGACCAAGGGATCGCCGATGACTTCCACCACGCTCTTGTCCAGTTCCGTTTCTTCGCCTTCCAGGATCAGTTCCACCTCTTTGCCGCTCTTGCGCGACAAATCGCGCACCAGGCGGGGGAAACGGGAGAAGACGGAAGAAACCGGCACCATGCGCACCTTCATGATCGTATCTTGCAAATCGTCCGAGATGCGCGCCATACCGTAAGTCGTTTCCGTGAGATTCTGAGCGATCTGCGTGAAGTCCGCTTCCCCTCCGCCTTCTTCCAACTGGCGGGCAATCATGGAGTAACGGTTGCGGTTGATGATCAGTTCCCCGATGAGATTCATCAGGTGATCCAGCTTTTCGTGGTCCACGCGGATCGTGGATGAAGCCTTGCTCTCTTCGCTGCCGGGACCATGCGTGGCAGCCGCCGGCTTGGCGGCGGCAGGGGCGGGAGCCGGAGCGGCCGGCTTGGCCGCGGCAGGCGCCGGGGCGGCGGCAGGGGCGGGAGCCGGAGCGGCCGGTTTGGCGGCGGCAGGCGCCGGAGCTGCGGCCTGGGCAGGAGTTTCGGCCCGGACCGGCGCGGATTCCGGCGCAGCCGCAGCGGCCTGGGCCGGCGGAGCCTGCAAAACTTTTTCCACCATTTCATGAAGAATGGCGGTTTCCTGCGTCAGCAAATCCACCATCAAGCTGAAATCCATATCCGACTTGCGGCCCTGATCCACCAAGCCGGCCGTACGCTCGGCATAGGTGCGCACCTCGCTGAAACCCATGAATTTTGAGGCGTTCTGGATGGCCACCAGAGCACGGTACAGGGCGTCAATACGCTCTTTCTGCGAGGCGTCGCGGCCAAGTTCCGCAAGAGCCACACGGATGATTTCCGTCTGCTGCCGCACCGTGGATGCAAACATGTCCAGATCGTCCTTGTTGCCGCCCACGGCATGCACCGCCGGCGGCGCGATGCCTTCTTCCGCTCCGGCAGCCGGAGCTGCCTGGACTTGCGGCCTCTGACCGGCCGCCTTCTTGGCGCGCAGTTCCTTGGGCAATTCGATGACGCCGCCGGCAACCGCCTGCTGCAACTGGGCCAACAAACTGGAGATATCGAAAGGCTGCGTCTTGCCGACAGCCGCGTCGATGGTTTTCACCAAGGCGTCCATGACATCGGTCACAAGCAGCAAGAGGTCAATGAGTTCGTGCGTGGCGTTCATTTCGCCATGGCGGACACGATTGAGCAGGGTCTCGGCCTCGTGCGTCAATTCGTTCATCTGCTGGAAACCGATGATGCCGCTGTTGCCCTTGAGATTGTGAAAATACCGGAACAAATCGTTGACCAGTTCGCCCGAACCCTCGGGATTGCGTTCCAGCTCAAGCAGACCTGTATTAAGATTTTCATTCATTTCACAGGCTTCGTCGATGAAATCCTTGAGATGCCCCTCACCGAAGGCAGTCAGGGCATAGGCTTCGATCGGCGCCAGAGAAGCCAGCCAGTGCTCGACATCGCCCATCGCATCGCCATCGTCTTCGCCGTCGCGTTCGGTCACGTCGGCAGCGGCGCTCTCCACAACAGGCGCGATGACGGGGGCGGGGGCGGCCTCCGCTTTCGCTTCGGGAGCCGGGGCCGCCGGAGCCGCCACTTCGCCCCTCATGATCCCGTCGATGAGTTCGATGATGCTCTCAATGGGCACATCGCCTTCACTGTTTGTCTTTTCCAGGTTGTCGATCATCTGGCGCAGGGCGTCGGTCGCGGACAGGATGACATCCATGATTTCCGACGTGACCACCATTTCACCCTTGCGCAGTTCATCCAGAATGTTCTCGGCCCGGTGCGCCAGTTGGTTGATGCGGTTGAGTTCCAAAAAGCCGGAAGCCCCCTTGAGCGAATGCATGGGGCGGAAAATATCGTTGAGCAAGGCCAAATTATCGGGAGCCTTTTCCAATTCGAGCAGATTAGGCTCGATGGTTTCAAGGTGCTCCTTGGCTTCAACGATAAAATCGGCGAAAAGTTCTTGATCCATGAACTCCTGACTCATAGCATCTCACCTTCGGTTAGAGCATTCAGGATGCGCTGCCGGACGATTCAGCCCGAAAACCGGCTCAACCCAACAGCATCTTGATGTTGCGCACCATCGTGTCCGGCTGGGCCGGCTTGACCATATACAGATTCGCTCCCAGGCTCATCCCGGTCTGAATGTCTTTTTCCTGCCCCTCGGTAGACAGCATGATGATCGGAACATCACGGTACGCGGGCTGCTCACGCACGGTGCGGATAAAGGTAAAACCGTCCATGCGGGGCATGTTGACATCGGACATGATGAGGTCGATCTGCTGCATGGAATACAGTTTTTCCAGGCCATCCAGACCGTCTTCGGCAGTCGTGACCTTGAAACCTTCGCTTTTTAAAATAAACGCAACCAGATTGCGGACTGTCTTGGAATCGTCAACCACCAGAATCTGCTTACTCATCACCGCCCTCCCTGGGCTTGTCTCCTTGCATCCGCAAACACCGTGTCGCCACATGCGGCGGCATCCCATCGCCTCCGGCGGATTCGGATCATGCGTTCAGCACCTTATCCACAAGCCGATCAATGGAAATGATGGGGATCAGTTTGTCATCAACTTCAAACAAGCCGGTTATAAACTCGACATTGGCGCCCACGCTGGCTTCGGCGTTCCAGTTCAGATCCGGCTGCATCACGCGGTACATGGTCTGCAACTGGTCGATCTGCACGCCGAACTGCAGCCCGCGGCAACGGCAGATGATGGTGAAACGCTCGTCATTCTGGCCGGCCGCGGGCATATCGAGCAGTGCGCGCAGACGGATCAGGGGCGTGATCCGGCCACGCAGATTGATCACGCCGCTGACAAAACATGGGGCCATGGGCAATTGCGAAATTTCCTGCCGCCGGATGACTTCCTGAATGGCCAATGTAGGCAGGGCATACAATTGGCTGCCCACATAAAAACCCACCAATTGCACCGATTCGGCCGCGCGCAGGGAGAGTTCGATCGGCGCTTCCTCCGCCGAAGCTTCGGCCGGCGCAGCCGCCCGGACGCGGGGAGCGCCTCCGGGCATGGCAAGCACAGGCTGGGTCCGGGCATCGTCTCCAATCACCGGCACCGAAGCCAGAGCCTGGGACGGGTCCATGCCCATGTATTTGCGTATAAAATCCGCCTCGGCCGCAGTCATGCTGTCTTGGGGCGAAACCTTGGCATCGAAGTCCTGGGATGCAAAATATTCCATCGGAGACTTTACCATAAAGCAACCACCTCTTCTGCCAGCGCCGCGTATGCCTGGGCGCCCCGGCTTTCCGGGGCGGTATCGAAAATCACGCGGCCGAGCGCGCTGGCATCACGAAAATGCGTATCCAGCGGAATGATCGAGGAAAACATAGCTCCCGCCATCTTGAGCCGCAGCAACTCAAGCACATTGTTGCAGGCTCTGGTACGGCGATCGTACATGGTCGGCAGGGCGCGGTAAGTCACGGGCGCAGCCAGAGCCTTGTTCAGAGTCCGGATCGTGTCAAAAATGAGCTTCAGGCCGTGCAACGCCAGAAAATCCGTCTGAATGGGCATGATCAGCAGATCCGAAGCCACCAGGGCATTGACCAGCAGCACGCCGAGATGCGGCGGACAATCCAGCAGAATGTAGTCATAATGCGGGCGTACGCCGTCCAGCGCCTCGCGCAGGATGAAGCCCTTGCGGGAACGCTCGCGCAGATCGGCTTCCAATTCGGACAGGCGCACATGCCCCAAGGCCACGTCGCAATGCTGTTCCTCGTAGCGCTGGATGACGCGCGGCCAGAGATCGGCCCACTGGGAAGTCTCCGCCCGAAAGATGTCAAAGATCGTGTGCGGATAGTCCTCCGGGTAAAAACGCAGATGGACCGAGGCGCAGACGTGCGGATCAAGATCCACAATCAACACGCGCCGTCCGTGCTGGGCTAAGGCCGCACCCAGAGACACCGCTGTGGTCGTTTTGCCCACCCCGCCCTTCTGGTTGGCCACGGCTATGGCTTTCGCATACATCGTCGCTCCGGACAGGCAGGCTCAATCCTGTTTGCTATAAATGATCGCACCCGGATGGTGCTCGGGCTTGAACGTGCGGCTGATGTTGTGCAACGACTCGGAATGCCCGATGATCAGGTAGCCTTCAGGCAGCAGGTTGTCGTAAAACCCGCTGATGACCCGCTTCTTCATATCGTCGTCAAAATAAATGATCACGTTGCGGCAGAAAATGATGTGGGATCGTTCCACCCGCTTTAAGGCGAATTTGTCGTTCAAGTTGATCGGGCCGAAGGAAACCAGTTGCTTGGCCCGCGAAGAGACGTGGTACACATGGTCATTCTTGGTGAAATAGCGCGAAACGATATCCGGCGGCGTCGTGCGCAGGGCATACTCGGAGTACAGGCCGCGCTGGGCAGCCGCGAGCACGGCTTCAGACAGGTCGTTGGCCGTGATCTTGATATCCCACGAAGAAATTTCCGTCTTGAGTTCTTCCAGCAAAATGATGGCAAGCGTATAGGGTTCTTCCCCGGTCGAGCAACCGGCCGACCAAATCCGCAACTGTTTCCGGCCTTTTTTTCGCCCCTCGTCCAGTACCTTGCGCAGCACTTTCTCTTGAAAAATCTGCAGTTGGGGGGGGTTGCGGTAGAAACTGGTTTCGTTCGTCGTCACGACTTCCGCAAGCTTGCTCAATTCCGATTTGCAGTTCGGGTCAAAACGCAGGTAGTGATAATAATCGCCGTAGGATTTGAGATTCAGCTCCTTCAGACGCCCGGACAAACGATTTTCCACCAGGTACTTACGGTTTTCCGCGATAAAAATTCCAAACTGCTGGTAAATAAAGTCCCGCAGTTGTATGAACTCCTCGTCGGAAAGGCCCGTGTCTTTGCGCAGGGTGATCGCGCTTGAAAAAAGTGACATTTACAAACCCTCGCCATGCTCTTCACGAATGCGGGCAATCGCCTCAGCCGCAGCCTGCTGCACTTCCAGTTCTTCATGCCCCATCTGGCCGAGCAGCGTCCGAAAGGCCACGTTGTCGCCGATGATGCCCAGAGCTTCGATGATCTTCAATGTTACCATAAGATGGGAATTTTCAAGCATCTCCACCAAACGGGGCACGGCCAAAGCCATGCGGCGCCGGCCGAAGGCCTCAATGGCGCGGATGCGCACCCAATCATCCCGGTCGTCCAGGGCGCGGAGCAACAGCTCCGTGGCCGGGCCTTCCGCGGGGCAATTGCCGAGCACATCGACAAAGGCCAGCCGCACCTCGCGGCTTTCGTCATCCAGGCGGCGCGACAAGAGGGGCAGGCGCTCAAACAGTTGATCCTGCTTCTGGGCCAAGGCTTCCAGGGCAATTTTGCGGATGTCCGGCACCTCGTCTTCAAGGGCTTCTTCCAGCTTCGGCGTATAGCCGGGATCGCCGATCCGGCCCATGGCGTAGACCGCCATCATGCGCAACAAAGGCTCCTGTTCCTTGTACATATCGGCCATGGCCGCATTCACTGCGGAGTCACGCAGGGCGATGCAGGCTTCAAGCGCCGTCTCCTTCACATCATCGTATTGATGCTGCAAAAAGGTGAGCAGTTTCGGTCCGCATGAGGCGCAACGCACCTTCTGCCCGAGAAAAAGCAAAGCGCCCTTGATGACATGGGCATCGATCCCCTCGCGGGACAGGATATCCCCAAAGAACGGAATATGCCGCTCGCCGGCTTCGCGGGCCAGATAGTCCATGGCCACGCGTTGCGCATCGCGGTTGAAACTCCAGAAAGCGTCAATGACCTCATCCACGGCCACATCGCTTGACATATTGCGGCACACTTCAACCGCGAGCGACACGATCTGCTCGTCCGGGTCGCGCAAGGCCTTGGCCAGAACCTCGTTGAACCCCATGCTCACCAGCGAACGGACCGCGCCCAGCAACAGATCGTGCTGCAGGCCCGCATCGAGTTTGGCCCCGTAGTTGAGCACGGCCTGCGTCGTAACCGGCGATCCCATGCCGGACAGACCGAGCAGCGCGGCCTTGATGATGTCCACGTCTTCGTCGTCCAGGGCCGCCAGCAGGTAGGCCTGGAACTTCCCCTGCTCTTTGCCCCCGAGCAGGCTGAGCGAGCGGGCGCCCAGAATCTGCACAATGGCCTTGACGGCCTTGTTGCGCAAAGGGCCGCTGGCCCGATCCAGTTGCTGGAGCAAAAGAGGCACAACCTTCAGATTGTTCATTTCGCCGAGCGCGTCGATGATGGTCGAGGCCACGAGTCCGGAACTGCGGGGCAAAGCCTGGACCAGAATATCGATGCAGGAATCGGCCCGGATCTTGGTCAGGGCTTCGATCACGGCGAACTGCACCCATTCTTCATCGGCCATGGCCTTGCGCAGAGCCGGGGCCACCGCGGGATTACCCAGTTCGCCAAGACTGACGGCGGCCTGATGGCGCACATTGACTTCGGGATCGTGCAGGAGGGCTTCGGTCAAGAGGCTTACGGTCGAGTGTTCGCCGCTGGTGCCGAGGATGTCGGCGCCGAAAATGCGCATGTCGGGGTCCGCATCGTGCAGCAGACCGGCCACGACCTTCATGTCGTCCTCGCCGATTTCCCGCAGAATGTCCATGGCGCTGTTGCGCACTGCGGCGTTGTCCGAACGCAGCAGAGGCGCCACGCCGCGCACGGCGTCAGGCCCGCGGATGGTGCGCAGGGCATCTTCGGCCGCCTCCTGCACACCCAGATTGCTGCTCTGGAGAAGCCGGACCAAGCGCGGCACCGCTTCAACCAGTCCCCACGCGCCGGCGTCAAAAGCCGCTGAACGCAGTTCATCCGGGTCCGTGCTGGAGAATCTTTCCAAAATCAGGGAAACTTGAGCATTGTCTTGCATTTCCATAAACTAACCCCGGCTGTGCCCAGTTGGGCGGACGGATGCCGGCCATGCAGCGCCGGCATTACTTGTAGACGGCCGCGACGATTGTCTCCGCCAGCTTGTCAAGCTCGACGACTTCGTCCGCCAACCCCGCGTCCACCACGGCTTTAGGCATGCCGTACACCACGCACGAGGCCTCGTTCTGGGCAATGACGTGCCCGCCTCTCTGTTTGAGCACCTTCATGCCGTCACAGCCGTCGCTGCCCATACCGGTCATGATCACGCCGACCGCGCGCGAACCCAGCAGCTTGCCCGTGCTTTCCATCAACACCGTGGCCGACGGCTTGTACAGGGCGCTGGCAGGCTCGGCAGATATCGTGATGTAGTGTGCGGCATTGCGGCCTTCCAGGCTCATATGCTTGCCGCCCGGCGAAACATACGCCCAGCCCGATTTCGGTTTTTCTCCATCTTCCGCTTCTTTGACGCTGATCTGGCTCACTCCGTCCAGGCGCTTGGCGAAAGGCCCGGTGAACGTGCCGGGCATGTGCTGGGCAATCAGGATATAAGCCGGAAAATCCTTGGGCAAGGCTGAAAGCACCCGCTGCACGGCCGGCGGGCCGCCGGTGGACACGCCGATGGCTACGCACTCGTGCGTGGCCAACCCGGAACGCGACGGCACGGGCACAACCGGCGCCGGGGCGGTGGGCTTGGGTCCGGTGGGTATGGTCAAAGGACCCGGAGCGCTGGGCGTCGCAGACCTGGCAGCGAACGCAGGCTGCCGCCGGATGAAGCCCCGGCTGCGGGCTACGGCCTTGACCTTTTCGCACAGTTCGTGCTGCATGGCTTGCAGATTGATGGCAGCCCGGCCTTGCTCGAACTTGGGAATAAAATCCATGGCCCCGTATTCCAGGGCTTTGAGGGTCGCCTCGGCCCCTTCGTTGGTCAGGGTGCTGACCATGATCACCGGCCGGGGCGAGCTTTCCATGATCAATTTCAGCGCGGACAAACCATCGCGGCGCGGCATTTCAATATCCATCGTGACCACGTCGGGGTCGAGCTTGCGCACCAACTCCACTCCCTCTTCACCATCACGGCCCGTACCGATAACGTCAATTTCCGGATCCGAACGCAGCATCTGGGAAAACGCGTTGCGGATAAAGGCGGAATCGTCAACTACAAGAACGGTAATCAAAAGACAACCTCCATGTGTGACATGATGCCCTGCCTGCACATGCCGACAGAGAATCCTGCGGACTCCGCCGCAGTCGGGAAAAACCGGCGGAGACAGGACGAAAAAGCACCCTCAAACCATCGCGGCGCATCCGCGAGATCATGCCGCGCCGACAAAGCAAATCTGCTGCGGCGACTCACCGGAGCATAACCGGGAGCAGCATGCGTGTCACCACATTAATTCCACTTCAAGGCTATCGCCCGCTACGCGACGCCGATCGTTCCGGCTGCTTCTTCGGGCACTTTTATCAAAAAAATACAGCACTTGCCATACGCGCCACGACAGATCGACAATTTTTCTTGTTCCTTACTACAGAAAAGCGCAATTGACAATCTCCATCGTCGGTTGCGTTGTTTGCCGCTGACAGTTTCAGGCGGCGCGGACCAAGGGGCCGTTTTGGAACCGGGCTTGCCTTCTTTTCGGTTTGCCGGTATGGAAATGGAGTATCAAACCCTCAACCAGGAGTCCTCTTTATGAAAAAAATTCTTGCCTCTCTTTTTGCCGCAGCGCTTTTGCTGGGAGTTGGGGCGTCTGCTCAGGCGGCCTACCCGGATCAGCCGATTACCATGCTCTGCGCTTGGGATGCGGGCGGCGGCACCGACGCCTGCGCGCGGATCGTGGCCACCCTGATGCAACAGGAACTGGGCGTTCCCGTGAACGTGGTCAACCGCACCGGCGGCAGCGGCGCTGTGGGGCACCAGGCCATGGTAAGCGCCAAGCCTGACGGCTACACGCTCGGCCTGGCTTCTGTGGAAATCTCCATGATGCATTGGATGGACATCGCCAAGTTCACCGCCAAGGACTTCACCGGCATCGCCGGCGTCAACTTTGACCCGGCCGGCATTACGGTGCGTTTCGACGCTCCCTGGAAGGATTACAAAGAATTTGAAGCCCATGTGAAAGCCAATCCCGGCAAAATCAAAAACTCCGGCACGGGCGTGGGCGGCATCTGGCATTTGGCCCAGGGCGCCTGGCTGACGACCATCGGCCTGCCGGCCGACGCCATCAGTTGGATTCCCAGCCGGGGCGCCGCTCCGGCAATGCAGGATCTCGCTGCCGGCGGCATCGACATGTCCAGTTGCTCCCTGCCTGAAGCGGCCAGCATGATCGAAGCCAAAAAGGCCCGCCCCCTGGCCATCATGGCCGATGTGCGCGATCCCAAGTATCCCGACACGCCCACGCTGAAAGAACTCGGCATCAATGTTTCGGCCATCGGCGCCTGGCGCGGCGTGGTCGGCCCCGTGGGCATGCCCCAGGACATCGTGGACAAGCTGGAAGCCGTTGTGTCCAAGGTTGTGCAGAGCAAGGAATTCATTGACTTCATGAACGGCCGCGGCTACGGCATCCAGTTCATGCCGGCCAAGGAATTCACCGCCTTCATGGCCAAGGCTGACGACGCCAACGGCGTGATCATGAAAGCCGCCGGGCTTGTGAAATAACCTGTCGCCTCCGCTGCCCGCGCTCCGCGCGGGCAGCGCTGTTTCCGCTTCCGGAAACCATCACCCCGGATCACCAGGATACTCTCATGCGCTTCAACGATGCCGTCATCGGCGTGCTGACCATCCTTTTGAGCCTTATCGTCATCATTCACGTCCAATCCTACCCGGCCCAACCCGGCGGACGGCCGGGACCGGCCCTGTTCCCCATCGTTCTGTCCGTACTGCTCATGATCGCCGGCAGCGTGCTCATAGTCGACGGCCGCCGCTCGCGTGCGCCGCTCTTTCAGATTCTGCCCGAACTCGACGCCAAAGGCGCCGGCAACATCATGCTCTTCCTGGCCGCCATCGTCTTCTACATAGTGGTGTCCGAAACCCTCGGCTTTCTGGCGACCTCGTTCGTCGTCATGGTGTCCATGATGTCCGTGCTCAAGGCCCGTCTCAAGCTGAGCGTACCGGTCGCGGCCGGCACCACGGTGCTCATTTACCTCATTTTCAACAAAATCTTGTTGGTGCCGCTGCCCCGGGGCATACTCGCCTTCTGAACACAAGGAGCCGCAAGCATGCTGGATTTTGCCGTTGCCTACCAGGCGCTGCACCTGCTGTCTGACCCGTATGTGATCATGGTCATTCTCGGCTCGGCCCTATACGGACTGTTCGTCGGATCCATACCCGGCCTCACGGCCACCATGGCCACCGCGCTCCTCGTGCCCGTGACCTTTTTCATGGACCCGGTGCCGGCCCTGGCAGCCATGGTCTCCATGGAAGCCATGGCCATTTTTTCCGGCGACATTCCGACCACCCTGGTCCGCATTCCCGGCACCCCCTCCTCCGCCGCCTACGTGGAAGACAGCTTCGCCCTCTGCCAACAGGGCAAGGCCGCGTACGTGCTCGGCGTTGACGTGACCTTTTCGGCCATCGGCGGCGTCATGGGCGCGCTCGTCCTGATTGTTCTCGCCCCGATGCTGGCTGAAGTGGCGCTCAAATTCTCCTCTTTCGAATACTTCTGGCTGGCCTGCATCGGCCTGTCCTGTTCGGTCATGGTGTCCAGCAGCACCAAGACCAAGGCGCTTATATCCCTGATCATCGGCCTCTTGCTCAACTGCGTGGGCATGGACATCACCCTCGGCTACCCGCGCTTCACTTTCGGCAGCCTGGATCTCCTGAGCGGCTTCTCCTTCATTCCGGCCATGATCGGCATGTTCGGCGTAGCGGAAATCATGCGCAACGTCGTGAAGCACGAATCACGCATCACCCCCATCGCGGTGCAGACCGGCGACATCTTCAAGGGCGTGGGCGCCACGCTCAAACAGTACTGGCGGCAAGTCATCCGGGCCGGCGCAATCGGTACGGGCATCGGCGCCCTGCCCGGCGCCGGAGCCGACATCGCGGCCTGGGTGTCTTACGGCGTGGCCAAGCGCTTTTCCAAGACCCCGGAAAAATTCGGTACAGGGCATATCGAAGGCGTGCTCAACGCCACCGCGTCCAACAACGCCTCACTCGGCGGCGCCTGGGTGCCGGCTCTCGTGTTCGGCATTCCCGGCGACTCGATCACGGCCATCATCATCGGCGTCCTGTACATGAAAAATTTGCGGCCCGGCCCCGGCATCTTTGAACGCAGCCCGGAAATAATCTATGCCGTGTACATGACCTTCATCCTGGCCAATCTGCTGCTCATTCCCTTCGGCTGGGCGGCGATCAAGCTCTCGACCAAGGTGCTGAATGTTCCCCGCAACCTGCTGTACCCGATCATTTTGGTCTTCTGCATTGTCGGCGCCTATGCCATCAACAATACGAACTTCGACGTGACGGTCATGATGTGTCTCGGCATCCTGGCATATTTCATGGAAAGCAACGGCATCCCCGTGGCTCCGGCCATTCTTGGCATGGTGCTCGGCAACCTACTGGAAGAATCATTCATGCAATCCATGATGAAGGTGGAGTGGAACCTGTTTGCCTTCTTCCACCGGCCTATCGCCGCCGGACTCGGCATTGTGGCCATACTCATCTGGGTGTCAACGCTCTTCCTCCCGCTGATCAAAAAACGCTTCGCCCCGTCACGGCCGTGACGGCACAAGGGGCGGCATCCTCACGAATGCCGCCCCCAGACTGCTGATGTAAAATGGAAATGCCGTCAGCGGATGAAGTTTGTCCTGATCTTTTCTTCCCGCACCGGCGCAGGCACGGCATGCTTGCCGTGCTCAATGAGGTGCAGCAGCCAGGCCATGTTTGCGCCAAGCACGCGCATGCACTGCACGCCTTCCGCATCTCCGGCCGCTTCACCGGGCATAAGGCCGTGCATTTCATTCCAGTAATTGCTGCCGGGGATGAACATTTCCGAAATGCTGAAATACTTGTTCAACTGATCCAAGGTTGCCACAGACCCCGCGCGCCGCACAGCGACCACACCCGCGCCCACCTTGTGGCGGAACAGACCGCCGTTGCCGGAGGCCGTGAAAAACGCCCGATCCAAAAAAGCCTTCAAAGCGCCATTCATGCCGCCATAGTAGACCGGCGAGCCGATCACCATGCCGTCCGCCTCGATCATGGTCTGAAGCCAGCCGTTGACGGGATCGTCGGCAATGCGGCACTGCCGGTTTTGCTGCTGCATGCAGGAGCGGCAGGCGATACAGCCGTGGATCGGAACCTGGCCGATGTCGATCCGTTCAATCCGGATGCCCTTTTCTTCCAGAACCTTTGCCGCCGTGGTCAGCGCGAAGGCCGTATTGCCGTTCGCCCTGGGGCTGCCGTTGATCACCACAACGTTCATCCTGAACCTCCTTGCGCGCTGCGCAAACATCATTGACGGCGGCCGGGTTGTCCGTCCGCCAAAAGCCTACCCCGTCACACCACGCCGTGTTCGCCGGGGCGTTCGTATTCGGCCTCGCGCACGGGCGCGATATAGCCGGCGGTATCGCCGAAAACCAACAACACGGGGCTGGCCACGAAGATGGAGGAATAGGTGCCGACAATCACTCCGATCAGCATGGTCAGGGCGAAATCGTGGATCACTCCCCCCCCCAGGACAAACAGGCTCAAGGCGGCCACGGTGGTCGTGCCCGAAGTGAGGATGGTCCGGCTCAGGGTCTGGTTGCAACTGTCGTTGACAATCTGCGTCATGGGCTGGAGATGCTTCCCTTTCTGATTGCGCAGGTTTTCGCGGATTCGGTCAAAAATGATGATCGTGTCATTGAGCGAGTAACCGATCACGGTCAGGAGCGCGGCAATGACATTGAGATCGAACTCTTTGCCCATGAGCACGAGCAGACCCACGGTCAGAATCACGTCATGCAGCAGGGAAACCATGGCGCCGAGCGCGAAGTTGAGACTGAGCTTCCAGCAGATGATCAGGGTCAGGATCAGGGCGATCACCACCCGCCAGACCATGTTGACCCCGAGCAGGCTGGCCGCGTACACGCCCCCAGACAGGGCCGCGGCCATGAACGCGGCAACAAACCAGCGGTGCTCAAACCGGCCGGAGATGTACACGGTGATGAGCAAAATGGCATAGTACATGGCGCCCAGAGCCGCATTGCGCAGATCCGCGCCGACCTTGGGACCGACGACCTCCAGCCGCTGAATGGTCACGGCATTGTCGGGGAAAGCGCCGGTCAGGGTGTCCAGAACCGTGGCGCGAATATTTTCGGCCGGTATGTCGGGCGTGGAAAAGCGGATCAGGTAATCCCGCCCGCCATCGCCGAACTGCTGCACAGCCAGGCCGGGCAGTTCGGCCATAGCCAGGGCGGCCTTGATGCGCTCGTCGCCTGCCGGGCTGGCGAAGGCAGCCTGCACGGCCACGCCGCCGGCGAAGTCCACGCCATAGCGCAAACCGCCGCGCCAAAAAAAACCGAACACGCCGAGCAGCACAACCGCCAGCGAAGCAATATAGGCGATGCGGCGCCAGGAGATAAAATCAAAATGCGGCTCCTGCCGAAGAATGGAAAATCCCATGCGCGATCTCCTATATGCTCAGAGGCTTGCCGCCGTTCGCCTGGTTCCGCCATTCAAATACGGCCCGGGCCACAAAAATGGCGGTGAACATGGAGGCCACTATGCCCAGGGTCAGCGTCACGGCGAAGCCGCGAACCGGGCCGGTTCCGAACTGGTACAGGATGGCGGCCGCAATGATCGTGGTCAGATTCGAGTCCGTGATGGATACGCTGGCCCGGGAAAAACCGGCGCGGATGGCCTCAAACGGCGAGTATCCGTTGCGCAGTTCCTCGCGGATGCGTTCAAAGATGAGCACATTGGCATCCACAGCCATGCCGATGGTCAGCACGATACCCGCGATGCCCGGCAGGGTCAGGGTAGCGCCGAAGGCGGCCATGCCCGCCATGAGCAAGGTCATGGTGAAGATCAGCATGATATCGGCGATCACGCCGGCCAGGCCATAGTACAAAGGCATGATGACCACAACAGCCGCGGCCCCGACTGCGGCGGCCAGGATGCCGCTTTCAATCGATGCGCGGCCAAGCGAAGGCCCGACCGTACGTTCTTCCAGCACGCTGACCGGCGCGGGCAGCGAACCGGCCCGCAGCACGATAGCCAAATCCTGGGCCTGATGGGTGGTGAACGAACCGGTGATGCTGGCTCGACCGCCGGCAATGCGTTCTTGAATGGTCGGGGCGGAGTAGACTTTGCCGTCGAGCACGATAGCCAGGCGCTTCTTGACATTCTCCGCCGTTACCCGATCAAAGTTGCTGCTGCCCCTGGCGTTGAAGTTCAGCAGCACATAGGAAGCGCCGCGATCGTCAAAAGACGGCCGGGCGTCGTTGACATCCTCGCCGGTCATCAGGGCCTCGCGGTTGAGCACCATCATGGACTCAGCGTCACCCGGGTCCCTCTCCTGCATGGGCGCCAGCATGACGTCGCCGGGCAGCGTGCCCTTCGGGTCCAGGTCCCGCACCAGATGAAAGGTCAGATGGGCGGTCTGTCCCACCAGTTGGATAGCCCGCTGGGCATCGTCCAGACCCGGCAGTTGGATCTGGATGCGGTGGCCGGACTGTTTGCGGATGTCAGGCTCGGTCACGCCGAACTCGTCAATACGGTTGCGTATGGTGCGCACGGCCTGTTCCAGAGCCATATCTTCCAGCCGCGCCTGCTCCGCGGGCCTGTACACGGCGGTAAAAAGCAATCCCCCGGATTCGCCGGCAAGCGGCGCGGCCACGTTCAATTCGGGATAACGCCTGGCGATCAGCTCAAGCAGCTTGTCGCTCTGATCGGCACGCGGCAGCAGAAAGCTCAGGCGGCCATCGGGCATGAGCCGGGCGCGCAAGATGGTGATGCCTTCATCCTGGGCGCTGCGGCGCAGATCGTGTCCGGTCTGGGACAAATCATTGGCCACGGCCTTGTCCACTTCCACGCCAAGCGTCAGGTGGATGCCGCCCTTCAGGTCCAGGCCGAGACTGACGCGCTTGTCGGGCAGCCAGGACTCCAGCGCCCCGGTGCCCGGCAGGCTGGGCAGCACATGGACAATGCCGCATATCAGGACAAGAAATGACAGCAACAGCCGCCAACGGTATGACATGATGACAATCCCGGGGAAAAATGTTCGCGGCCCGCGCATGCTTCAGGCCGCATAAATCCAGCGCGGCCGGATTGCGCCGCAGTGCGGCGCAATCCGGCCAACCAGCAAACAGTCGTATGCCCGACTTCAGACCTTATCGACGTCATCGGGATCGCGCGGAGCGTCCGATTCCGCAGCTTCGGCCTTAGATTCATCCTGCTCCGCACCCTTTGCGTCTTTCTTGGATTCCTTCTTGCTTCCGGGCTTGAGGAGCTTGGCGCTGGACAGACCGGCCACATAAGCCCGCCCGAGTTGCACCCGTGTCGCGCCCAGGTCGAGGGTCAGCATATCTTCGTCAATATCAACGATCCGTCCGAGAAAGCCCGCATTGGTGATCACCGTGTCGCCCTTTTTCAACGCCTGCAGCATGGTCTTGTGTTCCTTGGCCTTCTTCTGCTGCGGCCGGATAAGCAGAAAATAAAAAATGGCCAGCATCAGAATAAGCGGCATGAACTGCATCAGGGCGTCGCCCGATCCCCCCGTGCCTCCGCCGGCGCCCATGGCATGGGCAACGCTTGCGAACATAGTGCCTCCTGTCGACAAAATTGAGAACAGCACGAACCAAAACAGCCGGAAATGCCTCACGCGGCGCACCCGGCCGGAAAGCGCGCGCACCGGACGCCGCCGTTGCCGCACAATCCCCGGAACCGGCGTAACGCCACCCGGTAACTGTGCAGTATAGCCATTCACCGGTCGGCTTGCAAGACTCAAAATTTCAAATCCGGCAGGCCGCCCTTGTCGGATTCGCGCGTCCCGTCGAGATCCAGGCGCTCCTTGCGGGCATAGGCATCCAGGGCTTCGCCCACGGAAATGGGAGCGCTTTCACGGCTGCCCTCGCCATAGCCGCCGTATCTGTCTTCCCTGAAGCCGGAGCCTGCATCCAGCCTGGCGCTCAAAGCCTGCAACAGCACCCGGAATTGCGCGTGTTCCTCGCGCATGGCCTTGAGCATGGCATCTCCCCGGCGCAGCACGCAATAAAACATGAAACAAATGCCGGCAAAACACATCAGAAAAAAAATCAACCATGTGTCCATGCATTACCCGCTTTGTTGCGCAATCGGAGACTGCCGGTCCGCCCTCGCGGGCGGGGTTGGAAGTCATCCCATAATGCATTATGAAATGGCTTCCGGATTGATGACTGCCGCTACGCCGAAAAACATGGTTTCCGGCTTGCTCCGCCGCCTGCGGCGGCACGGTGGACGCGGGTCCGCCGACCGGGATCGCAAAAAATTGTGTTTCCGACATTACCTGTTTTAACTTTTTTCCGCAAGGAACCGCATGGCCGCTTCCTCCATCCGTCCCCATCTTGTCGTGGCCGATGCCGCCGGGCATATTTACGATCATCCCGATCTCCTGCTCCTGTGCCGCCGGGGGCAGGAATGGGGGCTGCCCCGGCCGGACGAACTCATGCCCCTGCCGGACGAAAGCGAACTGTTCCGTCTGCCCGGCCGCCGGGCCGTGGGTTTTGATCCGCAAACCGGACAAACCGAAATCATGGAAGAACTGGCCGTGGCCGCCTTTGTCGCCCCGGCCCATACTCTGACCGCGCACCCGGTCTATGTCAGCGACCCGGATGCGCCTGTCCTGCCCCTGTTCGCTTATGGCGCTGTGGGCTTTGCGAACGATCGCTTGTATGTCTGCGCCAAAAGGGTGGATACGGACACGCGCCAAATCTTCCGGGGCATTGCCCGCACCCGGCTGGAAAGCATGGCCCGCCGCCTGGCCGGAGCCTATCCGGAGAATCGGCTCATGCAGCACCTGATGTTCAACTGCGTGCTGCGCTATGCCTGCCCGGCGGCCCGCAACCTGTGCCTGGGCCGCTACGAGGCGCCGTTGCCCGTGTCTCATGCCTGCAACGCGCGTTGCGTGGCTTGTATTTCGCAGCAGGAAACAAGCTCGAAAATCTGCGCCACGCCGCAAAACCGCCTGCGGTTCACGCCGAGCGCGCGCGAACTCGTCGAGGTCATGGCGCACCACGGCCGCAAAGAAACGCGCGCTCCCGTCTTTTCTTTCGGCCAGGGATGCGAAGGCGAACCCCTGCTGGAAGCGCGCCGGCTGGTTGAGGCCGTGCAGGCATTCCGAGCCGGGGGTGGCGTGGGCACGATCAATCTGAACAGCAACGCCTCCCTGCCCGGCGCCGTGGCCGAACTGGCCGAGGCCGGCCTGAGTTCCCTGCGCGTCAGCCTGAACAGCGCGCGCTCCGAAGTCTATGCGCGCTACTACCGCCCAGAGGGCTACGATTTCACGGATGTCCGGGCATCCGTCGCGGCCGCCAAGGCACAAGGACTGTTCGTGTCTCTGAACCTTCTGTATTTTCCGGGAGTCACGGATACGGAACGGGAAATCGAAGCCCTGGCAGACTTCATCGCCGCCTCCGGCGTGGACATGGTGCAACTGCGCAACCTGAACATCGATCCGGAGTATTATCCCACGCTGTTTGCGGGCATCGACTTCGGACCGTCCACGGGCTTCGCCAATTTCCGCAAACGTTTGCAGAAAAGCCGCCCCGGCCTGCGGTTCGGCTATTTCAATCCGTATTTGGGATAATTCTTCCGCCTCGCGCCACGCGGCGTCCCGGTCTGCGCAGCCGGGAGCGCGGTGATCATTGCATCTCATGGCCGCCTGTGTCATGTTGACGGGCACACAGGCTTGATTTCCGGCATGCATGCCGTTTTTCTATCAACCCCGCTGGGAGGCTGTATGAACGTCAAACTGATGACCGATGTGGATCTCAAAGGCAAAAAAGTCGTCCTGCGCGAAGATCTGAACGTGCCGCTCAAAAATGGCGTTGTAACCAGCGATGCGCGCCTCAAAGCCGCGCTGCCAGCCATCCAGCACGCCCTCGACAAGGGCGCGGCCGTGATTCTTCTGTCCCATCTGGGCCGTCCGGACGAAGGCGTGTTCGCCGAAGAATTTTCCCTGGCTCCCGTGGCCAAACGCCTGGGCGAACTGCTCGGCGCTCCCGTGCCCCTTGTCGGCGACTACCTGAACGGTGTGGACATCAAGCCGGGCCAGGTCGTCCTGTGCGAAAACATCCGCTTCCAGCCTGGAGAAAACAAGAACAAGCCCGAACTTTCGGCCAAACTGGCCGCTCTTGGCGATGTGTACGTCATGGATGCCTTTGCCACCGCCCACCGCGCCAACGCCTCCACCGAAGGCGCCATCCGCCAGGCCAAGATCGCCTGCTGCGGCCCGCTCATGGCCCAGGAACTCGACGCCCTGTCGCGCATTCTGGAACAGCCCGCCCACCCCCTCTTGGCCATCATCGGCGGCTCCAAGGTATCCACCAAGCTGACCGTGCTCGACAACCTGATCAAACGCGTGGACCGCATGATCGTAGGCGGGGGCATCGCCAACACCTTCCTGGCCGCCGCCGGCTACAACGTGGGAAAATCCCTGATGGAAGCGGATCTTTTGCCCGAAGCCAAACGCATCATGGCCGACGCCAAAGCCCGGAACGCGGACATTCCCCTGCCCGTGGACGCGGTCGTGGCTTCCGAACTGCGTGAGGGCGCGCCCACCCGCATCTGTGCCGTGGCCGAGGTCGGACCCGAGGACATGATCCTCGATGTCGGACCCAAAACGGCGGCACTGTTTGCCGGCGTCATCGCCCAGGCCGGCACCATTGTCTGGAACGGCCCGGTGGGCGCCTTTGAAATTGACGCCTTCGGCCAAGGCACCCAGAGTGTGGCCAAAGCCGTGGCCCAGGCCAAGGGCTTCAGCGTGCTCGGCGGCGGGGACTCCATCGCGGCTGTGGAAAAATACGGCGTGGACGATCAAATCAACTACATCTCCACTGCCGGCGGCGCTTTTCTGGAAATGCTGGAAGGCAAGGAACTCCCTGCGGTGGCCGCTCTCCAGGCGCGGGCATAACATCGCAGCAGCGGCTCAATGTGCCTGATGATACCCTGACGGCACACTGAGCCGCTGTCCCCGCAGCATGATCAGCAAGACCCGGAACCGGACACGACAAACGCGGCCCGCGCCGGATCGCGCGCAGGCGTGCGCTTTGCGTCCTTCGCGGCCGCGCCCGGCGCAGGAAAAACCTGAACCGCGGACGCCCGCGCATGATCCTCTGTTCCGGCCCATGCCGGAGGCGGCGCACGCGGTTCTCGCCGCGTTCCCGGCCGTGCTGGACGTGGTCATGCCCCTGTCCGGAACGCACCGCCGGGATCTGCCGGAAGCCGTGCGCACCTTGTCGGCTCTTTTGACCTTTGAACGCAGCGCGTTGCATCGGCCGTACTGGAGCGCGCCGCGCCTGACTTCGGCCTATTTGCGCTATTTTCTGCCCTGGAATCTGATCCGTCTGATCCGGCTGCTGCCCGGCCTGAAGCTGCCGCCGCCCAAGCCCGAAGCCCTGCTGGCCGATCTCGGCAGCGGCCCTCTGACCTGGCCTCTGGCCTTGTGGCTGAGCTTTCCAGACTGGCGCGATGTGCCGCTGCATATCACGGCTGTCGACAGTTCCGACCGGGCGCTCGACCTGGGCCGGGAGATTTTCCGACGTCTGGCGCCGGATTCGCCCTGGCGCATCCACACCTTGCGCGCGCCGCTGCACAAAGCTCTGCGCATCCTGCGCGGTCGCCCCTGGCTGATCACTCTGGGCAATGTGCTGAATGAACTGGCCGGGCAACCGGGCAAAAACCGGGATGACCGCAACGGCGATGACGCCTCTCTGACCGGGGTTCTGACGGAATTGGCCGGAATTCTGGCCGGTTTGCTGGAGGAAGGCGGCGCGGTCTGCGCGATGGAGCCTGGAACACGTTTGGGCGGCCTGGTGCTGGAACAGTTGCGCGCCGGCGGGATTGCAGCCGGTCTGCATCCGGGTTCACCCTGCACGCACGCCGGCCCCTGCCCTCTGCTGGAACGTCCGGGCCGGGGCTGGTGCCACGCCATTCTGGACACAGGCCAAACCCCGGCCTGGCTGCACGAACTGGCCCAAACGGCGGGCCTTGCCAAAACCGCACTCAGTCTGTCGCATCTGGTGCTGCATGCAAAGCGGCCCCCCGAGCGCGAGCCGGGGCTTGCGCGCATCCTGTCAGGCCCATTTGCCGTGCCCGATCTGGGGCTTGCCCGCTATGCCTGCACCAGCCAGGGTCTGGCGCTGATCGCGACACCCGGCGCCGTGCCCCAAGGCTCCGTCGTCCGGGTGCGCCCCTTGCGCCCGCCGCGCACGGATGCCCGATCCGGAGCACGCATCGTGATTCCGGATGCTTCATGAAAGGACATGCCGGGACATCATTGCCAAGGACGACGGGCAAACGTCATCACGCCGCCAGAAACCAGTACGCCAACGGCGCCAGCGCCAGCCTGTACCACGCAAAGGGCCGCAAGGTCACCCGGCCGAGCAGTCCGATGAATCCCTTGACCGCCAACAGGGCGAATACAAAGGAAAACAGCCCGCCCCAGGCGAACAGGGGCACATCCTCCAGGCTGAGCAGGTGGCGGTTCCGGAGCAGGGAATACGCCGTGGCCGCAGACAGAAGCGGCACGGCGGCCAGAAAGGAGTATTCCGCCGCGACCGTGCGCCGCACGCCGAGCAGCATGCCTCCCATGATCGTGGCCGCGGAACGGGAAAAGCCCGGCCATAAGGCCAGACACTGAAAACAGCCGATGGCCAAAGCCAGTCCCGGGGTCAGCGTGTCCAGGCTGCCCACCCTGTCCGGCTCGCTCCGGCCTTCCACGAGCAGCATGCACACGCCGCCGACCGCCAGGGACACGGCCACGGACGCCGGATTGAACAATCCCTTGATCGCATCGTGCAAAGCCAGGCCCAACAGGCCGGGCGGCAACGTGGTAAGAAAAAGCAGCGTGAGGCCGCGCATGCCGGCAAAACGCACCCCCGGCCGGGATCGGATCAGATCGAAAAAACGCTCGCGGTACAACCAGACCACGGCCAGAATAGCGCCGAACTGGATGACGATTTCGAAAACCTTGGCTTTGTCGCCGGTAAAATCCAGAAGATCGCCGACAATGATCAGATGGCCGGTGGACGAAACAGGCAAAAATTCCGTCAGCCCTTCCACGGCCCCGAGCACAAGTCCATAAAGAAATGCCGTCATGCGTACCGGAGCTATTCGGCTATGGGGTAAAACTGGCGGAAAAGCAGAGCTTTTTCGGAATTGACCACTTCAACCACCAGCGCGGCTTTGGCCAGATCGCCCACGGAATTGGGGATCTCAAGAACGGGGGCAAATCTTTTGAGGCGGCTGATCCGGAACGCGGCATCGCTGTGCGGCAATGCGGTACGCGTTTCGTCCGCGGTCTGCAGAAAAAACAGCAGTGTGCCCGCTATCTGGCGGCCTGATTCGTTATACAGATCCAGGCGCACCCTGAGCCGGCGATCTTTGGACAGATGGGCGGAAGCGGCATCAATGCGCACCTGGCCGCTGTCCACGGCCAGTTTGTCCGGATCGAACGTCTCCTCGGGCGGCCCCTGCCGGGATGCTTCGGCCTGGGAAACATCGGAAGCCGCGGACACGGATGCGGGCTGAGTGGCAATCTGGCCGTTTTCAGCCGGAGGCGGTGAAAACGAAACCGCAGAAGCCGGATTGGGGAGGGCTTCGGGCAACTGACCGGCTTCAGAAAGCTGGATCAGACGGTCAATATGGGTCAGACGGTCGATCTGCGTGCGCAGATCGGCCATTTCCTGCTGCAGCACGCGTTCTTCCTCTTCCCAGGCCTGGCGATCCTGCCAGGCCTGCCAGCCGATCCATATACCCACGCCGCCGACAAGAGGCAAAAGCACGCCAATGAGCATCAAGATCCGGACAGCACGGCGACTGATCCGAAAGCTCTTGGCCGCACCGTCGTCGTGCAGCAAAAGAAAATTGTACTTGCCCCACACCTTCATGGTTACAGAGCGCTCCAGTTTTCCGCGCTGATCAGCCAGCTCTCGCCCTGGGGCTGAAGGATAAGCGTCTTTATACCCTTGTCGCCCTTGCCTGCGCCGTCACGATAGACCTGGGTCATATCCACTTTGATGCCGCCCCGATCCAGCATAACCCGGATGCCGGTCAGATCCACTCTGGCCGGCTTGACCCGCTTCCACAGACCCTCCTTGGTGCGCTGGATAGTTTCCTGACCGCTCAGAGCGCCCTGGCGGCCATCGGGAGCATAAAAGGCGGCGTAAGCCTTGGCGTCGGCCTGAAGCCAGGCTTTGCGCCAGGCTTCGACAAAGCCCGTCACGCCGGGAGTGATAGTTTCCAGGTATGAAGCCTCAAGTCCCACGTTCTGCGGCAGCCACTCCATGCCCACAATGTGCAGTTCGCCGCCTGCGTCCGGCTGCCAGTACAAACGGCGTACGCCCTCGGTCGTGATGTTGGGCGCGCGGTAATACTGCTCAAACCAGGTCACCCAGTAATCCGGTCCCTGCATGACGTTGACATCGCGGTACACGATGTGAATCCAGGGCAGCATGGCGAACAGGCGTTCCTTTTGCGCCTTGAACGCGGCAAAGGGCTCCTGCTGGGCCTTGCTGTATGCCTCGGAATTGTACATGGCAAACAGCTCGGACGAACGGTTGGCCCAGGCGGTATTCCATTTGCGGGTCTTGTCCTCCAACAGGTTGATGATGGCGTTCTCGGGCTTGTCCGCCAGGCGTGCGTCCGTAACCACATTTTCGGCCAGGACTACGGCCGTGCCCGGCATGAGGTACGGCCCCAACTGGTCGATGGCGTCCAGATCGACCGCCACGCAGCCTCGCGTGGACATGGGCGCGATGGGTTGCCCCCGGCTGTGGATCCAAATGCCATGCCCGGTTTTGCCGCGCATGGTATCAACGGGATTGGGATAGTTGAGCGGGTAGGCAATGCCGCCGTATTCGCTGAAATCGAGGCCACGATCGATCTTGGTGACCACAAAATAAATGCCTTCCGGGGTCCGCCTATCGCCGTCGATCTGTTTGTCGCCCGCCACTTGCCCGGTCGTGCAGGCATAGCTCTGCTGCGCGACCATGGGGCTGTGCCGGGCCAGCAACGACAGATTTTGGGTGGCTTTGGACACAGCCACCAGTTGCGGAGGGGTCTGTCGCATGTCCGGCACTGTGGCCAACCAGTCATCGGCACGGGCGGCAAAAAAACCACCTGACGCCAAAAGCGCCGCAAGCATACACAACCCACTCAGACCAAACCGTGCTTGATTGTTCATCGCGCACTACTTCCTGTCACGTCTGGCTGCCACGTCTGGCTGTTGCGTCTGGGTTGCCGGCGGGCTTGACCGCCGCCTGGAAGCATGGCTATTGACCGCGCCCGAGACGGACCAATTCCGGCCGGGTAAACAAGGTGCGCAGTTCATAGCCTGCCGCGCGCACGGCATCTGCGCCGCCTTCGCAGCGATCGAGCACGCCGCACGCGGCCACGACCACCAGTCCCTCGGCCT